>Ga0326597_10008231_pt1 | contig 14099 bp, 12 predicted proteins | sample RVTome_12_FD_203789 | JGI IMG/M metagenome (GOLD analysis project Ga0326597, IMG submission 203789) | Soil microbial communities from uranium-contaminated site in the Upper Colorado River Basin, Wyoming, United States - RVT100D185 | ecosystem: Environmental > Terrestrial > Soil > Contaminated >... | reverse complement strand
CTCGCTGGCGATGACTCTGGGTCCCGAGCGCGGCTTCGGAGACCGTTGGATCTTGGCTGGGTTCGCCGTGGCTGCGTTGCTGTTACCACTCTTCGTGGCGTTCGAGCGACGCACCACCGATCCGGTGGTCGACCTGTCGATGTTCCGTGACGCCCGCCTGACCGTCGGCCTGCTGGTGGGTCTGGCTGTGTTCGTGTCGATCTCCGGAACCATCTTCGTGATGCCGTTCTATCTCGAGGGTGTGCTTGGCCTGGCACCCCGCAACGTCGGACTGCTGATGTCGGTTGCGCCGGTCTCGCTGGTGATCATCGCCCCGATCGCGGGAGCGCTGGCCGACCGTTACGGCGAGAGGATCGTCACCGTCGCCGGCCTCGGCTTCGCGCTGGTAGGCTTCTCGCTGGTTGCCACCCTGGACACCTCCACCACCCCGCTCGGCTTCGTGCTGCGGTTCCTGCTGGTGGGGATCGGCATGGGAACCTTCCAGACGCCGAACAACAGCGCGATCATGGGGTCCGCTCCGAAAGGCAGGTCAGGCGTTGCGGGAGGCCTGTTGGGGCTGACCCGCTCGTTCGGACAGACCGCCGGAATCGCCGTGCTCGGTACGATCTGGGTGGCTCGCGTCGCGGCGCGCGCCGGGGGCGTGCTGGACTCGGAGGGGGCACTGGCCCCGGCCACCGCGCAGGTGGGTGGGTTGCGGGACATGATGCACCTGGTGCAGCTGTTGATCCTGGCTGCGCTAATGTTGGCGATTTGGGACCTGCGCCGGCGGATCGTGCAGCGCCGCTCGGTGCGCCCTGCGGGAGCTTGACGGCGCACGATCGTGCGGCCGAGGCGACGTCGCTGGCAGCGGCGGCGCTTGTCGCAGCGTTGCAGTTCCGTGTATCTTCGTGCACGTCGCGACGGATTTCGCCGTTCGCACGACAGTTACAGAGAGCGAGGCTCCTTATGAAGCGATTCCTCTTCCTCCTGGTCGCCACCCTGATCGCCAGCGGGTTCGCCCAGACCAACCTCGAAGGCCGAGTATTGCGGGTCGGGAGCGACACGACCTACCCACCGTTCGAAATGGTCAACGATCAGGGCGAAACCGTCGGTTTCGACGTCGATGTGGTGAGCGCCATTTGCGAGGTCATCAACTGCGTTCCTGAGTTCATCACGACCGCGTGGGACGGCATCTTCCCGGCCCTCGCGAACGGCGAGTTCGACATGGTCGCCTCGGGCGTTTCGATCACCGCTGAGCGTGACGAGATCGTCGACTTCAGCGACCCCTACCTTGTCGTCGGTCAGTCGATCACCACCCGGGTCGAGGACGCGGCCCTGACGCAGGACGACTTCACCAGCGAGGGCAGCCGCCTGACGCTGGGGGCGCAGCTCGGCACCACCAACGCGCAGCTCGGCCAAGAGCTCGTCGGCGACGCGCGCATGCGGCTGTACGACACCTTCAACGCCGCCGTACTGGCGCTGCTCAACGGCGACGTCGACGGGGTCATCATCGACGACACCACCGCTGACGCGTTCGTACAGCAGTACTCCGGCGACCTGATCGTCGAGATCCGCGGCCTCACCAGCGACCCGCTGGGACTGGTCTTCCAGGAGGGCGATCCGCTGCAGGACGCCTTCAACGAGGGCCTCGCCGTAATACTGGCCGACGGCACCATGGACGAGCTGAAACTCAAGTGGTTCGCTCCCGAGGAGTGACCCGAGCCGCAATACCCGATTGAACGGCCGTGGGGGCCGGGCCTCGCCCGGCTCCCGTTTTCGTACCCGCGCTGGCCGCTCGCCCTGACCCTCGCTGCACCGGACCGGAGGTAGTTGTGAGTCGACCGAACCCCTCGGCCAAGCCGAGCCGTGGACCGCTGGGCCGCATCAAACCCAGCTACCTGGTGCTGCTTGCTCTGCTACCGCTGGTGATCGTGCTGTTCGCACGCGAGGGCGCCTACCAGCAGGCCCTGCTGTTCTTGCTACCTGGCCTACAGTTCACCCTGGCGGTGACGCTGCTCGGCTACCTGTTGGCTTCGATTCTTGGACTCACGCTGGCTGGGCTTCTGTTGTTGCCGCTCGGTCGACGAACGGTGACGATGTTCCTCATCGTCAGTGCCGGGATGTTGCTGGGCGGAGCGGCGCTGCTGGCAGCTCCGGGTGAAGAGCTCGTCCTGGCCGGCGCTGGCGAGGGCCGCGTCGCGATCGTTCGCGGAACGCCGGACCGGCTGATCGATATCGTCCAGTCCGGGAGTTACCAGCAGGGCGCCACGCCCCGCCGATTCCTCAGTGCGCTCGACGCCGAAGGTGCCCTCGCTTACCTCGAGGAGGGCCGTGTCGAGGCGGTGTTCCTACCGGCCGAACTGCTGCCGGAAGGCCTGCCGGAACTGTGGAGTGTCACGTTCCTGCCCGATTCGGCCAGAAACCCGGCCACGCTGCTGCTGGCGACCGGGGCTATCGTCGCTGTGCTGGCGTTCGCCGCCTGGCAGAGTCGGGTGCACCCGTTGGCGATCTTCGCCGAGCTGTACGTCGACCTGATTCGCGGCATCCCGATGCTGGTGGTGATCCTGTTCATCGGTTTCGTCCTGCCGGGTGCTATCCGCGACTTGAGCGGTGGTCGGATCCGCATCCAGAACGACCTTGCGCGCGGCGTGCTCGCGATCGCTATCGGTTACGCAGCGTACATGGCCGAGATCTTTCGTGCCGGCATCGAAGCGATCGCGAAGGGACAGATCGAGGCCGCGCGCAGCCTGGGCCTGACCGGCTGGCAGACCGCACGATTCGTGGTGCTTCCGCAGGCGATAAGGATCGTGCTGCCACCTCTCGGCAACGAGTTCATCGCCATGCTGAAGGACACCGCCCTGCTCAGCGTCATCGGTGTCGGCGACGTCACTCAGAAGGCGCGCGAGTTGGGCGCCGCCACGCTCAACCTGTTCCCGCCGTACAACTCCGCCGCCATCGTGTACGTCACACTGACGCTCAGCGCTTCGAGCCTGCTGCGCTGGATGGAGCGGAGGACGGACGCCGGAAAGTGAGCCTGAACGCCATGCGGCCGATCGCGGAGGTGGACCTGGGCGCGCTGCTGCGCAACGTCGAGCGACTGCGTAACCGCTGCACCCCGGCCACTCAACTGCTCGCCGCGGTAAAGGCGGACGCTTACGGCCACGGACTGGTGCCGGTGGCTCGCGCCCTGACGGAGGGTGGCGTCGGTTGGCTCGGCGTCGCCACTCCGGACGAAGCGAGCGCACTCAGGGCGGCGGGCATCGCGGCCCGCATCCTGATTTTCGGGCCGCTGCGCGAAGACGGTCTCGACGCCGCTCTGGACGCGGACGCCGACCTGACGGTTTGTGACGACGACGACGTCTCAGCGCTGGCACGGGCGATCTCGACCGGAGGTCGCCGCCGTGCCGACGGCACGCCACCTGTCCGACTGCACCTCAAGGTCGACACCGGTATGGGTCGGCTCGGGCGGCGGCCGGAGCACGCCACGCAGATGGCGCGCACGATCGTCGAGACCCCGGGCGTGAAGCTCGCAGCGGTCTGGACCCACTTCGCCTGCGCCGACGAACCCGCTCGCGACCTCACCGCCCGGCAGCAGGCGGACTTCGACGGCGTCTGCGCCGCACTCGATGCCGACGGGCTGCTTCCGCCACTGCGCCACGCTGCCAACAGCGCCGCTGTGCTTGCGCATCCAGCCACGCACTACGAGCTGGTTCGACCGGGCATCGCCCTTTACGGCTATCCCCCGAGTGCGCACCTGAACGCCGCCGCGGACGACCTCGAGCCGGTTCTGCACCTTGACGCCCCCGTCGTGGCGGTGCGCCGCCTGCGTGCCGGCGAGGCGTTGTCGTACGGCCACACCTGGAGCGCGCCAAGCGACACGACCGTCGCGACGGTCCGCTTCGGCTATGCCGACGGCTACCCAAGAGCTCTTTCGAACCTTGGACAGGCGATGCTGAACGAGCGAAGCTGTCGAGTTGTCGGAACGGTGTGCATGGATCAACTGATGCTCGACGTGGGTGACGCTCCGGTCGGGGTCGGGGACCGCGCCACCCTGATCGGGCCGGACGGTCCACGCGCCGATGAACTAGCGGTTCGGGCCGGCACGATCTGTTACGAGTTGTTGACGCGACTCGGTACCAGGATCGAGCGGCGCTACCTCGCTCGCGACGGCTAACTCCGCAGCGGAGCCTGCGACGGCGGCCCGTCATCGCCGTCGATCTTCGCGTCGGCGTCCCGGTCGGCACGAGTCACTCGAACGGAGCTTACCCGCCGGTCGTCGCCGTCGACGATTTCGAAGCGTGCCCCGCGGTACTCGAGCACGTCACCGTTTCGCGGTATCGAACCGAAGCGGGCGATAAGGAATCCGGCCAACGTGTCGTACTCCCCCTCGTCCTCGAAAACGATGCGGAGCGCCTCGCCCACCTCTTCGAGGTGCGCCGAGCCTTGGATAAGGTACTCGCCCTCCGCCGCGGCCACGATGTCGTCGGCTTCCTCTTCGTCGGTCTCGTCGTAGATCTCGCCGGTGATCTCCTCGATGATGTCCTCCAGCGTGATCAGGCCGGAGGTACCGCCGAACTCGTCGACGACGACGGCCATGTGCACCTTGCGCTGGCGCATGTCACGCAGCAGGTTCAACACCGAAAGGGTTTCGGGCACGTACTGGGGCGGACCCATCAGGTCGCCCACCCGCCTACCGGCCAACGCCTCCGGCCGGCCCAACAGCGGTAGCAGGTCTCGCGCGTAGGCGATCCCGCGCACGTCGTCGATGCTGCCAGCGTAGACCGGTAGTCGGCTGTAGCCGTGCTCGGTGACCAGCGATAGCATCTCGTCGAGTCCACCGTCCTCGGATACCGCGACGACGTCGACGCGCGGCGTCATCACTTCGCGGACGACGGTCTCTTCAAGGTCGATGATCCCCTTGATCATCCGCTCCTCCTGCGCCTCGATCACGCCGGACTCCTCGGCGCTACGCAGCATCAGCCGCAGTTCATTCTCGGTGATCAGCGGGGTCGTCGTCGGTTCGAGCCGTAGCCCCCTGAGGATCAGGGTGGTAATCCAGGCGAAGAAACGGCCTACCGGGTACAACACGACCGACAGCGCGTAGACCGGACGGATCACCGCTCGGCTGAAGCCGACAGCGTTGTGGACAGCGATCGACTTTGGCGTGATCTCGCCGAACACCAGTACCAACACGGTCATCAGCGCCGTGGCGTAGCCGACCGCGAGCGTCTCGCTGAAGCCCATCTCGCGTGAGAGTTGGATAGACATCTGCGTCACCAGCGCCGTCGCCGCGATGTTCACCAGGTTGTTGCCTATCAGCAGCGTGGTGATGAAGCGGGTCGGTTGGGATTCGAGCAGCGCAAACGCGCCGCCTGGATCTTTGCCCTCCTCGCGCAACTGGCGGATCTTCCACTCTCCCACTGCAGTCAGGGCCGTCTCCGAGCCTGACATCAGGCCGGAGAGCAGCAACAGCGTCACCAGCAGGGCGATCTGCGAAAACGAAATGCCGCCAGCAGCATCGGCTGGCGACTGGGCGATCGCGGCGAGAGGCGCGGCGAGAGCGATGGACACGAGCAGGATGAGCGATTTCGGAGGGTGAGATCGCGGCGGCCTGCGCCGCGACCTTTCAGGAGGCGCGTCTTCGTCCATGACCTGCGCGGAGTCTAGCACAGGTCCCTCCGTACATCTGTTTCGCTCCCGGGCTTCGGACCGGCGGCGGACCCGCGCGGCGGGCCTGAGGTATCCTCGCCGGGGGCACGCGGAGGTGGCATGGCGAACATCGTGGTCGAGGGGCCCATCGGGGTCGGCAAGACGAGCCTGACACGCTTTTTGGCCGATGCGATCGGCGCTCGCGAAGTGCTCGAAGTGGTCGAGGACAACCCGTTCCTGGCGTCGTTCTATCGTGATCCCACCCGCTACGCGTTTTCGGTGCAGACATACTTCTTGTTGTCGCGTTTCAAACAGTCGCAGGAGCTCGGGCAGGGCTCGCTCTTCGCGCGCCACACCGTCGCCGACTATCTGTTCGAGAAGGATTGGATCTTCGCGTCGCTCAACCTGCAGGGCGACGAGTGGCTGTTGTACCAGGACCTGTTCCGAAGCCTGAGTCTGAAGTTGGCCGGTCCCGACCTGGTCGTCTACCTGCGGGCCGCTCCGGAGGTTCTGCTGCCTCGCATCGAGAAGCGTGGCCGGCCGTTCGAGCGCGACATCGACCCCGAGTACCTTCGGCGGCTGGGAAACGCATACGACGCCTGGTTCAAGCACTGCCCCTACCCGCTTCACGTAATCGAAGCTGACACGGTCGACTTCGTCGCCTCGGCACCGGACCGCGAGCGCCTGCTTCGTGAGCTGTTGCAGCTCGCGAAGGTCGCCTGACACCGGCATGTACGTCGCGGTCGCGGGCAACATCGGCGTCGGCAAGTCGAGCCTGACCCATATCTTGTCCGAGCGCTACCGGCTCCAGCCCATCTACGAGGCGGTCGACGAGAATCCGTACCTACCTGACTTCTATTCCGACATGCCGCGCTGGGCGTTCCATTCCCAGATGTTCTTCCTGGCTGAACGGCTCCGGCAGCACCTGCGGCAGGTCAACCCGGGCGAGCGCGTCATCCAGGACCGCACCGTCTACGAGGACGCGGCGGTGTTCGCGCGGGCACTGTGGCGCGACCGGCTGATGGACGACCGCGATCACGACTCCTACCGCCGCATGTACGAGGCGATCGCCGCGACGCTGCGCCCTCCGGACCTGCTGATCTACCTACGGGCGTCGCTGCCGACGCTGCGCTCGCGCATCGCACTGCGAGGGCGCGACTACGAGAGCACCATCGATTCGCGCTACCTGGCCCGCCTCAACGAGCTGTACGACGCCTTCGTGCGCGACTATGCCCTTTCGCGCGTTGTGGTCGTGCCGGCCGACGAGCTGGATTTCGTCGGGTCGGAGGACGACCAGCGCGACATTTTCACCCTGCTCGAGCCGTACGGGCTGGTGCCGCCGCTGGTGCGCGGCTGACGATCGTGCGCTTGCGGACGCTGATCAGGCAGGCGTACCCCGAGCTTGGCGCCGAGGCGGCAAGGCTGCCGGACGCCGTCGCGAGCGGCGTCACGCAAGACGTCGCGAAGGTGCTGCCCGGTCACGTTTTCGTCGCTCGCGTCGGCGCGCGCGTCGACGGGCACACATTCGTGGCCCGGGCGGTGGCCGCCGGCGCGGTTCTTGTGGCCGGAGCCCGCTCGCATCCACCTGATGCGGACCTGGCAGGGGTTCCCTATCTTGTCGTGCCTGACGACCGGGCGGCGGCGGCGCGCTTGGCTGCGGCGTTCCACGGTCACCCGTCACGACGGCTGCGGGTGCTCGGCGTGACCGGCACCGACGGCAAGACCACGACGTCAGCACTGCTGTGGTGGCTGCTGCAGGGCTTCGCGCCGACCGCGCTCGCCTCCACCGCGATGGTCCGCTTGGGTATTTCGCGCGGCGCACCGGTCGGACACTTCACTACGCCGGAGGCGGACGAGGTGCAGGCGTTCCTGGCGAGCGCCGTTAACAGCGGAGCGACGAGGGTGGTGCTCGAGTCCAGTTCGCACGGTCTGGCGCAAGCTCGTTTGGACGAGATCGATTACGCCGCGGCGGTGTGGACGAACCTGTCGCCCGAGCACCTCGACTTCCACGGAGACTTGGCGGCCTACCGCGACGCCAAGCTCGCGCTCATTCGGCGGGCGCCGCTGGCGGTCTTGAATCGCGACGACGCCGAGTTCGAGCGTTTCGCTGCGGCGGCACCGTCGCACGTCAGCTTCGGTCTCGACTCGCGCGCCGACTGGCGTCTGTTGCGACTAGACGATATTCCCGCTGGCCTAGAGTTCTGCGTCGGCGCGCCGGACGGGCGCGAGTACTCCGCGCGACTGCCGGTTCCGGGCAGGTTCAACGCCTGGAACGCGCTGGCGGCGTTGTCGGCCGCAGCGCTGGAGGGTGCCGACGTCGCCGAGGCGGGCGCGCGACTCGCCTCGTTTCCCGGGGTTCCTGGCCGCATGCAGGCGATCCAGGCGGAGCCGTTCGCCGTGGTGGTCGATTTCGCCCACACCGCCCCGGCGCTGGCCAAGGCGCTCGCTGCCGCGACCCCTGCCGGTGGCCGCCGCATCGTGGTGATCGGCGCGGCGGGCGAGCGCGACCCGGGCAAGCGCGCCCCGCTCGGCGCCGCCGCCGTCGCGGGGGCGGACCTGACGATCTTCACCGAAGAGGACTCGCGCAGCGAGGATCCAGGCGCGATCCTCGAGGAGCTGGCGGCCGGGGCACGCGACGCCGGCGCCGTCGAGGGCAGCAGCTTCGTTCGGGTCCCGGACCGCCGTGAAGCGATCCTCGAGGCGATCGGCAGGGCCCGGCCGGGCGACATAGTCCTGCTGTGCGGGAAGGGGCACGAGACCACCCTCGAACGTGCCGGAGAGACGCTAGCGTGGGACGAGGCGTTGGAAGCACGAACGGCGCTCGCCAGGCTCCACGGCGGTGAGCCGGGCCCGCTGGGCTAGAGTGGCAGCATGCGTGCAACGGATTTCATCCAGGCGAAGCGTGACGGTCGGAATCATGGTGCGGATGAGCTGATCGAATTCGTTCGCGAGCTGACTGCCGGCGAGATCCCCGACTACCAGGTGGCGGCGTGGCTGATGGCCGTCTACTTCCAGGGCCTCAGCGATCACGAAACCGCGGTCATGACCGAGGCGTTGGCGGACAGCGGCGACCGAATCGACCTGAGCGGGCTGCCGCACACCGTCGACAAACACTCCACCGGCGGCGTCGGTGACAAGACCACCCTGGTGCTCGCACCCCTCGTCGCAGCTCTGGGAGCGACGGTCGCCAAGGTGTCCGGCCGTGCCCTCGGTCACACGGGCGGCACCATCGACAAGCTCGAGAGCATCGTCGGGTTTCGTACCGACCTGAGCGACGAGGAGTTCCTGCGGCTCGCCTCCGACGTCGGCGTGGTCATCGCCTGTCAGTCGAAGGACCTCGCGCCGGCCGATGGAGTGATCTACGCGTTACGCAACGCGACCGCGACGGTGGAGTCGCTCCCGCTGATCGCGGCGAGCGTGATGAGCAAGAAGTTGGCCGGTGGTGCAGCGTCGATCCTGCTCGACGTCAAGGTGGGCAGGGGCACCTTCATGACCGACCTGCAGCAGGGGCGGACGCTGGCTCGCGTGATGCGGACGATCGGCCGGCGCGCCGGTCGCGAGGTACGCGTGGTGCTCTCTTCGATGGACCAGCCGTTGGGTTGGGCGGTCGGCCATGCCTTGGAGGTACGTGAGGCGCTCGCCACACTCGAGGGCGAGGGTCCCGAGGACTTGCGCTCTCTGGTGACGGTCCTGGCGGCGCAGCTGCTCGAAGCATCGGACCTGGACGCCGACCCCGAGCGGATCGAGGCGGCGCTGGACGACGGTAGCGCACGGGCGAAGTTCGCCAGTTGGATCGAAGGTCAGGGGGGCGACCTGAACGCCGAAGGGTCGCTGGCTCTAGCGCCGGGCGAGGCGACACTGACGGCTTGGCGCGACGGCGTGGTCCACGATCTGGACGCCATGCTCGTCGGTCGCGCGCTTGGCCCGCTGGGCGGCGCGCGTAGCCGCAAAGGCGACGCTATCGACCTGGGTGTCGGAGTGCGCCTTCAAGCCAAGATCGGCGACACCGTCGAGGAGGGTCAGCCCCTGGCGACGGTGGTCCACCGCGACGGCCGGGGTGCAGACGAGGCGCTCGCGGAGCTGGGGCGGGCGTTCGTGATCGCCGACCATACGCCGCAACCTTACCGCCTGGTGCTAGACGTGCTGCGCGCCGGCGGCTAGGGTGTTGCACGCCGCGCTTCCGCGCGAGCGGAGGGAGCGCTTCGCGCGGCAGCTGGTGCTACCCGAGTTCGGGCCGTCCGGCCAGGCTGCGCTTGGTCGCGCTTCGATGCTGGTCGTCGGTGCCGGCGGGCTTGGCGCACCGGTGATCGCTTATCTGGCGGGCGCCGGCTTGGGTCGGCTCGGCATCGTCGAGCCGGGGTCGGTGGCTGTCAGTGATTTGCACCGGCAGATCGTTTACCGCACGGAGGACGTCGGCCGCCAGAAGGCGCCGCTGGCTGCAGCGTGGGCGGCAGCGGTCGACCCGGACCTGGACGTAGCCGCTTGGCCGACCGCCTTCACGCCCGCTAACGGGCGCGAGTTGGTGCGTGACTTCGACGTGGTGATCGACGCGACCGACAATCCAGCCAGCCGCTACCTGGTCAGCGACGCGTGCGTGCTGGAGCACCGCCCACTGGTGTTCGGTGCGGTGTCGCGCCTCGAGGGTCAGGTAGCGCGGCTTGCCCATGACGGAGCGCCCTGCTACCGCTGCATGCACCCCGAGCCGCCTCCCCCGGCCTCGGTACCGTCGTGCGCGGAGGTGGGCGTGCTTGGCCCGGTCGCCGGCACCATCGGGGCATGGATGGCTCTGGAGGCGATCCGCTGGGTGACCGACCTCGGGGTGAGCGCTCCAGCCGGACTGCTGCACCTAGACTTGTCGACCTGGACGCAGCAGCGCGTGGTGTTGGAACGCCGCGCGCTGTGCGCCATCTGCGGCGACGAACCCACCATTCATCAGCTCGAACTCGAGCAGGCCGCCTGCCTGGCAGGCGAGCCGTACCCGGGCGGGATGCCCTGAGCGAGCTAGTCGGCGTCGGTTGACGGCCCCGGTCTTGAATCGTACGATTCCAGCACATCTTCGCGTCATGCCGCAGGTCCGTCGGGGACGTGCGGCGAAGGTCTTAGGGGGGTGATCGCTGCACACGCGTCGACGCCGCTCCATCGCGCAGCATGGTGGTAAGACCGCCGTGCCGGTGGGGCAGTTCGTGAGTACTGCAGGAAGGGACCCAATGAAACGAATCCTGCTTGTCACCAGCCTAATCGTCGGGCTACTAGCGGCCCCCGCAATCGCGCAGGACATGGTCGAACGCTCCGACATTCGCGTCGTCGTCGTTACCCACGGCGCTGCCGCCGATCCGTTCTGGTCGGTGGTGAAGAACGGCGTCGATCAGGCGCAAGCCGACCTGGGCGTCCAGGTCGAGTATCGCGCGCCAGACACCTTCGACATGCCGTTGATGGCGCAGCTCATCGATGCTGCCGTCGCGTCGGCTCCGGACGCACTGGTCGTGTCGATCCCGGACGCAGCAGCACTCCAAGGCGCGATCACCGGCGCAGTCGAGGCAGGCATCCCGGTGTTCTCGATCAACTCCGGCGCCGACGTGTTCCAGGAGCTCGGCGTGCTTCGTCACGTCGGTCAGACCGAATACGAAGCCGGACTCGGCGGGGGTCGCGAAGCGGCACGCCTGGGCGGCAGTGCCGGCCTGTGCGTCAACCATGAAGTCGGCAACGTCGCCCTCGACCTGCGCTGCGAAGGGTTCGCAGAGGGGCTGGGCGGACCGGTCGAGGTGCTGGCCGTGTCCACCGACCCGGTGGAAGTGCGGAACGCCGTCATCGCAGCGTTGCGCGACAACTCGGACGTGAACGCGGTGCTGGCGACCGGGCCGGTCGGCGGCCTTCCCACCCTGGACGCCCTACGCGAGCTGGGGCTTGCCGGTGACGTGGTCTTCGGCACGTTCGACCTCTCCCCCGATCTGCTGCAAGCCGCGGTAGACGGTGAAGTCAGCTTCCTCATCGACCAGCAACAGTTCCTTCAGGGCTACCTGGGCGTGGTGACCGCGGTGAACTACGTCCAATACAGTCTGCTTCCAGGCAACGAAGTGATCCTTACCGGACCCGGCTTCGTCACGCCGGACAACGCAGCTCAGGTGATCGAACTGTCCGCGATGGGCATCCGCTGATCATCGCTTACGTCTGCCCGGTCCAGGCTCTTCCTTGGCCGGGCGGACGGCTGCCTGTTTTCGCGCGCTCGCTATCTTGATCGCTTCCGGTATTCGCGAGGTGCATCCATGACGTCCGACAGCAAGGGCCGGGACGAACGTGTCCGACGCACCAGCCTACTGCGGCAGGTACTCTCGCGCCCCGAGCTAGGTGCCATCGCTGGGACGGTGCTCGTATTCGGCTTCTTCACCGCGGTGGCTGGCGACAAGGGCTTCCTCTCCCCGCTGGGAATCCGCACCTGGCTGGAGGTGTCCGCCCAACTCGGCATCATCGGCGTCGGCGCGACGATGTTGATGATCGGGGGCGAGTTCGACCTATCGGTCGGTTCGATGATCGCGGCCTCCGGCATGATCTTCCTGTTGCCGGTGGTCCAGTTCGGCTGGCCGGTGTGGCTCGCGGTGCTTGCCGCCCTCGCCTTCGCCTTGCTGATCGGACTGATCAACGGCAGCCTGGTAAACCGAACCGGGCTGCCCTCGTTCATCGTTACGCTAGCGTTCCTGTTCATCCTCCGTGGACTGACGCTCGGCTTTACGCGGACCGTTACCGGCTCGACGCAGGTGTCGATCCGATCGTTCATCGGGACGCTCCCCGGGGTGAGCACGGCAGCTGACGCCAAGGCGGTGCTGCAGGACGGACTCATTGGCCGCATGTTCACCTTCGAGCCGTTCGGCGTGCCGTCCGCCGTGATCTGGTGGCTCGCGATCGCCGCGGTCAGCGCTTGGGTGTTGCTCCGGACGCCGTTCGGGAACTGGATTTTCGCCACGGGCGGGGATCCGGACGCCGCTCGGAACTCGGGTGTGCCGGTGCACCGGGTGCGCATCGTGCTGTTCATGTGGACCGCCATCTGCGCCACGGTGTTGGCGCTGCTGCAGGTGTTCGAGCTCGGCTCGGCCGACGTCACGCGCGGCACACTGAAGGAGTTCGAAGCTATCATCGTGGCGGTGATCGGCGGTACCTTGCTGACCGGCGGGTACGGCTCGCCGATCGGCGCGGTGTTCGGTGCCCTGATCTTCGGCATGACCTCGCAGGGCATCTTCATCGCGCGCTGGAACAGCGACTGGTTCCGGCTGTTCCTAGGCCTGCTACTTCTCGTTGCGGTGATCTTCAACAGTTTCATCCGATCGCGGTCGTTGAGGTCGCCGTGAGCACCGCTCAGACCTACGTAGAACTCCGCGACATCGTCAAGACGTTCGGTACCGTGATCGCTCTCAACGGGGTGTCGATGGAGGTCGCGCGCGGACAGGTGATGTGCCTACTGGGCGACAACGGCGCCGGCAAGTCCACCTTGATCAAGACCCTCTCCGGTGTTCACCAACCCACCCGTGGCGAGATTCGGGTAGGGGGCGACAGCGTGAACTTCGCCACTCCCCGCGACGCGCAGCGCCTGGGGATCGCCACGGTCCACCAGCACCTGGCGATTCAGCCGTTGATGAGCGTGACGCGGAACTTCTTCCTCGGCCGCGAGCCGGTTCGCGGCTGGGGACCGTTCTCCCGTTTCGACATGAAGAGTGCGCATTCGATCGTCCGTGACGAGATGTCGCGAATGGGCATAGACGTACGCGACCCGAACCAGCCGGTGGGCACCATGTCCGGCGGCGAGCGTCAGTGCGTGGCGATTTCGCGCGCCGTCCACTTCGGTGCGAAGGTGCTGATCCTCGACGAACCCACCGCGGCGCTCGGCGTCAAGCAGGCGGGCGTGGTACTGCGTTATATCGCCCAGGCGCGGACCCGCGGCCTGGCCGTCGTATTCATCACCCACAACGTCCACCACGCCTATCCGGTGGCGGACGCCTTCACGATCTTGAAGCGGGGCCGGTCGTACGGCACCTTCGACAAGCGCGAGGTGACGCGCGAGGAGGTCTTGCAGATGATGGCGGGCGGCGAGGAACTCGACGCCCTCGAGAGCGAGCTCGAGCAGAGCGACTCCCCGGCTGCGGCACCGCCAGGAGATGCGAACGAAGCATCGAGCACCGCTGCACGCGACGGCCAAGAGTCGCAGATGTGAGGTCCGGAATGGAGTGGCGAAGGTGGCTTTGAGGGTGGCGCTCATCGGCGCGGGAAGAATGGCGCGCACGCACGCAAACGTGCTCGCCCAGGTAGGCGACGTCGACATCGTAGTGGTATGCGACAGCACTCTGGAGCGGGCGGAATCGCTGGCGGCGCTGCACGACGCGCGCGCGACCACGCGGCTAGACGAAGTGCTGAACGACGCCTCCGTAAAGGCCGCGATCGTGGCCACGCCGACTGGGACGCACGCGCTGTTGGTAGAGCAGCTC
>Ga0326597_10008229_pt1 | contig 14101 bp, 11 predicted proteins | sample RVTome_12_FD_203789 | JGI IMG/M metagenome (GOLD analysis project Ga0326597, IMG submission 203789) | Soil microbial communities from uranium-contaminated site in the Upper Colorado River Basin, Wyoming, United States - RVT100D185 | ecosystem: Environmental > Terrestrial > Soil > Contaminated >... | reverse complement strand
ATACGGGTGGTACGTGGGAGGCGCGTCAACGAAGCGATGCGCCGCCTGGGACGCGCGAGCCCGGCATCCCTATTGGCGCGGCCTCTTATGCCAATCGGCCGCCCGAACTCGAATGCACCCATCGTCGCTCCCGTCACGAGGCCGCAGGACGAGCCCCTTTCGATCGGCGTGCGGAGGGCGGCGACGATGCCGGCTGCGACCACGATGTGTGCTCCTCGACGGACGTACATTCCCTGACGTGCGTGTTGGGGAATGCTCACCGGCGGGCCACCGAGGGAGCAGTCGTGGACATCAGGGGACGGGTGGTGATCGTGACCGGCGCGTCGTCGGGCATTGGTGCTGCGACCGCGACGCACCTTGCGAGCCTGGGCGCCACCGTCGTCGCTGTCGCTCGTCGCGCTGACCGGCTTGCCAACGTCATCGAGCAGTGCCGAACGACGTCGCCGGACAGTCGCGTGCTGGCGGCCGACGTGAGTCGCCGGGACAACTGCGACGCCCTGGTCGCCGAAGTGGTGGCGGAGTTCGGCCGCGTCGACGTCCTGGTCAACAACGCTGGCGTACCCATGCGACGCCACGCCACGGTCCTGACGGCGCAGGACGTCGACCAGGTAATGGATGTCAACTTCCGGGGACCGGTCTGGCTGGCCCTGGCCGTCCTGCCGGGCATGGTCGCGCAGGGTGAGGGCGCGATCGTCAACGTGACGTCGGTCGCGGCCTCGATCCCCGTTCCGCACGAGGCGGCATACGGCGCATCCAAGGCCGCGTTGACCGCCTTCACGCACGGGTTCGCCGTGGATCTGGCCGGAACCGGTGTGACGGCGTCGGTCGTCAGTCCCGGTCCCATTGCGACCGAGATCTGGGACAAGGGCCAGGAGGCCAACAAGTACGACGGCAAGACGTTCCCAGCGTCGGTCGTTGCGCAAGCCATCGCCGACGCGATCCGGACCGGCCGGATGCACCAGACCGCACCGCGCCGCTACGGGGCGTTGGGGGCGATCTACAACCTGCCCGGAGTCGGCCGCGGGCTGCGTTGGGGGTTGGTGCGCTTCGCCGGCCACGAGGCGCCGGACAGGAGCTAGTCTGACGCCAGTGTCAGGGAATTGCAGACCGGCACCGCTGTACGCGCCGTGGGAGGCCAGCCCATGAACCCACAGGACATGGTCCTGATCAGCGTCGACGACCACGTGGTCGAGCCGCCGCATCTCTTCGACGGTCGCGTCCCGGCCAGGTACGTCGACGACGCCCCCAAGGTCGTGCACAAGCAGGACGGCACGGACGTGTGGGTCTACGAGGGCGTGCAGATCCCCAACATCGGCCTCAACGCCGTCGCCGGCCGGCCCAAGGAGGAGTGGGGCTTCGAGCCAACCGCCTTCTCCGAGATCCGCGAGGGCTGCTTCGACATCGACAGGCGCATCGATGACATGAACGCCAACGGCGTGTTGGCCAGCGTGAACTTCCCCAGTTTCCCGCAGTTCTGCGGCCAGCTGTTCAGCCGCTCCAAGGATCTCGATCGTGGCATGGCGATGGTCCGGGCCTACAACGACTGGCACATCGACGAATGGGCGGGGACCCATCTCGGCCGGATGATCCCGCTGTCGATCCCGCCGATCTGGGATCCGCAGCTCATGGCCGACGAGGTTCGCCGCGTTGCGGCCAAGGGCTGCCTTGCGGTCACGTTCAGTGAGAATCCGGCCAAGCTGGGCTGGCCGTCGTGGCACGACAAGCAGCACTGGGAGCCGTTCTTCCAGGCCTGCGTCGACAACGACGTCGCCATCCTGCTGCACATCGGATCGTCGTCGTCGTTGATCCGAACGGCCGACGACGCGCCGTTGGACATCATGATCGCGCTGCAGCCGCAGAACACGGTCCAGGCTGCGGCCGACGTCCTCTACAGCGGCGTGTGCCAGCGCTACCCCGACATCAAGATCGTCCTCAGTGAGGGCGGGATCGGTTGGGTGCCCTACTTCCTGGAGCGCGTGGACTACATCTACGACAAGCACCGCTACTGGTTGGGGCGTGACTTCGGCGACATGCTTCCCAGCCAGGTCGTCAAGCGCAACTTCACGTTCTGCTTCATCGACGACATGGTCGGCGTGGAGAACCGCCACCACCTCGGTGTGGAAAACATCACATGGGAGTGCGACTACCCGCATTCCGACTCGTCGTGGCCGAACTCCCCGGAACTGCTGGGCAAGCACTTCGACGGCGCACCGGGCCTGACCGACGAAGAAATCGACCTGATCACCCATCGCAACGCCATGCGGGTGTTCAACTTCGACCCCTTCACCCACATCCCGAGGGAGCAGGCCACCGTCGGCGCGCTGCGTGCCCTGGCCAAGGACGTGGACACAAGCCTGGTCTCCAACCAGCGATTCAGGGGCCCCAAGGAGACCGACCTGTCGAAGTTCCTGGGCAAGCGCGACTGAAACCACGGACCCCGCTCAGGGCGGGGTCCGGGTCGGGATGCAGCGCGACGGTCATTCCATGGGCGGGATGGCGCCAAGCTGCGTCAGCATCGCGACCGCGTCGAATTGGCCCCAGTGCTCAGCGACAAGTCCGTCCTCGAAGCGCATGATGTCGATCGTCTGCGCGCTGAAGGACTTCCCGGTGGCCGGCAGGCCGGCGAAGTCGCCGACGTGGGTGCCATGGAAGGTCACGCGTGCGATCACGGTGTTGCCGTCCTGGTACTGCTCGTGGATGGTGACACCCAGCGGGTCGAAGCCACCGAGGTAGGTGCTGAGCATCTGCTTCACGCCCTCGCGCCCGGGCTCCAGCACGAGCCCGGGAGGTGGCTCCTCGTGCTCGACGACGTCGGCTGCTATGAACTCGTCAAGCGCATCAATGTTGCGGTTGTCGAACACCTCCTTGTAGAAGCGTTCGGTCAGGTTCTTCAGATCTGGCATCCCGGTCTCCTCCGCGCGGCCCCGTTGGACGCGCCGTCGCCAACCTACGACTTCGTCGCGGGCGTGGGAAGGGGTGCGGCTCGAAGTCGGCCGACCGGGCCACGGGCTTGCCCTCAACACACCCGGCCGAGCAGGGCCGTCTGCGTCGAGCGCCACGGCGTCAGGACCCGCCGGTTGCCGCCGGGCTCAGCGTGATGGCACTGGAAGGGCAGCCCTGCAGGGCTCGTTCGAGCAGGTCGGGCGGGTCGCCCGACGGGTTGATGACCACGGACTTGGCGTCGTCATCCACCTCGAAGGTGTTGGGGGCCCAGTACTCGCAGTTGGCCGCGCCGATGCACAGGTCGCGATCAACCGCCGCGGCCCTCGGGCCTGCGACGTCGGCTGGCGAGTTGGCGGGGTCACCCATCAGTGGCGCGGGGGCGGCGCGGCCGCGGCCGAGGAGCGTTGCTGGTCGATCGTCGCCAGCGCGGGGTCGGCGATCTGCCACCGGAACAGCTTCTCCGCGTTGCGGTGGGTGATGAGCTCGACCTCGTCATCGGGCACGCCCGCGAACGTGGTCGCCGCGTCCTTCTGGCAGTGGGGCCACGGCGTGTCGGCGTGGGGGTAGTCGGACTCCCACATGATCTTGTGCACGCCGACGTCGTGGCGGTACTTGATCCCGATCGGCTCGTCGATCATGCATGCCCAGAAGTTGCGATCAAAGATCTCCGACGGCGTCGGACCGTCGACGCCGTGCCAGTTGCGGTGCTGGTCGAACTGGCGGTCGGCGCGTTCGATGGCGGCGGGGATCCAGCCCATTCCGCCCTCTGACAGCACGAACTTCAGGGTCGGGAACCGGCGCGGCACCGGGGACAGGACCAGGTTGATCAGGCACACGATGGTGTTGGCGATGATGCCGGAGATGCCAACGATGGCCGGCGCGTCCGGTGAGGGTCGCGGCACTGCGCCCTGCGAGCCGAGGTGCATGCAGACGACGGTGTCGGTCTCCTCGCACGCGCGCCAGATCGGGTCCCACCAGTCGGTGTAGAACGACGGCAGGCCCGCGGGCACGCCGTTCTCGGGCAGGGACACTGCTCGGTTGCCCTTGGCGGCGTTGCGGCGGATCTCGGCCGCGGCGGCTTCCGGGTCCCAGACCTGGGCGATGATCATGGGTACGAACATCCCGCGTGGGCCGGCGGCGCACCACTCGTCCACGACGAAGTCGTTGTACGCGACCACGCAGGCATCGGCGAGGCCCTTGTCCTCGAACTGGTTGAAGAGCATGCCGCCGAACTTCGGCAGCGACGGGAAGCCGACCGACGCGAGGATGCCGTTGGACAGGTAGTCCTTGGCGCGCTCCTCGGGGTCCCAGCAACCGGGGATCATCTCGTCGAAGCGTTGCGGCTCACCGGGGCCCGTGTTCGCCGCCCACTCCTCGCGCGGTTTGCCCGCGACGGCATTCAGCCCGAGTGAGGACTGCTTGCCGGGCTTGCCCTCGATCATCCACATCTGGCTGCCGTCGGCGTTCTCCACGACGTGGGGGGCCAAGTCCCTGTACTTGGCCGGAACCCGATCCGACCAGACCGTTGGGTGCTCGATGATGTGGTCGTCGACGCTGAACAGCTTGAACACGGTGGCCTCCGTGGTGGACGCGATGCCGGCGCATCCTAAACAACCCTGACGCGCTTGTCAGGGAAAGGCGGTCTCGCCGTTCCGACTGGTCAATCGCCGGAAGGTCCGAGGTGGATCTGACGGTGGGCGATGCGCCATGCGTCGCCGTCGTCCACCAAGGTGTCGACATACTGGCCGACCTGGGTGACCTGCCAGCGGCCGTCAGCCTGGGCCATGAACAGGAAATCGCTCACCGCACTGGCGCGGCCCTCCACGGCCTGGTCGATCGCGACGTTGATGTTCACGTGCTTGCCCCGCCTGTGAGGTGGCATGGCCGCGGTCATCCAGGCCTCGATGGCTGCACGTCCCTCGATGCGTTGACCCATGACCGCGACCACGGCGTCGGCCGTGAAGCACATGCCGAGCTCGTCAAACTGGCCGGCGTCGACCGTGTGGCAGTAGCGCGCCAGGCGACTGCGGATCGCCTCCGAGGCGTCCATCGTCACGCCTTGGGCTTCAGCGCAACGTGGACGTTGGTGATCTCGGTCATGTCTTCGATCGCGGCCCAACCGCCCTCGCGGCCCACGCCGGAATCCTTGAACCCGCCAAAGGGCGCACCGGGGACGACGGCCAGGTAGGTGTTGACCCACATCTGTCCGGTCCGTACCGAGCGCGCGACGTGGTGGGCGGTGTCGAGGTCGCTGGTCCACACGCCCCCGGCCAGCCCGTAGCGCGAGTCGTTGGCCAGCGAGATGGCCTCGTCGATCGTGTCGAAGGGGCGCGCGGCAAGGACGGGGCCGAAGACCTCCTCGCGCCACAGTTCGCTGGCGGGGTCGACGTCGGCGACCAGCGTCGGCCCGACGAACCAGCCGTCGGCCAGGTCCCCGCCAAGCCGTTCGCCGCCCAGGCGGACCTCGCCGACGTCCGCGGCCTGCTCGATGAACGACAACACGCGCTTGAGGTGGTCCTCGGAGATCAGCGGGCCCATCTGGCTGGTGGGTTGCCTGGCCAGGCCGACGTTGAACTGGCCAGCCATCGCCGCGACGCCGTCCAGCACCTCGACATACACGTCGCGCTGGATCAGCAGCCGTGAACCGGCGATGCACTGCTGACCGGAGTTCATCAGCACGCCGGTCGTGGCGCCGATCACGGCCGCGTCGAGGTCGGCATCGTTGCAGATGATGTTCGCGCTCTTGCCGCCGAGTTCCAGCGAGCAGCGCTTGAGTTGGGCTGCGGCGCGTTGCCCGATCACGCGACCGACCTCGGTGCTGCCGGTGTAGGAGATCTTGTCCACGCCGGGGTGGTCGATCAGGGCGGTGCCGACTTCGGTGCCCAGTCCTGTGACGATGTTGAGCACGCCTGGCGGCAACCCGGCGCGCTCGGCGCAGCGAGCCAGGTGCAGCGGGGCCAAGGGCGCCTGCTCGGACGGCTTGAGCACCACCGTGCAACCGGCCACCAGCGCGGGTGCGATCTTCTGGATGGTCAGAAACGTTGGGGCATTCCACGGCACGATCGCTGCGACGACACCGACGGGGTGGCGGATCGTGTAGTCGAGTTCGCCGTGGACCCGCGTCGGGATGACCTCGCCACCAACCTTGTCGGCCCAGCCGGCGAAGTACTCGAGGTTGTCCGCCGCCACCTGGACCGCCAGGGGAGCGAACAGCAGCGGCATGCCCATGTCATCGGACTTGAGTTCGCCGATGACCTGGCTGTCGGCCTGGATCTCCCGGGCGAACGCCAGCAGCAGCTTGCGTCGTGCGTAGCCGGACATCGTGGCCCATGGCCCGTTGTCGAGGGCGTGACGGGCGCAGCGCACGGCGCGATCGACGTCCGCAACCGTCCCCATCGCCATGTGAGCATGGGTCTGGCCGGTCGACGGATTGGTCACGTCGAGGTGGTCGTCGCTGCTGGCGTCCACCCAGGCGTTGTCGATGAACAGCTGGGTCGTGTGCAAGCCTTCCGGCCTTCCCTGTCGATTCCCTGACATGCGTGTCACGGTAGCGTAGGTTCGCGAGCAGACGGGCGAGCTGGGGTGCCGATGGGGCAGGGTGACGCGCCGACGTTGGCTGCGACCGTGCCCGCGACGATGCCCGCGATTGTCCTGGCGGGCCCCGGCCAGATCGACCTCCTCGAAGTCCCGGTTCCGGACATCGGTCGCCACGACGTCCTCATCGAGGTCGACGCCTGCGGGATCTGTGGCACGGACCTTCACCTGGTCCTGCAGGGGTGGGGGGCTCCGGGCGTCGTGCCCGGTCACGAGTACGCCGGGCACGTCGCGGTCGTCGGCCAGGCGGTGACCGACGTGGCCGTCGGGGACGCCGTCACGGCCAACCCGCAGCCGGGCTGTGGTGACTGCGTCGGCTGTCGGCGTGGGCGGCCGTCCCTGTGCCGCAACCTCGACCTCATGGGCGCCAGCTGGCAGGGCGGGTTCGCCCGGTACGTACGGGTTGCGGCCCGCCAGGTCCATCGACTCCCCGACGCGGTCGCGCCACGGGTGGGCGCCCTCGCCGAGCCCCTGGCCGTTGCGTTGCACGCCATCGACCACGCCCGCCTGGCCGGCGGGGATCGCGTCCTGGTGACGGGTGCGGGGCCGCTGGGACTGCTGGTCATCGCAGCACTGCGCCACGGCGGCGTTGGCGAAGTGGTCGTGAGTGAACCCTCGGTGGCCCGTCGCGCCCGCGCGGAACGGGTAGGTGCGAGCTGGACCGTGATGCCCACGGCACTCCCGGACCCGGTGATCCCGCCCGTGCTGGTGGATGCGCCGTTCGATGCCGTAATCGAATGCAGCGGCTCACCGGCAGCCGTGGTCGCGGGCCTGCGCACGTTGCGCGGTGGTGGTCGGCTGGTCTTGGTCGGGGCCGGGCTGGAGCCCGTGGCGCTGGATGCCACACGGGTCATGGTCCACGAACTCGAGGTCGTCGGCGCCATCAACTACGGCATCGACGGTTTCGGTCAAGCCCTGGACCTGCTCGCGTCGGGGGTCCTGCCAATCGAGGACCTCGTGGAGCCTGCCGTGGTCGCGCCCGCTGGGTTCCTGGACGCGTGCCGCCAGCTTGCCGCCGGAACCGTGACCCGCAAGCTCCTGGTCGCGCCCGGCTGACCATCGCCGAATCGCCCAGGGCCTTCGACTCCCGTGCAATGCCCCGGACTTCCCGCAAGGATCGCCATGAACGTCTCAATCGTCGCCGTCGGTCCGGCCGCGCCCGCGCGCCGTGTGGCCGTCGCGGACATCGCCGCCGGCTGGGGCGAGTCAGCCGGACGCGGTCACGTCGCCGTCTGTGACGGCGACGAGGACGCGCTCACGCTGGCGTGGACAGCGGCGCGTCGCGCGCTGGCGGCAGCGGACCTGGATGGCGACGACGTTGACGGGCTGTGGTGGGGGACCGCCCACCCCCCCTTCCTGCAGGGCCCCAACCTGGCGTACCTCGCAGCCGCGCTGGGCATGCGTGAAGGCATCGAGGGAGCATTGCTTGCGGGTGCGCGAACCTCAGGGATGGAGGCGCTGTTCGTGGCGTGGGACGCGGTGGCCGCCGGCAGCGTCGACCGCGCGCTGGTCGTGGCCTCCGACGTCGCCAACGCTGGGCTGGGCACCGCCGACGAGCGCCAGGTCGGTGCCGGCGCCGTTGCGCTGGTCCTGCGGCTGGGGGACGACGGTCCGGCCGTGCTGACGCGGCGTTCGTCGCTGACCCGCCCCCACCTGGACCGCTACCGAGGCCCGGGCGACGCTGCCGTGCGCGAGGCCTATGACGGCCGCCTGCACCGTGAGGAGGTGTTCCTCCCTGCGCTCAAGGCGCTGGGCGGTGCCCTGGCTGCGGGTGGCGAGGTCCCCGCCGACGGGCTGCGGTGGTCGCTCCCGGACCCGGACGGGCGACTGGGACGGCTGCTCGGCAAGGCCCTGGGCGCGGGCGAGGTGGCGTCCGCCGGCGTCCGCACCGCGCTGGGCGATGCTGGTGCGGCGGCGGGGCTGCTTGGGCTGGCCGCGTGCCTCGACGCGCCCGGCGAGGTCGTCGCCCTTGACCAGGGCTCGGGGCGTGCCGTTGGGGTGGCGGTCTCCGTGCGGTCGGCGGTGCCGGGAGCTGCCGATGTCGCCGCACTGGGTGACGGCCTGCGCGACACCACGTATGCCGAAGTGTTGCGAGCCCGAGGGCGCCTGGTCGCGGACACCGATCCGATTGACATGGCGGTCCCCCCGGGTGGCGCCGGGTTCGTCCGCGGCAACGTGGAACTGCTCGGGCTGCATGGGGCGGCGTGTGCGGACTGCGGCACGATCTCCACCCCGCCGTCGGTCCACCCGACGTGCATCGGCTGCGGCGGGGACAACCTCGCCGAGGTGGGCCTGGAACGGACGGGCACGATCCACACGTTCGTGGTCAACGCGACGATGCCCGCGCCGTTCGAGGCGCCATTGCCGCTGCTGGTCGTCGACCTCGACGACGGGGCTCGCCTGATGGTCCAGGGCACGGCGGCGACCGTGGGACTCGGGATCGGCGACCGCGTGGAACTGGTGCTGCGGCGCTACGCGGTGGAGCGGGGCGCGTCGATCTACGGCCACAAGGCCGCGCCACCGAGCACCGTTGTCCTGGATCGGGTCGCCGACGCCAAGACAGGAGCACACCCATGAGCTGGAACCGCGTGGCCGTCGTCGGCGCCGGACTGTTGCCGTTCGGCGAGCTCTTCGATCGCTCCTACGAACAGCTGGCGTCGGGTGCGTTCCAGGCGGCTCTTGGTGCGGTCGACCATGGGATGGCCAAGGAGGACATCGATGCGATCATCGTGTCGACCCAGCGCGGGACGCTGTGGGGCCAGGAAGGGATCGGCGGCAACACGATCCCGTCGGCGATCGGCCTGAACGGCGTGGCATGCACGCGGATCGAGAACGCGTGCCCGTCCGGGGCTGACGCCTTCCGGATCGGCGCGATGGCCGTGGCCAGCGGAGTCCACGACGTCGTGCTGGTGATCGGCGTGGAGAAGATGCGCGACAAGTCCTCGCGCGAGGGGCTGCTGGCGCGTGCGGCGTCGGGCCACCCGATCTACAACCGTGGCGAGACGGCACCCGTGCTGTTTGCGCCGTTCGCGACGCGGCACATGCACGAGTTCGGCACCACCCGTGAGATGCTCGGCGCCGTTGCCGTGAAGAACCACCACAACGGGTCGCTGGATCCGTACGCCCACTTCCAGGACGGGCTGTCCATGGAGCGCTACCTGGGCGGCGTCACCGTCTGTGACCCGCTCACCCTGTTCGACTGCTGCCCGCAGACCGACGGCGCCGCAGCGGTGCTGCTGGCGTCGCCCGAGCGCGCCGCCGACTACACGGACAAGCCGGTGTGGGTGGCGGGATTCGGCGTTGCGACCGACCACCCGTCCCTGCACGAGAAGCAGTCCTTCGTGGAGTTGGCCGCGACCGTTGGCGCCGCAAAGCGCGCGTACACGATGGCCGGCATCGGACCAGGCGACATCGACATGGCCGAGGTGCACGACTGCTTCACCATCACGGAGATCCTGGACATCGAGGACCTCGGCTTCTTCGACAAGGGCAAGGGCGGGCTGGCCGCGCTCAACGGTGAGACCACGTTGGACGGTCGGTTGCCGATCAACACGTCCGGCGGACTGCTGGCCAAGGGCCATCCGATCGGTGCGACGGGGATCGCCCAGCTGACCGAGTGCTGGTGGCAGTTGCGCGGCGAGGCGCAGGCGCGCCAGGTGGAGATGCGCAATGGCTTCGCCCTGCAACACAACGTCGGCGGGCGGGGCAGTGGCGTGTCGGTTGTCAACATCCTGACCAACCGGCCCTGAAGATGTGCCCGGCGCCTGCCGATGAAGGGGCCAAGAGCCAAGGACCCGAGGGGGCACCATGAGCGAGGCTGCGGTGACCAAGGACCATGTGACGTTCGAGTTGCGTGACGACGGTGTGGCCCGCATCACCCTGGCGCGTCCCGAGGCAAAGAACGCCCTCAGCGTTGCCATGCGCGACCGGCTCATCGAGCTGGTTGAGCGCTGTCAGGTCGACCCCGAGGTGCGCAGCGTGCTGCTGGCCGCGCAGGGCGAGGTCTTCTGCTCGGGCATGGACCTGCGTGAGTCGACCGTGTCCGACGCGGGCAAGCCCGGCTTCGATCCGCGCTCCACGTCGGTTGCGCTGAAGTCTGGCGTGCATCGGATCATCCTGGGCCTGTGGCAGTTGGACAAGCCCACGGTGGCGGCCGTCGGCGGCGCTGCCGTCGGGCCGGGCGCCCACCTCGCCCTGGCATGTGACTTCGTCATCACCACGCCCGTGGCCAAGTTCGCCTGGTCGTTCTCCCGCTGGGGGCTGGTCGTCGATGCTGGTGGTGCGTACCTGCTGCCTCGACTGGTCGGCATGTCGCGGGCCAAGGAGATGGTCCTGTTGGGTGTCGGCAGTAGCGGGGAAGAAGCCGTCGAGGAGGGACTGGCGCTGCGTTGTGTCCAGCCAGAGGAGCTGGCGCATGCCGCCGAGGGCCTTGCCGTCGAGCTGGCCGCCGGACCGACTCGGGCCATCGGCCTGTCCAAGCGCCTGCTCAACGCCTCGTTCGAGACCACGCTGGTCGTCTCGCTGGACCAGGAGGCCGATGCCCAGGCGCTGGCCACGGCAAGCCACGACCTGGTCGAGGGAATGGCGGCCTTCCGCGAACGTCGCGACCCCGTGTTCGAGGGTCGGTAGCTGCGGGTTCCAGCAGGCGGGGCTCCTCGTTAGCATCGACCGGCGAAGCGGTGGGGTGCGATCCGGCGTGCTGGCCGCCGTTGTGGGATTGGGATCGACGCGTGGGCGTCACAGAAGTCGGATTGGGCGATGGCCGTCGCGAGGCCCTGACCTTCCTGTTCACCGACATCGAGGGATCGACACGGCTGTTGTCGGAGCTGGGGGATGCCTTCGAGGACGCCCTGCTGACCCACCACGCCATCCTGCGTGAGCAGATTGCGGCTCGTGGCGGGTGGGTCCGTCGGACCGAGGGTGATTCGTTCTTCGCAACGTTTTCCTCGGCCGGCGATGCCTTGCAGGCTGCGGCTGGGATCCAGCGTGCGTTGCAATCCGCGACGTGGCCCCAGGGTGGTGAAGTCCGCGTCCGGATCGGCGTTCACGCGGGCGAGGCGACTGCACGCGATGGCGACTACGTGGGCATCGAGGTCCACCGCGCGGCGCGGGTGATGGCGGTCGGATGGGGCGGACAGGTCCTGGTTTCCCGGACGGCCGCTGAACTGGCAGGCGCCCTGCCGACCGACGTGCACCTGCGCGACCTCGGCGACCACCGACTCAAGGACCTGAGCGAGCCGGAGCGCCTGTTCCAACTCGATCTCGACGGCTTGCCGACCGAGTTCCCGACGATCCGTTCGCTGGACGCCGTGCCGAACAACCTGCCGACACAGGTGACGCCCTTCATCGGTCGTGATGACGAACTCGCGTCTGTACTGGACCGGATGCGCACCGCCCGGGCCGTCACGCTCACCGGACCGGGCGGCACCGGCAAGACCCGCCTGGCATTGCAGGCGGCTGCAGCGGCTGCCCAGGACTTCCCGGGTGGGGTCTTCTTCGTTCCCCTCGGCGCGATCGTCAATGCGGACCTCCTGATGTCCTCCGTGGCCCACAGCCTGCAACTTCGCGCCGTTGGTGATCAGTCGCCCTCGGAACTGGTCACCGACTACCTCGCCGACCGGACGGCGCTGCTCGTGTTGGACAACCTCGAGCAGATCCTGGATTCCAGTCCACAGATCGCCAAGCTCCTGGCCGACGCCCCACAGCTCACGGTCCTGACCACGTCGCGGGCGCCCCTGCGCATCTACGGCGAGCATGAGTATCGCGTCGCACCCATGGTGGTCCCAGACCAAGGAGTGTCGGTGCCGTCGGCATCGGGCACCGAGGCGGTCGAGCTCTTCGTTGCGCGGGCCCAGGCTGTCAGCCCGGGATTCGAGCTCGACGCCGGCAACGTGGGTGACGTGGTCTCGATTGTTCGCCGGCTCGATGGCCTGCCCCTGGCGGTCGAACTGGCAGCTGCTCGCGTCCGGCTGCTGTCCGTGGCGTCCATCGCCTCGCGCCTTGACGACTGCTTCGCTCTGCTCTCCAGCGGCGAACGCGATCGGCCAGATCGCCAGCGCACCATCGAGGGAGCGATCCGCTGGAGCCACGACCTCCTGAGCGCGCCGGCTCAACAACTGTTTGCGGACCTGGCGGTCTTCCGCGGTGGCGCCGACTATGACGCGATCGAGCGGGTGTGCGGCGACGGCCTGGAGGGGGACCTGCTGGATGCTCTCGGCGAGCTGGTCGACCACAGCCTGGTCCAGCGTCGACCCGGTGCGACGGTCGAGCGCTTTGCGATGCTGGCGCTGATCCATGAGTTCGCCGTAGCCCGGCTGGTTGAGTCCGGTGACGCGGCATCGGTCCGCGACCGCCACCTCGACCTCATGCTCGAACGGGCCGAGGCCGCCGCTCCGCACCTGACCGGCGTCGAACCCGGCGACTGGCTCGACCGCCTGGAGGTGGACCACGACAACCACCGTGCGGCCATTGACCGGGCTCTGACATCCGGTCGCACGGCGGAGGTCCTGCGGCTGGTCGCGGCCCTGTGGCGCATGTGGCAGATCCGAGGCCACCTCGTCGAGGCGACGGACCGGATCGACGCAGCACTTTCGGCCGCGGGCGCGCAGGACCACACGGCAGAACTCGCCGAGGCCGAGGAGGCAGCCGGGGGCGTGGCCTATTGGCGCGGCCAGGTCGAGGCCACACTGGCGCACTACGAACGTGCTCTCGAACTGCGCGAGAAGCTGGATGATCCGACCGCCACGGCCCGTGCGCACTACAACCTTGGTTTCGGCCACCTGCCGGAAAGCGTCGCTGGGAGGGTCTCGTTCGAGCGTGCGCTGCAGCTTTTCGAAGGGCTCGAAGACAGCGCCGGCGTGGCGTCCGCCCACTGGGGGCTGACGGTGGCCGCGTACGGGCGAGGCGACGGCAGGGCAGCCCTGTCGCACGGGACGCAAGCGCTCGAGGGCTTCCAGGAGCAGGGGCGCCAGTTTGACGTGGGATGGGCCCTGCACATGGTGGGGCTCGCGCACTATCTGCTCGGTGAGTTTGACCAGGCCGCCGAGCGGTTCCGGGCTGCGACAGACATCTTCCGACAGATCGACGACCGGTCCGGCCAGGTCCTCATGATCTGGGACTTCGGCATCCTGGCCGAGGCGCGGGGCGACGACGAGCGCGCGCTGCGGCTGTTCGGCGCTTCCAAGCGCCTGGCGGCGGAAACCGGGGCCAGTGTGCTGGACCCCCAACTCGAACGGCTGGAGCGCCTGCGTGACGCAGACGCCGCTGCCGGCCCCGATCGAGCCGCCGAGTTCCGGGCAGAGGGCGCCGAGTGGACCGTCGAGGAGGCGTTCAGCTACGCCCTCGCCTCGACCGAATCGCCTGCGCCAAGGCACGGCTGACGCTCGAACTCCCGTGTAGAAAGCGTGCCCCGGGGCCAGCGCGGGGTCAGGCGCTGCGGCGTTCCTTGCGGCCCAGGGCGATGCCGAGGGAGAGGGCGCCGAGAACCAGAGGGATGGCCATGGCGCCGCCGGTCGCGGGCAGTTCGATCCCCGCCGGGCCGGTGCCCGGCGCGGAAGGTGTGGCA
>Ga0326597_10008228_pt1 | contig 14101 bp, 12 predicted proteins | sample RVTome_12_FD_203789 | JGI IMG/M metagenome (GOLD analysis project Ga0326597, IMG submission 203789) | Soil microbial communities from uranium-contaminated site in the Upper Colorado River Basin, Wyoming, United States - RVT100D185 | ecosystem: Environmental > Terrestrial > Soil > Contaminated >... | reverse complement strand
GCGAAGCCGAGCACGCGCTCGCCCGCCGAGGCCGCCTCGGCGATGCGCTGCGCCCAGGCCTCGCGCTCCTCATCGCCCAGGCCCGACATGGCGAGCAACGGCTCGGGCGCGCCCTTCACGTACGCCACCGCCTCGCCCTCGGGCCCGCGGTGCAGCGTGGCCATGTAGCGGTGCGCGGCGTCGAAGGGAATCTCGTCCAGGCGCGCCCACTCGGCGCGCGCGTGCTCCGGATTGAGGCCGGTCTTCATGGCAAGCGCCACCAGCGCGCCTTCCATCGGGTCGCCTTCCACTGCCCAGGCGCCGTCGCGCTGGCGCAGCTGCGCGTCATTGCACAGCAGGCCGCAACGCACGAGCGGCGCGGCCGCCGCGATCGCGGCGGCGTCGTCGTCGTGGCCCACAGCCTCGAGATCGCCTTCGGGCGCGTAGCCCGAGCCGCTCACCGCGACCTCGTGCCCGCCCGCGACGACGCGCGTTGCCGTCATCTCGTTCCGGGTCAGCGTGCCGGTCTTGTCCGAGCAGATCACCGACGTGGCGCCGAGCGTTTCCACCGCGGGCAGGCGCCGGATGATGGCGTTTCTCGCCGCCATCCGCTGCACGCCGATGGCGAGCGTGATCGTGATGACCGCGGGCAGCCCTTCGGGAACCGCGCCTACGGCGAGCGCCACGACCGCCATGAGCGCCTCCGGCCAGCCGTAGCCACGCACCCCCACCGCGAACGCGAAGACGAGCGCCGCGACGGCGAGCGCGACCCACGTGAAGACCAGGCCGAAGCGGTTGATCTGGCGCAGGAGCGGCGTGGTGAGCTGCTCCACGCTCTGCAGGAGCGAGCTGATGCGGCCGATCTCCGTGTGCATCCCCGTCGCCACCACCACGCCGCTCGCCTGCCCCGCGGCGACGAGCGTCCCAGAGTAGGCCATGCCGTGGCGGTCGCCGAGCGCCGCGTCGGCGGCCACTGCCTGCTCCAGCTTTTCCGCGGCCACCGACTCGCCCGTCAGCAGCGCCTCGTCGATGAGGAGCCCGCGCGCGCGCACCAGGCGCAGGTCGGCGGGCACGCGGTCGCCCGCCTCGAGCAGCACGAGGTCGCCCGGCACGATCTCCGCTACCGCCACCGATCGGCGCGAGCCATCGCGCAGCACGCTCGCCCTGGGCGAGATCATCCTGCGCATCGCCGCCAGCGCCTCTTCGGCCTTGCCCTCCTGCACGAAGCCGATGACCGCGTTCACCACCACCACCGCGACGATCACGGCGGCGTCGACGAAATGCGCGAGCACCGCCGCCGCCGCCGCGGCGACCAGCAGGAAGTAGATCAGCGCGTTGTTGAACTGCGCGAGAAAGCGCAGCACGGGGTGGCGGCGCCGCGCCTGCGGCAGCGCGTTCGGGCCGTGCTCTTCGAGCCGCCGCGCGGCCTCTGCGGGCGCGAGCCCGTGCGCGCTCGAGCCGAGCGCGTGCAGCGCGTCCTTGGCCGGGCGCGCATGCCAGGGCGGTGCGGGCGGTGGGGCGGTCACGCCGGGCGAAGGATAGCGGGATTCGCCGGCATCGCTTGACTTGGGTCAAGCCGGCGCCGCCCCCGGCCACGACAATTCCGCATGGCCGAGTACCCGCTGCATCTCGTGCGCCAGCGCCGGCTCGCCGACTGGCGCGAGGTGACCATCCGCCCGGTGCGCGCGGGCGACGAGCATGCCGAAGCACAGTTCTTCGAGCAGCTCTCCGGCGAAGCCCGGCGCCTGCGGTTCCTGAATTTCGTGCAGGCGCCGGGCGGGACGCTGGTGCATTTCTTCACCCACATCGACTACGATCGCCACATGGCCTTCGTCTGCGAAGCCGCGGGCGGCGCACTGGTCGGCGAGGCGCGCTACGTCGCCAACGCCGACGGCCGCAGCTGCGAGTTCGGCGTCGTGGTGGCCGACGGCTGGCGCCACAGCGGCGTGGCGCGGCTGCTGATGGACGCGCTGATCCGCGCCGCGCAGGCGCGCAAGCTCGAGACCATGGCGGGACTCGTGCTGAGCGAGAATCGCGACATGCTGCATTTCGCGCGCGCGCTCGGCTTCGAGCTCAGCCCCGACCCGGCCCGGCCCGGGCTGGTGCGCGTGACGAGGAAGCTTTGAACGCGACGCCGCAGTCGATCCTCGACGCGGCGGGCGAGCGCAGGCTCGCGCTGTTCCTCGACTACGACGGCACGCTGACGCCGATTGTCGAGCGCCCCGAGGACGCGCTGCTCGCCGACGAAACGCGCGCGGTGCTGCGCAGGCTCGCGCAGCGCCATACGGTGGCCATCGTCAGCGGGCGCGACCTCGAGGACGTGCGGCGGCGCGTCGGGCTGGACGACGTGCACTACGCCGGCTGCCACGGCTTCGAGATCGCCGGGCCGCGCGCCAACCGCGTACACGGCGCTGCCGCGGCCGCCGTGCCGCAGCTCGCCGCCGCCGCCGACCAGGTGGCGCACGACATCCGTGGATTGCCCGGGGTGCAGCTGGAGCGCAAGCGCTTCACGCTCGCCGTGCACTACCGGCGGGCGCGCGACGGCGACGTGAAGGCCGTGCGCGAAGCGGTGGCGCGCGCGCGGGCGCGCCACCCCGCGCTGCGCGTGACCACGGGCAAGAAAGTGCTCGAGCTGCAGCCCGACGTCGACTGGGACAAGGGGCGCGCGGTGCTGTGGCTCATCGAGACGCTCGGCCTCGAGGACGCGCTGCCGGTGTACGTCGGTGACGACGTCACGGACGAGGACGCGTTCCGCGCGCTCGCGCACCGCGGCGTCGGCATCGCGGTGCACGACAGACCGCAGGCCACGGCCGCGCGGCACACGCTGCGCGACCCGGACGAGGTGCGCGCGCTGCTCGCGGGCCTGGCGCTGTAGGGTGGGCCAAGGGCCCACCCTACGGTTCTGTATGCGCTAAAGCGCCGCGCGCCTGCCGCGCTCGCGCATCAGCATCGCCGCCTCGCGCAGCGACGCGCCGGGCTCCGCGGTGCGCGTTCAACTCGCCGGCGGCGGCTGCAGGCGAGTCAGTGGTCTTCGAGCCGCGGAGTGCCGTCCTCCGCGGGCTGGCCGGTGTCCGGGTCGAGGTAATCCGAGATGCCGATCTCCTCCTCGGCTTCTCCCAGCGTCTCCCCCGACTCGAGGTTGCGGTCGCCCCCGATCTCCATGTCCTGCACCGCTTCGAGCAGCGACGCAAACGGACCGTACTCGCGGCCGCTCTCCTTGTCCTGCCAGTACACGCCGTCGGGCCGCTCGACGATGCGCGTGCGGTCGTATTCGGGCTGAGTCTCGGGGATCACCTTCGGCATGACGTGTGCATGGTATCGCCACTTCGGCCCTCTTGGCCACTGCCGCCGATTGATCTGCCTCGCGCTGTGGCTCCTCATCCCGGGGCCCGCGCCAGCCAGTCGCGCGCAGCGAGCCATTCGGCGATGACCGTGGCCGCCGCGGCCGGCGTGCCGCGATCCCCGTGCACCACCACCTCCGGCGCAAGCGGCGGCTCGTAGGCGCTTTGCGCGCCGGGCAGCGTCGCGCTCCTGCCTTCGCGCGCCGCGCGGTATAGCCCCTTCGGGTCGCGTGCCTCGCACACTGCGAGCGGCGTATCGACGAACACCTCGGCGAAGCGCGCGAGGCTCGAGCGCGCCGCGTCGCGGTAGGCGCGCTGGTTGGCGGTGGCGTCGAAGATCACGGGCCGGCCCTGCGCCACGACGTGCGCGCCCAGGTGCGCGAGCGTCGCGTAGAAAAAGTCGCGCTCGCGCGCGTCATAGCGCGCGTGCGGCGTGAGTTGCGTGCGCAGGACGTCGGACTCGAGCACCGCGGCGTCGAGCCCGCGCGCGTGCAGCAGCGCGAGGAGCTCGCGCGCGATCGCGCTCTTGCCGGAGCCCGAGAGGCCCGTGAGCCACACCGCGAAGCTCATGCGCCGCAGTACGCGTTGGCCCGCGCCGGGTCGAAGCGCGGCGCGTCCAGCACATTGAGCGCGAAATCGAGCATCTTGCGCCGCACCGCCGCCTCGAGCGCGGGGTACCAGAGCGGATTCGCCATCACGAGCGCGCGGAAGGCGAAGAACGGCGCCGCCACGTCCAGGATTTCCAGGTCGCCCGAGCGCTCGAGATAACGCGCCCAGAAGCCGCGGAACAGGCGCTCGAAGTCCCCTTCCAGCCTGCCGGCGCGCTGCAGCGAGAAGAACAGGTAGTTGAGCGACAGGCAGGTGACGTCGTCCGCGGCCTCGCCCCATTCGCCGCGCGAGCGGTCGAGCACCGAGAAGTCGGCGCCCTCGCGGAACAGGATGTTCCAGGGATGGAAGTCGCCGTGCACCTGGCGCAGGCGGTGCGTCTTCGCCTTCAGCCGCCAGCGCCATTCCAGGCAGCGCCGCTCGATCTCGCGCACGCTTTCCACCAGCGGCCCCGCCGGATAGCTGTCGGCGACGCCGAAGATGCACTCGCCGTGCCCCACGAGGTCGCGCAGGCGGCGCGCATAGAGGCCGGGGTCGGGCCCCGGCACGCGATGGATCTCCGCAAGGTAGTCGCACAGCGCGTCGGCGCGCGCAACATCCTGCGGCGCGGCGGCGCCGCCGCCGCGCAGGCGCAGCAGGTCGTCGGCGTACTCGCGTCCCTCCACGAACTGCGCCAGCATGAAGAGCTCTTCGGCGCTGCCGAGCGATTCGAGCGCGCCGCCGGCGCGCACGGCGCCTACGTCGAGCGAGGGCACGTGCCGCGGCAGACGGTTGAAGGCGCCATGCGCCCAGAGCAGCAGCTGCGCGCGGTCGGCCATGTGCTCGTGGCCGAACGGTCCGGGGCGCACGGTCTCGAGCACCGCGCGCCGCGGTGCGCCGGCGAGCTCGTAGTCCACGCGCAGCGGCACGCCGTACCCGTAGCCCTTGTCGCCCTGGCGGCCGCCGCCGAGCGGCGTGACGCGCACGTTCGCCACCCCCGCGCCGTGCAGCGTGCGCAGGTAGGCCTCGAGCGCCGCGGGCGAAAATGGAGAGCGCGTCATCGCCGACAAGAGTGGTTCCTGCAATGCTGCCGCCGCTGCGGCCCCGCGACTTGATCTCGATCAACCGTCGATCGCGTAGCATTGCCGGACCATGAGCGCGATCACCGGACGCAGCGCCTTCCTGCGCCTCCTCGTCGAGGAAGGCGTCACCCACCTGTTCGGCAACCCGGGCACGACCGAGCTGCCGATCATGGAAGTGCTGCCCGATTTCCCGCAGCTGCGCTACGTGCTCGGGCTGCACGAATCGGTGGTGGTGGCGATGGCCGACGGCTACGCGCGCGCCTCCAATCGGCTCGCCGCGGCGAACGTGCACGTCGCGCCCGGGCTCGGCAACGCCATGGGCGCGCTCTACAACGCGCAGTTCTCGGGCTCGCCGATCCTCCTCACCGCCGGGCAGCAGGAGCAGGGGCACGGGCTGACCGAGCCGCTGCTCTACGCGCCGCTCGTGCCGGTCGCCGCGCCGTTCGTCAAGTGGGCGGTGGAGGCGACACGGGTCGAGGACCTGCCGCGCATCGTGCGGCGCGCCGCCAAGGTCGCGCTCACGCCGCCCACCGGGCCGGTGTTCATCTCGCTTCCCGGCGACGTGCTCGAGCAGCAGGCCGACATCGATCTGGGCGCGCCGACGCGCATCGACGCGCGCACGCGGCCCTCGGACGAGCTGCTCGCCGAGCTCGCGCGCCGGCTCCTGGCGGCGACGAATCCCGTGATCCTCGCCGGCCAGGAGCTGTCGATCCACGACGCCTTCGCGGAGGCGACCGAGCTCGCGGAGCTGCTCGGCGCCGGCGTGTACCAGCAGACGGTGCCTTACGCCGCGCAGTACCCGAGCGCGCACCGTGCCTGCCTCGGCGCGCTCACGCGCGTGCAGAAGTCGGTGCGCGCCGCGCTCGAGCCGTTCGACCTGCTCGTGTGCCTCGGGGCGGACCTGCTGCGCATGTCGGTGTACAGCCCGCTCGAGCCTTTGCCCGCCGACCTGCCCGTGATCCATATCAGCGAGCGCGACTGGGAGATGGGCAAGAACCACCCCACCGGGCTCGCGATCCACGCCAACGTCCGGGAAACGCTGCGTGCGCTGCTGCCGCTCCTGCGCCGGCTGCGCGGCGCGCAGGGCGCCCTCGCCGCCGAGCGGCGCCTGGCCGCGCTCGCCGCGCGCAACTGGAGCGCGCAGCGCGAGCAGGCGCGCCTCGTCGCGCTGGAGGCCGCCGAGGAACAGCCGGTCGATCCGCGCTATCTGATGCTGCGCTTCGCCGAAGCCCTGCCGGCAGACGCGGTGGTGGTGGAAGAAGCGCTGACCTCGAGCCTCACCCTGCCCGCGCTGCTCGAGCAGCGCGATGCGAAGTGCTACTACGGCCTGGCGAGCGGCGGCCTGGGCTTCGCCCTGCCCGGCGCGATCGGCGTGAGCCTCGCGCTCCCCGGACGGCCCGTGGCGGCGATGATCGGCGACGGCTCGGCGCTCTACGGCATCCAGGCGCTGTGGACCGCGGCGCACCTCGCGCTGCCGATCACCTACGTCATCGCCAACAACCGCGGCTACCGCATCCTCAAGGAGCGCCTGGTCTCGATGCGCAGGACGAACCGCTTCGTCGGCATGGACATCCGCGAGCCGGCGATCGACTACACGGCGCTCGCCGCGTCGATGGGAGTGCCGGGCCGGCGCGTCACGGACCCCGCGGAGATCGCGCCGGCGCTGCGCGAGGCGCTGGCGAGCGGCCGCCCGCGCCTCATCGAGGTGATGGTCGCCGACGGCTTCGGCACCTGAGCGCGGCTCGCTAGCGCCGCAGGACGCACTTCTCGTAGAGCGTCGGGAAGGCCCCCGCCGGGTCGTACTTGCGCTTGAGCGCGGCGTAGGCCTCGCCGCCGTAGAGGCGGCCGAACTCCTCTTCCGGGAAGAAGCTCTCCGAGTACAGCGACTTGATGCCGCCGAGCTCGGCGACCTTGCGCTCGACCAGGCGGTTGAAGTGGCCCGGCGCGTGCGCCGCGCGCGTGCGCTTCACGTCCCAGAAGCCGAAATTGACGTACCAGCCCGGCGCCAGCGGGTAGAGCGTGAAGCGCCCGGCGTGCGGCGCCGGGCCGATCGGGCAGATCCACAGCGGCCACAGGCCGATGTCGCGCGCGTGGAACTCGAGGAATTCGGCGGCGCGCTCGAGCGGGATGTCGACGTCCTGGATCACGGACTCCGAGTGCAGGCCGAGCAGGCGCTCGAATCTCCGGGTCAGGCCGACGCGGCTGTTCCAGCGCATGACCTTCGTATAGGTGCGCGAGCCAAGGCGCCTGCGGCCGTAGACGAAGCGGCGCACCAGCGGGTTCTGCGCGAAGACGTTCTTCGAGCACCAGAACCAGTCGGTGTCCCAGCGCCACAGGTAGTCGTGCACCGTGAGCCAGTCCTCGCGCTTCGCGGCGATCGAGCGGTAGTAGATGTGCTCGAAAGTGTAGTCGCTCGCGTAGGGCGCCGCGCCGGCGAAGCGCCCGAGCGTGAGGAACATCTTCTGCGGCGAGAACACGGTGCCGTCGACGAAGTCGGCATCGCCCGCGCGCAGGCGCTCGCCGAGCGCGGCGAAAAAACGCGCGGGGTCGGCGTACGGCTCGTGGCTCAGGTGCACGTAAGGCTGCACCGGTACGGCCTTCGCCTTGACGCGCAGCGCGTAGCCGAGCGTGCCGTAGGAATTGGGAAAACCGTAAAAGAGGTCCGCGTGCCCGTTGTCCGGCGCGGCGAGGACGAGCGATCCGTCGCCGAGCAGCACCTCGAGCTCGAGCATCGTGTCGTGCACCAGGCCGTGGCGGTGCGACGAGGACTCGATGCCCACGCCCGCCACCGCGCCGCCGAGCGTGATGGTCTTCAGCTGCGGCACCACCGCCGGCATCACGCCGTGCGCGAGGCAGCCGCGCACCAGGTCCTCGTAGGACGCCATGCCCTCGGCGTCCACCCACCCCGCGCCCGCGTCGACCTCGAGCACGTCGCGGAACGCGCGCACGTCCAGGCGCCGGCGCGCGCCGCCCGCGCGCTCGCGGAACAGGTTCGAGGTGCCCTTGGCGAGCGCGACCGGGCCGGCGCCGCGGCTAAGCTGCGCGCTGAGCGCCTGCGTCTTCGCGGTATGCGTGCTGCTCGTAGAGGAGCTCCCGGCTCATCGGATAGCTCTTGCGGGTGACGTTGCCCTTCGAGAACACGATCTGGAAGAGGTGCGTGTAGCCCCGCGCCGAGCGGAACATCTGCGCGCAGCCGTACAGGTACACGCGCCAGACGCGCCGGAAGCGCTCGTCGAACTTCTTCGGGTCGAGGGCGCGGATGTCGTCCCAGTGGCGATCGAACCGTTCGCCCCAGGCATCGAGCGTCAACGCGTAGTGCCGGCGCAGGTTCTCGATGTCCATCACCTCGAGCCCCGCGCGTTCCATGGCGGCGAGGGTGTGCGCGAGGCTCGGGATCCAGCCGCCCGGAAAGACGTGCCGGCGGATGAAGAAGTCGGTCTGGAAGTGCCCGACGTGGCCGATGAAGTGCAGCATGCCGAGGCCCCCCGGCTTGAGGAAGGCGGCGTGCGCGCGCACCACTTCCTCCAGCTGGTCGCGCCCGGCGTGCTCCAGCGTGCCGATCGACACCACCTTGTCGTACTGGCGGCGCGCGTCGCGGAAGTCGGTGTCGATCACCTCGAGCGAGCGCGCGAGGCCGCGGCGCGCGATCTCCGCGCGCACCCTCTCGACCTGCGAAGTGGTGTTGTTGATGCCCGTGACGCGCACGCCGAAGCGCTCGTGCGCGTGGAACATGAAGCCGCCGAAGCCGCTGCCGATGTCCACCACCGACTCGCCCGGGGCGAGGCGCAGCTTGCGCGCCACGTGCTCGATCTTGTTCCGCTGCGCCTCCTCGAGCGTGCGCGTGCCCTCCCTCCAGTAGGCGCAGGTGTACATCATGTGCGGGTCGTCGAGCCAGTAGCGGTAGAACTCGGTGCCCAGCGCGTAGTGGAACTCGGCGTTCTTCTTCGCCTGCGCCCAGTCGCGGTTGGAAAACCGGAGCTCGTGCCAGCGGTTGCGCACGCCGGTGAGGAGCCTGGCCCTCGCCACGCCGCCCTCCAGGCCGACGGCCATCGCCGCGGCAAGGTCGCCCTCGATATCCAGGTCGCCGTCGAAATACGACTCGAGCAGGCCGACGTGGCCGAAGGCGGCGATGCGCGCGTAGGCGGCCGCGCGGTTGAAGACCACGGTGAAGGCCGGCGGCGCGTCGCGGCTGCGGTACTCGCCGCCGCCGGCGAAGCGCACGGCGAACGGCACGCTCGAGCGCTCCCCGGCCCGGCGCAGAACGGCTTCGACGAGGGTTCTCACGGCCGGCCATTCTACCGGCCCGCAACAATCTCAGTGCGACATCAGGACCGGCACCGTCATGGCCTCGAGCATGGTGCGGGTCACGCCCCCGAGCACCAGCTCGCGCACGCGCGCGTGCCCGTAGGCACCCATCACGATCAGGTCGGCGCCGACGTCCGCGGCGCGCGACAGGATCTGCGCGCCGACGTCGTAGCCCGCGCCGCTCTGGCGCGCCACCGTCACCTTCACGCCGTGGCGCGCGAGGTACAGGCCGACGTCGGCCCCGGGCTGCTCGCCGTGGCCGCGCCGCCCTTTCTCCGGGTCGAAGGCGCACACCTCGACCGTCTCGGCGCGCCGCAGCAGCGGCAGCGCATCGGTCACGGCGCGCGCCGCCTCGCGCCCGGCGTCCCAGGCGACGAGCACGCGCTTGCCGAGCGCGGCAAAGCGCCCCGCGTAAGGCACGAACAGCACCGGCCGGCCGGCGGACAACACCAGCTCGTCGGCGAGGCCGCGCAGGTCGCCTTCGTCCCCGGCCTCGGGCTGGCCGGCGACTACCAGATCGGCGTAACGCGCCGACAGGCGCATCGCCGCCGCCGGGTCGGACTGCGAGCTGCGCCATTCGGCGCGCTCGCCGTTGCGCCGCACGATGTCGCGAAAGCGCCGCTCGGCTTCGCCCTGGATCCCGGCGTTGCGCTTGTCGAGCAGATCGCGCAGCGTCGGCCCGCCCTCGGCCAGCGCGTACGAGGGCAGCTTCGGCGAGCCAAGCGCGAACAGGCCGACGACGTGGGCGTCGAGCTCCTCGGCGAGGCTGCAGGCGAGGCCGAGCCGCTCGGCGCAGCGCGGCTGGTGATCGAGGTGCACGAGGATCGTCTTGTAGGACATCACTGTCTCCAAGTAACCTGCAGCCATGATGCCCGTCGCGCGCTCCCCGGAATTGACCTACGTCAACCGGGGGCGGTCTCGCCCGGCCAGGCTTTCCCCGCTCCGGCGTGGCACGCGTTGCGGGTCCGTTCTGGCGGGAGCGGCCCTCGCCGGCTGCGCATCCCTGCTGCCGCAGGCCCACCTCGCCACGCAGCAGGCCTGGGGCGACTTCGAGGAGGCGCGCGCGGCGATCGAGCGCATCGTGCCGCGGCAGACGACCCGGGAGGAGCTCTCGGCCGAGGGCATCGACCCGCTGCGCAATGCCGCCGTCACCATTCTCGGCCTGCCCGACGTCATGCAGCGCTTCACCGTGGGCACGGCGGTCGACGCGCAGGACCTCGACCCCGGCATCCGCGAGTGCCTGGCCGCGGGCAACGCCTGCACCGGCTATGCGATCCTGGTGCGGCGCAGTGACCGCAAGCGCGTCGGCAACTTCTGGCTCGACACGTTCAACTTCCGCCGCGAGACCGACGTCACCGGCTGGACGTTCAACGCGCTGATCCTGTTCGTCGGCGAGACCGTGGTGTACATGGTGCACGGCGGCCAGCCGCGCATCCACGAGAAAGAAGTGAGCCGCAACCCGCTCGGGCCGCTGCAGAGCTTCGGCGAGGCGGTCGGCTCGGCGCTCACGCGCTAACCGCGACGGCGCCCCGATCGATGGCGAGCGACGGACTCATACCAAGATGCTAGCCCTATGGCTCGCGTCGGGGTGATCGGCGGTGGCGCCTTCGGCACCGCGATGGCATGCGTCGTGCGCAGGTCTGGCCACGAGGTCACGATCTGGGCGCGGGAGCCGGAGGTCGTCGAGGACATCAACCGGCGCGGCCGCAACGAGCATTTGCTCGCCGGCGTGCAGCTCCCCGCAGGCATCCGCGCGACTGGCGATATCGGCGAAGCGGCCGCGGGCACGGCGTTTCTGCTGCTCGCGCCGCCGGCGCAACGCATGCGCGAAGTCGCGGCGCGCCTCGCTCCGATCCTCGCGCCGGGCACGCCGGTCGTAAGCTGCTCCAAGGGATTGGAGCAGGACAGCCTTGCGCTGATGCCCGAGGTGCTCGCCGAGGCGCTGCCGGGGTCTCCCGTCGCGGTGCTCTCGGGGCCGTCGTTCGCGCGTGAAGTCGGCCACGACCTGCCCTGCGGCGTGGCGCTCGCCAGCGCCGACGGTGTGCTCGCGCGCCGCCTTGCCGGGCTGATCGCCAACCCCCGTTTCGGCGTGCAGCCGAACACGGACGTCATCGGCACCGCCATCGGCGGCGTGATGAAGAACGTGGTGGCGATCGCGAGCGGCCTGCTCGCGGGCCGCAAGCTCGGCGAGAATGCGCGCGCCACCATGGTCACGGTCGGCCTCGCGGAGGCGGTGCGCTTCGGCCTCGCCAAGGGCGCGCAGCGCGAGACTTTCGACGGGCTCGCGGGCATCGGCGACATGATGCTCACCGCCAACAGCCTGCAGTCGCGCAACACCTCGCTCGGCTTCGCGCTGGGTGAAGGCAAGACGCTCCAGCAGGTGCTCGCCGGGCGCAAACAGGTCTTCGAAGGCGCGTTTTCGGCGCAGGCCGTGGTGAAAACCGCGCGCCTGCTGGGCGTGGACATGCCGGTATCGTTCGCCGTGGACGAGCTGCTCAACCACGGGGCGCGCGTCGATGCCACCGTGGAACGCCTCACCGCCGCCTTCGGCGGCTAGGCCCGCGCCCGGCGGGTGACATAGTGCACGCTCCCCCGGCGTGCGGCCGACCTAGAATGCTCGTGGCCGGAGGGCGCCTATGCTGGAACTGCTGGAGTGGGGCAAGAAGCGCGGCGAAGAAGCGGCCTACCCGGGATCCGACCCGAAGGCGGCGGGGACGGCGCGTGCCGGCCCCAGCGACGCCGCGGCCAGCGCGCTCGACGGACTGAGCGCCCAGCTGGGAGCGGCCGAGGGCGCGGCCGCGGAGCCCAAGGCGCGAATCACCGCCCTCGCGCGCATCCAGGATAGCGGCGCCCCCCACGTATCCGCGCTGCTCACGCAGTATCTCGTCAACACCGCGGGAACGCAGGCCGCGCGCGAGGCCGCCTGGGCGTCGCTGGCCAATTACCAGGCGCGCCTCGCGCAGGCGCTGTGCACGTTGGCGGGCGCCCAGCTGACGTTGCTGGGCGCGGCGCGCGCGCTGCAGGCGCTGCGCACCCTCGCCAAGCTCCACCTCGTGCATTACGCGGAGGTGCCGGGCAAGCTCTGGCGCGTGGCCTACGCAATTCACGCCGGCACGGAGATGGGTGGCTACTCGAGCACCCCGGTGCACGTCCAGTCCGGCCGCCAGACCACGGTGGAGCTGGAGCTTGTGCGCCTGCTCATGCTGCACGCAAGCGCGCCCGACATGATGGCCCCGGAGCAGATCGAGGTCACCGACCGCGTCATCGAGCAGCTGGGCGCCGAATTCACGCTGCGCCCACCCGGCGTCGCCGACAACCCATTTTCCTTCGAGCCGGGAAGCGAATTCCCCCCGCGACGCGCCAAGGGGCGGGCGCCAAGCGGGAGCGCGCGTCACTTCGGCCCCGGTATAGGTTACGGCTCGCTGGAGCGCGTCGCCAGGCAACTGGGGATGGGCAAACTCGAAGACTTAAAGGCCTTCGGCAAGGACATCGCGCCGGGAGTGCAGCTGGGCACGGTGCAGCACCTGCTCAGCTTCTGGCGCTTCGATTGCCCATACGCGCGGCCTGCGCACGCGCCCGCCGCCGGCTCCCTGGAGGTCGTGCACGGCTACGACCAGGTCTGGCAGTACCTCTCCGAGGCCCGGCATGGCGTGCGCGAACTCTCGCTCGCCACTGCCCCGGCCGGTGCGGCGGAGCCCCCGGAGGCCTGGGAGCTGCGCGGCGCCGGGGGCGGCGAGCTCGGCGCGGAAGTGCCGCCGGCGAGCCGCACCTGGGCGAAGTGCGGCGCGGTAGTCGGCTTGTCGATGCGCGACGGCGAACGCTGGATAGGGTTGATCCGACGCATGCTTACCCGGCCGGAGGGCGGCCTGCAGGCGGACGTCGCCGTGCTGAGCCGCGAGCCGCAGGCGCGGTCGCTGCACGAATTGTCCGAAATGGGCGAGGACCGCGCCGTCTCCGACGCTGCTGCCCGGGCATTCGCCTACGCCGGTGTGAACGCCGTGATCGTCGCGGACGGAGCGGACAGCGCGCAGCCCGCGAACCTGATGCTGCCGGCACAGAGCTGGAAAGAGGGACGCATCTACGAGCTGCAGACGGAAGACCAGTCGCGCTACCTGCGCGGCTTGCAGCTCGTGCGGCGCGGCGACGACTACGTGCGCGCCACGTTCGAGTGGGTGTCCGGGCCGGCCTAGCGTAGCTCGAGCCGCACGGGCTGATGGTCGGAGGCGTCGGTGGTCACGTCGGCCTCCACGCCCGCGATCCTCGCGGCCACGTCCGCCGTCACCGCGAAGTAATCCCGGCAGTGCCCGCCCAGCGGCCATTGCTTGCGGTCGAACAGGCCCGTGGTCGGCGGGTGCGGATCGCCCGGCCGCGCGTGGCGCCAGGCGTCTATGAAGGGAGCCCGGAACAGCGCTGCGTACTGCGCGTCATCCGGCAGCAGGTTGAAGTCGCCGCACAGCACGAGCGACGCGGGGCGCGGCGTCGGATCGTAGGGGCTCTTGTCGGGCCTGGACGGCTGCGCCTCGTTCGCGGCGACTTCGTCCTGGATCGCGCGCAGCCGCTCGATCTGCGCGGCGCGGTGCGCTTCCGAGTAGTACTCGAGGTGCGTGGTGACGACGCGCAGCGGCCCGGCGCGCGTCTCGAGCACCACCTCGATCGCCTGGCGCTGCATGTGCTTGATGTCTTTCTGCGGCGGATGCGGCAGCAGGTGGTTGAAGACCTGCAGCACCGGCAGGCGCGAGAGGATCAGGTTGCCGTACTGGCGCGCGCCGCGCGACAGCGCGGGGCCGAAGACCGCCTCGAATCCCGGGA
>Ga0326597_10008227_pt1 | contig 14102 bp, 11 predicted proteins | sample RVTome_12_FD_203789 | JGI IMG/M metagenome (GOLD analysis project Ga0326597, IMG submission 203789) | Soil microbial communities from uranium-contaminated site in the Upper Colorado River Basin, Wyoming, United States - RVT100D185 | ecosystem: Environmental > Terrestrial > Soil > Contaminated >... | reverse complement strand
AGTTTGCCAACCGAGATCGTCTCGCGCGCCCGGCGGACGCGCGTGACGTCTCTCGCCAGCTCGGCATACCACAGCGCCAGTTTCAGGCCGAACGTCATCGGCTCCGCGTGCACGCCGTGAGTGCGTCCCATCATCGGGGTCCGACGATGTTCGTTGGCACGAATTTCAACCGCACACATGAGGGCGTCGAGGCCAGCCAGAATCAGATCGCACGCATCGCGAAGCTGCAATGCCTGCGCCGTGTCGATGACATCAGAGGAGGTCAAACCGAAGTGCAACCACCGGGCCGAAGGCCCGACACGTTCGGCCACCGCGGTGGTAAAGGCGATGACGTCATGCTGGGTGACCTGCTCGATCTCCTCGATGCGGGCGATGTCGAACCCGCCACGCTCCCGGATGTCACGCGCGGCATCAGCCGGCACGATGCCGGCGCGGGCCATCGCTTCGGCTGCAGCTGTCTCAACCTGCAACCACGTCTCGTACTTCCGCTGGTCGCTCCACAGGCGACCCATCTCTGGGCTCGTGTAACGTCCGATCATGTACCTGGCAGCTGTCGCACCGCGGCGGAATCTCCGCCAAGTTTACCCGAGCGCCAGCCTCTCCGGTGGGAGTTCAAGACCGTTCACGGCGCCCAGCACCGTGGCGGCCAGCGCACCGTCCGCAAAAAGCTCCTGGGCTACGCGTTGCACGTCCTCCCGACTGACTCGCTCGACGCCTTCCAGCGTCTCGTCCAGCCCGAACTGACGATCGAAATAGATCTCCTGACGAGCCAAGTGGGACATCCGGCTCGACGTGCTCTCCAGACTCAGCATCAAGCTACCCTTGAGATGATCCTTGGCTCGCCGAAGCTCTGGCTCCGGCAGCGTCTCGGCCTTCAGACGACGCAGCTCGGCGATCACCACATCGATGAGCTCCCCGACCGCGCTGTTCGCACAACCCGCGTAAACGGTCATCGAACCGGCGTCTCGGTACGACACGAGACCACTGAACACCGCGTACGCCAGACCTCGCTTTTCGCGAACGTTCTGAAACAACCGAGAGCTCATCGATCCGCCGAGCACGATATTGAGGACGTAACTCGCGTAGCGGTCTGGGTGGTCCTGCTGGTAGCCGCTCGTGCCGAGACAGACGTGGCTCTGCTCGAGCTCCTTGTTTCGAATCAACACGTGCGGCACAACCCGTGGTGGCGTGTCTCCAAGCGGGACGTCCACGACCGGCAACCCTTCGAACGCGCGCGCAACGAGGTCTCTGACCTGCGCATGCTCGATGTTCCCGACGGCTGACACGATCAGATTCGGCGAGCTGTACGCGTTGACGAAATACTGCCGGAGGCCGTCGGCGGAGAACGCCTCGACCGTCTCGCGGGTGCCCAGGATCGGGCGCCCTAGCGGATGGTCCGGCCAGAAGCCCTCGGTGAACAACTCATGGACGAGGTCGTCGGGCGTGTCCTCGACCATCTTGATTTCCTCGGTGACGACCTTCTTCTCGCGCTCCACATCCTCAGTGCTCAAGGCAGGACGCATCACGATATCGGACAACACCTCGACAGCCAAAGGCAGGTGCTCGTCAAGAACCTTGAGATAGTAGCCGGCGTACTCCTTGGCCGTAAACGCATCCATCTGTCCGCCGATAGAGTCAATGGTCTGTGCGATATCCTCGGCGCTCCTGGTCGCGGTACCCTTGAAGAGCATGTGCTCAACGAAGTGCGCGATGCCGCTCCGCTCGGCCGGTTCGTGGCGAGAGCCACGCGCGAGCCAGACACCGATGCTGACGGACCGGACGTGCGGCATCCGCTCGGTGAGGAGGCGAAGCCCGTTCGGGAGCACATCGCGAGTGATCGTTGTCGGAGTCACGGATGCTATTGGGGATCTCGGGTCGACCGGCCGCGTCAAGCCTCGGGCAAGCGCGCGCTCTACGCTCGCCGCAAACCCTTGACAGACATAGGATTAGAAGAGCATTTCCATCATATCATGGAAGGCTGTGCCACAGGCCAAGAAAGACTTCCAGCAGAAGGCCGCTGCTAGAATGTGGCGCCCGCATCTGCCCGCAGCGACACGGCACGCATGAGTGACCCCCGAATCGACCTCGCCGGCCTCGAACTCTTCGAACTCGAGGAGGTGCTCGAGGCTCGCGCCATCGATCGGTTTCGAGCTCGTCAACTCTACCGCTGGATTCACAAGCACGGTGTGACCGACAGCGAGCACATGACGGACCTGTCCCGAGCGCTGCGAGCCCGGGTCGCGTCTGAGTTCGACATCCTGACGCCCACGATCGTCGCCGACGACCAGTCGGTCGACGGTACCCGCAAGCTTGTGCTCGAACTCGCCGACGCTCGTCGAATTGAGTCCGTGTTCATTCCGGACACGCCGGCCATGACGTTCTGCATCTCAACGCAGGTCGGATGCGCGATGGCGTGCGGTTTCTGTCTGACGGGAAAGATGGGCCTGGTCAGAAACCTGACGGCGGGAGAAATTGCCGGCCAGGTCCGGGTGCTGGCCGCCGTCACCAACCTCCTCGACCGTCCCTTCAACATCGTGCTCATGGGGATGGGCGAACCGCTCCACAACTACGACAACACGATGAAGGCGCTCCGTATCCTGTACTCGGCGCACGGCCTTGCCGTGCCGCCCCGTCGGGTAACCCTTTCGACGGTGGGCATCGTCCCGGGGCTCGAGCGCCTCGCGCGCGAGGTCGTGATGCCCAACCTCGCCATCTCGCTGCACGCCACGACCGACCAGCAGCGCACGGCTCTTGTGCCGCCGAATCGCAAGTACCCGCTGGCGGACATTCTCGACGCGTGTCGCACGTTTCCTCTCAGAAAACGCAGCCGCATGACATTCGAGTACGTGCTCCTCGAGGAGGTCAATGACACGCCGGCGGACGCGCGGCGTCTGGTTGCGCTGGTGGGCGGCCTCCGCGCGAAAGTCAATCTCATCGCTCTCAATCCCGCCCCTGGTATTCCCTTTGGCCGACCCTCGGATGATCGTGTAGATTCGTTCGCCAGGATTCTGGCTGACCGCCATATCACCGTGTCGGTCCGTAAGAGCCGAGGTCGCGACATTCGGGCCGCGTGTGGGCAACTGATCGTGGAAGGAGGCACGCGACGATCTGCGGCGCAGCAGATAGCGCTGCTCATGCGATAGGCCTGGACCCATGACGCCGCTGCGGAGTCGTCCAACGCTTCACGCGAGCGCCTTTCGCCCGATATCGGTTCGGAACTGCATGCCGTCGAAGCGGATGCAGGACGCTGCGCGGTAGGCGACATCGATCGCATGACGGTAGTCCTGACCTCGCCCGACAACCGTGAGCACCCGTCCGCCGTTGGTGACCAACTGACCGTCTCGTCTTGCCGTCGCTGCATGAAATACGAGGGCGCCAGGCACGGCAGACGCCTCCTCGATGCCGGCAATCACATCACCGGAGCGCGCTGCCCCGGGATAGCCCGCCGACGCCAGAACGACGCCGACATGACGATCGGTGCGAAATCTGGCGGACCGCGACGGCAGAACCCCCGTGGCCGCGGATCCCAGCAGCCAGGACAGGTCCTCATCGAGTGCGGGTAGCACGACCTGCGCTTCCGGGTCGCCGAAACGTACGTTGAACTCCACGACCTTGGGGCCGGTGGCCGTCAGCATCAGCCCAACATAGAGAAATCCCCGAAAGGGATATCCTTCGCGGTCCATCCCCTGCAACGCCGGCTGGACAATCTCATCAAGCACCCGACCCTCGACATCGGGTGTTAATCGAGGGGTTGGCGCGAACGCGCCCATGCCTCCCGTATTGGCACCGCGGTCGTCATCGAAAATGCGCTTGTGATCCTGGGCAGACGAGAGCGGCATGCAGGAGGTGCCGTCGGCGAGGACGAAGTATGACGCTTCCTCACCGACGAGAAACTCTTCGAGCACGAGACGCTCGCCGGCGGTGCCGAAACGACGCTCCAGCATCGCCGCACGCACGGCAGCCTCGGCCACCGCTCGGTCCTCCGCAATCACCACGCCCTTGCCGGCGGCAAGACCGTCTGCCTTGAGCACCAGGGGAAACCCGAGGTCTCCTGCCGCCACGGCCTGCAGCGCGTCGGCTGCGGACTCACAAGCACGGAAGCGGCCGGTCGGGATGCGGTGCCGCTCCATGAAGGACTTTGCGAAGGCCTTGCTCGACTCGAGGGCCGCCGCGGCCTTCGTCGGACCGACGATCGGACGTCCCTCGCCTGCGAACAGATCGACAACGCCAAGACTGAGGGGCAGCTCGGGACCAACGACGGTGAGATCGGCGGACTCGCGGGCTGCAACCGCGAGAAGGGACGCGGGGCTCTCGTCGGTTGCCACGCACCGGGCCACCGCGGCGATGCCCGGGTTCCCTGGTGCACAAATGACTTCCCGGACGCCCCGCTCGGACGCGAGCTTCCAGGCCATCGCATGCTCGCGAGCACCGCCACCCACAATGAGAATCTTCACGGATTGGACGCTAAGTACCTTATTCCGAAGCCTGTTGAGGGGACGTGCTTGGTCTGAGCGACACCTGAACGGCCTGAAGCCGAACTAATCGGCTTACCTCCGGCACACCGTGGGACTATTTGATTGACGCAGGGCCGTGTAGAGCCTAGAATCCGCGCCTGCCTGTGATAGCCTAGCATATTCGGCACTTTTCAAAGGACCATCACAGGGCGACCTGTACGGGTGAGGGGGTGTTTTAACGCGTGGCTGAGGTCAAGATCCAGGAGGGCGAGTCTATCGAGAGCGCGCTTCGCCGCTTCAAGCGCAAAGTGCAGCAGGAAGACATCATCAAGGACATCAAGAAGCACTCCTTCTATCTGAAGCCGGGTGATAAGCGTCGGGCCAAGCAGGCGTTGGCGCGAAAGCGCAATCGGAAGAAACTCCGACGCGAATCCGAGTAGCGTCGGCGTGATCGACGACCACGAGGTGGCGACCGATGGAGTTCCAAGACAAGAGCCTGAGGTGCGTGGACTGCGGGGAGGAATTCATCTGGACGGCTGGCGAACAGCTTTTCTTCGCCGACAAGCAGTTCAAGAACGAGCCCAAGCGATGTAAATCGTGCAAGGCGTTGCGCGCGAACCGATCCAGTGCTGGACCGGCTGGTCGTGAACGCGTTGAAACCCAGGCCACTTGCTCGGCGTGCGGCAAGGAGACCACGGTACCGTTTCGCCCCACTCAGGGACGTCCGGTCTTCTGTAAGGAGTGCTTCCAGCAACGGAAGCTAGCGGCGGACTGAGGCGTCTCACACACGAGGCGTGCGACAGTCTTCGGCTTTCGAACACCGGGTCGGACCACGAGGTCCGGCCCGTAATCCAGTGTGTTAGAATCGCGGCTCTCACGGGCGAAGCGGTACGCGGGGTCAGGTATGCAGATCGAGGAACGTGCGGCGGGAGACATCACCATCCTGGACCTCACGGGCAAGATGACACTCGGTGAAGGCGACGAGATCTTGAAGGACAAGATCAACAGCCTTGTGTTGGATGGTCACAAGAAGATCATCCTGAACCTCGCCGGCGTTCCGTACATCGATAGTTCGGGCCTTGGCGAGATCGTTCGCACCTACACGACCGTCAGCCGGCAGGGTGGAAGACTCAAACTCCTCAACCTCACCAAACGCATCACAGATCTACTGTCGATTACGAAGCTGCTGACGGTGTTTGAAACCCACGACGACGAAGACGACGCCGTTCGGAGTTTCTCAGCCTCTGCGAACGCCTGACGGCCGCGCTGTGGCGGCGCGTTCCCCTCGCCTCGAGCTGCTCCCTTCACTGGCTGGCCAGTCGTCGCAACGAGACGATGCCAGGCCCGGCTGGCGCCCGGTACCTCCTTTCGCTGAGAATATCGACGTCACCCAGAAGGTGCCCATGTTCGTTGGCTCTTGGGGTACCAGAGGCCGTGGGGCCCCTCCGGCCACCACCGAGGGGCCGAACGGGGCAGCACCCTAGAAAGCATTGACATCCATGGATCAGAATCAGGACAGGCAACGAGGTCCCGCTCATCGCCCCCGTCGCGGGTCTGACCGCCGTGGCCCCAGCCGCCGATCGCACGCTGCACAGGACCGGCAGCGCGACCAGGTGAATGTTGAGCACATCATGCGGGACATTCGGGGGCGCATCGCGCAGCGGCAGGGGATCGACCTGTCGAACCAGCAGATCCAAGACCTGGCGGCACGCCGTCTCGAATCGATCCTTGATCCGCGCGCCATCAAGCCCTCGCTCTTGGACGGACTCCGACGTGGCGCCGCCGCCCCCATCGGTATCTCGGACAAGGTCCCAAACGAACCCGCGTTCTCTTTCGAAGACAACACCATTTACGACTCACACCGAGGAGCCCTTCGCTTTGCCCGGCGCCTGTTGAACCCTCTGCTGAAGTTGCTCTTCAACCCGAACCCGCTGATTCGCGCGCTACACCTTCAAGCGAAGCTGAACGTCGAGACGATCGAGCGCAATGCTGAGAGAGATCGCCGGCAGACGGAATGGAACGCCTTGCACTACGAGGTCGTTCAACGGCTCGTCACAGAAGTTTCTCGCGTCAGTCTCGAACTGCAAGCGCTCTCGATGCGGGTGGAGTCCCTGGGTGCGCGCGTCGACTTCAACGACCGACGCGTCAGCAGCGTGGAGGGCGCGGCCCATCGCGCGCGACCGCAGAATCGAGCCTCAGAGCAGAGGATCGCCACTCCGACCGTCGAGAGCGACGGTGTGACGGGAGACGCCATCGGCGTTTCAGCTGATGCTCAGACGCCAGACGCTGCTCGTCGGCGCCGGCGGCGCCGGCGAGGTCGACGAAGCGGGTCCGGGCCAGGAGACGACACGGCCGCGGTGCGAGAGACGGCAACGGTTTCTCCGACATCCGGCGAGCCCGATAGTGGGACTTCGCCAGCACCCGACGGCGGCCTGGCCGAGGCGAGCGAGGCGTCGGAACCGACCCCCGAGACGACGAGACCGACCGTGCTGACCGCACCCGCGTCCGCCCCGAGTCCGGCGGAGCCCGTCGCCGAGCCGTTGCCCCTCCCGCCGTCTGACGGCGAGCATGGCAATGGCTAGCCGTCGGCTATGAGGCTCGCCATCGTCGTGCAGCGTTACGGCACCGATATCAGTGGCGGCGCGGAACTGCACGCGAGGTACATTGCAGAGCGGTTGTCGTCGAGGACCGAGGTGCGTGTGCTCACGACCTGCGCTCGCGATCATGTGACGTGGAGGAACGATTTTTCCCCCGGCCTCGACGAAATCCATGGAGTGCCCGTCGAACGATTCCGCGTATCAAGGGAGCGCAGCCTGGTGGACTTGGGCGTGCGGTCACGTCGCGTTTTTCTCCGGCAGCATTCGCTACAGGAGGAACTCGAGTGGCTCGAGAGTGAAGGCCCCCTGAGCCCGGGCCTCGTGGCTCGACTGCGCCAGTCTGCAGCTGAGTTCGATTTCGTCGTGCTGTTTTGCGCGCGGTACTACCACGCGTATCACGGAGCACGGGCCGTGGCGGATCGCGCGGTACTGGTGCCGACGGCCGAACGCGATCCAGCACTCGGCCTTGCGATTCTTCAGCCGATCTTTAGAGGGGTACGCGCGATCATGTACAACTCGTTCGAGGAGCGCGCGGCTATACAGGCAGTCTCCCGCAACACGCACGTCCCAGGCGTCGTGGTGGGCGTCGGTTCGGATATTCCGCGCTCGGTCACCCCGGACCGTGCCAGGCAGAAGTTCGGCCTCTCGAGACCGTTCCTGCTCTACGTCGGCCGCGTGGACCAGAACAAAGGGTGCGAGGAATTGTTCGACTTGTTCGTCGAGTATTCGCGTGTCACAGCCCGGGATGTCGACCTCGTCCTCGTCGGAACGGCGACGATGTCAGTTCCGGTGCACCCGCGCATTCGGCATCTCGGCTTCGTCGACGATCGCGACAAATTCGATATCGTGGCCGCGGCGCACGTACTCATCATGCCATCGTACTTCGAGAGTCTCTCCATGGCGGCGCTCGAGGCCTGGGCCCTCGGGCGGCCGGTTCTCGCGAACGCGAAGTGCGATGTCCTGCTCGGCCAGTGCCTCCGCAGCAATGCCGGATTGTTCTACGCGAACATCGACGACTTCATGGCAGCCCTCGATCGCCTGCTGGACGACTCGACACTTCGCATGGCACTCGGGCGCAACGGTCGAGACTACTTTGCCCGCCACTACAGCTGGCCTGTGATCGAACGCAAGTATTTCGCGATGTTCGACCAGCTACGATCAGCCCCCGCGCGGCCACCGCTCGAGCCGCTGCCGGGATGGTTCGCCAGGCGACGCCCGACGGTACCGGCGGCGGTCGACGTCATGGCCAGCCTGCCCTCCGGGCCCGTCACGCACGTTCAGACAGCAGCAGGGGTCTCCGCGTGAAGCTCGCGTTCGTGACCCCACGCTACGGCCCGGACATCGCCGCTGGAGCCGAGCATGCATGCCGTCTGCTCGCCGAGCAGGTGTGCAAGCGCCATGCGGTTGACGTCCTGACGACGTGCGCCAGTAACGCCGCGACCTGGCGAAATGAGTATTCAGAGGGCACGGACAGAGTACGCGGTGTCATGGTCCGGCGCTTCGTTGTCACTCAACTGCGAGACGAGGTCGCGTTCCAGCAACTGACGTCCCGCCTGACGTCAGAGGTGCACGGTCGCGATGACCAGGAGGAGTGGGTTCGTCAGCTAGGCCCGTCCTCGCCTGGTCTGATCGATTTCTTGAAGCGTCACCAACGGGCCTACGACGCGGTCGTCTTCTTTTCGCTCTTTCACGCAACGACGATGCTCGGCCTCGCCGCGGCGCCCGCGAGAAGCATTCTCTTTCCGTGCGTGCGCCTCGACAGGGTTCTTCGATTCAGTCTCTGGAGCGAGTTGCTGGAGTCCGCCAAGGCGATTGGCTATCTCAACGCGTCGGAGCGGGAATTAACCCACCGGTATCTTCGAGTACGACCAGCCACTGAAGAACTGGTGAGCGTCGGCGTGGACGCACTGGCGCAACAAGCGTATCCGAAACATCAACAGAACCCGGCCGATACCCTGGCCGCCGACGGTGAACCCGGTAACGCCGTCGAACCCGCCGACGAAGAACAGGAGTACCTCGCCGGACGCGGAGTACCCTTCCGCCGTCGACACAGGCTGTACGGATCGTTTGCGTTCTACGGTGGACGGGTCCTCCCCGACAACGGGTGCGAGGAGATGCTCGAGTACTTCCATCACTTCCACGCGACCGACGGCGACATCACGCTTGTGCTCATGGGCATGAAACTCCTTCAGGTACCTGACGAGCCCTACATTCGGCTGCCGGGCGTTCTTCCCGATCGCGACCGCATGATCGCCTGTGAAGCGGCCGATATCACCGTGGCTCCAGATCCGGACGATCTCCTCTCGCAGTCCGTGCTCGAGAGCTTCGCCGTTGGAACGCCGGTGCTTGCCAATGCCAGAAACACCTCGGCCGTCGAGCTGTGTCGAGGTGCCAACGGGGGCCTGTACTACGCGAACCGAGACGAATTCGTCGAGGCGATGCGATTGCTGACAACCGACATGACGCTGCGGAAGCGGATGGGCGACAGCGGTCGCGAATACATCCGCCAGCACCACCGCTGGGACGTGGTGTTGAGCCGTTTCGACCGGCTCGTCACAAGAGTCAAAGGCCGCTGAGCGCGCTACTCGGGCGTCGGCTCCGCGGTGGACATCCGCTGCTGGCCACGTGATCCAGGCGGTCGGTCCTTCACGGCTTCGTCCTTCTTTCGAAACGGCCTGATGTCGTGGCGCTTGATCATCTCGTTCAGCGTGGTGGGCTTGATGTGGAGCAACTCGGCCGCTCGTTTCTGGACGCCGCCAGATGACTCCAGCGTCGATTCGATGAGCCTCTTCTCGACGTTTGAGATCACGTCCTTGAACGAGATCCCCTCCGGCGGCACCACGAACCGAGGGATGTGGAACATCGGCGACGACCGCACGTTCTCGGGAATCAGACTGGCGTCGATACGTGGTTCGGAGCTGAGCACCACCGCGCGCTCGACGACATTCTCGAGCTCGCGAACGTTGCCTGGCCAGTCGTAGTCCATCAGTAGGTCGAGCGCTTCGACCGTCAGCTCCAGATCGGTCTTCTGGTTCTCGGCGCCGTACTTCTTCAGGAAATGGTGCACCAGGACAGGGATGTCGTCCTTTCGTTCTCTGAGCGGCGGAAGGTGCACGCTGATGACATGGAGGCGGTAGTACAGGTCCTCGCGGAAACGGCCGTCGGCCACCATGCTCGGCAGATCACAGTTGGTGGCGGCAACGATCCGCACATCCACCTTGATCGTTTCCATCCCTCCCAGGCGCATGAACTCGCGTTCTTGCATCACGCGTAACAACTTGGCCTGCGTGTCGAGCGGAATGTTCCCTATCTCGTCAAAGAAGATGGTTCCCTTGTCGGCGAGATCGCACAACCCCTTCTTGGGGTACACCGCACCGGTAAAGGCCCCCTTCACGTGCCCGAAGAGCGTCGACTCGAGGAGGTCCGACGGCAGATTGCCTGAGTTGACGGTGACAAAGGCCCGGTCTGAGCGCGTCGAGTTGGAATGAATGGCGCGAGCCGCCAGTTCCTTGCCGGTGCCGCTCTCTCCGGTCACGAGAATCGTCGAGCGACTTGGGGCGGCCTGGACGATCAAATCGAACACCTGCTTCATCTTCCGGCTTCGACCGATGATGCCAGGAAAGCTCTGGTGTTGGGCCTGGAGGGTCTGGCGCAGGGCGGTGTTCTCCGCTCGCAGCTGACGGCGTTCGACAGCGTTGCGGACGACCAGAAGAACCTCTTCGTTCTTGAACGGCTTCGTGATGTAGTCGAATGCCCCCTTCTTCATGGCCGCAATCGCGGATTCCACCGACGCAAAGGCGGTGAGCATGAGCACGGGCAGGTCGTCGTCGAGGGCCCTCAGCTCCTCGAGCGTGGCGATGCCATCGATCCCCGGCATCATGACATCGACAATCGCCGCGTCGAACGGAATCGATCTGGCGAGCTCGATTCCCTCGGCACCTGACGCTGCCATGCGTACGTGATACCCCTCGCGCGTCAGCAACGCGTCGAGAATCTCGCGCATGATGTCTTCATCGTCGATGACAAGAATCGAGCCCTTGCGTTGCACGGAGGCCCCGGCTATTGATGCGCCGCGAGGAGGGACGGACGTGACTGGGCTGGGGGCAACTCCACGACAAACCGGGTGCCCTGCCCGGGCGTACTCTCACACTCGATCGAGCCGTGATGCTCTCGCACGATTCCGTAGCTGATCGACAGGCCAAGGCCAGTACCCCGCCCGATCGACTTGGTCGTGAAGAACGGGTCGTAAATCCTGGCCAGGTGTTCACTGGGAATGCCGGATCCGGTGTCGGCGACCTCAACCGTGGCCTTTCCAGCCTTCAAGCGCGTTGAGATGGACACCCAGCCGCCTTTCGGCATCGCGTCCTTCGCGTTCAAGAACAGGTTCAGGAACACCTGCTGCAACCGCTGCTCAGAGCCCACGACCGTCACGGTGTCGGGCGACAAGTCTCGCCGGACCCTGACATGCTGGAGTTCGAACTGATGCTCGAGCAACGACAGCACGTCATTGAGCACGACGTTGAGGTCGACCGTCGTGAGATCGCGGCCCGGCGCGGACGGAGGGCGTGAAAGACTCAGAAGGCCGCTGACGATCCGTGCAGCTCGAAAGGTCTGCCGTTCAATCTTCTCGAGAATTCGGGTCTTGGGATCGTCAGCATCGGCTCCTTCGAGCAGCATCTGGGTATAACTCGAGATGCCGGTCAGCGGCGTATTGACCTCGTGAGCGACCCCAGCGGCCAGCAACCCGATCGAGGCCATCTTCTCGGAGATCTGCAACTGCTCCTCGAGCTCCACTCGGCGCGTGACATCCTCCACGATGACGATCGTCCCGACCGGTGTCGCCCCTTGTCCACCGAGCGCTCGCAGCGGTACGACCGCCACGTTCACGATCATCGTCCGCCCCCCAACCTGCTGACGAGCCGCGACCGGGATCCTGGAGAGCGAAGCGCCGTCTGGCGATTCGCGCCTGGCCGCAGTCACCGCCGCCACGATGGGCGCATCGAAGAGGGCCGCCAGGGGCCGACCCACGGCCTCGGCCCGCGGAATGCCGTACAGCGTCTCGAGCGCTCTGTTCCACCTGACGACGCGGTCGCTGAGGTCAAGCACGAGCAATCCATCGTCGAGTGATTCGAGGATGTTCTCGTTGAAGGCGCGTAGTCGATCGAGTTCGGCTGCCTTTACGTGCAGCTGACGGTACAAACGGGCGTTCTCGAGGGCGGTCGCCAGTTGGCCGGCCACCGCGGCGAGCAACGCAGTGTCCTCGCTGGTGATCGGATCGCCCGTCTCCTTGCGCCCGAGGGCCAGGACCGCGATGGTCCCCTCGTTCGATACGCACGGAACAAAACAACACATGCCCTCGCCACGCCAGAACTCGGTCTCCCCGTCTGAGAACGTACCCGACGCAATCGGGTCGTCGAGCGCGACCACGTGCCCATCTCTCAGCCTGGCGCCGATCGCAGACTGCAGCGACACCTGCGGCGGTCGTCCGCCATCGAATCCGACAGCGCGAATGGATCCAAAGCACGGCGCCTCGTCGTCGAGGATCATCAGCGCCATTCGGTCGAGGAGCAATGTCTCGGTAACGCGAGACACCAAGCGCTCCGATAGGCGACCGAGGTCGAGATCGCTGTTCAAATCGCGCGCGAAGCCAACCAGGGCCCGCCGGTAGTCGAGCCGATCACGGTAGAACGCCCGATCGAGCGCGTCCTGGATGGTGTGTTTCACCCACGGCGCGAGCAGCAATGCGACCACGGTGACGACGGCAGCGAGTATCCAACTGTGACCGTCTCCGCCAGGCACGACCCGCTCGAAGCTCTGGAGCAGCACGATATAAATGACGCCGACCGCCGCCAGCGCGGAGGCGTATACCAGCGCGCGCTTGACGATCACTTCGATGTCGAGCAGCCGGTATCGAGCGATGGCCGACGCGTAGGCCAGCGGCACGACGCTCAGTGGAATGGCGGAGAGCTGCATCGGAACCGACGGCTCAACACCCATCGACCAGGGAAGCGCATAGCCGAAGACAAAGGGGGTACCTCCGAGCGCCGTTCCCCATGCGATCCAGCGAAGCTGGCGTCGTGCGGTCATCGACTGAACCTGGGCCAACGCACGGACGAGCACAAACAGCCCGCTCCCGAGATACCCGACCAGGTAGCCGTACTCGAGTCGATCAAGCGCCTCCACGACGCCAAGGAAATATTGCGCGTCGGATGCGCTGCGCGCCAGTGCGACCACCCGCAGGATGCCGAGCACCACCGCGGGCAGGTAAATCATCGGCACGAGCAGCCGGCCGGCCGCGCCCCCGGACCAGCCACGGCCACGGTCGGGAAACACAAGCGCGAAATGCACGAACAACGCGGGCAACAGCAGAATGGAAATTGCGTCGCCCCAGTAGAAGATCCAGTCCAATCGATCCAGGCGCCCGCTGAAGGAGAAGGCCAGCAACCCAAAGCAGGAGACCGACAGCCAGAAGAAGTGCAACGTCGCCGGATCGTGCGGGCACTTCACCCGGACGGCGCCTCCGACCAGCAGCGTCAAGATCCCGATGGCCGCAAACAGGAAGTAGAGCGACCCTGAACCACCAGGGATCGGAGCCACCTGCAGGTCAACCACCGCGCTGGCGCCGCGCCGCAGAACGGTGTACCGAAGAGCCTCGCCCCCGCCCGCGCTGTGAAGTATGCGCACGACGTCGGACGTGTCCTGTATCGGCTGATCGTCGATCGCCAGCAACACGTCGCCGGCAACCAGCCCTACGACGGCGGCAGGGGTGTCATGGGCAACCTCGGACGCCACCACGCCTTGAGCGCTCTCGGCCCAGAGGACGCCGTCCTCCATTTCGTGGAATGTCGCCCGCGCGACGACGTTGGCCATCCCGAGACACAGGAGTACGACCACGACGACGACCGGAAAACCAGGCGAGCGCCGCATGTCGGGGGTCGCTGCGCCGGGACGACGCGTGCCCAGGAAATTCACAGTTCTTGACCCGGCCCTAGAATCGAACGGTCACGCCTCCGACCACCCGCTTCGGGGATCGCACCACGAGAAGTTCGTC
>Ga0326597_10008226_pt1 | contig 14103 bp, 8 predicted proteins | sample RVTome_12_FD_203789 | JGI IMG/M metagenome (GOLD analysis project Ga0326597, IMG submission 203789) | Soil microbial communities from uranium-contaminated site in the Upper Colorado River Basin, Wyoming, United States - RVT100D185 | ecosystem: Environmental > Terrestrial > Soil > Contaminated >... | reverse complement strand
AGCCGTCAGCGTCCGCGCGACGCGCCGCGCGCGTTCGGGGTGCGCGATGCCCGTCCACAGGCAGTGCCCGGCGTTCGAGGCGCGCACCCGGCATTGACGCTTGGCACCGTCCAGGGCGAGCACGTAACTCGCGATCTCGTCCGACCAGAACGTCCGCTCGAAGCGCTTCTTGATCTCGGCGGCGCGCGCGGTGAACGCTCCGGCGGAAGGGTCGTCGAGCGCCTCCGCGAGCTTCGAGGCGGCGCGCCGCGCCGCGTACGCGTAGCCTTGCACCTCGCAGAGCGCGATCGGCGGCTCGGCCAGCGAGCCATCCGCGTGGAAGACCGCATCGTGGGAGTCCTTCCATCCCTGGTGCACGAGCCCCTTCGTGCTTCGGCGCGCGTACTCGATGAACCCGTCGCCGTCGGGGTCGCCGTCGGTGTCGAGCCAGCGGAGGGCGCGCTCGATCGAGGGCCAGAGCGTCCGCACGAACGACTCGTCTCCGGTCGCCTCGAAATACGCGCCCGCCAAGATCACGAAGAGCGGCGTGGAGTCCACGCTGCCGTAATAGCGCCCGAACGGGATCTCGCCGGTCGCGGCCATCTCTCCTCGCCGCATCTCGTGGAGGATCTTGCCGGGCTGCGCATCGCTCTCTTCGTCGTAACGGTCCGCCTGGTTCTCCGCGAGGTATCCGAGCACTGCGCGCGCGAGGAGCGGATTCACCCACAGCATCTGGAGCGCGGTGATCATGCCGTCGCGCCCGAATGCGGTGCTGAACCACGGAACGCCCGCGTACGGATACGGCCCGTTCGAGGTCTCGGTCGCCATCATGTGGAGGTCGGCGATCGAGCGATCGATCCAGTCGTCGAACTGCTCGTTCGAGGAGGCGACGCGGCAATCCTGCTCCGCGGCGCGCGCGCCGGACGCCATGGCGCGGTGGTGCGCCTCGCCGGCGTCGAGCAGCTCGGGGACCTTGTCGCCGATCTCGCACGCGAACGTGACGCTCATCGCGTCCTCGCCCTGCGGCTCGAGGTGCATCACGTGCTCGATCAGTCCGTCGGCCGCCGCCCGCGGGGAGGGCGAGCACCGCACCCTGAGCCTTCGCGCGACGCCGTCGAGCCCCGCATAGCCGAGGACGAAGCCGTCGGCGTCCGGCGACGGTCCCGAGAGCCGGCCGCGACGCGCGCGGGAGATGCCGCGCACCTCGAAGATGTCCGCGAAGTCTCCGTCCACCCGGGTCGCGAGCGTCAACTCGACGGGACGCACCCCGTAGTTCGTCGCCCGGATGGTCTCGTAACAGACGCCGTGCCACAGCATCTTCTCGCGGAAGATGTGGATCGAGCCGTGCGGGACGATGACGGCGTCGCCGTGCAGGATGTCCGGGTTCGTGAGGTCCACGACGAGCACGGTGTTGTCCTCCCGCACCGCCGAACTCAGGAGGAGCGGGCGTACGCCGCCGAGCGTGAAGGACAGGCGGGAGACGAAGCGGGTCCCTTCATGGTAGATCCCGAGTTCACCGAGACCGACGGGAGCGATGTCGCCCATGCGGTCGAACACGGCGAAGCTCTCACCGTGCTTGAGCACCTGCTTGCGGTCGTCGATGCGCGACGAACTCGCGACGATGTAGAACTCATCCTGGATGCGGACGATCTCGTCGGGGACGGGGCCCATCACGCGACCTGGAGCGGCTCCGCCCCGCTCGCCGCCACGTGTTCGTAGAGCGCCACATAATCGGCCGCCATGCGCGCGGCCGTGAACCGCCTGTCGAACACCCGGCGGCATCGCGCGCGGTCGAGCGAGGCCGCCCTCACGACCGCCTTGGCCGCTTCCGCGATCGTCTCCACCACGTATCCGCTCTCTCCCGCCACCATGACCTCCTCCACCGAGCCGCCGCGATATGCGACGACCGGGGTCCCGCAGGCCATCGCCTCGATCATCACGAGGCCGAACGGCTCGGGCCAGTCGATCGGGAAGAGCAGGGCGAGCGCGCCGCCGATGAACGCGTCCTTCTCGCGCTCGTCGATCTCGCCGACGTACTCGACGTACTTCCGCCGCAAGAGCGGCCGCACCACCTGGTCGAAGTAGGCGCGGTCGGCGCCGTCGAGCTTCGCCGCGATGCGGAGCTTCATCCCGACGCGCCCGGCAATCTCGACGGCCCGGTCCACGCGCTTCTCCGGCGACAGCCGCCCCACGAACGCGAGATAACCGCCCGGCTCGTCACGGAACGTGTACAGGCCGTCCGGCAGGCCGTGGTGCACCGTACCGATCCAGCGAACCCACGGCAGCGGCGTCCGCTGCGCGTCCGAAATCGAGACGAGCGGGACGTCGGGAAACGTCTGGTACAGCGGAACGAGATCCGGGATGTCGAGGCGTCCGTGCAGCGTCGTGAGCGCCGGCAGTGCCTGCCGCCTCGAGAGCGGGAAGTGGAGGTAGTCGCAGTGGAAATGGATGAAATCGTATTCGGGCGCGTCCTGGAGCACGCGCTCGAGCATGACGATGTGGTGCGCGATCGGGTCGGTGCAGCCGGGATCGAGCCGGAGCGACCGCGGCGTCGTCGCGACGAGCCGCGCGGACGTGGTCGAATCGCCGCTCGCGTAGAGCGTCACGTCGTGCCCTTCGCGCACGAGTTCCTCGGTGAGGTACGCGACGACGCGCTCCGTCCCACCGTACCCCTTCGGGGGCACGCTTTCGTAGAGCGGAGCAACTTGCGCGATCCTCATCCCTCGGACTCCACCGTGCTGAGAGCGAATTCCCGCCCCTGAAGTGGGCGGAGACGCCGCTCCGTGTCGAAACTTCCCTAGGGCCGAGGCGCGTGGCGGATGCGATATTCCCGTCCACTCACGCCCGGGAGTCGTGATCCTGCCCAATTTGTGTCCTGTGTCACAAAAGCCAAATGAAGGGGGTCTCGGTCGCCCTGAGTGGACAACCTCGCTTTCTGCAACGATCACGCCATCGGCCGTCGCCCGACTCGGGACACGGGCGCCCCTGCGGGGGTACCGAGACGTGAAAGTCTGCTTTTCGCGCGGGCCCGAGACACCTAACATCTGTATGGGGTTCGCCGCCCCGGGCATCGCCAGGCGCCCGGCGCGGACGCAGCTGCCTTCGAATGAGGCCTCGAGCCTCGGCGGTTCAATGCCAGAGTTGCGGCACGCGATCGTGACCCGCCGAGGACGGAAGGGAGGTCGCCATGAGGCGGCTCGGAACCACGCTCCCGCCCCTGCTTTCCGCTGTGCTCCTCTGTTGTGCTCTCGCTGCATGCGACGACGACGTTCGCCCCGCCGTGAATCGCGCGCCCACCGTCACGATCACCGGCGGCGCCGCGGAGGCTCAGGAGGTCCACTACCGCGTCGAGTTCTTCTGGTTGGGCACCGATCCCGACGGGCCGATCGATCACTACGAGTACGCGGTGGACGACACGACGGAGTGGACGGTCACCGAGAACACCTCACAGGCGTTCCTCTTCAGCGCGGACAGTCTCGCGACGAAGACCTCCGACGCCGCCATCGTCACGAGCGACTTCCACCGGTGGCACTCGTTCCGCGTGCGGGCCGTCGACGGGCTCGGAGCGCGCTCGGCCGTCGAGCGGCGGACGTTCAACGCGTTCACGATCGCGCCGGTCACGAGGATCACGCATCCGGATCCGAAGTACAGGCAGCTCGGAGACTCTCCGCGGTTCAAGTGGACGGCGCGCGACGACGACTGTGGCCGGCCGGACAAGCGGCCGATCGGGTACCGATACAAGCTCGTCGGATGCTGGGACGAGTTCTCGCTGATCGCAAGCCTCGGGATTCTTCGTGCGGACGGATCGATCGATCCCGAGCACGCTGCGGTCAACCGAGCGCTCCCCGACTCCGTGCTCGACGATCCGGCCGTGTCCGACTCCGTCAAGAAAGAGTGGATCGAAGTCCCCGCGGATGTGGAGTCGATCCGCTTTCACAATCTCCCGCTGGGCTCGTGGGGATTCGCAGTCCGGGCCATCGATGAGGCCGGCGCGATCGAGCCGGAGTACATTCTCAACTCTGCGGCTCAGCCGGGAAATGTCTACTTCTTCGAGACCCTGGACACGGGCGGGCTCCTGTCGTTCACACTCTGCAGCTCGGCGCTCGGGTGCTTCTCGTTTCCGAGAGACGGCAACTTGTGGGATACGCCATTCCCCGCGGATCGTGAAGCCTGTTTCACGCTCTCGGCAACGGCCGAGTGGTACGGCGCGGAGATCGCCGAGTTCCGCTGGGGGCTCGATGATCCCAGCCGGCCCAATCACGTGTCTGCCGGCAATGCCAGAATCTGTGTCTCGTTCCCGGAGTCCGAGGGAGGCGCGACACACCATCTGTACGTGAGCGTGCGCGACACGGACGGCCGGGAGACGATCGGAACGGTCAGGCTGAACGTCATCGCCTTCACGTTCGACAAGAAGGTCCTCATCATCGACGACTTCGCGAACCTGAACCCTTCCGATGGTCAGCACGACGCCCTTCTCGACCGCGTGCTCCAAGGACGGTTCGCTCACGCGGACTCGTCGGAGATCCGCTGGATCAACGGTCCGGGCGAAACTCCCGGGCCGGAGCCACCCGATCCGCCCACGCTCACTGAGCTGTCGCGCTACGAGCTGGTCGTCATCTACCACCTCGAGTCTGTAAACAACCAGCTTCCTTACTCGGTCCTCGGGAACCTCACGTCGGCCGACAACCCGGCGAACGCGGCTCACAACCCCAAGCGGCGTGCTCTGGCGACTTACGTGGCAGCCGGCGGAAAGCTGTGGGTCTGGGGCGTCGAAGTGACCGGCGGACTTCATGGGGACAACTACATCTATCCAAAGGAGCCCGAGAATCCCGCCGGACAGGAGACGCCCGGCGATCTCGCGCTCTTCGACGCGAACTCGTTCCTCTACAACTTCCTTCAATTCCGGAGGGGCGTCATCCGGGCAGTGCGGCCATCGTCGGATCGGAACGCGCTAATCAGCGCAGCGGCATCGGCGGAAGGTGCGGCTCGCGGGTATCCACCGGTGCTCGAGATCGACCGCAGCCACTTCCCGGACCCGAACCGTGGGCTGGCGGCCGAATCGATTCACGGCGCCCCGCTCATCGTCGCCGGGCTCGATACGCTCTACACGTATGTCGCGAAGTCGCCCGAATCGGAGTACAACGGCAGGCCCACAGCGCTCTACTACCGATCGCCTTTGGGGGCGCAGGGGGACATCGCCTACTTCGGGTTCTACTACTACTTCCTGCAGGAGGAACAAGTCCGGGCGATGTGCGACCAGGTCTTCGAGGACCTCTTCGAGCAGCCGGCGCCTGCCGGGAGGAGGCTGCCATGAGGGCGCTCGCCGCGCTGCTTCTCGCCGCGGCCGCGGCTTTCGTGCTCTGCGCCTGCGACGACGACGGTCGGCCCGCCGCGAATCGCGCGCCCACGGTCGCCATTACAAGCGGGGCTGCCGAGGCGCAGAACGTCCACTACCGCGTCGAGTTCTTCTGGTTGGGCACCGATCCCGACGGGCCGATCGACCACTACGAGTACGCGGTGGACGACACGACCGAGTGGACGGTCACCGAGAGCACGTCGCAGGCATTCCTCTTCAGCGCCGACAGCCTCGCGGCGAAAGCCTCCGCCGCCGCCATCGTCACGAGCGATTTCCACCGCTGGCACTCGTTCCGCGTGCGCGCCGTGGACGGGCACGGTGCGCGCTCGGCCGTCGAGCGGCGGACGTTCAACGCGTTCACGATCGCGCCGGTGACGAGGATCACGTCTCCTGAAGGAGACGAGATCCAGCTCGTCAACTCACCGCGCTTCCGATGGAGCGGGTTCGACGACGACGGCGGCGGTCCCGACAAGGCGCCCGTCGCGTACCGGTACAAGCTCGTGCGCGTGGACGACGTGTCGGCCGACTGGGCGACCGGCGCCGTAGCCGAGAGCCTCGGAGTCCTGCGCCTCGATGGATCCGTCGATCCGAGCCGGGCCGGGCTGAACTGGGCGCTGCCGGATTCGGTTCTCAGCGATCCCACCGTGGCGGACTCTCTGAAGAAGGAATGGATCGAGGTGCCCGCGCACATCGAGACGATCGGGCTCCATGATCTTTCGGAACGAGGGTGGGCGTTCGCGATCCGTGCGGTCGACGAAGCGGGTGCAGTGGAGCCGGAGTACGTGCGGAACGACCGGTCGCATGCCGGGAATGTCCATGTCTTCTACTGCGTCCCCGTCGCGCTCCTCTTGACGGTCTGCGAGCCGTCGATCGGATGCCACACGTTTCCGAGCGATGGTCCGGTCTTCGACATGGAGATCGCTGCCGGGGCGCCTCTGCGTCTCGGGTGGAGAGTGAACGACGATGAGGAGGGCTACGCCTTCAACTACGGCTGGGACATCCCCGATCCGTCGAGCGACCGCATGGCGCCCTACGGCGAGGGTGGTTGGATCGGCTGGGGAGCCTGGACGCAAATGCTCACCCCGAAATCGTTCCCGGCTTCCGAGGACGGAGCCATTCACCACTTCTACTTCAAGGTTCGGGACGCCGAGGGCCGCACGCAGATGGGGATCGTGCGGATGTCGATCGTCGCGTTCCGCTTCGACAAGAAGATGCTCGTCATCGATGACTACGTGAACGTCGAGCCGCCGGACGATGACTACGATGAGTTCGTGGCGCAGTTGGGATTCGGGCGGATGGACAGCACGGAGGTGACATGGATCAACGGACCCAAGTGCGCTCCCTCGTGTACCGAGCCGCCGCCGACGCCCTCGCTCTCGATGTTGTCGCGGTACGAGACGGTGGTCGTGTACCACCAGGACTATTGGCGCGAGGCCCACTCGGTGCTGGCCGAGTTGACCGCGGGGGACAATCCGAACCGCCTCGGTGAAGGGAAGCGAACGCTGGCGACGTACGTGCGGGCTGGGGGGAACCTCTGGGTATGGGGCGTCGATGTGACGTCGGGTCTTACCGGAGGCGATTTCGGCTATCCGAAGGAACCGTTGAATCCTGCCGGCCAGACCTATCCCGACGCCTCGGAGTTCGATACGAGCTCCTTCCTTTACAGGATCCTCCATCTGGAAGGCGGCGCCGTCGATCGAGCCGAACTGGCCACCGGCCCCGACGCCTTCATCGGCGCTCGCGTGTCACAGGAGGCCGAGGCGCGAGGATATCCGCAGACGCTCGAGATCGATCGAGCGCGATTCCCGCAGCAGGCATTCGGGATCGCGGGCGCGGAGGCGGTCGTCGGCCCGCCGCTCCTCGTCGCCGGACTCGATACGCTCTACACGTACGTGGCGAGAGTGCCTCCATCCAGGTTCAACGGCCGGCCGGCAGCGCTCTTCTATTACTCACCACGTGGATCGCAGGGATCGGTCGTCTACTTCGGATTCGACCTCTACTACATTCGTGAAGAGCAGGTCCGCGCGCTGTGCGGACAGGTATTCGAGGATCTGACCGACCTGCGACAGTGAGGAAGGTGGTGCCACATGTTGGACAAACCGGACAGACCGCTGTCAACGCGGTGACATGGGGGAGGCTCAAGCAGCAGTACCGCTGAGGGGCTCGGGCACGAGCGCGCTCCCGAGCGCGCTCGTCCCGCACCGCGCGCTCACAGATCCACGAGCGCCTTGAATCCCCCGTAGGCCATCCGCTTCGGGTCGAAGGGCATCTTGTCTCCCATCGCGGCCAGCCGCGGGTCCGACATCACCTTCTTGTTGACGCGATCCCGATGTGCCCGCGACTTGTAGACGATGAACGAGAAGAAGACGGTCTCGCCGGGCTTCACCTTCATGAGCTTCGTGAACGGGAACGCGCCTTTCGGCGTGAGGTCGTCACCGATGCACTCGCGGAACTCGAGCGCTCCGTGTTCACGCCAGATCTTCCCGGCCGCCTTGGCCATGCGGCGATAGGCCTCCACGTTCTTCTTGGGCACGGGCAGCACGAATCCATCGACGTAGCTCATCATTCCTCCTTGTCGTTCGCCGGTGGCGGGGGTCCGGATAAGAGGAGCATAGCGAATCGGCGCTTCAACCGGCAGCGCCGGGACCATGCGCACGACCGCCGGCCACCGGAGGCGCGTCGCATTGGCGGGTTCCGCGACCGCCGCCCGGCGGCGCCCCGCGCCGCGTTCGCGCCTTCCGCGCTGGCCGCTCCGCGTAACTCCCGCATAACTGCCTGCCGTCACAGTCCCTCGCAGGGTTTCCGGACTGGGGTCTTTTGACGGAGGTGCGAAGCATGAAAGCAGGCACGTCTGGGGTGGGGCGGGGCAATCGTCCGACGCCCGTCGCGCGGGGGCTGCTCGGGGTCGCCGCGCTCTTCTGTGCCGTCACGGCGCCGGGCCGTGCCGGTGCCGATGAGATGAGCTGGACAGCCTACGGCGGCGGGAACTGGAACCTCGCGGCGAACTGGTCGCCGTAGGAGATTCCGAACGTCGCGGGCGAGGCGGCGTTCTTTCCCGCGGGCACCGGCGCGTACAACGTGACCGTGAATATCTCGCCGACGATTGACTGGCTCCGGAACGAGAACGAGGTGGCGAGGCTCATCCTCCAAGGGCAAACGCTGGCGCTTCTCGATGCGGCGGGGCTGGTGAATCGCGGCCGCGTCGATGCCGTCAACGTGTCGGCCATTTCGGGACAGATCGTCAACCATGCGACGGGGCAGATTATCGTGGCGACCGGCGACCGGCTCTATCTCACCGGACCGACGGTGTCGAACGACGGCGCGATCAGCGTGCACCCGTCGGGAAGCGGCGACGCCAAGATCCGTATCGACGCGCCCGATCTATTGAGCGGCGCGGGCGAACTGGTGTTCGGCGGGAACAGCATCGGCGACGAGATCTACTCCGACGCGGGCGCCGCGCTCACCCAGGCGGCCGGCCACACGATCCACGGATGGGGCGCGATCCGTTGCCCGTTCATCAACGAGGGGACGGTTCGCGCCGACAACCAGACATTCTGGATCAGCGGAACCCCCTCGATTACGAATCGCGCTCTTCTCACGGCGACGGGCGGTGCGACGCTCCAGATTAACGGCGTCGCCGTGGACAACGCCGGCGGCCGCGTCTTCGCGGACGGCGGAACCGTGCGCCTCGGCGGAGGCGCTCGCATCGCAGGCGGCACGCTCGAGCGGAGCGGCGCCTCGATGATCCAGGTCGGGGGCAATCCGGTCTACCTCGAAGACGTCACAGTGGCGCCCGGCGGGTGGTGCGAGGTGCTCATTGGTTGCATCGCCGTCTGGGACGGCTCGTCGATCGTCAACGACGGGACGATCCGCGTGCATCCTCCCGGGACGTCCGGCGATGCGTCTATCCGGATCGACGCGCCGGTCACCTTGAGCGGCTCCGGCGAGGTCGTCTTCGGCGGGAACAGCACCGGCGACGGCTTCTACTCCGACGTGGGCGCCACGCTCACCCAGGCGGCCGGGCACACGATCCGCGGTTGGGGTCAGATCGTCTGCCCGTTCGTGAACGAAGGATCGGTCGTGGCGGACAACTCGACCCTCTGGATCTCCGCACCGGCATCGGTCGCGAACCGCTCTCTCATGACGGCGACGGGCGGAGCCGTACTGGACATCACCAGCGTCGCCGTCGACAACACGGGCGGCCGCATCGTCGCTGACGGCGGCACCGTGCTTCTGGGCACAGGAACTCGTCTTGCGGGTGGGACGATCGATCGAACGGGAACGTCGGTCGTGCGGGTGGATGGGAGCGACGTGCGCCTGGCCGATGTCACCGTGGCGCCGACCGGATGGTGCGACGTGTACGTCGGCGCCATCGCCGTGTGGGATGGCTCGACCGTCGTCAACGACGGAGCGATCCGCGTGAACCAGGGCACGGGCGGTGACGCCAAGATCCGCATCGACCGCACCGTCCATCTCTCCGGTTCCGGCACCGTTCTCCTGGACGGCAACAGCGACGGCGACGGGTTCTTCACGCTCACCGATTCCATGCTCGTCCAGGAGGCGGGGCACACGATCACGGGGCTCGGCGAGATCGCATGCCCCTTCGTGAACCGCGGAACCGTCCGGCGCGACGTGGCCAGTGGGTACCTGAAGGTGAGCACCGCCCGCTTCCTCAACGAGGCGTTCGTCGAAGCGACGAACGGCGGCCAGGTCCAGGTGACGGTTCCGCCGCTCAACTTCGCGAACGGCACGCTCACCGGCGGCACGTGGCGCGCGGCCGGCGGCGCCAAGATCCGGCTCATCGGTACGGACGTCACGACGAACGCGGCGACCATCATTCTCGACGGTGCCGGCTCGGCGATCTTGCGAGATGTCTACTCCGGGAGCGCGCTCGCCACGCTCGGCACGAACGACGCCGGAGGCTCGCTCTCGATCGTGAACGGCGCGACGCTCGCGACCACGACGCCCGTCGAAAGCCGCGGCGCGATCGTTCTCGACGGCGGAACGTACTCCTCGACCGGCGTGCTGACGCTCACCGGCGGGTCGCTCTCGGGCGTTGGGACGGTCGATGCCAACACCGTGAACGGCGCAGAGATCATCGTGGGAACGTCGATCGGCACGATTGCCGTGGACGGCGTCTACGAGCAGACGGCGGCCGGAACGCTGACGCTCGAGCTGGGCGGCACGGAGCCCGGCGACTCGGATCTCCTTGCCGTCACGGGACGCGCGACGCTCGACGGCCTGGTGAGCTACAGCCTCGTCAACGGCTACGTGCCCGCGCTCGCTGCGCGCCCGGCAGCCGGCGGTGCGCTCCTCGATCTCGATCTTCCGTGGAGCGCGGAGGTGTCGCTTCGCCTCTACGACGTGGCGGGCCGGCAGGTGGCCGTGCTCGCGGAGGGCAGGTTCGGACCGGGGCGCCACACGCGGACCATCGGCATCGACGGACGCGCGCCGGCGAGCGGCGTGTACTTTGCGCGTGCGATCGTAAGAACCGAGAAGGAGACGAAGCTGCTCACGGCGCGCGCCGTGTGCGTGCGCTGAGTTCGCGCCCCGTGTCACTTCCGGGCCGGCGGCCGTCTACGACAGTCCCGCCATCGCCTCCGCGATCCATCGCTGCAGCGGCGCAGGCCACACCCCGAACCACACGATCGCGGCGAAGAGGACCGCGAGCACGAACGCGGCCGTCCTCGGGGTCGCGGGCATCGTCGCCCCCTCGGAGGCCGGCGCAAGCATCGCAACGATGATCCGAAGGTAGTAGACGAGCCCGACCGCACTCCCCGCCACGAGCACGAGGACGAGCGCCCAGAGCGCTTCGCCCACGCCCGCCGCCAGCACGAAGTACTTCGCGAGGAATCCGGCCGTCAAGGGAATCCCCGCGAGCGAGAGGAGCGACGCGGTGAACACGGCCGCGAGCGCCGGGCGCCTCCAGTAGAGACCGCGATAGTCGGCGAGATCCTCGGCCTCGCGCCCGGGACTCGAGAGCGCGGTGACCACCCCGAATGCCGCCGCCGTCGTCGCCGAATACGCGACGAGGTAGTACGTCGCCGCCTCCCGCCCCGCGCTCCCGCCCGCCAGGAACGCCACGAGCAGATAGCCCAGATGCGCGATCGACGAGTACGCGAGGATCCGCTTCACGTTCCGCTGGAGCAGCGCGAGGAGGTTGCCCGCGAGCATCGAGGCGATCGCGATCGCGGCGAGAACCGCGAAGATCGGCGTCGCGTCGAGCCGCTCCTCCGCGGCGAACGCGCGGAGCAGCAGCGCGAAGACGCCCCCCTTCGAGACGGTCGCCACGAACGCGGTCACCGGCGCCGGCGCGCCGACGTAGACGTCGGGCGTCCACATGTGGAACGGGACGACGGCGAGCTTGAAGCCGATCCCGCAGAGCACGAGCGTGAGCCCCGCCGGAACGAGGGCCCTCGCGCCCGAGGCCGCGCGCGTCATCGCGGCCAGCTCGAGGCTTCCCGTCTCCGCGTACACGAGAGCCGCACCGAAGAGAAGGATCGCCGAGGACGCTCCGGCGAGGATCAAGTACTTGAGCGCCGCCTCGACGCCGCGCCGCGTCGTGCGGAAGTATGCGAGGAGCCCGAAGAGCGAGACGCTCAGCGTCTCGAGCGCGAGGAAGAACGCGGCAAAGTGCCGGCTCGTCACGAGGACGGCCGCTCCGAGTGTCGCGATCAGGAGGAGCACGTAGAACTCCTCCGCGGGCTCCTCCCCGCGGGCGAGATACGGGAATGCGAGGAGCGCGACCGCGAAGCTCGTCGCGAGAAGTAGGCCGATGTAGAAGAGCGCATACCGGTCCACGACGAGGAGCGTCGAGGACCACGGCGCGTCCCTCCACACGGCCGGCAGCCATGCGGCCGACGCGGCGAGCCCCGCGAGCGTGAGCGCGAACGCGAGGCGATGTCCGCGCGCGAACGAGATCGCGAGCACCACGACGATCGCGGCGCCGGCGAGCGTGGCGAGCGGGGCGAGCGCGGCCAGATCCATCATGGCGCGCCTCCCGGGATCAGGGGCGCGTGCGCGCCTCGTGCGGAGCGCATCATGGCGCGCCTCCTGCGCCGAGCGCCGCGCGCGCGGACTCGCGCAACGCGTCGAGCCCCGGGCCCGCCGTCTCGAGGATCGCGTTCGGCGCGAGTCCCATCCAGACCAGGAGCAGCACCATCACGGCGAGCACCGCCACCTCGCGCGCGCCGAGATCGGGCGCCTTCCAACCCGCATCATTCCCTCCGTGGAAGACGCGGCCGACGATCCGGAGCGAATAGACGGTCGCGAAGACGAGCCCCACGACCGCGACGGCCGTGAGCGCCGGGCTCGCGCGGAAGGCGCCGAGGAGCACGAGGAACTCGGCGACGAAGTTGCCGAGCCCGGGCAGGCCGAGAGATGCCATCGCGAGCATCAACGCGAGCGTTCCCATCCGCGGCATCACCGCCCAGAGCCCGCCCATGCGCGAGATGTCGCGGGTGTGAAGGCGCTCCTGGAGGAAACCGACGAGGACGAAGAGCCCGCCCGTCGAGAGTCCGTGCGCGAGCATTTGGACGACGACGCCACGGAGCGCGACATCGTTCCAGGCGTACGTCCCGAGAAGAACGAAGCCCATGTGGCTCACGCTCGTGTAGGCGACGAGCCGCTTCAGATCGGTCTGCGCGAAGGCGAGGATCGCGCCGTACACGATGCCGATGACGCCCAAGAGCATCGCGACCGGCGCGAAGTCGCGCGAGGCGTCCGGGAAGAGCGGCACCGCGAACCGCAGCAAGCCGTACGCGCCGGTCTTCAGGAGCAGCCCCGCGAGCACGACGCTCCCGGCCGTCGGAGCCTCCGTGTGCGCGTCGGGGAGCCACGTATGGACCGGGAAGGCGGGGACCTTGACCGCGAACGCGATGAAGAAGCCGAGCATGAGCCAGAACGCCGCAGGCCCCGCGATGCGCGTCCCGAGGAGATCGGCGTAGTCGAACGTCAGCGTGCCCGTCGCCGCGCGGTGCGCGAACGCGACTCCCAGGATCGCCAGCAGCATGAGGAGCCCGCTCGCCTGCGTGAAGACGAAGAACTTGATCGCCGCGTAGACGCGCCGCTCGTGTCCCCAGATCCCGATGAGGAAGTACATCGGAACGAGCATCAGTTCCCAGAAGAAGTAGAAGAGGAAGAGGTCCATCGAGAGGAAGACGCCGAGCACGCCGGCCAGCACCCACAGGAGGTTCATATGGAAGAAGCCCACGCGCTCGCGGATCTCGCGCCATGACGTGAGCACCGCGAGGATCCCGATCACGAGCGTCAAGAGGACGAGGAGATACGAGAGACCGTCCATCGCGAGATGGATGCTGATCCCGAAGCGCGGGATCCACGGCGCGCTCGCCTCCGCGAGCCACGCGCCGCTCGCGCGCCGGGCGCCGAGCGGGAGCGCGAGGACGAGATCGACGCCGAGCGCCGCGATCGAGACGCCGCGCGCGAGCGCCGGCGCGCGGGGGCCGGCGATCCACGCGATGAGCCCGCCTGCGAGGAGGATCGCGATGAGCGCGACGAGGATCATCGGAGCACCACCGCCGCGAGCACGACGATCGTGCCCGCGAAGAGGCCGCCCGCGTACCAGCGGAGCCGTCCCGTCTGCGTCAGGCGGAGCGCGCCGTAGCCGAGGCGCGCGATCCCTTCCACGACCGAGGCGATGAGATCTGCGGGGTCGGATCGGAGCGCGGACGCGGTCGCGCGGAACGGGCGCACGAAGAGGAGATCGTAGAGATCGTCGAAGCGCCAGCCGCGGCGCCAGAAGTCCTGCG
>Ga0326597_10008224_pt1 | contig 14103 bp, 12 predicted proteins | sample RVTome_12_FD_203789 | JGI IMG/M metagenome (GOLD analysis project Ga0326597, IMG submission 203789) | Soil microbial communities from uranium-contaminated site in the Upper Colorado River Basin, Wyoming, United States - RVT100D185 | ecosystem: Environmental > Terrestrial > Soil > Contaminated >... | reverse complement strand
AGGCCACGGCGCTGGCATTGGCCCGGCATTTCGGGGCGCTCGATCCGATCATGAACGCCACAGCGGAAGAACTGGAGCAGGTGCCGGACGTGGGCCCGGTGGTCGCCAGGCACATCACCGCTTTTTTTGCCGAGGCGCACAATCGCCGGGTCATCGCACAGTTGCAAAAGGCGGGCATCCACTGGCCGGCCATGGCCAGGGCCGTGCACCTGCCGCTCGCCGGCAAAACCTTCGTCCTGACCGGCACACTGGCGGCAATGACACGGGAAGAGGCCAGGGAACGATTGCAGGCTCTGGGCGCCAAGGTCAGCGGCAGCGTTTCCGCCAAAACCAATTACGTCGTCTGCGGCGCCGATCCCGGCAGCAAACTGGACCAGGCGAAGAAATACAACGTGACGGTCATGGAGGAACAAGAGTTTCTTGAGTTGGTGCGCTGAAAGTTGAGAGCGCCATCTCCTACTTCAGTAGGAGATGGCAGGGGTGAGGGGCAGTGCATGGTAAAATGACCTGGCATCATGCTCAGTTGTTTAGACGGTTGAACAAAAAAGAAATCGACCAATGTTATTTTCAAAACCCTATATAACCTTATGGGATATAACCGTCCCTCAAAGCCTAGTTAGAAGGCACTCTCGGCCACAGCCATTGTAAGCGGAGCTAAACGTGTACCCCTCAACTGTTTTTGGCCTCTATCCACCGTTTCCAAGAGAGAACAAGGTATTCGTGGCAATGAGTTTTGACTCACGCTTTGACAAGCGTTGGCGAGAGGCAATCGCACCAGGCATTAGGAGGGTACTGGTTAATGAAGCACCATTGGAGCCGACGAGAGTTGACATTCGAAAGGTTAGTGACTCGATTCTCACCGAGATTCTTACTGGTATCGCGAATAGTCGTTTTATCGTTGCGGACATCACCACTGTCGGCTATCTTGATGGCCGGCCTATCAGAAACGGCAACGTGATGTACGAAGTCGGTATTGCTCAAGCTGTCCGCCTTCCAGAAGAAGTAATCATTTTCCGGTCCGACCAGGACTCGCTCCTATTCGATACGTCAAATATCAGAATTAACCATTACTCTCCTGACGAGACACCGGAAGAGGCGTGCTCGCAAATCACTGGTGCCATCATATCGGCCGGGAAAGAGTTGGACTTACGGCGACATTTGTCGGTGAGAATGGCCGCTGAATCCTTAGACTTTCCCTGTTTGTGGCTATTGGCACAATCCCATTCCGGACAGGGTGTTGCGCATCCAGAAATGAAGACTATACGCCAAGTGCTCAGCAACACATCCCGCGTGGCCTCCATTGCAAGATTGCTCGAACTTGGTTTGCTGAAGACGGCTTATCTGGAGGCGACACCCCAACTGCTGGAAGAGATAGGAGACTCACCCGATATTCAAATAATGAAGTACGAACCGACGGAATTCGGAAACGCCGTATTCGAAGAAGGAGCAAGACGATTGGGAATACTCTCCCCTGAAGTGCAAGCGTATTTGGAGAAAAAGTTCCAAGCTGAGAATCCAGGGAAAACCTAGAGGTGAGCAGCCGGGGAGATTGGTAACAAAAGGATGGAGCGGACACAGTAACACGCTGCTCATCCTATGAGTAAGCCTGCCAATGGCACAGCAGTCAATTACGATGACAATAATGAAAAGAGAATAATCGCCCATGTTCGAACAAGCTTTCAGAAACATCGACGACGTTCTCTGGAAAGAGGCCGGTTGCACCACCGAGCTCGACTACACCGAGCAGACCTCGTGGCTGCTTTTCCTGAAATACCTCGACGGACTGGAGCAGGACAAGGCCGACGAAGCCAAGCTGGAGGGCAAGAAATACAGTTATATCCTAGACAAACCCTATCGCTGGGAAAGCTGGGCTGCGCCCAAGGGCAAGGACGGTAAGCTCGACCACAACGCCGCCCTGACCGGCGACGACCTGCGTGACTTCGTCAATCAGAAGCTCTTTCCCTACCTGCACAGCTTCACGCAGAAGGCCACCGGGCCGAACACCATCGAATACAAAATCGGGCAAATCTTCGGCGAGATCAAAAACAAGATCCAAAGCGGCTACAACCTGCGCGAGATCATCGACCATATTGATGAACTGCGCTTCCGCTCGCAGACCGAAAAGCACGAGCTCTCGCACCTCTACGAGGCCAAGATCAAGAACATGGGCAACGCCGGGCGGAACGGCGGCGAGTATTACACCCCGCGCCCGCTCATCCGCGCCATCGTGCAGGTCGTGAAACCCAGGATCGGCGAGCGCATCTACGACGGCGCGGTCGGCTCGGCGGGCTTCCTCTGCGAATCGTTCGATTACCTGAAAGCCAGGGGTAACCTCACCACCAAGGACCTCACCACGCTCCAGACCCGCACCTTCTACGGTAAGGAAAAGAAGTCCCTCGCCTACGTGATCGCGATCATGAACATGATCCTGCATGGCATCGAGGCGCCCAACATCATCCATACCAATACGCTTTCCGAGAATCTCGCCGACATTCAGGAAAAGGACCGCTATGACGTGATGCTGGCGAATCCGCCCTTTGGCGGCAAGGAGCGCAAGGAAGTGCAGCAGAACTTCCCCATCCGCACCGGCGAGACTGCATTCCTCTTTCTCCAGCACTTTATCAAAATTTTGAAAGCGGGCGGGCGCGGTGGCGTGGTCATCAAGAACACCTTCCTTTCCAACACCGACAACGCCTCCGTGAGCCTGCGCAAGCTACTGCTGGAAAGCTGCAATCTGCACACCGTGCTCGACTGCCCCGGCGGCACGTTCCAGGGCGCAGGCGTAAAGACCGTTGTGCTGTTCTTCGAGAAAGGCGCGCCCACGCGCAAAGTCTGGTTCTACCAGCTCGACCCCGGCCGCAACCTCGGCAAGACCAACCCGCTCAACGACGCTGATCTCGCCGAGTTCGTGAAGCTGCAAAAAACCTTTTCCGACTCGCCCAAGAGCTGGAGCGTGGACGCCAAGAGCATCGACAAGAAGGCCTTCGACCTCTCCGTGAAAAACCCGAACGGCGGCGAGGAAATCGCGCACCGCAGCCCGGAGGCCATCATGGCCGAGATCACCGCGCTGGACGCCGAGAGCGCGGAAGTGTTGGGGAACATCAAGGCGTTGCTATGAAGAAAAGGTGGCAATCAAAGGCGCTGGGTAAGGTGTGCGGGATCAAGCCGCCGAAGAGCGAAGCCCGCGACCGGGTTTCCGCCGATGAGTTGGTCTCGTTTTTGCCGATGGAGGACATGGGCATCGATGAGAAATTTGTTAGGACGACTCAAACAAGGCCGCTTTCCGCAGTCGCAGGTAGTTATACCTATTTCGCGGATGGCGATGTCCTGCTCGCGAAAATCACGCCTTGCTTCGAAAACGGAAAGCTCGGAATTGCGGAAGGGCTGACAAACGGAATCGGCTTCGGGTCAAGCGAATACTTCGTGTTCCGCCCCGACGCGACGCTCAGCAAGGAATGGCTCTACTACTTCCTGTCTCGCGAGACTTTCCGCGTCGAAGGCGCGGCGCGAATGTCTGGTGCTGTCGGGCACAAGCGCGTTTCGAAGGAGTTCATTGAGAGTTACCCAATTCCCGTTCCCCCGCTCTCCGAACAGCAGCGGATCGTTGGCATTCTCGACGAAGCGATTGAGGGCATTGCCACCGCCAAAGCCAAGGCCGAAAAGAACCTCCAAAACGCCCGCGCTCTCTTCGAAAGCCACCTCCACTCCGTCTTCATCCAACGCGGCCCGGGGTGGGTGAAAACGATCATCGGCGAGGTCATCCGATTCATCGACTATCGCGGCAAGACGCCTGTAAAGACTGCGAGCGGTATCCGATTGATTACGGCCAAGAACGTAAAGATGGGCTACCTCCAAGAAACGCCAATGGAGTTCATCGCTTCCGCAAGCTACCGAGGCTGGATGACTCGCGGCGTTCCGCAGAAAGGTGATGTGCTGTTCACGACTGAAGCACCGCTCGCTAATGTGGCTCAGCTAGACACGGACAAGAAAGTAGCTTTCGCCCAGCGAATAATCATCATGCAGCCGGAGAAAACCAAACTCGATTGCACTTTCCTAAAATATCTGCTGCTGTCTGGCCCTGTTCAGCAACGCATCCGCACCAAAGGAACTGGCGCGACCGTTCAGGGAATCAAGGCAAGCCTCTTGAAGCAGATTGAAATTTCATTTCCGAAAACTCTCACCGAGCAGGAGCAGATAGTTGAAAAGCTCGACGCGTTGAACGAAGAAACCCAGCGCCTCAAATCCCTCTACCAGCGCAAGCTCGCCGCGCTGGATGAATTGAAAAAATCGCTGCTGCACCAAGCCTTCACCGGCAATTTATAGAGGACATAGATGTGACGATGACGGAAGAGGAAGAACGCATTCAGAATGCGGCTTTGGAATTTGCCCGTGAGAACAAGAAGGCGATTGCCCGTCGCCTGACTGATCCCGCAAAATTCAGGCGGGAAGCCAATCCGGTGTCAGTATTTATGGCCGGTTCTCCGGGTGCAGGTAAAACAGAGGCTTCCATTGAATTACTGGACAGCCTCGATGGACCACCGATCATCCGCGTAGATCCAGACGAGCTACGCAATGAATTTCCAGGTTACACGGGCGCTAATGCATGGCTGTTCCAGAAGGCGGTTTCAGTACTCGTGGACAAGATCCATGACATGGTGCTGGATCAGCAGCAGAGTTTCTTGCTCGATGGGACACTGTCACATTACGATATTGCCCGGAAGAATATTGAACGCTCTCTGAAGAAAAAGCGCACCGTGCAGATTCTATACGTGTATCAGGCGCCACTTCTCGCCTGGGACTTTGTTCAGGCCCGTGAGACGGCGGAAGGCCGTCGCATCCTCCCGGAGACCTTTATAGAGCAATATTTTGCCGCCCGGGTAGTGGTTAACCGCCTGAAATCAGAGCTTGGAAAAGCCGTCCGTCTGGACCTTTTGATGAAGAATAACGACAACAGCAATCGCTTCTTTCGGGCCGGGGTAGACCAGATTGACTACCACATCCCTGAGCAGGTAAGCCGGCAGGAACTTGAGCGTCTGCTGGGACTGGCCTAGAATATCGTTATGCGCAATATACTGTTCAAGCCCAAACCGACGGATTCCACTCCGTTTTCCGAGTTCATCCGCAACGCTAAATCCGACGAGAAGAAGCGTGTGTATGAGCGCGTCCTCAAGAAAGCTACCGAGCGGCAAAATCGCCTGGTTTCTAAGACAGTGGACGCCGAGTAATCGCTTGGTCATCCGCAGGATTCTTGACCCACACCCGTAATTGGCTACTATCCTCCAGAATCTGAGGATAGTTGGCCAATGAACGAAGCCGAAACCAGAGCCGAGCATATTGATCCCGCCCTCAAGGCGGCGGGATGGGGCGTGGTTGAGGGCAGCAAAATCCTGCGCGAGTATCCCATCACGCTGGGCCGCATCGAAGGCCATGGTCGCCGTGGTAAGCCGCTCATTGCCGATTACGTGCTGGTTTATCGCAACCGCAAACTGGCCATCGTCGAGGCCAAGGCCTGGGATGAAGAGGTCACCGAAGGGGTGGCGCAAGCCAAGAACTACGCCGGGATGCTGACCATCCGCTACACCTATTCCACCAACGGTCAGGGTATTTACGGCATAGACATGGAATCGGGCAAGGAGCGGGATGACATTACGCGCTACCCCACGCCGGACGAACTGTGGGACATGACGTTCGCCGAAGCGAACGCGTGGCGCGATCGTTTCGCCGCCGTGCCGTTCGAGGACAAGGGCGGCACGTTAGGCGAGCGGTATTTCCGGGACATCGCCATCGATCGCGTACTGGATGCCATTGCCGCCGGAAAACAGCGCATCCTGCTCACGCTGGCGACAGGCACGGGCAAGACCATGATTGCCTTTCAGATCGCATGGAAACTCTTCCACAGCCGCTGGAACTTGTCTGATTGGAAGGGGAGGCGCGAACCGTCACGCCGGCCGCGCATCCTATTCCTCGCGGACCGGAACATTCTCGCCAACCAGGCGTACAACGCCTTTTCTCCATTTCCCGAAGATGCGCTGGTGCGGATTGCGCCGGAGGACATTCGCAAGAAAGGCAAGGTGCCCAAAAATGGAAGCATCTTCTTTACGATTTTCCAGACCTTTATGAGCGGGCCGCCGAAGGAGGGGAAGCCGAGTCCGTATTTCGGCGAGTATCCGCCGGACTTCTTCGATTTCATCGTCATCGACGAGTGCCATCGCGGCGGTGCGAACGACGAAAGCAACTGGCGCGGCATCCTCGATTACTTCGCCCCCGCCGTGCAGCTCGGCCTCACCGCCACGCCCAAACGCAAGGACAACGTGGACACCTATGCCTATTTCGGCGAACCGGTCTATATCTACTCGCTCAAGGAAGGCATCAACGACGGTTTCCTCACACCGTTCAAGGTGAAGCAGATTTCCACGACGCTCGACGAGTATGTCTATACGCCGGACGACAAGTTGATCGAGGGTGAAGTCGAAAGCGGAAAAATTTACAAGGAGGAAGACTTCAACAAGATCATCGAGATCAAAGAGCGTGAGGCACATCGTGTCAGGCTGTTCATGGATCAAATCAACCAGAACGAAAAGACACTGGTCTTCTGTGCCACGCAGGTACACGCGTTGGCTGTACGTGATCTAATTAACCAGATCAAGCTCAGCGCCGATCCAAATTATTGCCAGCGCGTAACTGCCAATGATGGCGCACTGGGTGATCAACATCTGCGCGCCTTTCAGGACAATGAAAAAACCATTCCTACGATCCTCACGACCTCGCAAAAATTATCGACTGGAGTAGATGCGCGGAATATCCGCAATATCGTATTGATGCGCCCGATCAACTCCATGATCGAATTCAAACAGATCATCGGTCGCGGCACGCGCCTCTATGACGGGAAGGATTACTTCACGATCTACGACTTCGTGAAGGCGCATCATCATTTCAGCGATCCGGAATGGGACGGCGAACCGGCAGAGCCAGAGGGGCCTGCACAACCCAAACAGGCCACCGGCCATGAGCAGGCGGCGAATAATTCCGTGAACGAAGAACCTGCCGAATATCCCAAGAGGCAGAAGATCAAAGTAAGACTCGCCGACGGGAAGGAACGTACCATTCAGCACATGATGGCTACCACCTTCTGGCATCCCGACGGGACGCCCATGTCGGCGCAGCAGTTCATGGAGATGCTCTTCGGCAAGTTGCCCGAGTTCTTCAAGAACGAGGACGAACTCCGCGTTTTATGGAGCGCGCCGGACACGCGCGCCAAACTCCTGCAAGGTTTGGCTGAAAAAGGTTTCGGCAAAGAGCAAATGTTCGAGATGCAGAAGATCATCGACGCCGAGCAGAGCGACCTGTTCGATGTTCTGGCCCATGTCGCCTACGCGTTACCCACGCTCACCCGCGAGGAACGGGCCGCGAAGGCCAAGGTGGAGATCAGCACCCACTTCAACAGCAAGCAACAGGTCTTTCTCTACTTCGTGCTCTCGCATTACGTGCGCGTCGGCGTCGAAGAACTGGATCAGGAAAAACTGACCCCGCTGCTGCACCTGAAATACCACAACTCCATCGCCGATGCTGTGACCGACCTGGGTAGGCCTGAAGAGATCGCGAAGGCATTCGCGGGCTTTCAGAAGTATTTGTATCGACCACAAGCCGCAGCATGACGGATATCAATAGGACGTGGGCTAATTATAATCCAACCGCAAAGTGGACATCTTGAATAATAGGTCTCTATACTGGTAATCAGCACTAAACGGTTGAACAGAGAGGATAACCATCCGTGTTATGTTCAAAACCCTATATAACCTTATGGGACAAACCGTCCCTCAAAGCCTAGTTAGACCACATCAATGCACTTCGAGGAAGCGTAAATGAAGTTCTCGCAATTGGCAGAAAGGAATGCCCAAGCGATTGCGGACTTCTTTATAAAGGTGGCTGAAATAAAAGCTGCTCAAAGTCAGCAATTGGCTCAGGACGGTCTCCGCCTTCTCGTTCTAGGAAATGGCGCCGGCGTTGCCATTCTGGCGACGTTTCTCGGAATCATAGTTGAACGCGGGGAGCCTGTGGATGATCTGCTTGCTCCATTAATCTCGTTTCTAGTTGGCGCAACCCTCGCGGCACTCATGTATCTCCCTCTCATTCTAGTCGCAGACAGTGCTGCAAAGCACATTGGAGAGAGTATCGAAAACTTCTTCAAGGATAAACTTGATGTGGAACAACTACAGGGCTACGGACTGTCGAAGCGTGGGATCATTATTCTAAATGCCTTGCTTCTGCTTTCGATTGTTTGCTTCGTTGTCGGCGTTGTCCTATGCGTATCTGCTTTACACGGCCGAGGATGACAACGATGCGGTCTAACACGTCGCTTGACGGGGGCGCAGCGCACACAGCGCGCTGCGCCCGACATCTCAATCGTTAGCTCCTCAGAAGGACGCCCACTTTGCCGCACAGTTACGAAGAGATAAGGAGCGCAGCCCTTGACATCCTAGCTCGCCGGGAGCACGTACAGCATCCGCCCGTACAGTATGAGCACTTAAAACTTGGTGTCGCGGAGGTCTTCTTACGTCGAGAAGGGCGACCTCGCGAACCTTTGCCGCCGCAGCTTGACCGGGCGGACAGCGAGTTCTTTCTAGAGGTGTTCTGGGAGTTATTCCGCCAAGGTGTAATTACGCTTGGTCTAAATGATGCGAATCGCGAGTTCCCGCATTGCCGCTTGTCCGAGTTTGGTCGACGTATACTTGAAAATCAGCAGGCTTATTTCTTTCACGACGTAACCTCGTACACGAACGTAATTAGAGCGGAAATTCCGAATATCGATGCAGTAACGCTTCTCTACTTACAGGAAGCGATGCAAGCATTTAAAGCCGGTTGCATTCTGTCTGCAACGGTGATGCTTGGTGTTGCGACCGAGCACACATTTGTGCAGATGCTAGAGGCAGTCGAGGCCAACGCTCGGCACCAACCCACCTATCGCCGCGTATTTGCCGAGCGGATGCTTCTTCAAAAGGTCAACCGCTTTAAGGCTATTCTGGATAACAACCTCGGTGGCTTGGGCCCCGAAATTCGTGAGGATCTCGATACGCACTTCTCCGGCATTCTGTCGATCATTCGAACGTTTCGAAATCAGTCGGGGCATCCCACAGGTCAGATTGTTGGACGAGAGCAGGCTTATGTCTTACTTCAGCTCTTTATCCCGTACTGCAAGAAGCTGTATCAGCTCCGTGCGCATTTCCAGCAACCCTGAGGAGCTAACCCTCTGTTGCTGCGGACGGTCCGCCAGCACTGTGCCAATTCAATGTGCGGTGTCGCGGCCCGCCGCAGAACAGCACGTTGGGCGGCAATAGAAGATGACTGAAATCTATTTTTCCGATTACTTTGCCGTGCCGCCAGAACTCGTCGAGGAATACGGTGCCTTTGACGTCTCACTAATAAATGACTTACCGTTATTCATTGATCCATTTTTGTTGTTTAACAGTGAAAATCAGACCTACCAGGAACTCCACGCACAAATTATTAATTACATGAGATTTCTTAAGGAGGTTTCATTAGGCGGCGAAGTACCGCTCCCTTTAATCAAAGAGTGGTACACCTTCCCTGAAGTAAAACAGAACTGGCTTGGTTTGAGCAAGGTCGGTAATGAGGGTAGTGGTCTCGGAATGGACTTTGCAAATGCACTGCATCGCAACTTGAATAATGTCTTCCGCGATTTTGGGGATGAAGTCGTAACCCGAAGCAGCCATCTTGAGAAGCTATGTCTTATACGGGATGGAGTTGGAAGAGACAATATAAGCGATTTTACTACGAACTTAATCAAGCAATTTCTCGCAGAATATACGCAAGAATTCGCAACGAGATATCTTGATGAATCTCAGCGGCGACGCGTTACTCTGCGAAAGGTAATATTTAATTTTGACACACGCTCATGGGTCTCAAAATCATTTGAGCTACCATATATCCACGGGGATTTTGTTTTACTAACGCCCAAAGATATTCTCACCAAAGATGAGGCATGGATTAATCGTCCAGAGCTCCTTGATCGTTTTCCTGAAATCGCACATGCCTTGCCTGACGCCACGCTGCGTGCTCAAGTTAATGATTATCTTGTAAGAGCAATACCAGCAGGTCCAAAGGTTACGAAAAAAGAGATTCGGGAGGCGATTGGTAGAGCGGTGGAACGCTTCCCGCAAGTGCTTGATTATTATATTCGCGATAAAGAGGACAGTGGAGAACAAGCTGTATCGTACGCAGAAGCGCGAGTACGAGAAGTCGAGGCTGTATTTATACAGACAGTTCGATCTTTGGTGACCGAATTTCTTGATCCGGGCGGGTTCTATCAACTTCCGTACAATACTTATGAAGAAGCGCGTGAACGTGTAATGTTTCTCAAAGACGTTATCGAAAACAAGGGTGGTCACAAACTCTTCTACGTTAATGGCACCCCAATTGAACGGGAAGCAGACTTACAGATCTTATATAGATTGACGTGGTATGCCACTCCTTCTGATGTTACGCGTGAAGCAAATGATGGGCGGGGGCCAGCAGATTTTAAGATATCTAGAGGAGCTTCAGATAAGACAATTGTTGAATTTAAACTAGCGAAAAACACACAATTGGAGAGAAATCTTCAAAAGCAATGCGAAGTTTATGAAGCGGCAAGCGATGCCACTCACCCTTCTATCAAGGCCATACTTTATTTTGATGATTCTCAGTATGAGAAGGTTGTCAGGATACTTAGGAAACTAGAACTTGAGGGCAACGAAAACATAGTGTTGATTGATGCCTGTGATTACAACAAACCATCAGGCTCGCGTGCATAGATTGTGTGTGCTAGTGATGCCGCCCAACAAGGTGCCCAAACCAACGCAGTAAACTGCGCGGTTTGGCTTAAACGTTGGCCATTATTTAACAGGAAAAGCTATGCAACTCATCGGTATGCTTGATTCCCCCTATGTGCGCCGGGTGGCAATCTCACTGCGCTTGCTGGGGATTCCGTTTGAACACCGGGCGGTTTCCGTCTTCAGCACATTTGAACAGTTCCGACAGATCAATCCGGTAGTCAAGGCGCCGTCATTCATCTGCGACGATGGCGAGGTCCTGATGGATTCAACGCTCATTCTTGACTACGCTGAAGCCCTGGCTGCACTTGGCAGGTCTTTGATGCCGTCCGGCATTGCGGAACGTCAGCATGCATTGCGCATCATCGGGCTGGCCCTGGCGGCGTGTGACAAGAGCGTGCAAATTGTGTACGAACGCAATCTGCGGCCCGTGAAGAAACAGCACCAGCCCTGGCTGGAGCGGATCCGGGGTCAACTACTCGCTGCTTGCGCGGCTTTGGAGCATGAGATACACCGCAACTCACCGGGAGCGAACAGCAAAACCATCAAGCAAGCAGGTATTACTTCAGCGGTAACATGGCAATTCATGCAAATGATGCTGCCCGAGGTGGTCATGGCATCCGCTTACCCCGCGCTACAAACATGGTCTGCGCAGGCCGAGCAACTTGCAGAATTCAAGGCTTTCCCACCGCTTGGACCCGGCGTGACGGTTCACCAATAGGTAATCAAGGGGTCAGAGAACTTGAAATGTCGCAAGATAAGTTTTATTTCAGGTTCTCTGACCCCTTGATTCCTTGACCATGGATATACTTAAAACATTTGGTTTATTTGTCATCACGGCTCTTGCCGAGATCGTTGGCTGTTATTTGCCATATCTTTGGCTCAAAGAAGGGCGTTCCACCTGGCTGCTCGTGCCCGCCGCGGTCAGCCTGACCATGTTTGTTTGGCTACTTACGCTGCATCCTCATGCCGCAGGCCGTGTCTATGCAGCTTATGGCGGTGTTTACATCAGTGTCGCTCTAATATGGCTGTGGGCTGTCGATTCCATCAGGCCAACCATCACTGACTGGGTTGGCGTTGCAATGTGTCTGGCGGGCATGGCCATCATCATGTGGGGACCACGTCATTTCTGATAACCCCATCTACCCGGACAGAAAAAAACACCACTGCTCTCAGTGGCGCTGGTAGTAAGAGAAAAATATCAGAGAGAATTTGAGTGTGCCCCTATTTACACAATATCGTGTCTTTGGGCGGATGCGTGGTATCTGCTTCGGGGTAATCCAGTGAATAATGCAGGCCGCGGCTTTCCTTGCGCATGAGGGCCGATTGAATGATCAGCGCGGCGACCGTGGCGAGGTTGCGCAATTCGATGAGATCGTTGGTGAGGCGGAAGTTGCCGTAATATTCATGAATCTCGTTTTGCAGCAGCTGGACCCGGTTCAGCGCCCGCTGCAGGCGTTTGGTGGTGCGCACGATACCGACATAGTCCCACATGAAGCGGCGGATCTCGTCCCAGTTATGCGAAACCACGACTTCCTCGTCCGAATCCGTCACCCGGCTTTCGTCCCATGCGGGTAACAATTCCGGCGGCGGCATGTGCGGCAGATTGTCCCGGATGTCCTGATAGGCGGAATGGGCGAACACCACACACTCCAGGAGGGAGTTGCTGGCCATGCGATTGGCGCCATGCAGTCCCGAACAACTGACCTCTCCAATCGCATACAGTCCCGGAATGTCGGTACGCCCCCGCTGATCGATCATTACCCCGCCGCAGGTATAGTGGGCCGCCGGTACGACGGGCACGGGCCCCTTGGCCAGGTCAAAACCGTATTCCAGGCATTTTTTGTAGATGCTCGGGAAATGTTCGGTGATGAAGGCCGCGGGTTTGTGGCTGATATCGAGATATACGCATTCGTCACCACGGCGTTTCATCTCATGGTCGATCGCCCGCGCCACGATGTCGCGCGGGGCCAGTTCCCCCCGCGGGTCAAAACGCTGCATGAAGGGCTCGCCGTCGGCAAGGAGCAACCGCGCACCTTCACCGCGCAGGGCTTCGGAAATGAGAAATGATTTGGCACGAGGATGATAGAGGCAGGTGGGATGAAACTGGATGAACTCCATGTTGGCGATGCGGCACCCGGCGCGCCAGGCCATGGCGATACCGTCCCCCGTGCAGGTGTCCGGGTTGCTCGTGTACAGGTAGACCTTGCCGGCGCCCCCGGTTGCCAGGATTACACAACGGGCACGGAACACATCCACATGATCCCGTTGTTTTTGATAAATATAGGCGCCGAGGCAACGGTTGGGGGACTGGCCGATTTTCCGGGAGGTGATCAGATCGATCGCGGCGCAATGTTCAAATAATTCAATATTCGGGTGCGCGCGCACCTTGTTCTCCAGGGTGGTCTCGATGGCGCGCCCGGTGGAATCCGCTGCATGGATGACACGGCGGTGGCTGTGGCCGCCTTCCTGGTGCAGGTGGTAGTCGGAATTACCCTGTGCATCATCGACCTTGGTAAAAGCCACCCCCAGGTCAATCAGCCACTGGATGCTTTCCCGGCCGTGTTCCACCACAAAACGCACGATGTCCGGTTTGCACAGACCGGCACCGGCGTTGAGTGTGTCCTGCACGTGGGATTCTATCGAGTCACAGGTATCCAGCACCGCCGAAACACCGCCCTGGGCGTAAAAAGTGGCGCCTTCCGTGAGCGCAGATTTAGACAGCACGGCCACACGGGCATGCTCGGCCAGTTGCAGGGCGAGGCTGAGTCCCGAGGCGCCGCTGCCAATGATCATTACATCGTGCTGGTATTGGTGTGTCATCATACTTGAGATAATATACTTGCTTTTGAGTGTAAGCCATTGATTAAGGCATGGTATTCAATAACCTGTCATCCCCGGGGCCGGGCTCTGGTGTACTGACTGTAAAGGAACGTCGACAACAAGAGGCCAGCCCCCATGGGCGAGAACAAGACTGATCAACAACTGGTGGAACTCGTACAGCGAGGGGATACCAAGGCATACGATCTGCTGGTCCTGAAATATCAACAGCGGATAGTCAGTCTGGTTTCCCGATTTGTACGCAACCCGGCCGATGCACTGGATGTTACCCAGGATGCCTTCATCAAGGCCTACCGGGCGCTGCCGAAATTCCGGGGGGAAAGCGCCTTTTATACCTGGCTGTACCGGATCGCGGTCAACACGGCGAAAAATTTTCTGGTGAGCCAGGCGCGGAGGCCGTCAGACAATGAACTGGACATCGCGGACATTGAACGAT
>Ga0326597_10008222_pt1 | contig 14104 bp, 12 predicted proteins | sample RVTome_12_FD_203789 | JGI IMG/M metagenome (GOLD analysis project Ga0326597, IMG submission 203789) | Soil microbial communities from uranium-contaminated site in the Upper Colorado River Basin, Wyoming, United States - RVT100D185 | ecosystem: Environmental > Terrestrial > Soil > Contaminated >... | reverse complement strand
TGTTTTCCAGGGTCTGCACCAGGTTCGGTTTAATGGCATCCTTGAGTATCGTAGCCATAGCACCCTGGGCATTAAGTTCGCGGGCATAGATCGGTTTCCGGTCACCCTGAGAATAACCGATGATGATATTGCCGAGACGTTGTTTCAGATCCATCAATGAAGTGGCCAGACACAGGATAGCCATGATTTCAGAGGCAACGACTATGTCGTAACCGTCTTCACGCAGGTATCCATTGGCAGTGCCGCCCATTCCCACCACAATCTTGCGCAGTGCGCGGTCATTCATGTCCACGACACGTTTCCACTGAATCAGGCGCGGATCGATGCGTAATGGATTGCCATGGGTGATATGGTTGTCAACCATCGCAGACAGCAGGTTATGGGCTGCACCGACAGCATGGAAATCACCGGTGAAGTGCAGGTTGATGTCTTCCATCGGCACAACCTGGGCATAACCACCGCCGGCCGCGCCGCCTTTCACACCGAACACCGGGCCAAGTGAAGGTTCGCGCAAACAAATAATGGTTTTTTTGCCGATCCGGTTAAGGGCATCGCCCAGACCAACGGTGGTGGTGGTTTTGCCTTCACCAGCAGGTGTCGGGCTAATGGCAGTGACCAGGATCAGCTTGCCATCCGGTTTGTTTTTTATTTCATTAAGGAAGTCCAGTGACAACTTGGCCTTGGTATGGCCATAGGGCTCCAGGAATTTTGCGTCGATACCGAGCTTGCTCTTGGCCAGCTCGATGATGGGTTTAATAGTCGCCTTCTGCGCGATTTCTATATCAGACATCATGCCGGTGTCTCCTTGGTTGTTATGCCGGGTTTATAATTGTTTTTTCAATTGCAGGAAATCAACAAGTCTTATGCCATGCGATATTTTTATTATCAGGCCGGCCCAGATGCAGCCGTTTTCCTGTATTTTAACGTGTCAGGCGGAGATTCTCTAATGTCTTTTACCCGTCTACCGGGACTGGTCAATCCGGCTCTGTTAAACGGGGCATAGATCGGGTATGCAGGGTGATTGATCCGGAAATGATGACCAGCGTTGCACCGATTAAAGTGTATAAATCCGGTGCTTCCAGCCAGAATATCCAGCCGAAGATCGCAGCAAAGACTACAGCGCTGTAGGTATAGGGGCCGATCTCTGCCGCCGGGGCGAGACTGTAACTGTAGGTTAACAATAACTGTCCGCAGGTGGCAGAGAATCCTGCAAATGACATGATCAGCAATATTTTCCAGGAAGGGGCCTGCCATGCCCATGTCAAGGGCACCGCAGAAATGAGCGTGGCGGTGAGGCTGAAATAAAACACGATACGCAAAGTGGGTTCGGTACTGGACAGATTGCGTATAGTGACCATGGCCAACGCAGCAAAGACAGCTGACAACAAGCCTACCCAGGCGGCGCCTTTGAACATTTCCAGCCCCGGCTTCAGGATGAAACATAACCCGATAAAGCCAATCAATATTGCAAAGACCAGTTTCAGTGACGGCCGCTCACCCAGCCAGATCAGGGCGATGATGGCGATAAAAATAGGTGAGGCATAATTCAGCAATACGGCCTCGGCCAGGGGCAGGTGGGCAATGGCATAAAAAAAGCAGTACATGGCGGTTAAACCCGAAAGTGATCGCAACACATGAGCAGCAAGGCGATCTGTTTTGAGACTGGCAAGGCCCTTTTGATACAACCACGGTAATAGAAACACAAAGCCCAGGCTGTTCCTGAGAAAGACAGTCATCTCATTGGGCAAATAGGCCGACACATGGCGCACAGCCGCACCCATGGCGGCAAACATAAGGGAGGCCAGAATGGCACAATATGCGCCACGTAATAATTGTCTGGAATGCATATACTTTTGTGAACAGGGCCGGTTATGGTATTTGTAATTGAAACAGATTGCGCCCGAATCATGACAGGAATTCCGATATACGTCACTAACGCTCAATTCAGGATAACAGCTTGCGCAGAGGCCATTCCGATCTAGTGCATTCCGGCGGATTCTGTTAGCATCTGTTACCTGTGTATATCAAGTCGCCCGCCACTCTAGGTAATATCAGGAGCGATTCTCTGGAATCGATGCGGACGGCTCCCCCCGTAATTCTTGATCAAAAAACAGCATGCCAATGACGCATTTTATCTTTATAACAGGTGGCGTGGTTTCCTCGCTGGGCAAGGGTATTGCCTCGGCCTCACTGGCGGCCATACTTGAGGCCCGCGGACTCAAGGTGACCCTGTTGAAACTGGATCCATATATCAATGTCGATCCAGGGACCATGAGTCCATTCCAGCATGGCGAAGTGTATGTTACTGATGACGGAGCCGAGACAGATCTGGATCTTGGCCATTATGAACGCTTCGTCAGGACGCCGATGGGGAAAAGTAATAATTACACGACCGGGCGTATCTACCTGAATGTGATCCAGCGGGAACGCCGGGGTGATTACCTGGGTGGGACAGTGCAGGTGATTCCACACATCACTGATGAAATCAAACGGTGCATCAAGGAAGGCGCGGGTGATGCCGAGGTGGCGATGGTGGAAATCGGCGGTACGGTAGGGGATATCGAGTCACAGCCATTTCTCGAAGCCATACGTCAGATGCGCATAGAGCATGGACCTGAACACACTTTATTTATACACCTGACACTCGTACCGTTTATTGCTGTGGTTGGTGAAATCAAGACCAAACCTACCCAGCATTCTGTCAAGGAATTGCGCTCCATAGGTATACAGCCTGACATACTGGTGTGCCGCACCGAATCACCCCTGCCGGACAATGAACGCAAAAAACTGGCGTTGTTCACCAATGTGGAGGAGTCGGCCATTATTTCAGCTGTCGATGTGGACAATCTCTACAAGATCCCGCGTCTGTTCCATGCTCAGGGTCTGGATGAGATTGTGGCCAGGAAATTCAAAATGGATCTGCCACCTGCCAATTTCCATGAATGGGACAATGTAGTTAATGCCATAGAGAACCCGCACCGTGAGGTTAATATTGCCATGGTTGGCAAGTACATCGATCTGGCGGATTCATATAAATCCCTCACCGAAGCACTCAAGCACGCGGGCATACATACCCGTACCCGTGTCAATATCACCTATATCGATTCGGAAAACATCGAACAGTCAGGCACCGGTTGCCTCGAGCATGCCGATGCTATTCTGGTACCGGGTGGTTTTGGCAACCGCGGTATCGAAGGCAAGATAATGGCTGTTCAGTATGCTCGTGAAAAAGATGTGCCTTATCTTGGCATTTGTCTGGGCATGCAGCTGGCGGTCATAGAGTTTGCGCGTCACAAGCTCGGACTTACGGGTGCTAACAGTACGGAATTTGACAAGCAGGCCAAAGATCCGGTGATCGCCCTGATTACGGAATGGCAGGAAGCAGATGGTCAAGTGCAACAGCGGGATGAAAATTCTGATCTGGGCGGGACCATGCGTCTGGGCGGGCAACAATGCCGTCTGGTCGAGGGGACACATGTCAGGCAACTTTATGAGAAGGATGTCATCATCGAAAGACACCGGCATCGTTATGAATTCAACAATCGTTACCGGGAGAAACTGACTGCTGCCGGTCTCAAAATTGCCGGCGTCTCAATGGATGATAAATTGGCTGAAATTATAGAATTGCCGGATCATCCCTGGTTCATCGCCTGCCAGTTCCATCCTGAATTCACTTCAAACCCGCGTGATGGCCACCCATTGTTTTCCGGGTTTATCCGTGCTGCCAACAAGTATCGCGACACGAAACATCCGGAACTGAAAAATGCAGCTATGTAATTTTACGATTGGTATTGACCAACCGTTGTTTTTGATTGCCGGTCCTTGTGTGGTAGAGAGTGAGGCCATGGCGATGGATACTGCCGGCAGGCTAAAGGAGATCACACAGAAGCTTTCTGTCCCGTTTATTTACAAGTCTTCCTATGACAAGGCCAATCGCACTTCACATGCGAGTTACCGGGGGCCGGGTATTGAAAAGGGACTGGAAATACTGGGCAAGGTAAAGAAAACTATTGGCGTACCGGTATTGACGGATGTCCATGAAGATTCGCCTCTGGCAGAAGTCGCAGAAGTCGTTGATGTATTGCAAACACCGGCGTTTCTCTGCCGGCAGACAAATTTCATACAGAATGTTGCCCGGCAAGGGAAACCGGTCAACATAAAAAAAGGCCAGTTTCTTGCGCCGTGGGACATGAATAATGTCGTGGACAAGGCCAGGGACACAGGTAACACGCAGATCATGGTCTGTGAACGGGGGACCAGCTTTGGGTACAATTATCTCATCAGTGATATGCGATCACTGGTAATCATGCGTGAGACAGGGTGTCCAGTGGTATTTGATGCCACTCACTCGGTACAGATGCCCGGTGGCCAGGGAGCAAAATCCGGGGGGCAACGTGAATTTGTGCCTGCACTCGCACGTGCAGCCGTGGCCGTCGGTATAGCCGGTATTTTTATGGAGACCCACCCTGATCCGGATAAGGCCCTGAGCGATGGCCCCAATTCGTGGCCTTTGGACAGGATGAATGAATTACTGGAAACCCTGAAAGAAATCGATGTGCTGGCAAAACAGCACTGTTTATAAAGCAATATAAAAAATGTAAGGCAGGAATAAAAGAGTGTCAGCAATAATCAACATAATCGCCCGCGAAGTGATCGATTCACGCGGTAATCCGACCATAGAGGCTGAAGTATTTACGGAGAAAGGTGCTGTGGGTTCCGCCATGGTGCCATCGGGTGCGTCCACAGGCATACGCGAGGCCCTGGAACTCCGTGACGGCGACACGGCGCGTTACAAGGGCAAGGGTGTATTGAATGCAATCAGGAACATCACCGAAAAAATAAACCCGATGGTTCAGGGCAGGGATGTCACCGATCAGGCGGGCATGGATCGTATGATGATAGAACTGGACGGCACACCCAATAAGGCGAATCTTGGGGCCAATGCCATACTAGCTGTTTCAATGGCAACAGCACATGCTGCCGCCAACGAAGAAGGCGTACCGCTTTATCAATATCTGGGCGGTGAAGGTCCTTTTCAAATGCCGGTACCGATGATGAATATTATCAATGGCGGCGCTCACGCAGATAATAGTGTCGATTTGCAGGAATTCATGATTCTGCCGGTAGGTGCCGGCAGTGTGCGTGAAGCCATCCGGTATGGAACGGAAGTATTTCATTCACTCAAATCCGTACTGGCCAATAAAGGGCTGGGTACTACAGTGGGCGATGAAGGCGGGTTTGCACCTGATCTTTCTTCCAATGAAGAGGCGATACAGGTGATCCTCGAGGCAATCGAAATGGCCGGCTATCGCGCAGGGGAAGATATTTTACTCGGACTGGATGTTGCCAGTTCGGAATTTTACCGGAATGAACGCTATACACTGGCCTCAGAAAACAAGGTACTGAGTTCTGAAGAATTTCTGGATTACCTGACGCCATGGTTCAGCAAATATCCCATCATCACCATGGAAGACGGTATGGCAGAAGAAGACTGGGATGGCTGGAAGATGCTGACTGAACGCCTGGGTAAAAACGTGCAACTGGTCGGTGATGATCTGTTTGTAACAAATACGGAGATATTGCAGGAAGGGATCGATAAAGGCATTGCCAACTCCATTTTAATCAAGGTCAACCAGATCGGCACATTGACAGAAACGCTGGCTGCTATCGATATGGCCAAGCGGGCCGGATATACTGCAGTTATTTCTCACCGTTCCGGTGAAACTGAAGATACTACTATTGCTGATTTGGCTGTGGCAACATCAGCAGGGCAGATAAAAACCGGTTCATTATCAAGATCAGATCGTGTTGCCAAGTATAATCGCTTGATGAAGATTGAAGACCAGTTGGGCGGCCGCGCAAGCTACCCTGGCAGGAAGGCATTTTATAATCTTGAAAGTTGAATGCAGGATGATCGATTAACCAATGAAATTACTTTCATTTTTATTGATTACCTTACTGGTGTTACTTCAGTACCGCCTCTGGATCGGTAATGGCAGTCTGACGGATGTTCATCACCTGCAAGAAGCAAAGCAGGCACAGCTGGAAGAAAATGAACGTTTACGCGAAAGCAACCAGGCGCTGACTGCAGAGGTCCATGATCTCAAACATGGATTCGAAGCCATCGAGGAGCGCGCCCGTAGTGAAATGGGTTTGATCAAGAAAGATGAAACTTTTTATCACGTTATTTATCAGATTGAACCTGAAGAAAACCAGGAATAACCTGCCATGAGCAAGGCAGTTGAATTCTGGGCAGTGGTCCCCGCAGCAGGTACTGGATCACGCATGCAGACAGATATACCCAAGCAATATCTTCAACTTAACGGGAAACCCGTTATCGAACATACACTCAAGGCATTCTGTGCAAATGAGAAAATCAAGGGTATCGTCGTTGCGATTTCAGAACAGGACACCTGGTGGAAGAAACTAGGCATCTCATCTCATCCGAAGATAAAAACCACAACGGGAGGAGACGAGCGTTGTCATTCAGTAATAAATTGTCTGCGATCACTGGCCGCTATGGCGGCAGCAGACGACTGGGTACTGGTCCATGATGCAGCACGACCCTGTATCAACAGTGGAGATATTGATCATTTAATTGGCATGCTGGTTGATCATCCTGTTGGCGGGTTGCTGGCGCTGCCTGTGCGTGACACGATGAAACGAGCGGATATGGATAATGTAGTGTGTGACACGGTCAACCGTGACGGTTTATGGCATGCATTGACACCACAGATGTTTCGCCTGGCCCTGTTAACCCAAGCCTTGCAACAGGCTATAGACCGGAACCAGGTTGTCACGGATGAGTCGCAGGCTATGGAATTGACGGGATTAAAACCATTGCTGGTGGAAGGGCAGGCAAGCAATATAAAAATTACCCGGAAAGATGATCTTGCACTCGCCGAATTGTACCTGAGACAAGTAAAATATTTTTAACCTGATACAGGAATAAAAAATGAGAATTGGCCACGGTTATGATGCACATACGTTTGCAGCAGGCAGGCCGCTGATTCTTGGCGGTGTTACTATTCCTTATGAAAAAGGACTGGCTGCGCATTCCGATGGTGATGCAGTTATTCATGCGTTATGCGATGCATTACTGGGTGCAGCAGCACTGGGGGATATTGGCAATTATTTTCCGGATGATGACAATCAGTTTAAAAATATCGACAGCCGTATCCTCTTGAGGAAAGTGATAGCGTTAATTCACAAGCAGGATTTAATATTTATAAATGCTGATATTACAATACAGGCACAGGCGCCGAAGATGGCCCATTACCTTAATGATATGAAAAAAAATCTGGCGGATGACCTCAGCACGGAGATTAGCAATATTAATATCAAGGCAACCACCACGGAAGGCATGGGTTTTATCGGGCGCAAGGAAGGAATTGCTGTTCATGTTGTTGTCTTGTTGGAGTAGTTGGTACATACCTAATTTAAGGTAGATAAACATACCTCATTTAGGGCAGTAATTTTTGTAAGTATACCTGTTCCAATAAATTTCTACATTCATTCTAATCCGCTGCTAGACTTTTCCTTGTCTGATTTCAAGACACGGTTTGTTCTCAATATATATTGCATTTTTCTTTAATGAAGATTGGAGGTGCAGTCATGAGTAATGTTAAATATCACAATGTAGAAACTATTCAGAATTTCAAGCAAATAAGTGTTCATATTGAACCTGAAGCAGGAATCGTTTGGGTGTACCAGAAGCCACATCCCAGGCCATGCTTTAATCCGGACCTTATATCCGAAGTACGCAAGATTCAAAAAATGCTGGAACAATACAATGGCAGACTTCCTTGCAACGGCGAACTTGTCCCGATTAATTATCATGTCCTTGATTCACAAACACCTGGAATTTTCAGTATGGGAGGGGACCTCTCGTTTTTTAAAGAATGCATTATCAATAAGGACAAAACCAGGTTACTGCAATATGCAAAAACATGTATTGATACAATACATTCATTCATAGTCGGATTCAGGTTGCCCATTACGACCATCTCTTTGGTTCGTGGTGATGCATTGGGTGGTGGTTTTGAAGTCGCACTATCAGGTAATGTTGTGATTGCAGAGAAAGGAATTTCGCTGGGATTCCCTGAGATCCTTTTTAATCTATTCCCGGGTATGGGTGGTTATCATTTATTGTTACAACGCCTTAATCCATATATGGTCCAGGAAATGATGTTGAATGGCCGTGTATACAGTTCCGAGGAATTATTTGACATGGGTGTTATAGATATACTTGCTGAGAGTGGAGAGGGTCAACGCTCTGTTTACTCCTATGTAGAGAAATCGACCAAGTACCGGAATGGATATCGTGCCATGCAACAGGTAAAGCAACGCGTTAATCCTATCACCTATGATGAACTCTGGGATGTCTGTTCGTTTTGGGTAGATATCGCAATGGAGATATCTGAACGTGATATAAGACTTATGGACAGGCTGATAAATGCCCAGAATCGAAAAGCAGCAACTGGTTATCAGGAGACGGCGATGAGAAATACTGGCTGATTTATCCAACTAAAATGGTTTGTAATAAATTGTTAAAGACACGATATTTTTGTGGATTGTGTTAACTTGAAATTTTGTTTGAGTTAGAGCAACAAACACAAAACTGGCAAGCTGTCCATGGAATAGAACAGGCAGTCTGTTGGTCCTGTAGGTTATGAATAATTATACAATATTTTTAATTTACGGAGACAGGCTGCCAGATGGCAGTTGTAAAAAACATTATTGCATAAATACTGAACGTGATAGGGAGAGACTAGAGTACAGCTGAATCAAGTTTATCAAGATAGGCAAGCAGAGCAGACTGCGTTTGCTCAAACTGATATTTAAGTTTTACAATTGATGCAGGCAGATCCTGACAAGTGTTGTTATGGATATTGTCGTGGATCAGTGACGCGTAGTGTCCTAATGCTGTAGCACCAATACTCTGTGCGCTCCCCTTGAGTGTATGGAGGTGGCCTTTAATGGTCGAATAATCATTCTGCCCCAGCGCTTGCTCGACCCTGATAATGAGATTGCCGGTATTACCAAGAAAGCCATTGATTAGATTGTCCATGAAACTGGCATCTTTACTCATAGAGGCAAGGTTATCCAGATAGTTAAAGTCCAGAGTTAATACATCAAAATCCCGTTTTGAATTGTGGTGTGAAGATGGTACTGCAGAAGTTGATAACTGGTCATGTTTTTTGCCGTTTCTCTGTTTATCAGGCCTCAATTCGGCAATTGTTCTTAATAGTTTTACGGATTCAACCGGTTTTGTGAGGAAAGCATCAATACCGGCATCCTTGCAGGCATTCAATGCATCAATTGTTGCATCCGCGGTATATATAATGATTGGAGTATGAGCACTGCCTGTATTTGTAAATCGAAATATTTTGGCAACTTCTATTCCATCCATTACCGGCATATGCATATCAAGGATAATCAGATCAAAAACCTGTTGTTCAGTAGTATTTAGTGCTTCTTCACCGTTTTCGACGATATGGACATGGTGTCCGGCATATTCAAGGATAGTCTTTATGACTTCACTGTTTGTCGGATTATCTTCAGCTACCAGAATCTCCAGCGGTATCACGGTTAAATTATCAGACTGATAATCCGCCAGTCGCGTTATATTGTCTGAATTCGCCAGCTCCACCAGGCTGGTTGCGTGTATGGTATTGAATAATGTTCTTTTTTCAATTGGTGTATTCAGCACGCAATAATAACCAAAACCCAGTAATTGCGAATGAATAATATGGTCCCTGTTTTTGCTGATGAGCACCAGATTGGTGTGCCTTGATGTTGGGTCAGTGCGGTACTGTTGCGCAAATAATTCAGCCTTGATATCAAGCCCTTGCTGATCAACCAGGGCAACATGATATGGATTATTATTTGCGGTGGCATTGCTTAGTCTGGTATTGGCATCAAAAGCAGATTCCGCATAATCCCAGTCAAATTGCCAATCTGACAGGAATTTTGTCAGTGTTATATGCCTGACACCCTGTGTCGCAATGAGCAAGATACGGGGTTTGTTCAGAGCAGGTGTTTGTGTCGCCGTATCAGTTGTTCCCGATTGCTGAACGAATACCAATTCAAACCAGAATGTACTTCCTTGTCCAGGTTCACTGATTACCCCGATTTTACCACCCATCAGCTCGACAAGACGGCGTGATATGGCCGTACCAAGGCCTGTGCCGCCGAATTTTCTGTTAATCGCCTGGTTTGCCTGGCTAAATGTTTGAAATATCCGTCCCTGCTCTTCCTTCGTTATACCAATTCCGGTGTCAATAACCTCGAATCGTAATCGTGCCAGGTTTTCATTGCTATATATGGTTGCCACATTGACTTCAATTTTGCCCCGGTTGGTAAATTTAATGGCGTTTCCTATCAGGTTGATCAGCACCTGTCGCAGATGCAGGGAATCCCCGTACAACTTGTATGGTACATCAGGCGCAACGTGCAATATGCATTCAAGTCCTTTGGATTCGCCTTGAGGCGCCACCATTTTTACAGTTCTGCTGACCAGTTCGTGCAGATCAAAATTTATGTTTTCTATGCTGGTTTTACCCGCTTCAATTTTTGAAATATCAAGGATATCTTCAATAAGTGCCAGGAGGGTGTGTGCAGAGGTCTGTATGGTGCTGACAAATTCCTTTTGTTCCTGCGTCATGTGTGTCGTACCCAATACATCACTCATCCCGATAACTCCATTTAATGGTGTACGCAATTCATGACTCATATTTGCCAGGAACTGGCTCTTGGCCCGATTGGCACTTTCCGCCTGATTAACTGCAGTCTGCAATCGTGTAAGTAGTGTAGAAACATAGAGAGGTAGAATAATAAGGGCTAGAAATACACCATATCCAATCACATACTGCTCTTGCCAGAAAGAACTGTATTTCATCACTAACATGAACCCGATAATGCTCATAACCATGCTCGTAAACAGATACGCCTTGCCATATCTGAATCCATGTCCGAAGGTTACCCATAAATAAATAACAAAGAATGGCGCAGCAACAACCCCGGAAACTGCCATAGCATAGGTCGTTGTTGCTATATCAGCTAATACGCCAAGAATACGCCGTTTATGATTTGTCCGGGGATCAATATAAATCCAGAAAATTATTGCGAAGCAAAAAGGGATTGCTGCAAGGTACATGTAAACAACATGTTTATCGATGGCAATATATCGAAGTGCTGTAGCGGTATATATTACGAGAATTGTACAATTGACAAGCCGTATTATGGCCTGTTCAAATTCTGTATTGCCACGGATTTTTAATTCTTTTTTAAAGCCGATATTCATTGGGTCTACAGGTCAAAGAAACGATCATTTTAATTCATGTATTTTTATGGCATCAAGCAACTGAAAAAATCATATTGAGTCAATTGTACACAACCATGCATTGATCAGGCCATCCTGAAACTGGCAGGTTATTTAAGTCGTTTTATCAAGACATACAAAGCCCCGGTTCCGCCATCAACCGGACGGGCCGAACTGAATGCCAGTATAGCGTTGTTTTTTTGCAACCACTGGTTCAGCCTGTTTTTTATGACAGGTTTTTTATCTTTTGACCCGTGTCCTTTGCCATGTATGATTCTGACGCAGCGATAATCACTCTGCAGACAGTAAGTAAGAAACCGTTTTAAAGCAGCTTCGGCATCAGTCACTGTCATCCCATGCAGATCCAGTTCTTTCTCGATTGCGAATTGACCGCGACGTAATTTCTCCATGACCCGTTGCTGTACTCCGGTCCGTTTGAAAAAAAGTTCATCACCGGACTCTACATCCATCACGTTGAATGAAGATTCCGTAATAGACTTTATAACTGCCTGCTCATCTGCATAACGTTGCAAGGGAACTGGTGGGGGTTTGAGTGTTTTGAGTTCTGCCCGGTCATGTTTGATCATGGCTACTTCCCCGATACTGTTGCGGAAAAGGTTGCTGTCTGAATCTGATATTTCCTTTCTTTTCGCCATGATGAAACCCGGACGTTATTAAGCTGGTAAAAGTGTATATCAGCTTCCGGTAAATGTCAGTGACAAAATACGGTCAGGACTGTTCAGCCGACGTGTTTTTCAGATAACTTCTAATGCGATTTAACCAGGGCAAACGTAATACAAGCAGGCTGATGAGAATTATGCCCATCAGCACCGGTTCCCTGATATCGGCTTTTACCAACCAGAGAAAATGCAAAACACCCAGTGTTGTTATCAGATAAATCAGGCTATGCAGTTTTTTCCAGTTCTTTCCCAGGCGTTTCATCATCCTGTTGGTAGAAGTTACAGCCATCGGAATCAAAAGAACAAAGGCGGCAACGCCAATGGTGATATACGGCCTTTTTATGATGTCCCTGCCGATCTCTTCCCAGTCGAAGAATTGATCAAGAATCAGGTAACTCAAAAAATGCAGGCAGGCGTAAAAGAAAGCATAAAGACCGAGCATACGACGGTAACGGATGAGTTCATTCCAGCCGGAAATTTTTCGCAGTGGTGTTACGGCCAGTGTAATCAGCAGAAAATATAACGTCCAGTCGCCGGTAAAGAGACGCACCTTCTCAATCGGGTTAGCACCAAGATTTCCTGATGCAGCATTAAAGACAAGTATAAAAAAAGGGACCAGACAGCAAACAAACAGGAAATTTTTTACGGTAAGCAGGGCACGCATTAAAAATATTTATGCAGGTCCATTCCCGCGTAAAGGCTCGCAACCTGATCGGCATAGCCATTGAACATCAGGGTTTCACGTTTGAAGAAATCACCGATGCGGCGTTCCTTGCGTTGACTCCAGCGCGGATGATTCACTTCCGGGTTCACATTTGAATAAAAGCCATACTCACCAGGTGCCGAGATATTCCAGGTAGTGGGTGGTTCTTTCTCTGTGAAGACAATCTTCACGATGGACTTGATACTCTTGTATCCGTATTTCCATGGAACAATCAGACGGATTGGCGCACCATTCTGGTTAGGCAAGACCTTACCGTATAAACCTACTGAAAGTATACTTAGTGGATTCATGGCCTCATCCATACGCAATCCTTCAACATAAGGCCATTGCAGAACTGAGCGTTTCTGGCCCGGCATTTCATCGGGTCGGTATACCGTAGTGAAGGCAACATACCTGGCCCTGGATGAGGGCTCGAATCGTTTGAGCATATCACCCAGCGGAATGCCCACCCACGGTATGACCATGGACCATGCCTCAACACAACGCAGGCGATAAATACGATCTTCCAGCTGGTGTGGTGCTATGAAATCATCAAGATTATACACACCGGGTTTGGCACATTCACCTTCAATGGCTATGCTCCATGGGCGGGGATTGAACTGGCCTGAATATCTCGCCGGATCTCCCTTGTCTGTACCAAACTCGTAAAAGTTGTTATAGGTCGTGACATCATCGAAAGGGGTCAATGGTTCGTCGGTGGAATAGGGGCTCTGACCGATAGCAGATAATTTTTCACCCATGAGTTTCCCCGATGTATCCTTGTCTTTTGCCAGGATCAATCCGGGAAATGATGCAACCATTGCACCGGCGATCCCGGTGCTGACCACTTGTTGCATGAATTTTCGGCGCTGGTGATATATCGCTTCGGAGGTGATCTCTGATGACCTGATGTCAGCCGGTTTTTTAATCAGCATGTAGCAGCCTTTTATAAGCGAATGAGTACTGGTTATTGACCCACACTGGCATGCAAGAGTTCAAGGATAATTTTCTGATTGACGGGACTAACGGGTATGATATTCAGAATTTGTCCCGGCATTCGGCACCTGGTTCTCAATCCAGCCATTGCCGTGCATTCCTGAACAACTGTATCCAGGGGCTGTCTTCGTGCTTCCAGTCAGCAGGGAACCATGATAATTGCTGTTTCAGAAAGACCCGTTCAGGATGTGGCATCATGATAGTAAAACGGCCATCCGGCGTGGTAAATCCGGTTTGTCCGTCCGGTGATCCATTGGGATTGGCAGGATAGATTGCTGCTGGTTCGCCATAATTATCGATATAACGCAGGCTGACAATCGCTGACCGGGACGCAGTAGCGGATTGAAAACTTGCCCGTCCTTCACCATGGGCAACAACCACCGGCAATCTGGATCCGGACAT
>Ga0326597_10008221_pt1 | contig 14104 bp, 11 predicted proteins | sample RVTome_12_FD_203789 | JGI IMG/M metagenome (GOLD analysis project Ga0326597, IMG submission 203789) | Soil microbial communities from uranium-contaminated site in the Upper Colorado River Basin, Wyoming, United States - RVT100D185 | ecosystem: Environmental > Terrestrial > Soil > Contaminated >... | reverse complement strand
GCCCGCTGTTGGCGCAACCGCTGAGTCGTCTTATGATTAGGAATCCATCCGACGCGGGGTGGAGCAGTCTGGTAGCTCGTCGGGCTCATAACCCGAAGGTCGCGGGTTCAAATCCCGCCCCCGCTACCACCAGAAAACCCAGGCAGCGCCTGGGTTTTCTGCAATCTTGGAACCTGGTCACGTCGGCGCTTTCGAACCCTCTGATGACGAGCTGATGACAGTTCGCCCCGCATTCCTCCGCTGAGCCTGTCGAGTTCCAGCCTCAAGACCCATTGCTTGTGGCACGATTCATTGAGTTCAAGGCGTTTTTGAGTGACACCGTGTCGGAACGCGAAGGCGACCAACTGAAGTTCTTCGAGATTGCACCAGGCCGTGCCCCTCTTCGTTTCAAGCCGCTTCGTGAAAAGGTGTGGACTGAGAGCAAGGCGGAGATCATTCGCAACTACCTCAGCACGTTTCAGCTCGTTACGAAGCATGGTGTCTACCTTGATGGGTTCGCTGGGATGTTCGATCGTCCGGAGAACTGGGCAGCGAATCTCGTGCTTGGCCTGGAGCCTTGCTGGCTGGGTCCTTTCCACCTATTCGATGTCAACAACGAGAAGACCAAAGACCTCAAGGCATTAGCTGAGCAGCATGCCGATAAGGACGTTCGGGTGGTGGAGGGCGACTTCAATCGAGAGGTGGGACCGCTTCTGGCAAGCGGGGCCATCGGCCCACGTCGCGCCACCTTCGCACTGCTCGATCAGTACACGTTCGAGTGCCACTGGTCGACCGTGGCTGCGCTCGCATCTCACCCAAAGGATCGTTACAAGATCGAACAATTCTACTTCCTGGCCAACGGTTGGTTCGACCGAGCGATAGCCGGACTAGGAAATGACCGGGGCTCGTTGTGGTGGGGTCGTTCTGACTGGAAAGAGCTCCGAGACTTGAGTGGACCGCAGAGGGCACAACTCATGGCCGAGAGGTTCGTCGACGAACTCGGATATGAGCACGCTGTGCCTTGGCCGATTTACGACCGCAAGGATGGTGGGCGGATCGCCTACTACATGATCCACGCCACTGATCACCCGGCTGCTGTTCGGCTGATGACAGCCGCCTACGAGAAGCGGATCCCACCTCCCGAAGAGACCATGCAGATGTTTGATCCAGACGACTACGCGGACGACTCTTCGAAGACGACCGACGTCTGATGTGACAACGTCCAGACACGAAGAATCGATCCGAACCACGTCGACCTGTTGCCTGGTCGATCAAAGGTCTCGGGAGCGCGCGCTCAAACGGAACTAGCGAGAGAGAGGGGCCGGCAGCTCGTCCCAAGTTCGGCCATCGAGCGTCCGTCCTCCTGCCTTAGACGTACGCCCGCCCCACTGCTTGAAGAAGAAGGGCACAGCTGCTCTCGTCGAGCGGTCCCGCAAATCCCGAACCCACTCGACATCCATTGGGCGATGACCCGGGCCTGACTCTCCACCAACGATCATCCAACTGATACCTGTCAGATCAAGCGACGGAAGAGGGCCAAGCAGGGGTTCGCATGACAGGAATCGAACGGCCGTATCAATCTTTCGCAAGTAATCAGCCCTGAAGGTGTATCGGTCGTTCTCGATGCTCGTTCCGATCCAGAGATTGAGGGGTAGCTGATGGCCATCGAACACCTGCACTGCCCGTTGCGGTCGTTTCGTAAGCACCTGGAAGGTATGTTGTGGCGCTTCAACCACGGTCTCAACCAGAGACCATATGAACGCCTCAGGTACCTGGGGGTGGAACAAGTCGCTCATCGAATTCACGAAGACCGTCCGGGGCTTCCTCCACCGCCGAGGCTCGCTTAGCTTGTCTGGATGCAGGGTGACTTGAAACCCGTTCTCATAACGAGGATTCCCCATTGCCTGAAGCCGAGCCGCCAAGCGTTCCGCGTAACAGTTGTCGCAACCCGGTGAGACCTTGTCACACCCTGTGACAGGGTTCCAGGTCTCCTCGGTCCACTCGATGGATGTCTTGCCCATATCTTCTCCGTCGGCCTCAGTCTGCCAAGTGACAGTGACGAGTTTCGCGAGCTAATGTCGCCTCGCTGGGTACCCTACGCGCAGGAACATCGGGCGCCGCTAGGCGGCAGGGCTACGCGCAACGAACACGACTCGAATAGTTCACCGAGCATTCTGGGTCGACTCCTACCCCGTGCCGTCGGCGGTGCTCGGCCCGAAGATCCTCTCCGCAAGTAGAGCTGCCGCTTCAGCCTGTTGCTGCGGGAGCACATGGGCATACCGTTGGAGGGTGAAGGCGACGCTGCGATGGCCGAGGCGGAGCGACACCACATGGGGTGGAACGTCGGCCAACAGGAGAAGGGTCGCGTGGGTGTGTCTCATGTCGTGGAATCTCAGCGGCGGGAGTTCGGCGCGTGCCACTAGCCGATCAAATCGCTGGGATACGACATCCACGTCCTGCGGCCGTCCGTCAGGGCGCGTGAACATGAACCCGCTGTCCTGCCACTCACCGTCATAGGAAATTCGTTCCTCGAGTTGAGCACGACGCCATCGCTTAAGCACGTCGGCGGTCTCTGAGTCGATGTCGATGCTTCGTCGGGCACGATCCGTCTTGGGCGGTGCAAGCACGAGTCCACGCTCACCACGCTTCCACTGACGATTGACCGAGATGGTTGCTGCCTTCAGATCGAGGTCGTCCCAGCGAAGCCCGAGTACCTCGCCTCGACGCATTCCCGACATGGCGGTGAGACACCAGATCGGATACAGACGGTCATCTTTCGTCGCGGTCAGAAAGCAGCGCAGTTGGTCTTCGGTCCACGTCAGCATTTCGTCCTGAGTCTGGGGCGCGTTCCGAGCACCGGTTGCTGGGTTGCGGATGATCAGACCGTCCTCCACTGCGTCCTCGAGAGCCCGATGCAAGGTGAGGTGGATGTTGTAAACCGTCTTTGCAGATGGGTGTCGATCCGCTCGCGACGAATTGCCGTCCTGCACCCAACCGTAGAAGGCCTTGACTTGATTGCGGTTGAGAGCCTGGAGCTGCACATCTCCAAGGCCAGGTGAGATATGCCGCCGGACGTGAATCTCATAGTCGCGCCACCCCGTCGATGAGAGTCCATCGCCCACACGGCTGCGGACGGCTGCCAACCACTCGGCGAAATACTCGTCGACGGTCAGTTTGGTGGGCTCGACAAGCTTGCCGGTGGTGTCAGCCAGTTGAACCTCCCGCATGGCAGCCAGCGCTTCGACGGATCGACTGCTGGCCGCCCCGCCTCGGTGTCTTGAGCCTCGGCCACGAGATGGCTCGCTTCGCCTCCGGCGAGCAGGAACGGCTCGCCAGCGATCGAGATCGTGTTGACTCCGTGCAGGTGTTCGGTCATTGCTGACGCCAATACTGTCACGAGCCCCAGCGGACGGTCACAGATTATGTCCGCGCGGACTCTCCCGTGTTCGCGTTAGCTGTTGGCCATGGCTGCCTGCGCCTGAAGACCGAATGAAGAGAAACGACCCAGCACCGGCTGCTACGACGGGATACACGTTGACATCCGTTCTTGATCGTTCTCACGTTGACTATCGGTAATGAGCGGAGGTTACTTCCGGATGAAGGTCAGCGTGACCGACGGCTCTCCCTCTTTGTCGAAGGCTTTCTCGGGTCAGCCGATGAGCATCAGTCACCGTCGCTTTTAGCGAGGTTGGTGGCATGTGAAAATCGGCATGTATGAAGCTCGACGACCTCATCGTCCAAAGCGAACACGCTATCAAGGCGGCGGGTCCCCGGTTCACGCCCGGCATCGACCCCGGGGCGCCAAACATCCGGGTCTCACACCTTGTCGATGCAGTGGATGCGTTGTCCTTCCATGACGGGTTTCGCGATCGAGTGCATGAACTCGAGAAGAGCCTCAGGGAGGCACTGCGACGCACACGTCTCACGATGGACGACCTCTTCAGGCGACGCGCCGTCACGCCAGCCGTGGTCGCCGATGACCTTGCTCGACTCTGCGAGTTTGAGGCACCGAGCGAGATTCGAACCCAGACCCTTCGCATTCGCCGTCGATGTGGCCTGTTGGAAAAAGCGTTCCAGGAGGAGCAGGAGTCGATCTACCAGTTGAGGAGCCGGCTTGCCGAAGATGACAAGCCGGGACGGGATCGTCTCGACGCCAGGCGAGGGGACCTCTTCACCGTCGAGAGAGCGGTCTCTGAGGTTGAGGGCTACCTCTCGGGTGTTCCTGGGACGTTGCTTGCCGACAACCCGTTATTGCTCATCCTCGGGGCGTGGGGAACAGGCAAGACCCATTTCATGTGCGACCTTGCCCGGACCGCATTGTCCGACGGAGTCCCGGCGCTTCTTGCGCTGGCGCACTCGCTTGACCCCGGGCGCGATCCGTTCGACGCTCTCGCCGGAGCGACCGGACTCGCCAACAGCGGGGAGGACTTGCTGGATCAGCTCGATGCGCTCGGTGCCAGAAGCAAGCGCAGATCCTTGATCTTGATCGATGCGATCAACGAGGGCGATCGTCAGCATTGGCGCCGGTCGGTCTCGTCGGTCATTCGACGGGTCCGACGCCACGACAACGTGACGCTCGTGCTCACGTGTCGGACTCCGTTCGACAACACGATCTTCGACGAGCGAACTCGCTTGCTCTTTGTGCAGGCGGAGCACTACGGCTTTGAGGATCAGGAGTTCGATGCGCAGCTCGAGTTCTTCTCGTACTACTCGATACCAGCTCCCCACGTGCCTCTCATCACGCCGGAGTTCTCTCGGCCCCTCTTCCTGAAGATCTTGTGCGAGGCGCTGTCACGACTGTCTCGGCGATCGCGTGGCCGGAAGCTGCGCGAGATCAGCTCGGGGCAGAAGGGTATGAACTACGTCCTCGAGTATTTCGTCAACAAGGTCGGCGCTGATATCGAGCGTGATTTCGGGCTTCCTCGAACGTCCTGCTGGGCGATCCTGAAAGGCAAGCCGGGGGTAGGGCACCCGGGCCTCGCAGGCCTCATGGCATCCCGTTCGAGTGATTGGGTCCTGCCTGTCGACGCAATCTCCGAGATCCGTGCCCATACCTCCCTCTCCGAAGCGCATGCGCAGGCACTCCTCGGCCGCTTCGTCACTGATGGTCTCCTTAGCGAGTCCGCGACGTATCACGATGACGCCTGGGTGGGAACCCTGATGTTCCCGTACCAACGCTTCGGCGACCACATCGTGGCCAGGCACCTGCTGGACACCGATCTCAACACCACGACCGAACAGACGGTCAGGAGGAGCTTCTACGCGAATCGCCCGCTCGGGAAGATCTTCGTCCTCGACCGGTGGCGCCGTGAGTTTCAGGAACCCGGGCTAGCGGCAGCGATCATGCTGGAATTCCCGGAACGGATGAAGCGATCCGGGCTCGGTCGCGAGCTGGTGTGGTACCTGCCCAAGGACCGACGGCTAGTCATGCCGATCAAGGATGTTCTCCTGGAGGGCCTGTACTGGCGGAGCGCCGACTCGTTCACCGATGAGACGGATCATCTCATCAGATTCCTTCTTGATCTCGACGATGACGATGTCCGATCGCAGACCCTGGAAGTGCTCGTTGCGCTGGCGGCGCGCCATGAGCACCCCCACAACGCATCTCAGCTTGCCGGCTACCTGTCGAAGATGGAGCCAGTTGAGCGAGACCTGATCTGGACCGAGTACATGAGAACGTGGGGGGACCTGGGTGCGCTCCACCGAGCGCTCGCATGGATCGAGCGACGTGCGCATAGCCGCCCACCCGAGGGCGTAGTGACGAACGACATCTTGCTGCTGTCGCTCGGTCTCACGACTACCGAACGCACGCTGCGCGATCGACTCACGAAGGCGATCTTCGACATCGGACTCTGGCATCCGAAGGTTCTTTTCGATCTTGCGCTTGGTTCGCTGCCGTTCAACGATCCCTATCTACCGGAGAGGATGCTCGCCGCGGCCTACGGCGCCTGCATGCGGCTCTGGGCTGATCCGAAGGGGCAAGCGCTCCGGACAGAGATTGTCCCGTTCGCTCGGCAGCTGGTTCGGAAGATGTTCCTTCCAGGGGCACCCCACGGCACATACCACACGCTGATGCGTGGCTACGCGCTTGGCATCATCGAGCTGTGCCGGAAGATCTCCCCCACCTCGATCGCGACGCAACACGTTCAGTACCTGAAGCAGCCCATGAGCCAGCTGGTCTCGCCGTTCCGGCCGGCGACACAGATAGCGCAAGCTGACATCGCGGACGCAGAGAACGCGCTCCACATGGACTTCGACAACTACACGATCGGCAGCCTCATCCCGGACCGTGAAAACTACGACAGTGATCACAACGAGTACGTCGAGGTCCGGAAGCAGATCCTCGACCGCATGAGAGACCTTGGATACGACTCGGAGCGGTTCAAGAGAGTCGACCAGGAGATCGATAGATACAGCTGGCGGGAGACTGAGACTGGCAAGACCGATCGATACGGCAAGAAGTACTCGTGGGTCGCTTATTTTGAGATGTATGGCCTGCGCGAGGATCAGGGGCTGTTGCCGGACTGGCGACGAGGAGAGCGGACCGCTGACACCGATCTGGATCCGAGCTTCCCGATGCCACCCAAGCAGTGGAAGCCCCGCCTGCCGGAACTCTTCCAGAACTCGCCGGCGAAGCCAGCCGGGTGGTTGGTGGACGGACCGGTGCCGGACTACCGGGGGCTACTACATCGTGACACCGTTCATCGACAACGAGGCCCATGGATCCTTCTCGACGGCTACGTGACCCAGGCAGGAAGCCACGATCGCGAGGCCTTCACCTTCCTGAGGTCTGTTCTCTTGGAAGAGCACTACTTCGAACGACTCAAGGTGCTTGTCAACGAACACGCCTACCTGGGCAACAGCAGAGTCCCGGAACCGCCTGGCGACCACTACACATGCATGGGCGAGATCCCTTGGTCATTCAAGTACGGGCCTGACTTGCGAGACAAGCAAGGGAAGGCGCGTCGGCAGGTCGACCGGGCGTTCCTCGGGTACCAAGGCGGACGGTGGTCCGGAATCCCGGTTGAGGTTCCTGTGCGGCGGTGGGCGTGGGAGAGCTATCACAGCGAGCTCACACGGATCGGCAGTGTCACGTTCCTTGCGCCTGCGATTTGCGAATCGCTCGGACTGGTCAACCACGACGAATCCATTGATCTCTTCGACCCAGACGGTCAGGTCGCAACTCTGTACCGGGAATGGCCCAACGAGAACGGTGGCTTCTTCGGCTCACACCTTTTGTACATCAGGAAAGATCTGATCGGAAAGTACCTCCAAGAGACATCGCAGCGCCTCGTGTGGGTGCCATGGGGAGAGCGAACACTGCACCACGAGCTACTCAATCGGACAAACGATCCTGCCATCCAGACTGCCCGCGCCAACCGCCTTGATAACTACGGGGATCTGATTCTCCTGGGCCGTTAATGCGGGTGAGTTCCTGAGTCGTCGATGCACCTATCCCGCGAGCCGCCCTGGTACTAGCCCTTTGCCTCGATGTAGAGGTGACCAGCCAGGGTGAGTGCTTCGATGAGGCGCTCGCCTATCTGTGCGAGGCCCTGGAGATCTACTTCGAGGATCAGCCTCCGCGAGAGGATCAAACGTCCCCATTTGAATGAAGCGTTGGCAGTGGTCGCCCACGAGGAGGCATGCAATCGATCATCGCTATTACCCCTGGCGGATTTCACCTACTCTCGAGGCTGGCGCAGCTGGATCCCTTTCTCTCCCTGCACGATCTCAATGTACGGCCCTTCCTGAGGTCGCTCGCCCAGCCCAAAGAACTGTCTACCCGTGACCCCGCTGGCGAGTCCCAATGACTCAAGATGAGATACAAAGTTCCAAGCTCGCCGAAACTCCAACGTATTCGTCATCTCGCGGTGAAGCCGGTTCCGCAGCTCCAGCAGACGCTCAGCTCCCGGCGGGTGTGTAACGACTCGTGGTGAATGACCTCCCTCCTCTGACCACGCAATCAGCATCAGCACTATCAATGGCCCAGCGAGGAGAGGTGGAATCAACACACCTCTAGCATCTTCGCTGAGTTCTCTGCTTCGCTCCTGCACTTGACCAACGACCCACCCAGCGGCGACGGTATCGGCTTCCCACTCCTGCTCAATGCTCGCACGATTGACCCAGAAGTCCCCACTCGGAGTGGCGAGCCGGACGGGTTCTGCCTCCTCGAGATGTCCCTTCCATGCATGAGCCCATTCATGCATAACGACGAAGGACACACCGGCGGCGCTGGTTTCCAGTATCCAGATCAATTCCGACAGTTGTTTCGGCGTGGGATCGACGCCAGTCCCCCCCCACCCCCTGCGGACCGCCTCCACGGCCTTTCGAACAACCAGCGCTGCTTCCTGCAGTGTCATCAAGGGCGGAACTCGCCTTCCGTCCGGTGTATGTGAGACCGAGGAGTAGACGACCGCCTCTACTGCAACCGCGATAAGTCCGGTCAAGCCTCCGTGCAACAAGCCAAGGTAGCCTTCTGATTCGAGGTTCACGAGTTCGGCGTTCAGGGTCGGAGTCGGAAACAATCCGAAGTAAATGTCCTTATCGAGGGACGGCAGCGAGAGATGACTGTAACTCTCGTTGAGGAGTGTGAGGAAATCTGGCTCAGATATGAACCGTGAGATTGCAGCGACCGCGTCGAGTAGCTCTGGATCGACGCCTTCCGAGAGGTTCTTCTGGAATTCCTGGAATTTGGTCCTAACAAAGTGCTGGTATTCGTCGAGTCCAGCCTCGGCCAAGAGACGCATATATCGCGCCCGGAGGGATGTCATGAGGTCACCATCCCCAGTATGGGTCGCTTACGTTGGCCATAGAACCGGCAAGTTGGCGGCCCTTCATTGTCTATGAGGGGTACCTCTGTGTCCGTGCGAGAGAGCGTATTCGAGGAACCTCTTCGAGTGTTCCCACACCTCCTCGTTAGTCAGCGTTCGTCCAGCAGGGGCAAGTCCGCCCAGAACAGGCCGGAAGTCCCTGTGAGAAACACTAAGCCTACTGAGCTCCTCTGAGGCTCTGCCGAATAACCTCTTCGCCTCGTCAGTGCACAGGAACGATGTGACCGACGGCGCTGCGTCGATCATCCCATCTTGCGAAATGAAAAAGGGCGTGGTCTCCACGTCGCGTACAAACTTCCGGTAGGCATCGTTGAGCTGCTCGAAGTACTCGAAGCCGAACGCGTCGGCTGACACGGGCAATGGAGCTCTAAAGTCAGGGCGCGTTAGGTTCCGCAGGAAGTGTGTGATGAGGTACATGTCGGGGTCTCTCTGGATGTAGATGACCGCGCGAACTCGTCCGAGAGCCATGATCCCAGCACACTGAGCGCACGGTTCCAGCGTGGTGTAGATCGTGACGTCCTGCAGTGCCCCCGAGTATCCGTGCTTTGGAACATCGGGACGGAGAGATAGTGATGGTCGCCAGTCATCGCGCAACTGAACAAGGCTGAACAGACGACGGACCAAACGAGACTCAGCGTGTTCCACAGAACTGCAGAAGATCTCGTTGTGATTGAAGTCGAAGTCGATCAAACGACCGTGACCATCAACAGCAATAGATGCGATGTTGTGACCTAGGTAGTTTCCTCCCGCGTAGAAACCGCCAGCACGGCGTTGGTCCCGCCGACAAGGGTAGTCGCCTACGGCGCCACGCTTGTTCCCGTTCCAATAGTGAAAGACAAGTGCCATGACGAGCAACGAGTAGATCCGGTGTCGTTCGCGCTCCGGGGGTCCGAACGCAGATGGTGCTACATGCGCCAATTCGCGTACTGGTCGGTTCCACAGTTCAGCCAGGGGTCCAACTATGAACCAGGGAGGCTGTTCCAGGGCAGTCACGCTGGTACGAGGGTACACACCCGGCACTTGGGATAACCCAGCTTGACGGACATCCTATCGATTCGCGGGTTCAAATCCCGCCCCCGCTACTAACCGAAAACCCAGGCGCTGCCTGGATTTTCGGTGTTCTTGGGGTCTCGAGTGAGTGCCGATCCAGGCCTCCGTGATGACAGCCTGATGACAAACGGTTGGTCGACTAACGGTCGACTCGGGGTTGAATCGGGTCGAATCCCCGCATTCCCAACAACGAAGCGTCGGGAGGATCTGCCAGCCCAAAGTGCCGAAGTGCGGCCGCACTTCGTGCTAGTATCAGACTGTGACCCAAGACGCGTTGGGGATACCTGGAGCCACGTCTCCAGGGACCGCAGAGATTCGACATGGAGATGCCTTCGACCTGGTCGCCGACCTTGTGGAGGACACGGTCGATCTTGTGCTGACATCTCCGCCGTTCTGGGGCCTGCGTTCATATGGCCTGAGCCACGAGGAGGGAACTCTTCAGCGGTGGGAGTCAGACGGATGTTCTCCTACTCGTGCGCCACCGTATGACTGGTACCGGGAAGCTGGCGGATTGCTTGGGCTTGAGCCGTACCCGGAGTGGTATACAGCGCATCTGGTCGAGTTCTTCAACCGATGCCGACGCGTGCTTAAGGGCAGCGGTAGTCTCTGGGTCAATCTGGGGGATACCTACTTCGCTCGCTGGGGAAGCATCCGCGATGGTGGCCGCCAGGGAATGAATGGTGGGCGGCGTAGGCGTCGCACGCCATCTGGTGGTTACCTTCAAGAGAAGCAGCTGTTGATGATTCCAGCTCGATTTGCGATCGCTATGCAAGATGCCGGGTGGATCCTGAGGAACGACTTGATCTGGTCTAAGCCGAACGTGATGCCGAGACCCGAAGCAGACAGGCTACGGCTGTCTCATGAGCACTGGTTCCATTTTGTCCAGCGCCAGCCCGGGAGGCGTCCCCGCTACTACTACGACCTTGAGGCATGCGAGGACGGCGCCCGGGATGTCGTAGAGTGCTTCACTGCTGCTGGCGCTAATGGACATTCAGCCACCTTCCCACCCGCTCTGATCCGGCCACGCATCGCGAGCGCTTGTCCTCCCGGAGGACTCGTTCTTGACCCCTTCTGTGGAACAGGGAGAGCGGTTATTGAGGCCGCTTGCATGTCTCGCTCGGGCATCGGCTTCGACCTGTCAGAAGACTATGTGATCGCTGCACAGGATGACATATCTCGACTGGTGAGAGAGAGGGCCGACACCGACACATCCGAACGAGCACCATGTGCTACGACCGAATCCAAACGCCCAACATGAACCACATCGGAGAGCAGAAGATCACTGGTGACCGCGTAGCTGAGATTCTGCGCGGTGCCAACCGCGGAGCCAGGGACCCCGATATCGATCTATTGGAGTTGCTTACGGAACTTGGTGTCGTTGCGGACAGTCAGGAAGTCGGGGAGATCCTCAAGCGGCTGGTTCACGATGCACGTCAGGATTGAGTCTGACCCACCAGGCCCTTTAGCCGTAATAGGCGAGTTGCCTGACGCAAGGTTGGCCATGATTGAGGGCCTCAACGGCATTGGTAAGACACTGGCTGTGCGGCTCCTGCAGTTGTGCGCGGGCACCATGCCCTACAGGGCGAACTCTCAGGCCTGGGCGAGCCTTCTGGACGGCCTTGGCGTGTTCACAGTTTCGGTCACGGGACTGCAAGAGGTGAAGGAGCTGGTCTGGGTCGCCGATACACGGGATTGGGTGACATTCGATGACTCCCAACCTTCTACCGAGTGGTTTCGGGAGATACGGATCGACGGGCAGCCAGCCTCGTTAGATGAGGTTCGTTCTGTCATGAGTGTCCACCGAATTGCCGGCGATGAAGGCATGATCGAGACACTTGCCCAGTTAGCTGACACAGAAGCGGATGTAGTCCGGGATTGGTCTGCGCGGTATGCAGCCGTGGGGAGTAGCCCACTTTGGTCATTGGAGACACGATTGGGCGATGCCCAGGAGTTGCTTGGTGATGTGTCGGTTGATCGGTATGCGGAGCTCGTTGCCTCAGCGAGAGCTGCCACCAATGAATTCAACCAAGCCAAGAAGACGGCGAAGGAGATTCAGGATCTTAGAGATCTATCTGCGGACACCTTGAATCTGCGCACGCGTCTGATCGCGGTGCGCAGCCGCACACCTGGACTCACTGCCGAGCTCGCGGAGGTGGATGCAAGCATCGACCAGGTAAGGCGAGAGAGGGAGGAGGTGCAGCAACAATTCGCAACGGTGGCTGGCCGCGTAGCGCGCGCCGAGCCGTTAAAACGTGAATTGAGGAACGCCCGCAGGACTCTGAACCGTAACCGCGACAAGCTATCGGAAGCGCTAGCCGATGCTTCAGCCATGGCTTCACAACTCGGACTTTCTGTCGAAAGAGTCGAGATCCAATCTGCAATCGACCAGTTGGAAGAACGCGCGTCCGTGTTGCGCGCCGAACAATCCGAACTTGATGCGGCACCAGCTATGCGTTCGCTCATTCGGGAGGTGACCGGTGAGCTCGCTGAAGCCGAGGCGAAGGGGCTCGGGGATCAAATCGCTGTTGATGATCCGGAGACCGAAGTCAAACTGACCGTTACGCAGACGCGTGTCGGAATGGTCACGCGTGACGTCTTTCTTGAAGGGCAGCCACCGTCACCGCAGGCCCGAGATTTGACAGAAAGCCTGGCTGAGGTGGCTGAGGATCTCACACGCTCCAGAGCCCTTGTCTCAGCCGTTGAGGAGGTCGAGCGATTTCAGCGGCTTGTGCAAGAGAACGAGGAGCGTGTGGCTCGGTCTCTCGCAGCAGGTGCTGGCGCGGCAGGTGACGAGCTCAAGGCACTCGAGGAGCGGCGTCGTGCCATCGACGAGACTCTCTTGCAACTGGCAGCGCGAAGAGCGGGGCTTGCACAACGGCTGGGCACAACCGGCGAGGGCACTACAGAGAGAGCTCTCGCTCAACAGCTCGCGAGAGCCCTCGACCGGGCCGGGATTGCCGAGTCGGAGTTGGATAACGAATTCGCGTTAAGGGATGAGGCCGCTACGCGTGCCCAAGCGGAGTTGAGTCGTGCAGAAGACCTTGCGGCGGGCACTCGTCGCGCCGTTGCGCGGATCGAGGCAGACATTCGACGCGCATCGGCGACTCTGTCGGACCATGAGGAGCTCGGCTGGCTCAGAGAGGCACTCGACACCTCACTTCCTTCCTCTTCCGCTGTCCAGGTCCCGGAGCTGTTGGCATATGTGGAGGGTGCTAGATCGGTCCTCGAACGAATCGTCGACCGTCTTGGCGCTTACCGAATTCAACTTGCAGCCGTTGAACGCGCCCTGAGAGAAGTTGGACGGCGTGTGCGGGGCCAGGTGGCAGAAGCTGTTGAATACGTGGAGGAGTTGCAGGGGTGGATCGGTGGACGATTGAGCGATTGGTTCAACAACCCCCGCGTTCGTCACGAACTCCTTCCAGAAGCAAAAGGTGATGTCGTCGTCGACCTCTCAACTCGCGAGGTTTTGTGGAGCGAATCAAGGGGTAGCCGTTCGAGGCCTCTTGAGGCCTTTAGCAGCGGCGAGCAAGCCTTCGCTTATACGAGGGCCCGACTTGCTGTCCTCGACGAGGAACGCGATCCGGCAACCAACCGACTAATCGTCCTCGACGAGTTCGGAGCATTTATTGCTCACGACCGATTGGAGGGTTTACTCGCCTACCTCCGAGATCGCGCAAGCCATCGTCCAGGTGACCAGGTGCTCGTAGTCTTGCCTTTGAGCAGCGATTACGCGCAAATGGCGGCAACGTCAGTTGGCGCGGAGGCGAAACGCCTTCAAGGGTTGGTGGATCAGATCACAAGGCGCGGCTACGCGGTGCGCGTGCTGATGCCATGAATGGGGACGCAAGCCTCCTTGGCATCCAGGGTTATCTAGACGAAAGGCGGGTCTCGGAGCTGCTCGAAGCATTACGCCAGACCTGGAGTACCACCGTTGGAAGGCCACCGAGGGATCTTGAGGAGGATCTCAAGGAACTCCGGCGGTGGTTTGATCCGGTGGCTCAGGGACAACGGCTTCGCCGAGAATTGGCAGAATTGGCGCCGCTTCCCCAGGACCTATTGGACCCAGGTCCACCCCTCACCCTCACGGTCGGTCCAGGCAAGAGGTTGCTTACACCTGAGGGCCGCTGCGCACTTGAGTTACTTGATCGTCTCCCGAGTGACCTGCCTGGCTACGTGATCGGCGATACCGAACTCCTTCCGTATGAGCGTCGCCTAGGTCTGCTATATCGAGACTGGTCGCGTCA
>Ga0326597_10008220_pt1 | contig 14105 bp, 17 predicted proteins | sample RVTome_12_FD_203789 | JGI IMG/M metagenome (GOLD analysis project Ga0326597, IMG submission 203789) | Soil microbial communities from uranium-contaminated site in the Upper Colorado River Basin, Wyoming, United States - RVT100D185 | ecosystem: Environmental > Terrestrial > Soil > Contaminated >... | reverse complement strand
AAATCTCGGCGCCGCTACCGATAAGCTTGCCAGGGCGGTGAGTATCGCCGGGAGCGATGGCGAAGACGTGCGTGGCGTTCTGTTGGACATCGCCGATCGCATCATGGGAAAGAAAGCGGTCTTCGCCGTCAAGAAAGATCACTGGGAGAAGTTAGCGGCGTAGATACCGCTACTCTACATTGCGCCGAGCAGCAAGCGAGGCAGGGGAAAAGGACGGAGGCCAAGGATGCGGGACCGGCCCGGGAGAAAAGGGGGCGTCGTCGCGACGGTCTCAATGGTGGTGGGGGTGTTGGGTGGGTGGGCATAGTGTTTGAGCTTATCTCCTTATCTCCGGCAAGCTTGTGGGGTCTGACCCCGTAGACACTAGCCTTTGTGTAAGTGCATCACGGTGACCGTCGGAAATTGACTCTATTGCTCATGAAGAAACAGCTCCCTACCGCACGCTGAACGGAGGTGGAAACTGTGTATAGAGATTATCAATAAGTAGTAGTGCTGGAACCACCTCCCGAATGTCGGGATTACCGCCGTTATAGGTAGGGCCACCGTTGCAAGTGCTATTTGGCGTTAGAATACCTAGGTTAGATTTTGTCGCGACGCTTCGTGCCGCACCGTCTTGTATATAAATTGTGTCGTTGCCCACTATAACACCTGGCAGCAAAGGGGACGGCCCTGGGTCGTCCATAAAGGCTGGGCCAGAGCAGTCCGAGGATTCAAAGAATAGCACCTGGTTCGTGTTACCTTGAAATTCGTCTGAAAGCACCAAGAGGGAGAAGCGGCGGGTGCCCACCGTGAAAGCAACGCCTACGAAGTTTGTATTTTCACCTGATGCCCATGTTACCGGGCCTACCATGTTTCCGTTGGCGTCATAGACCGCCAGCGGAGCAGGCCCGGAAACGTTCCAGTCCAGCGCCGTCTCGATTTTTTTGCAAGTGCCACTAGGCGCGATAATTCTGAGAGCGCCGTTGCTCTTTTTGACGCAGGCGTGAATAAGGCTTGTGTCGCCTCCATGCCCATAGGCCGGTGGAGTTAGCGCGGCCAAGCCTAGACCCAACGAAATAACTCCGACGAGTGTTCCCACCAGTCGTTTCATCGTCGCCCTCCTGTGTTTGCACACGGCCTGTAACACGGAAAAAAATCAGCGTGATAACCAGCGAAGCCAAACGCTTCAGGTTTCCTCTAGAATACTACTACCTTTACACGCGCGCCGTAGACCGCTCTTGCTCATATCGCGGCAAGTCATCGCAAGTCAAGCCAAGCAACCGAACAACTTCGGTTAAATTTTGGTGCTTAAAAGCTCAAAGGACTTAACGGCGTTCTTGGTAGGAAATCGGCCTGCTGCCCACGCGGGCTGTCAAACTCGGATTTTTCTTGCTTTTGAATCAGAGAGTTTCAAAGTGAAATGAACGGGGTTTAGCCTTGGCCAGCAAACGGCGGGCGCCGCACTGGCGGGGGCTTTAGTTGGGATTCGATTTGCGCGTCCCTATAAAGATGCTTGTTCAAAACCATTTGCTCAGCCTTAGAACAGAGCCTAAAAAACTCATCAACCGATCCGACGCGTTGCAGAACACCGACAAGTCTTTTCGTTATCTTTTGTCTTTCGGATGGGCCACCGGGAAAGCCTCGAACGACGTTGTATTCACCCAAGAGATTTTTTATTTTGAGTAAGCCGGCTTTTTCTTCGGCCTCTTCCCGGCGTTGTATCGCCTCGGCTGCATCGTTGCGACGTTGTCTTGCCTTCCGCTCTTTGGAGAGTTGGTTATTATGCTTCCTGTCGCATTCGCTCTCGTAGCAGATATTTCGCCAGCCTCTATTCTTAACGAAAAACGTCTTACAAACTCTGCACGGAGCGAGCGAATATATCTCATCTGTTTCGAGCAGCCGGGCGACGGCAGTCCATAGCGGGTTGCTAAATTCATGTTTCGCCACACCCGAGCCCTGGACATACCATCTGGGCTTTTCCGCGTGCTTATTTAGATTCTCAATAAGCCACCGCCGCCCGACAGTGGAGACCAAACGAGTCATCCCTTTTTTTTGCGTATTGTCAGCCGCGGGCGGCCAGTTTTGAGGCACAAACAGATCCGGCGCGACAAGGTTTGTTAACTGGTATCTTAGGACATCCCGTTCGCGTTTTTTAGCTGCACGGTACCAGCTCCCGAGAATCGAATTCTGCAACGCGATAGGTTTCTCATTCAAAAAATCGAGTAAAACTCGAAGGTGTTGCGAGTTCCCGGTCATTGTGCGTTTTTTGATCAAACGAGTGTCCCGTACATTCATTGAAATGAGCGTACCACGCATTTACATTATGAGGCAAGATGCAAACCATTCGACGGGGGGTAAGTATGAATGAGGTGATTTTCACTCCTAGTGCGGCCGCCCGGAGGTTCACGGAGCTTGGCGAGCCGAAATCGGAGGGCTGGGTACGCCATGCCGCCGTAACCGGGAAGTTACCTTGCCTCGTTACGACGACGGGCCGCCGCTTGTTTCGAGAAAGCGATATTCGGGAATTCGTCTTCAAAAGGCAGAGCGGAGATGAAGGCCCGCAGGCGGCGTGAGCCGATGACATTCAAAGATTTTGCGACTCTGGCTAGGAACCGGGGCCACAGCGCGGAGTCGTTGGCCGAACTGTTTCGCGGGAAGATCGAAGAGCCGCGGGAGTTTTTTGCACGAGTCATGGCTTGCAGGTGGAAGGGCGAGGACCGTAGCGACGTGGTTATCCCCTATGGCTCGGTCATCGTGTTTTATCAAGCCGAGCTGCACTACTTCAGCGATTCAAACGCCAAGCACAAGAAGTGCGCTTGCGGGTGCGGCCTGCCGGTGTTTGATCGGAAGAAATGGGCGACACCGGGATGCCGGCAGAGAGTGGCGCGCGGGAAAGTCACGGACGCGCATTTTGCTGTCTTGCAAGTATCTGAATTTGTTGAAGCGGAAGTGTGACGAAAATGGCTTGTGGCTACCTTACCCTTAACCGGCGCATTTGGAGCGAATAACGGCGGCTAGCGGCCTAAATTAAAAAGCCCGCACACGGTAGGCGACGAACCCAAACCGAGGCGGGCAAAAAGATGAAACTATGCAGAAGGTAACATTGAAGGCCAGCGGATCGCAAGCGCCAACTGACATGCCGCCGGGCGAATGGGTTGCCCGTTGCGAGCGTGGCGAGATTAAAGTTAGGGGCAGTCAAATTTCAGCCGTCCTTAGTTTCTCTGTCCTGGGTAGATTCACGGAAAAAGGATTCGTTGAAGAGAACGCAGGAGTTGTCCTGAAGCAATGGTACTTTCTCTCGAAGACAGCACCCGGCGATGAAGAGATCGTCCTAGAAATCCAGCCGCATTCTAAATACGGGATTGCCTGGGCGCTGGCGATGGGCCGCCCTCTTAGAGCAAGCGATCGTCCCGATCCGATAGCATTTCAGAAAAAGATATTCCGCGTTGACGTGGGTTATCGCAGCGATGCCGGCGGATCATTCAGCTATAAGAACCAGGGCCGCAAGAAAGACCCGAAAGACTTTCTCAGAATCCACTCAATCGTTGAAAAGGTTGAAGAAAAAGCCCGTAGTCATATGACCCCATATGGACCCAATGGGGCCAGTAACAATGTCAATGTTACTGAACATGTAGATGAGCATGAACATGACACACGAGCATCGACAGTAACATCGACAACAAACAAAAGCATTCGCAGCTCCGGTATTTCTCATATGAGCAATGAACCAGTACCGCAAGGGCATGCGAATTTGGCGCCGGGATTGTCCGAGGACATGGCACCCGCCGGCGGAAAACCGGGCATCACATCAGGGGATGTTCTGCGGGTCTTTCCCGGCGCCAAGGTAGTCGAAAAACCGGCTGAGCAGCAATTTCAACTGCTCAAATCGGCACGGAGGCAAGCATGAGAAAACGCTTTTGCACTCGCGGCAGCCGGCGCGAGTCCCGGTGTAGCGGGTGAGCGGCGAGCCGGCAAACAACCATTGAGCCCTATAAAGAAAGGCACTGAGCGAGCGCGGAGACATGAGGGAACCCAGCGCCACTCTAGAAACCGTCCTTGAATCGTTTCTCCGGCGCAGTGTGCGGGACGAGGTGCAGTCGCTTCAAAACGACAAGGCGGCGGAACTGCTAACCCCAAAAGAGTTGGCGGCGGTGCTCTCATCGTGCAACGAACCAAGAAGATCAGGTAGCGATAGCCAATGATAAATGTCGCGAGAATCTATTCAGCTATGAAGCGGCGCGGCTGGGGCCGGCATGAAACGTGCGTTCGTTGCCGGCTCAATAACAAGACGCTCGCAAAAATACTTGACGGGAAGATTCCGCGCAGGATAGATGCTCTGTATAGACTCGTTGACGGGCTCCAAATATCGATTGAGGAGGCGCTAGGAAATGCCACCGCATATAATCAAACGCAAAGACCGCAGCTTAACGTGGTACCTGGTGGACGGGGAAGTCAACCGGTCGCTCAAGACAAAAAATAAGGGCGTCGCGGAATTCTTGCTCAAAGAGTATTACCGCGGCAGGTATGGCATGGGCCAAACTGTCGTCACGGTCGGACAATTCTACGAGCGCTGGATTGAGACCAAACGCGAGCCAATCGTACGACGGAGCACGGTCCAGGACTATCGGCATCATTTCAAAAGATACATTCTGCCCGTGTTCGATGACATTGATATCCGCAAGGTGGCATTGCCGGACTTAGCCGGGTTCAAGTCCCGACTGTTTACAAGCGGGTTAAGCGCCAAGACGACGCGAAACATCATTGACGCAAGCTTTCGCGCTATGTGGCGTGACGCGATGGCCGAAGAGATTGTCACGAACAACCCGTTTGCGGCGCTAAAATGGGTAAGGGCGCAACGATCACGACCCGATCCGTTCACAGCCGACGAGCGGGATAAGATCATTGCCCATTTTCGTGAAAACGACTTTTTCTACTTCCCGTGGGTCTATACGCTGTTCCATACCGGGGCGAGACCGTCAGAGTTGTCGGCACTGGAATGGAGCGACGTTGATTTAGAGACTGGCCGGATCTGGATCACCAAGTCACGGTCACGCGGCGCGGTGGCTTCGCCTAAGACCGCCAAGAGCCACCGGCAAATTGAAGTCACTAACGAGGTGGTTCAAGTCCTTCGGTTGTTACCGTCGCGCGGGCTCGGTATCAAGACCGTGTTCCTGAACAAATACGGCGATCCGGTGGACTCGAAAAAGTGGGGGGAGTGGTATTTGACCCCGGCGCTAAAGAAGCTCGCCGTCCGTCACCGAAAAGCGTACAGCATGCGGCACACGTTCATCACCGAAATGGTTAAGGCGGGACACAACCTGAAAGCGATTGCGGATTATTGCGGGACATCGGCGGCAATGATCGAGGAAAACTACTGTGGAACGCTTTCGCTCTCGATCAATGCCACCGTTTTGCCACCGCCAGCTACTAACTACTTGAGAAATGTGGTTGCGGGGCCGGGATTTGAACCCGGGACCTCAAGGTTATGAGCCTTGCGAGCTACCAGACTGCTCCACCCCGCGGCAAATATCTGAAGAGAATTCATACCCTTTGGTTTGCGCGGAGTCAAGGTAAGCGCTTCGCTCGAGCCCCAGTCAGTGCTAAGCAGACATCTCGACGGAGTCTGCGCAAAAATCGGCGCGCCGTCGAGTTGTGACCTGAGTATTGAGATGATAAGTTCATTTCCGTGAAAAAGCCGGGCGTTGTTATCGACCAGGAATATCTCAAACACCAACCGGGAGACGGCCATCCCGAGCGGCCCGAACGGATTCAGGTTCTGCTTCAGCTCACTCAAGCGTTAGACGCCGGTAAGTTTCATTTGTTGCCGCCGAGACCGGCGACGAGAGCCGAAATCGAGTCCTGCCACCAATCCGATTACGTCGCTTTACTTGAGTCCACCTCGAAGGCAAACCGGTATGCTTTGGACGGCGATACGATCACCTGTCGCGATTCCTTCGGCGTGGGTATGCTGGCGGTGGGAGGCTTCTTGCGTCTGCTCGACGCGATCGCAGCAGGCGAGAACCCAAATGGTTTCGCCTTGGTCCGGCCGCCGGGTCATCACGCGTTGCGCAATCGCGCGATGGGCTTCTGCATGTTCAACACCATCGCGGTCGGCGCGGAATATTTAAAGCGAACTTACGGCGCGAATCGGATCTTGATCATGGACTGGGACGTGCACCACGGCAATGGCACTCAGGATGCCTTTTATGAAGATCCGTCGGTGCTGTATATTTCGACGCACCAGTTTCCATATTATCCCGGTTCCGGCGCGATGGACGAAGTGGGCGCAGGCGCCGGCGAAGGTTACACCGTCAACATCCCGCTCCCTGCCGGTTGCGCCAACGCAGAGTATCTGAGAGTCTTCAATGATCTCATCGTACCGCTGGCGGCCAAATTCGCGCCGGAGTGGATCCTGGTATCGGCTGGCTTCGACCCACACCGGCGTGATCCTCTCGGTGGCATGGGAGTAACGGAGGAGGGCTTCGCTGCGATGGCCAAGATGTTATTAGAAGTGGCCGATCAATGTTCCGATGGCAGGATAGCATTCTTGCTCGAAGGCGGATATGATCTCGCCGGGCTGCGGAATTCCGTCGCCGCGGTGCTGAACGCGTTGCGGGACCGGGAAAGCATTTCGGATCAGTTAAGTGAATCGGCTGGTGAACGGTTGCAACCGCTGATTCGTCGAATTCAGGAAGTGCACGAAAAATATCGTTAATACAACTATTGACCCTCTCGCACTACTCGTCTATCTTTAGATTCCAATTCTATTACAGTTTGGTTACGAATCGTGAACACAGCTGAACAACGCAGAGTTGTCATCACCGGCCTCGGGCTCGTCAGTCCACTCGGCACTGGGCTGGCTCAAAATTGGGATGCCTTATCTGGAGGCCGGTCGGGTATTCGAAAGCTAACCCGTTTCCCTATTAACGACGCGTTTGCCTCCCGGATCGCCGGCGAAGTCCCAGATTTTCGCGCGGAGGATTTTATCGAAACGAAAGAGATCAAGAAAATGGATCTCTTTATCCAATACGCCGTGGCAGCGGCGGCGATGGCGGCCGAGGACGGCGGTTTTAAGGTTGAACCGGACTGGGCGGCGCAGGTCGGCGTGATCGTCGGCGTCGGTTTCTGCGGCATCGAGACCATCGAAACGACCAAGGAAGCCTTGCTCAACGGCGGTCCGCGCAAGATTTCTCCCTTTTTCATTCCCAAAGTGATATCGAATCTCGCCCCGGGACAGATTGCGATCCGGCATGGGGCCAAGGGCGTGAACTGGACTCCGACCTCGGCTTGCGCCTCGGGGACCCATGCCATCGGCGAATCGTTCCATTTGATTCGTCGCGGACTCCAAGACGCGGTCATCGCCGGTGGAGCGGAGTCCGCGATCACGCCGCTAGGCGTCGGCGGCTTTGCCGCCATGAAAGCGCTTTCGACGCGCAACGACGATCCGGAACGCGCCAGCCGGCCCTTCGACAAGGATCGCGACGGGTTCGTCATCGGCGAAGGATCAGGCATCCTGATCCTCGAAGAGCGGGAGCGGGCGCTCAAGCGCGGCGCGAAAGTCTACGCGGAAGTCATCGGCTACGGCGCCAACGGCGACGCATATCATATCACCGCGCCGGCGCCGGAAGGAGATGGTGCGGCGCGCTGCATGGCCCTGGCGCTGAAAGACGCTGGCATCGCGCCCAGCGAAGTGGACTACATCAACGCCCACGGCACTTCGACGGAGTACAATGATGCCAACGAGACCCAAGCGATCAAAAGAGTTTTCGGCGAGCATGCACTCAAATTGGCTGTCAGCTCGACGAAATCCATGACCGGGCATCTGCTCGGCGCCGCGGGCGCGGTGGAGGGCGTGTTTTCCGCCTTGACGTTGCACCACGGAACCATTCCGCCGACCATCAATTACGAAAACCCGGATCCTGCATGCGACCTGGATTACGTACCTAATGTAGCGCGCAAGGCCAACGTCCGCATAGCGCTGTCCAACTCATTCGGATTCGGCGGAACCAACGCCTGCGTAATTTTTCGGAGGCCTGAATGAGCGTGAACGGGTCGCATCGGCGAAGCGTCATCCTGGGCACCGGGTCGGAACTTCCCGCCAAGGTCATTACCAATCGGGACTTGGAAAGAATGGTAGAGACCAGCGACGAGTGGATCACCGTGCGCACCGGCATCAAACAACGGCGGGTACTGGAAGAGGGGAAAGGCAACGCCGACATGGCCTACCACGCCGCGGTGCGGGCGCTCGCGGACGCGGGGATGGAGGCCAACGACCTGGATGCGATCATCATGGGAACTGTGACGCCGGACTATCTTTTTCCCAGCTCCGCCTGCGTGCTCGAGGATCTGCTCGGTGCGCGCAAGGCGTTTTCCTTCGACGTGAACGCCGCCTGCGCTGGTTTTTTGAACGCCCTGGCGGTGGCGGATTCGTTCATTCGCATCGGGCGGGCGCGCACGGCGCTGGTGGTGGGCTCCGACGCGCTCACCCGCTTGCTCAATTGGGATGACCGCACGACCTGTATCCTGTTCGGCGACGGGGCCGGCGCCGTGGTACTGGGGGCTTCGGAGAGTGGCAACCGCGGGATTTTGAGCGCGCGCCTGCGCACCGACGGCTCTCACGCAAAGACACTCTATGTGCCGGCTGGCGGCTCGCTCAAGCCGGCCAACCCGGAAACAATCCAGAATAACGAGCACACGATCACAATGAACGGCAAAGAGGTGTTTAAGCTGGCGGTTCGCTCTATGGAAGAGATCAGCCGCCAGGCGCTGGAAGAGGCGGGCATCGGCATCGATCAAGTGGCGCTGGTGATCCCGCACCAGGCCAATCGCAGGATCATCGTCGCCTTGGCCGAGCGGCTTCGCGTGCCGATGGAAAAGGTCGTTGTCAACGTCGATAAGTACGGCAATACCTCCGCGGCTTCCGTCCCCGTCGCGTTGGACGAGGCGAAGCGCGAAGGGAGAATTCAACCGGGGGATGTGGTGCTACTCAACGCCTTCGGCGCCGGTTTCGCCTGGGGCGCGGTGGTGGTGAGATTCTAGTAAGCGGCCTAATAAGCTTCACCGGTGAGCCAATCGTCGAGGATCGAGGATAGAGAATCGAATATGGCGATCCTCAATCCTCCATTCTCGATCTTTGGCCGGCAATTTGGTCTGTCGATCTGAAGTCGTTTTGGGCGGACTGAAAACCAAAAGTGGAGTCCCATGGAACGGCTTAGTTTATTCCGCGCCGGCGACTTTGCGCCCGACCGCGTCACGCAATTCTTTTAACGCCGCGCTGAATTCGACCGAGTAGTGCCCGGGATTGCGGATCGATTTCATCGCATCCGGCAGGCAACCGAATTCTTCAAGCAACGCGGCCCGGCTCTGGTCCAGAGACGGGAGCGGCGCGAGGGTTTTCCCCTGCGCCATGATTTTCTTCAGCAAGGGCTCGGTGTCTGGAACGCTTTCATCGCGCCGCGTCACGAAATCATGTTTTAACTGCCCCTTCACGTCGTGCAGACGATATACCTGCTTCTTGCCCGGCCAGGAAACTTTGCCGGTGCTGAGCTTCAACACCGGCCTGCCGTCGTATTCGACAAGCTTGTAGGCGATGTCGAACCAGGGGGCGTCTCCTGAAACCCCCATCTTTGTGCCTACGCCGTAGCTGTCGTAGGGAACGCCGGCGTCGGCAAAGTCGGCGAGATCGTATTCGTCCAAGCCGCCGCTCCCGATAATTTTGACATGCTGCATGCCCGCCGCATCAAAAATCTTCCGTACCTCCCGCGCCAGCGTGGCGAGATCGCCGCTGTCAATCCGCACGCCCTGAAGCCGCTCGCCGCGCGAAGCCATCTCTTTGCCGACTGCAACCGCGTTGCGTGCGCCGGCGATGGTGTCGTAGGTGTCGATCAGCAGGCTCGAATTGTTAGGAAAACTTCTTACAAAGCTGCGAAACGCGTCGATCTCACGATCGTGACTGGAAACGAAGGAATGGGCCATGGTGCCGACAACGGGAATCCGGTAACGCCGGCCGGCGCGCACGTTGCTCGTCCCCGCAAAACCGGCGAGATAGCTTGAGCGCGCCACCTTCATGCCGGCATCGATGCCGTGGGTGCGTCTGAGGGAGAAATCAACCACGGCACGGCCCCGGGCCGCATGGACGCAGCGCGCGGCTTTAGTGGCGATCAGCGATTGGAAATTGATTTGATTGATGATGAAGGTTTCGACGATCTGGGCTTCGATGATCGGCGCGGTAACCTCGACGATCGGTTCATCCTTAAAAAACAACCGCCCCTCCGGAATTGCCCAAACCTCCCCGGTGAACCGCAGGCTCTTAATGAAATCCAGGAAATCATCGGCAAAGAGTTTCAGGGAATAAAGATAGTCAATGGCCGTGGAGTCGAAGGAAAACCCTTCGAGGAATTCGAGCACATCCTCCAAGCCGGCGGAGACAAAATATCCTCGGTTGTCCGGGTAGGCCCGGATAAAAAGGCTGAACGTCGCCAGCTCCGTGCGCCGATTTTGAAAATAGGCCTGCGCCATCGTCAACTGGTACAGATCGGTGAGCAAGGCAAGATTTTCCTCGGGTTCCAATCGCGTCTCCTCTTTGCTGCGCCGGAGTGTAGAGCAAAGATTCGGCCAAGTAAAGATGAAGGAACCTCCCGCCAACGTCCCTTTGACAGCATTGCGCTCGTTCGACTATATTCGACCGTGAAAGTACTGCTCTGATCGATAAGGAGAGGAGGGCTTAAAGATGATCGTGCTCAGTCCTGAAGGAAAGGCGCCGACGGCGGCGGCACGAGTGGTCGCCTTGCCGCGTTTCCCGAATCTGCGGGGAAAGGTTGTCGGACTGCTCGACAACAGCAAGCCGAATGCCGACAAGCTCGGCGAGCGCTTCGAGCAACTGTTACGGGAGCAATACGGCGTGGCGGGCGTCGTCAAGCGGCGCAAGCTCACGGCACAGCAGGGGGCGCCGAAACAAGTTCTCGACGAATTGGCGGCCCAGGCGGACTTCATTCTCAGCGGTCTTGGAGATTGAGGCTCGTGCACGTCGTGGAGTGTCCACGACTCCATCGAATTACAGAAACGCGGCCGGTTTGCCGTGACCGTCATCACCCACGCCTTCGATGCGTTGGCAAAGTCCGAGAAAGAAGCCTTCGGCGCGCCCGACCATCCAGTGCTGGTCGTCCAACATCCAATCGGGACGGTGAAGCTGGATGAGGTCAACAAGAGGGCGGATGCGGCGTTCGACAAGTTGGTTGAAATCCTGATCGAGCCGCAAAGAGCGAAGGCGGCGGTGGCTTGATTGTCGGCTCGCGTCTCGTGTTTCGAGTTGACTGATAACCGGGAATCTCCTGGGCACGGTTCGTTAAAGGAAAGAAAATGGATACGAGCACTTTGCAAGCGGAACGATTAGAGGTCGAAGACGACATATGGGCGGCGCAGGTTTTTTTCGAGGAGAAGGGTTGGAGTGACGGGCTGCCGATCATCCCGCCGACCGAAGAGCGGGTCGCGCAGATGCTCGCTGCCGTAAAGCGCGCGCCGCAAGATGTCATCGGCGCCGTGCCGCCGCGCTGGGCGCAAGCGACGGTGGAGAAGATCGCGATCAACGCCGTGATGGCCGGCTGCAAGCCGGAGTATATGTCGACGCTGATTGCCTGCGTTGAAGCGATCACCGATACGAAGTTGAATCTCTACGCGCTGCAAGCGACTACCGGCGGGCCGGCGGTGATGATCATCATCAACGGTCCGATCCGTCAGGAACTCAACGTTAACGGCGGTGCCAACGCGCTTGGCGAAGGCTGGCGTGCCAACGCGACGATCGGCCGTTTCGTGCGTTTGATCCAGCGCAACGTCGGCGGCTCGTATCCCGGCACGACCTGCAAAGCAACTTTAGGCTGGCCCGGAAAATATTCGATCTGCATAGGCGAGAACGAAGAGGCGAGCCCCTGGGAACCGCTCCACGTCGAGCGTGGTTTCAAAGCCGATCAAAGCACGGTGACGGCGATCAGCGCGGACGCGTCTATACGTGCGTCGGATTTGGACAGCACGAAGGCGGTGGGTATCCTCACCAACTTCGCCCAGCGAATGGAAGGGCCCTCGGGGCCGGAAGCGATCATGGTGATCTGCCCGGAGCACGCGAAAATCATAGCCGGCGACGGCTTCAGCAAGACGGACGTGAAGAAATTCGTCTGGGAACGCGCCGCCTATCGCATGAAGGATCTCCCGGATGAAACGTTTCACCAGCGGGTCAAGCGGCGGAGCGATTTAAAATTGACGCGCGACAGCGTAATTCCGGTGACCGATAACCCGGAAGATATTCTGGTCGTCGTCGCTGGCGGCGACGGCTCGCAGTCTCAATATATCCACGTTTGGGGACAGAGCACGCCGGAGGGCGGGTCGACGCGCTCGGTCACTAAATTGGTCAGAGATTAAGAGTTCCAATCGTTCAAAACGTTCCAGTTGTTCCAATCGTTTCGGATGGCCGCGGGTCCGAAATGTTTTGTCCTCGCCCGGGTGCGGGAGGGGGCCTGAGCTTGACGAAGGAGAAGGGTGAGGGCGTGAGCCGACGATTCCTACTCATTAGCCTGCTTATCAGCTTCCTGTGGAATGGCGATATCGCCTTCGCCGCCGACAAGCTCCGCATCGGCTACTCCGGCGCGACAATAAGTAATGCCATGTTGTGGGTAACGGAGGAAGGTAAACTATTCCAGAAAAACGGCATCGATCCGGAAATCCTCTATCTGCAAACCACTCTCGGGCAGACCGCCATGATCGCGGGAGAAATTCAGATGTGCGTCTATTCGGCGAGCCTGTTGGCGCCGGCGCGATTGCAGGGAGCCGATGTCGTCATGGTGACGAGCTTTCTGAACAAGCCGATTTATCGCCTCGTGGTTCGCCCGGAGATTCGCACGGTGGCGGAATTGAAAGGCAAACGATTGGGCATCACTCGCTTCGGCACGGTTACCGACTGGACGACGCGACTGCTTATTTCACGGTTGGGCCTCGATCCGGAAAAAGACGTGGCTTTGGTTCAGGTTGGAGATGTGCCGGTGCTCCTCGCCTCCATGTCCGCGGGGAAAACCATCGATGGCGCGATCATTCAGCCGCCTTATTACCTTAAGGCCGTAGCTTCGGGCATGCGGGTACTGGCCAATATGCAGGAAATGGATATTCTGTTTCAGCAAACCGGGCTCAATACGACGCAGAAATCCATCGCGAGAAATCCCGATATCGTGCGGCGCGCGTCCGTTTCGATGTAGATGATGAACGAATCGTCGAGCTGTAATTGTAGGGAGGCAGGTTATGGCAACGCTTAAATTTCTCGACCCGCGGGCAACGGTGAATCCGCAGGAGCGCCCGTTGATAGCGGGATTGGATTCGCTGGAAGGAAAGGTGATCGGCATCATCGACAACGGCCAGGCGAATTCGACGACGATGTTTCAAGAACTAGCGAGTCTTGTCCAGGAAAGGTTCAAGCCCAAGGAAGTGTTATTTAGAACCAAGCCGACCCATATGCAGGGCGCTCCCAAAGCCATCATGGAGGAGATCGTAAACCGGTGTGACGCGGTGATCACCGGTCTGGGCGCTTGAGGGTCGTGCACGTCGTGGAGTGTCCACGACGCCATCGAACTGCAAAAGAAAGGAAAGCCGACGGTGACGCTCTGCCAGTCGATCTTCATGGAGTTGGCGCGCACGGAGGCGAAGTTTTTCGGCATTGCTAATTTGCCGCTAGTCGAGATCCCCCACCATCCGAGCGGCGGCGCGCGACCGGGTGAGCACCGGGCGGACGCGGAGGGTGCGGTTGGTTTGGTCAACGAGCGGCTGACTTCGGGCGGGTTGACAAATATGAAGCAGGCGCGAGCGGTGTGAGCCCCCACCTTTGTCTCCCCCGACGCGGGGAAGGAAATTTTCGGTAGCGCGGGGCTTGTGATTAGCCAGATCAGCTGCTTGGTACTTAATGTGATTATGGGTCAATAGGTCCCGTCAACTCTCACGGTGTATTATTCCTTCCCCCGTTTGACGCTGATCATGTTCCATATCTCACCACGCTGGACACTGCGAATGTTTTGTGGCATGCTGTTGGCCGATGGACACCAGCGTGGTGGCGTGCGGTCGAGTGTTTCCGCCCGCGGTTCTCAAGCGCATCA
>Ga0326597_10008219_pt1 | contig 14105 bp, 14 predicted proteins | sample RVTome_12_FD_203789 | JGI IMG/M metagenome (GOLD analysis project Ga0326597, IMG submission 203789) | Soil microbial communities from uranium-contaminated site in the Upper Colorado River Basin, Wyoming, United States - RVT100D185 | ecosystem: Environmental > Terrestrial > Soil > Contaminated >... | reverse complement strand
GACGGTCGCCGCCCCTAATGAATGAAATGTTTCACGAAATTGTTCCACGTTTCACGTTAACGGCGCCCTACCTACACGCCGCCGCTCTCGCTATGCGGACCGTTGCCACTGCGCAACGGTCCGCATAGCGAGCCTTATATAGGACCGGATGCTGCGCCTGAATCGTCTGCGGCCAACTTGCAAGTGACTGACATGCCCGAGTACTACGACGCGTTGGAGATCCGTGAACCGCAGGAACGCGAGCGCGCGCTGATGGCCGCGCTGCCGGGGCAGCTGGAACACGCGAAGTACAACGCGCCGGCGTTGGCAAAGGTCCTCGCCGGGGTGGACCCGCGCGACATCACTTCGCGTCGGGCGCTGGCGCAGCTTCCCGTCACCCGCAAGTCCGGGCTGAAGGATCTGCAGCACGCCGCACCGCCCTTCGGCGGTCTGGCGGCCGCTGCGCCGGGGAAGCTTGCGCGCCTGTTCATGTCGCCGGGGCCGATTTTCGATCCGGAGGGGCGCGGACCCGACTGGTGGCGCATAGCGCGGCCCATGTTCGCCGCCGGCATACGGGCCGGCGACCTCGTTCAGAACTGTTTCTCCTATCATTTCACGCCCGCGGCTTCGATGATGGAAGGCGGTGCGCTTGCGCTCGGATGCGCGGTGATTCCGGCGGGCACCGGCCAGACGGAGATGCAGGTTCAGGCCATGGCCGAACTCAAACCCTCGGCGTATGTCGGCACGCCGTCGTTTCTCAAGATCATCCTTGAACGGGCCGCAGAGATGGGCGCCGACGTCTCTGGCGTGCGCAGGGCGGTGGTGGCCGCGGAGGCGCTTGCGCCCTCGCTCAGGAAGTGGCTGGTCGAGCACGGCGTCCCGACGGTCCGGCAGATCTATGCCAGCGCTGATCTGGGCAACATCGCCTACGAGAGCGAAGCGCTGGAGGGCATGATCGTCGACGAGGAGCTTATTGTCGAAATCCTCCGGCCGGGCACGGGCGACCCGGTTGCCGAGGGCGAGGTCGGGGAAGTGGTGGTGACGACGCTCAACGCCGATTACCCGCTGGTGCGTTTCGCGACCGGCGATCTTTCCGCGCTGCTGCCCGGCATCAGCCCGTGCGGCCGCACCAACATGCGCCTACGCGGCTGGATGGGTCGCGCCGATCAGACCATGAAGGTCAAGGGCCTGTTTGTTCATCCCTTTCAGGTTGCCGAGGTGGCGCGGCGCCACAGGGAGATCCTCAAAGCGCGACTCGTTGTCGACAACCCGAGCGGGCAGGACCGCATGACGCTGCACTGTGAAGTGGAGGCGGCGACCCCGGGCGCCCCGTTGACGCAGGCGGTAGCCGAAAGCCTGCGCGAGGTGACCAAGCTGCGCGGCGACGTTGTGCTGTGCAAGCGCGGCGAGTTGCCGAACGACGGCAAGGTCATCGAGGACGCGAAGAAGTACGACTAGCGTGAAGACGCTGCTGCACTGCGCCGTGTGGGGGCCGGTTTGTGCGGTTCTCGTCATTTTCACCTCGCAGGCCGCCGAAGTAGGTGCCGTGGTCGCCGACCTGCGAACCCGGTTCAAGGAAAGGAGGCCGAAACCATGGCGGCGATCAGGATCTGGATGCTCGGCCGGCCGCATCCGCGGCGCATCGACTGAGCATGACTACCGAGCGCCCCAAGCCCCTGCAGGGAGTCCGCGTGCTCGACCTGACCCGGCTGCTGCCGGGCCCCGTGGCAACCATGCATCTGGCCGACATGGGCGCGGACGTGGTGAAGATCGAGGACACCGCCGCGGGCGACTACGCGCGCACGCTGGGCCGGGTACGCGAGGGAATGACGGAGTTCTTCCGGCTCATCAACCGCAACAAGCGAGCGCTGCGCCTGGACCTCAATGACGCGGCGGGACGCGAGGTGTTCATGCGGCTCGCCAAGGACGCGCACGTTATCATCGAGGGCTTCCGCCCCGGTGTGATGCACAAATTCGGCGCCGGCTATGCAGCCATCGCGGCCGTCAACCCTCGCATTGTGTACTGCTCCATAACGGGCTATGGGCAGGACGGTCCCTACGCGATGCGCGCCGGCCACGATATCAACTATATCGGCTACGCGGGCGTACTGGATCAGATCGGCTCGGAATCCAATCGGCCGCTCGTTCCGAATTTCCAGATCGCCGATCTGCTTGGGGGCGCGCTCATGCCGCTTGCGGGCGTGCTTGCCGCGCTGGTGGATGCCAGGACGAGCGGAAAGGGACGTCACGTCGACGTGGCCATGGCCGATGCCGCGCTGGCCCACGCCGTACTGCCTCTGGCCGACCTGCTCGACAGTGGCCGCTCGCCCGAGCGCGGGACCTCGATGCTCTCCGGCGGGCTGCCCTGCTACAACGTGTACGCCACCCGCGACGGGCGCTACATGGCGGTTGGGGCGCTGGAACCCAGGTTCTGGCACGCGCTTTGCGATGCGCTCGGATGTCCGGAGCTCAAGGCGCAGCACTTCGTATTCGGCAGCCGGGCCGCGCCGGCGAAGGCGCGGCTTGCGTCGATATTCGCGTCGCAGACACAGGCGCACTGGAGGCAGACGCTCGAGCACCTCGATGTCTGCGTGTCGCCCGCACTTACCATCGAGGAGGCGCTGCAGGACGAGCAGTTTCGCGCTCGCGGCATGGTGGTCGACGAAAACGGCGCGCCACGGGTCGCGCTCCCGATCAAGTTCTCGGACTTCGAATTCGAAATCGCGCGCTCCGCGCCGCGCCCGGGCGAGCACAGCGCCGAGTTGCTGCGCGAGGCGGGCTACACGGACGCCCAGATCGCCCGGCTGCGCGAGCGCAAGGTGATCTAGCCGCTTCGAGGCCGATGTCGCTGACCCGGGTCAGGCGCTAGGGTTTCGTATACGGCAGTCGGCGAATCTGCAGTCGGTGTGCTAACGTCAAACCCCGAAGATCGGAGGCAACCGGAAGATGGATCGAAATCAAGCTGTATCCAGTCTGCGAACGACCCTCGAGTGGCTCGGCGACGACATCAAGCGGCTCGCGCAAGAGGTCGATCCGATCATCGAGGCCACCGCGATCGCCAAGGCGTTCGACGACGGTCCCGCGTTCGTGGCCGAGCACATCAAGGGCTACCCCAACGCGCGCTATATCGGCAATCTTTGGACCCGACGCGAGCGCGTGGCAAAGCTGCTGGGCGTCGACGATTACCGGGACGTCAAGCACCGCATCATTCATGCGGTCAAGAATCCGATCCCGCCGAAGATCGTGAGCGACGCCCCGGTGCACGAAGTGGTGATTCCCCGCGACCGGATGGACCCCTTCGCGCTGTTTCCGATGGTGCAGCACACGCGCCAGGACGGTGGCCGGTTCTTCGGCTCCGGGGTGCATTACATCGGCGGAAAATGGGCCGGCGGCGACGCGGCAAGCCAGCTTTCCTTCTATCGCATGAGTTTTCGCGGCAACGACTACGCGTCGATCAATATGATTCCGGGCGGTCACGGCGACCAGATTGCCGGCAAGTTTCACAAGGAACGTATTCCCTGCACCGTCAACCTGTCGCCGCCGCCGATGGTGGAGATGATCGGCATGGGGCATCTGAACGCCGCGGTGTGGCCGACCGGTGAAGATGAAATCGGCGCCGCCGGGGCCTTGCAAGGTTCGCCGGTGGAGATCGTCAAGGCCAAGACGGTCGACGCGTACGCGATCGCCAACGCCGAATGGACCATCGAGGGCTACATCGTGCCTTCGGAACGGGTCTGGGAGACCGAGGAGGCGGAGCGGCTCGGCCGGCAGGGCGAGGCGATGCTGCACCCGGAATGGGCGCGCTACATGGGGCGTGCCTATCGTTGCCGCAAGTTCGAGATGACCGCGATCACGCACCGCGCCGACAGGCCGTACTACTATGTGCCGCGCGTGGGCACCGTCTGGGTGCAGGCGCCGTTCACCTGCGCGACTTATTACGAGCTCGCGCAACGCATTGCGCCGGGGCTGGTGATCGACGTGGCGACCTATCACGCCCTGCTCACTTCCGCGGGGGTGGTATTGCAGGTCAAGAAGCGCCGCCGCTCCGATGAGGGACTGCAGCGCAATGTGCTCGCGGCCGCCATGGGCGTCGCCCGCGGCCTGCGCATGGCGATTGCGGTCGACGAGGACATCAACATTCATCAGCCCGAGGATGTGCTGTGGGCGATCACCAGCCGCGTCAATCCGCTCACCGACATCATCCACGGCATGCCGGGCGGCGCCGGCCAGGCATTCCAGCCCACCGACCGCATGGCAGGCGGCCGGGCGCAGGCCTCGCTGGCGGCCGGCGGGATTGCGATCGACGCGACGGTGCCGATCGGCGCCAAGGAGTTCTACGCCCGCGCACGCTACCCGGTCGAGGAGGTGGACTTCACCAAGTGGTTTTCCGAGGCCGAGATCCGGAGCATCCGCGCTGCCCAGGACGGATACACGCGGTTCCTCAGCGAATCGGGCCTGCTCTAGGTGAGCGGAGCTATCGGGCGAACGATCGGGTGGTGCTGCTGGGCGCAAACTCGCTCGAATACCTGACCGAGCGTTGTTTCGGCGGACCTGCTGTGACAACCTTGGCGTCCCGATACCTTGCTTCGCCCCTATCCTACGCGGATAATCATCGGAAAATCGCTGATCAGCGGAATACACGATGGGTTACGCACTAAGGGATGAGCGACGCTATCGGTATGGTGACTATCGCCGGTGGCCAGATGACTCGCGCTACGAATTGATCGAAGGCGTCGCATACCTCATGGCTCCGGCACCGTCCACGAATCACCAGACCTTGGTACTCGAGCTTGCATTCCAGGTACGTTCCGCGTTGGAAGGCGGTGCCTGCCGAATCCTTCTTGCCCCGGTCGATGTCCTCCTGCCACGCGGTGAGGAAGCCGACGACGAAGTCGACACCGTGGTGCAGCCAGACGTGCTGGTCGTTTGCGATCCGGCCAAGGTCGTCCTGCGCGGCGTGCGCGGCGCGCCGGATTGGGCGGTCGAGGTGCTTTCCCCGAGTTCTGCAAGCCACGACCAGACGATCAAACTCGTCGCCTACGAGCGCGCCGGCGTGCGTGAATACTGGCTCGTTCACCCTACCGACCGAGTGCTCACCGTGTATCGGCTTGGAACGGACGGCTACGGTAAACCCGACATTCAGGAACTTACCGGGCAAACCGCGGTGGGCGTCCTTCCTGGCGTGACCATCCGCTGGGAACCTATCGTTTCACGCTTGCTGACGACCGATTGAAATTGCAGGACGGTGCGGTGACGAGGAAGCGCTGGACCGACGGCAAGGATCCGGACGAGATCAGCGTATTCGGGCTGCTCGAGCGGCTCGACAGGATCTCGCCGGATCACGAGATGGCCTACAGCATCCCGCAGGGCAGGGGTATCACCCATCGACAAATGTTTGCGCTGTCCAACCGGATCGCACATTTCTTCCGCGACCGCGGCTTTGAGGCGAACGACCGGGTCGTGCTGCTGGGCGCCAATTCGCTCGAGTACCTGATTCTGTATTGCGGTGTGTGGCGTTACGGCCTGACGCTGGTGACGATCAACACCGAGATGAACGCTATGCACCTCGCGGACATACTCGGCGCGGTCGCCCCGCGCATGGTCCTTCATGACCGCAGCTTCGATCCGGAGCCATTTCGCCTCGTGACCGGCGGCGCGCAATGGTTGCATTTCGATGCATGGCGCGAGGACGCGCAACCACCTGCCGCCGAGACGGCGACGGACGCGGCATCCGATGCGCCCTCCGATCTTTTCGCGCTGATCCGCGACTACCCGGCAACCCCCGACGTCGAGCCGGTCGCAAGGCCCGAGGACTTCGCTTCCATCGCCTTCACGTCCGGCACGTCTTCGAAGCCCAAGGGCGTGATCAACACCTACCGCGGCAATATGGCCAATGCCATCTCGACCTCGATGGCAAGCGACGTCGGCGGCGAAGACCGGCTGCTGGAATTCCGCGCGCTCTCATGGGCTTCCGCTCGGGCGCGTTTCCTGTCGGCGCTCGCCACCGGCTGCACCATGGTGATCGCGGAGCGCTTCTCCCAGAGCCGGTTCTTCGACTGGCTTCGCGAGCAACGCATAACCATCGCCTACTGCGTGCCGACCGCGCTTAACATGCTGCTCGAGCGTCCGGCGCCGATTACCCGCGCAGACCTGCCGCATTTGCGTTTCGTGACCAGCAGCACCGCGCCGCTGCCGCTGGAGCGCCAGCGCCAGTTCGAGGCCACCTTCGGCATACCGATCGTGCAGTTCTACGGCATGAGCGAGGCGGGCAACGTCGCCTGCAACCCGCCCGATGCGCCCAGGTTCGGTTCGGCAGGCAGGGTCTGCCACCTGCAGGATCTGCGCATCCTCGACCCGGAGAGAAACGAGCTTGCGCAGGGGCAGGTGGGCGAAGTCACCACCGCGAGCCCGATGATGGCCTGGGGCTATCTGAAGGAGGACGGCACGCTGGAGGCCCTGGAGGGTAGGCGCATGTCGACCGGCGACCTGGGCTACCTGGACCGCGATGGCTATCTGCACCTTACCGGCCGCGTGAAGGATCTGATCATCCGCGGCGGGGCGAATATACAGCCGCTGGAAATCGACAATGTGCTGCTGGAGCATCCGGGTGTGTCGCAGGCCGCGACGGTGGGCGTGCCCGACAGGATCTACGGCGAGGAAGTGGTCGCCTACGTGGTGGCGAAAGACGGAGCTTCGGTAAGCGCCGAGGCGATCAATGCGCACTGTTCGGCGCACCTTCCCGAGGCCAAGGTTCCCAAGCAGGTGCTGTTTGTCGCGGACATCGCCAAGAACGAGCGCGGCAAGGTCGACCGCAACGCGATGAAGGCGTTGTGGGTGAAATCGCAGCTTGACGAACGTCGGTGACGGAACTACGGAGGAAGAAGACCTCGGCCCGGGACACACCGTGGTGACGCTGTTGTGCGACTCGGGGGACGCGCTACCAGTCCAAGCTGTTCAACAAGGCGTTCCTGAAGGAGAAGGGCCTGCCCTTCCCCGACTGGCTCTAGCGCGCGAGCTAGCAGCTAGTGTCCTGAGTCACTAATTCGCTGACAAAATGCGCCAGTTCGCCGCCATGCTTTGTCGCGCTCCTCGCCGGGTGCCCAACCCTGTCTCGTCGCGCTTCGCGCCTGGCGACGAACGCGGCGCGAGGCGGGAAGCCGCGGCTGCGGGGGTGATGCGCCTGCTGCTCGGCATGACGCTCGCGCTTGGTGCGCCTTGCGGCTCCGCGGCCGAAGTGGAGGCGAGGGTCAGGGAGGATACGCCGTACGTGCAGTCGGGCATGATCGTCGTCGCGACCATGCTCGAGATGGCGCGCGTGCGCGGGAGCGACTTTGTCATCGACCTGGGATCGGGCGACGGGCGCATCGTCATCGAGGCGGCAAGACGCTTCGGCGCGCACGGGCTGGGCATCGACTACGACCCGTCGCTGGTAAAACTCGCGACCGACAACGCCGCCGGGGCGGGCGTCGGTGACCGGGTGAGCTTCGTGCAGGAGGACATCTTCAAGTCGGATTTCAGCGCCGCCTCGGTGATCACGATGTATCTGCTTCCGGAGTACAACATGGTGTTGCGCCCGCGGCTGCTGGCGATGAAGCCTGGCACGCGCATCGTCTCCCACGACTTCGCGATGGGGGAATGGAAGCCCGATGCGCAAAGGACCGTGGCGGTGCCCGACAAACCGGTGGGCGCGAAAAAGGAGAGTGTGATCTATTTCTGGGTCGTGCCGGCACGGGTCGCGGGGCGCTGGCGGTCCACACTGGCGCCGGGCGGGCGCGAGGTGGATTTCGAACTGCGGCAGAGATTCCAGGTAGTGTCCGGAAGCGCCCGGATCGAAGGCCGCGCCATGGCGCTGGAGCGCGCCACGCTGAGAGGCCCGTTCCTGTCGTTTCGCGTTCAGGACGGCGAACGCGCGCTGCGCTTCAACGGCCACGTCTCGGCAGGGCGGATCAGCGGCCAGTTGGGCGTCGGCGAGCGCAGCTATCGCTGGCGCGCGCTGCGCGCGGAGTAAGGGCCGGCGCGGCGATGGGTGTCAGCACGGCCTCGGGCGCAACGGTGTCCGCGGGGCTGATCGCGCCTGCGATGGACCTCGTCCTCAAGGTGCTCGATGACGAGCGCCCCTACCGCTTCGGCGGCGACGACCCGTTTCTGCGCCGGGTCATCGAGAACAACCTGAGCCGCTTCGGCGAGGCGAAAGACATCCGCTTTCCCCACCACATCATCTTCATCAACCGGACCGCGGTGGGCCACTACGGCAACCTCTCCCGACTCCGCGTTGCGGCGCCGTGGCGCCGGCTGCTGGAGACGCAGCTTGCCTGGGAGCCGTGTTGTTGCGTGCTCTGCGCGTGGCATCGCCAGTACACGGGGCGACGCTGCGCGCTTCTGCGTGCTCAGCAAGAAAACGGGTCTCGGACCGCCTTTGTCCCGCTCGGCAAAGATCGAGCCCTACTCGGCGCCCCGATCCGGGCAAATCCGGGCACAGGTATTGGATGGTGCGGTGCTGCTGGCGAGTACAATTCCGATCAGGCTTTTGAGGAGCACCCCATGCAATTCAGTCGAATCACCGTGAATTCCCAGCGGACAGGGGCATTCCCCGCACCCGCGAGGCGACCGGGACGCGCAAGCACACGGGCTGATGACGGGGCGGGGCATTCAAGCGCGGCACGGACGAAGTCTCGGATGCCGGCGTTGCGCTGTACGCATGCCGCCGTCGTGCGATATGCCCAGCTTTCCGGGAGGCACAGGAGTGCCGCTTTCCCGCCTCGGTAAGCAGATCGCGGAAGCCGCTGCAGCGTTGAACGCGATCGGCGCGCGGGTCGCGCTGATCGGCGGATTGGCCCTCGCGTCGCACAAGGTTGTCCGCGCCACTCAGGACGTCGACTTGCTCGCGCAGGCAGAAAAGGCCGACGAGATCGATGCAGAACTGCTTCGGCTGGGCTATCGATGCCTGCATCGCAGCCCCGACGCGGCCAATTACCTTCGCGGAGACGAGCGCATCGATTTGCTTTATGCGAGCCGTCCGATCGCGCGCCACCTGTTGGCCACCGCTGCTGAGGTCAAGACGGCTCTTGGCGACCTCCGTGTCGTGGGCGCGGAAGGGCTAATCGGGTTCAAGCTACAAGGACTTGTAAACGATCCGCGCCGCACTCAGGACCTCGAGGACATCCGCGCGCTGCTGCGCGCCAATAGCGTCACGTTGAACATGGCGGAATTACGCGAGTACTTTCGCCTCTTCGACCGCGAGTCTCTGCTCGATGAACTCCTCGGCGAAATCCTCTGAACCACCGTTCGCCGCCGCAGGCGGGCTCGACACGCCCTTGCTTGGCGAGCAGGATCCCTACCGCGCGCTCGACGATCTGATGGCGGCGATCGAATTCTTTTGTCCGGTCTGGCCGCAACGAGGCCAGTTTGCCGAAGGCGCCAGAATTCTGATGTAGTGCGCCCGGCCGCAGGCGCGGACTTCGGACGCATCGATTCGACCAGCAGAGGCAGCAATGTGCCTACGAACGGAGGTGGCTCCCCGACCAGGGGCTCGAACCTTGGCCCTGCGAATTTCCTGGCTCCTGCTCGGCCCATGTGGAAGGTTTTAACGCCTGACAAGACGGGGATCACGGAGATTTTCACGATCGACCGCCGCGATTTCGAAGGCTACCGGACGCCATCGGGGCGGCGGTTCAAGCTGTTGCTCGCGTAGCGCTGATCAGCGACCGGCGCGGTCAGGGGATCGCCCGTCGTCGAACGTCGTTCCCTGCTCTTTGAAGTTGCCAGGCGGGGAAGCCGGCACCGTCGCGGGGTCAATCAAGGGTATCGCCGCGCACAAGCTCAGGCGGCGATCCGCGGCACCAGGTCGCCACCCTCGCGCCTGAGCACGCCTGCACGCTCCAGTTCGCGCACCAGCCAGTCGGCAAAATCCTGCGGCGCGAGCGCGAGGAAACGGCGGTTGATGTCGCGCAGCACGCCGGTGCTCTCGACGTAGCCGGGTAGCAAGGCAATCGGCAGACGCTGCTTTTCCAGCAGAGCAAAGGTGAGCATCACCCGGGCGGCGTGGCGCGCCAGGCGGGCCGGATTCTCCTCGAAGGCGCGCAACCGCGAATACGCGCGCTCCAGCGCCGCATCCACGCCCGCGAACGGTGCGCCATGTCCCGGTATCACCAGGCGCGCGTCCAGGGCTGCGATCGAATCGAGCGTGTGCCGTGTCTCGGCGAACGTGCCCTCGCGGCCGAACATTTGCGGAAACAGCACGCCGAAGCCGTCTTCCCACAGCGCGTCCCCGGAAATCAGGATGCGCTCCCCGGGAGCATGAAACATCAGCGCGTGGGTGTCGTGGCCGGGGGCGGCGATCGCAACCCAGTCGATCCCGCCCATGCGCAGCACGTCGCCGGCGTCGATGCTCGCATCGACCTGGAAGCGCTCGGCGCGCTGGTCGGCGTAGGCAAGCAGCAGCGCGTTTTCGTCCCAGCGCTCGATCAGCGGCGCTGCGCCCGCCGGCACGCTGGTGTGGCACGCGTAGCGCCGCTGCAGTGCCGCGTTGCCGCCCATGTGGTCCGAGTGGCAATGCGTATTGACCAGACGCTCGAGTCCCCGGTTGCCGTACTCACGCAGCGCCTGCTCCAACAGCGCTAGCGTCTGCGGGGCATGCGCGAGGTAGCCCGAGTCCACCAGCACGGTGCCTTCGGGGCCGCACAGGAGCACATTGTTGCTCGACAGCCAGCCGCGTTCGAGCACCCGGATCGTGGCCGGCAGAATCAACACGAGCGCGCCGCAAGCGACAGGAGCACGGTGCGCTTCTGGTTGTCCGAGTACTGTGACCACGCGGCGATTTCCGCGATGCTGCGCTTGCAGCCTTCGCAATAGCCGCTATCGGGATTCATCCTGCAGACGTTGACACAGGGGCTGGGAACGCCCTCGTCGAGACCCGCCGGCGCCGCTGCCGCCTTCATGCGCAGTGTTTCGCGGCCAGTGCCTGGGCAACCCGGGACGCGGGCGCGCGTCCCAGTTCGGCGCATATCATCCGGCCCGCTGCGGCGAGCTTGTCCAGGTCGACCCCGGTCTCGATTCCCAGGCCATTCAACATGTAGACCACGTCCTCCGTGGCAGCATTGCCGCTTGCGCCCTGCGCATACGGGCACCCGCCCAGGCCCGCCACCGAACTGTCCACCACTGCGACGCCCAGTTGCAGCGCGGCGTAGAGGTTCGCGAGCGCCTGGCCGTAGGTGTCGTGCCAATGCACCGCGAGCCTGTCGATGGGAACGCGTTCGGCCACCGCGCGCAGCATCGCTTGGATCGCGCCCGGGGTCCCGACGCCGATGGTGTCGCCCAGGGAAATCTCGTAGCAGCCCAGCGCAATCAGTTGCTCGGCAACGCGGGCCACCGCGGCGGGGGCCACCTCGCCCTCGTAGGGGCAGCCCGCGACGCAGGAGATGTAGCCGCGCACGCGCATGCCGCGGGCCTTCGCCGCAGCGGCAACCGGTTCGAACCGCGCCAGACTTTCCTCGATCGAGCAGTTGATGTTTCTGCGGCTGAACGACTCGGTGGCGGCGCCGAACACGGCGATCTCCCCGGCGCCCGCGGCCGCGGCGGCTTCGAAGCCCTGCATGTTGGGCACCAGCACCGGATAGGTGACGCCGGGTTTTCTGCTGATTCCGGCCAGGACCTGCGCGTTGTCCGCCATCTGCGGCACCCACTTCGGCGATACAAAAGCCGTGGCCTCGATCGCGGTCAGCCCGGCGCCGGCAAGCCGGTTGATGAGTTCGATTTTTACCTGGGCAGGTACGGTTCGCGCTTCATTCTGCAGCCCGTCGCGCGCGCCCACTTCGACGATGCGCACGCGCTGCGGCAGTCCGGGCTGGCACGTGCCGGCCAGTCGAACGCTCATGGTGCGCGCCGGCTCTTCGCGGCCGCGTCACCTGCGGCCTGCGGTCCATTCGCCTGCTTTCCTCCGGCCCCGGTTCCCCCGGCCGCGGGAGTCTTCACATCCGGGTGCCACGAAGGTTTGCGCTTCTCCAGGAACGATCGCACGCCCTCTTTGCCTTCGTCGGAGGCGCGCGCCTGCGCGATGCGCGTGGCCGTGTTCTCGATCAGATTCGGATCGAGCGGCCTGCGCCCGACCGCGCGTATCAGCTCCTTGGTGGCGGCGATCGAGGCCGGGCCCGCGGTCACGAGCTGGCCGAGGATGGCGTTGATCCTGTAGTCGAGTTCCGCGGCGGGCGCCAGTTCGTGCACCAGGCCGATGCGGTACGCCTCCGCGGCCGAGAATCGCTCGGCCGTCAGAAAATAGCGCGGCGCCGCGCGCTCGCCCATCGCGGCGAGTACGTACGGACTGATGGTCGCCGGAATGAGTCCGAGCTTGACTTCGGACAGGCAGAACTCTGCCTCCTGGGACGCCACCGCGATGTCGCAGGCCGACACCAACCCCATGCCGCCGGCGAATGTCGGACCGTGCACCCGCGCCAGTGTCGGCTTGGAGAGCGTATAAATCGTGCGCAGCATCCCGGCCAGACCCATCGCGTCGCGCTGATTTTCCTCGAAGGAGAACCCGGCCATTTTCTTCATCCAGTTCAGATCAGCGCCGGCGCAAAACGCCGTCCCGCGACCGGCGAGCACCACCGCGCGTACCTCGGGGACCTCGCCCAGCGCCTGGAATGCAGCGGTCAATTCCGCAATCATGGTTTCGTTGAAGGCGTTGCGCAGTTGCGGACGGTTCATCCAAATGCTGGCCACGCCCTCGCGCAGTGCAATCTCCAGCGTCTCGTATGTCGGGAGTTTTGCGGTCATTGCAGGGCCTTCATGGTGTTGGTGTCAGATACGCAAGGACGCGTGCCCTCGGACTTGGAACGCGTTGGGTGCTCGCGTGGGAAACCACGCCGCCGAATTCGGAAGGATGATTTTAGCAGCACGCGTGACTCCGTTACCCGCTGCACCGACAGTAAAATACCTCGAGCTGCGAGTCGTAGCGCTTCAGCGCGTCGTGCATTCGGCGCCATTATGACAGGCGCGAACAGGCGCGACGCCCACGGTTACCGGCGAATCGCTGCCGCCGCGGACGGGGCCCGCGGTACCATGAGTCCATGCGCGCCCTGGCTTTCCCGATAATGCACCGCGGGTTACGACCGCACTTGCTGCCGTGATCCAGCCGGAGTCCTTGCTGCGCGTCGAGGCGGGCCGGGTTGCCGGGAGCACCGGGCGGGAACTCTGGCAGTATCGCGAACTGGCCTGGTTTCTGGCGCGGCGCGACCTGCTGGTGCGCTACAAGGACACGACGCTGGGCGTCGCCTGGGCGCTGATTCGGCCCGTGCTCACCATGCTCATCCTGGTGGTGGTGTTCCACCGGCTGGCGGGTTTTCCCGGGCAGGGCGCGCCCTACCCCGTGCTGGTATTTGCCGCGCTGCTGCCGTGGCAGCTTTTTTCCTCGGCGATATCGGACGTGGGCAACAGCCTGCTGCAGAATGGCCAGGTCATCACGCGCGTGTATTTCCCGCGGCTCGTGCTCCCCTTGAGCGCCATGGCGGTGGCGTTCGCGGACTTTGCGGTCACGCTCGCGCTGCTCGCGCTGCTCATGCTGTTCTACGGCCAGGTGCCGCGTTGGCCGATGCTTGCGCTGCCCGCGTTCATTGTACTGGCCGCGCTCACCGCACTGGCGGCGGGGATCTGGACCGCGGCGCTGCAGGTGCGCTACCGCGACGTGCGCTTCATCGTGCCCTTCGCGGTGCAGTTCGGCCTGTATCTCTCGCCGGTGGGCTTTGCCAGCGGTGTCGTGCCCGAGGGTTACCGTCTGCTCTACTCGCTCAACCCGATGGTCGGCGTAATCGACGGTTTCCGCTGGTGCCTGCTCGGCCAGCACTTGTACTGGCCGGCGGCCGGGCTGTCGGTCATCACGACCGCGGTGCTGCTGGTCACCGCCGTGCGCTACTTCAAAACTGTTGAGCGCACTGTCGCCGACCTGATGTGATGCGATGAGCGCGGCGCCTGCCATTTCCGTGCGCGGACTCTCCAAGCGCTATGTGCTGCGCCATGACAGCGACTGGGTGTCCCCGACGCTGCGCGACCTGCTCTCGGCGCGGCTTCAGCGCGCCGTGCGCGCACTCGCGGGGCGGCCTTGCCGGGCGCGGCCGGCCCCGAGCGAGGAGTTC
>Ga0326597_10008218_pt1 | contig 14105 bp, 4 predicted proteins | sample RVTome_12_FD_203789 | JGI IMG/M metagenome (GOLD analysis project Ga0326597, IMG submission 203789) | Soil microbial communities from uranium-contaminated site in the Upper Colorado River Basin, Wyoming, United States - RVT100D185 | ecosystem: Environmental > Terrestrial > Soil > Contaminated >... | reverse complement strand
ACGACGCTGCACGTGGACATCGCGTTTCCCCTCGAGCGCGAGCCCGGGGTCAAGTCCTACCAGTTCTCGCTGCAGTCGAAAACCGGGTTCTAGCGCTCCCGCCCCGCCTCGTGCCAGGCCTTCTGCACGGGCGAGAGCACGTATTCGAGAATGGTGCGCGTGCCGAGATTGATCTCGCTCGAGACCTGCATGCCCGCCTGGAGCGGGTACTTCCCGCCGCCGACGGCGAGGTCCTGGCTTTTCAGGTCCACCAGCGCGCGGTAGGCGAGCGGCCCCATCGGGCGGTCGCGCCCGCCGAGCGCGTCGGAGCGGGTGTTGGCCGAAGGCGCTTCGGTAGCGTCGGCGCTCATCTGACGCACCACCCCTTCGATCATTCCGTACTTCTGGAACTGGAATGCCGCGAGCTTGAGCTTCACGTCCTGGCCCGGGCGCACGAACCCCACGTCCTGGTTGCCGACCCAGACCTCGGCGATGAGCGTGTCGCCCTGCGGCACGAGGGTCATGAGGATCGTGCCCGGCGCGGCCACGGTGCCAACGGTGTGGGTGGCGAGGTCCTTCACCGTCCCGGCTTGCGGCGCGCGCAGCTCGAGAAGGTCGCTCCGGTGCGCCTGCTTGGCGAGCTCCTGGCGCAGCTTCTCGATCTGCGAGGCGATCTCGATCCTTTCCGCCTGAAGCTGCCGGCGGTAGTCGGCGGTGATCTGCGCGATCTTCCTCTCGGATTGCTCGATGAGCGCCAGGTTCGACTTGATGGTGAACTCCTGCGTGCGCAGGTCCTGTTCCTTCTCGATCCTCTCCCTCGTCTTGTCGGTGGCGAGGATGCGCCCGGCGAAGCCGTCCTTGCGCAGCTTTTCGAACGCCTTCTCCTGCTCGATGTAGTGCGGCAGCACCTGCTCGAGCTTGGACTTGGTCGACTGCGCCGCGGCGAGATCGTTCTTCGTCTTGTCCAGGAGGCTTCGCTCCTGCCCCAGGGCGTTCTCATAGGCGCGCACGTTGGAATCGTGCTGCGCGAGCACCTGCGCGAATAGTTCCGGCGGATCGCCTTTGTGCAGCGCAGGGCGCGTTCCCGAGAGCTGGGTCTCGATGCGGCGCAGCGCCAGGCGCTTGTTGTCGTAATCGGCCTGCAGCGTGCGCGTGTCCGCCACGGCGAGCACCGAGTCCATGCGGATCAGCACCTGGCCCGCGCGCACTTCCTCGCCTTCCCGCACCAGAATCTCGCGCACGATGCCCTGCTCGGCCGGCTGCACAATCTTCAGGTAGCTCGAGGGCACGAGCTTGCCGTCGGCCACCGCGACGATGTCGAGCTGGCCGAAGACCGCCCACAGCGCGACGCCGGCAAGAAGGCCGATGACGAGCCGCAGCATCCAGCCCGCGAGCGGCGCTGGCGGCTTTTCCTGGATGCGAAGCAGCGGCGGCGCGAAATCCGCCGCGTCGGCCGAGAGGAATTCCCTGGCCATGGCTCAGGCGAGCTTCACGTAGCCTTCCTGCAGGCCGCTGAAGGGCTGCAGGGACTGGGCGTCCGACCCGAATCCCGCCGCGCCGATGACCTGCTGCGCCGCGGCGAGGCTGATGCCGGTGAAACCGTTGTTCTTGCCGTACCAGTAGGCGAGGTCGCCCCCGATCGCCGCGTCGTCCGCGCCCGAGAGGTGGAACTGCAAGAGCGCGTTGGTCACCGCCCAGCTCGTCAAGCCCGGGGACTGCGCGAGCGCGTCGTCGAACTCGGCGACCAGGCCCGCGAAGTCGAAGGTCTGCACCTTCTTGTTGTAGAGCGGATCGGAGGAGCCGGCGTCGAACTCTTCGGTCGCGTCGAGGATGATCTGCAAGTTGAGGACGCTCTCCGCGCCCGCGTACCAGTCTTTCAGCACCACGCGGTCGTTCTCGCCCGCCGAGACGATGAGGTCGTTCCCGTCCTTCGAGAGCGAGAGGTCGTCGTAGCCGATGCCGCCGCCGAAGGAAAGCGTGTTCGAGGCTCCGGCCGCGGCGTAGACCGTGTCGATCCCGCCGCCGGCGTTATAGGTGATGATGTTGCTGCCGCCACCGGTGTTGATGGTGTCGTTGCCGGTGCCGCCGGCGAAGAGGTCGTCGCCCTCGCCGCCCGTCATCGCGTCATCGCCCTCGCCCCCGCTGAAGAGGTTATCGCCGTCGGTGTCGGTGAGCGTATCGTTACCGCCGCCGCCCTCCAGGACTGTCGGCCCCGCTTCGCCGTTCAGCGTGTCGGGGCCCTCGCCGCCGCGCAGCATGCCGCCTTCGGTCGCCATGAGCCAGTTCTTCCACGCGCTCCAGCCCATGCCGTCGGAAGCGCGCACCCAGACCTGTTCGGTGCCGGGGTTTGCGCCGCCTACGTAGTCGACGTCCGAAAGCTGCGCCGCGGTGACCGGGATAGCTTGGCCGGAAGCCTGCTGCGCGCCGTCGAGCGCCCAGTAGCCGCCGCCGTTCACGTCGTCCCAGAGCTCGTACTGCACGGGAGAGTCGCCGTCGGCGTCCGACACCCCGAAGAACATCGAGGCGGAGAGCGCCTCGTTCCTGAGGATGCCCGCGTTTGACGCGGTCACCACCGGCGCGGCGTTGGTGAGGTGCGGCCAGGAGCTCATGGTCCAGCTCTTCCAGTCGCTCCAGGCCATCGCGTCGTAGGCACGCACCCAGACGGTATCGGAGCCGGTGGCGGAAGCGCCCACGAACTCCGTGTCCGCGAGCTGCGCCGCGGCGACGCCGATCGCGACGTTCACGCCTTGCTCGATTCCGTTCACCGCGAAATGGCCGTTGCCTGCGGTCGAATCCCAGAACTCGTACTGGGTGATCGTGTCCGCGTCGGCGTCAGTGACGGAGAAGAGCGTGGACGCAGCCACGCTCTGCTCGAGAAGGACGGTCGAGTTCGCCGCCGTGACCACGGGAGCGGCGTTGGGGTCGTGCAGCACCGTGCTCATGGTCCACGGTTCCCAGGCGCCCCACTCCAGGCCGTCGTTCACGCGCACCCAGACCTGCTCGGATCCGGGATTCGCGCCGCCCACGTACTCGGTGCTCGCCAGGTCCACCGCGCCCACGGGAATCGCCGCGGCCGCGGCCTGCTGCACACCGTTGATCCGCCAGTACCCGCCGCCAGCCACGTCGTCCCAGAACTCATACTGTGCCGGCGCGTCGCCGTCGGCGTCGGATACCGAGAAGAGCGAGGCGGCCGCCACCGCCTCAGCGGTGAGGAGCGTCGCGTTTTGGGCTTCCGCCAGCGGCGCGGCGTTGGTGAGATGCGGCCAGGAGTTCATGCTCCAGCTCTTCCAGGCGCCATAGCTCTGGCCGTCGCTCGCCCGCACCCAGACGAGGTCCGAGCCCCCGCTCGCCGAGCCTACGAACTCAGTATTGGCGAGATCCACCGCCGCGACGACGATGGAGACATTGACCGCCTGTTCTGTGCCGTTTACCGCGAAGTAGCCGTTGCCGGCAGTAGAGTCCCAGAACTCGTACTGGGCCACCGGATCGCCGTCGGCGTCGTTCACGGAGAAAAGCGTGGATGCGTTCACTGCCTGCGCGAGTAGCACCGTCTGCGTCGCCGAAGCAGGTGTCGCCTCGGGTGCAGCGTTCGGAATATGCAGCGCCGTGGTCATGTTCCACGGCTCCCAGGCGCCCCACTCCAGACCGTCGTTCGCCCGCACCCAGACCTGCTCGGTGCCGGGGTCCGCGCCGCCCACGTATTCCACGCCGGCGAGCTGCGCGGCCGTGACCGGGATCGGGTTGTTGGTCTGCTCCACGCCGTTTACAGTGAAGTAGCCGCCGCCCGCCGCGTCGTCCCAGAGCTCGTACTCGGTGATCGCATCGCCGTCCGCGTCGGTCACCGAGAAAAGCGACTGCGCGAGTACCGGCTGGTCGCGCAGCACCGCGCCGTCCGGCGCGTCGGCGACCGGCGCGGCGTTCGTTGCGTGCGGCCAGGAGTTCATGGTCCAGCTCTTCCAGGCGCCGAAGCTCTGGCCGTCGGTCGCGCGCACCCAGACCAGGTCGGAACCTGCTTGGCTGCCGCCCACGAAGGCGGTGTCGGCGAGATCGGCGGCGGCTACAACGATCGCCGTGTCGACCGCCTGCTCTACGCCGTTCACCGCGAAGTAGCCGTTGCCGGCGGTGGAGTCCCAAAACTCGTAGCGCGCCGCCGGGTCGCCGTCGGCGTCCAGCACCAAGAAGAGTGAAGAGGCTGCGACTACCTGATCGAGCAGCACCGTCTGCGTCGCCGCGGTGGGCGTCGCTTCTGGCGCCGCGTTCGGGATGTGCAGGGCGCTCGTCATGTTCCAGGACTTCCACGCGCTCCAGGCTTCGCCGTCGTAGGCGCGCACCCAGACGCGCTCGGTGCCCGGGTCGGCGCCGGCGACGTACTCGGTGTTCGCGAGGGCCGCCGCCGAGACAGGGATGGCGCTCGCCGCGCCCTGCTCGATGCCGTTCACCGCGAAGTGGCCACCGCCCGCGACGTCGTCCCAGAATTCGTACTGCGTGGGCGACTGGCCGTCCTCGTCGAATACCGAGAAGAGGTTGCCGGCAAGGATGGAGTCATTCAGGAGGAGCTGCGCGTCCGCGGCGGAGACGACCGGCGCGTCGTTCACGTTCGCTACCGTCAGCGTGAACGTATCCTCGGCCGAGAGGCCGCCGCCGTCCGTGGCGGTGACCTTGACGTCGATCCCGCCGACATCGGCCTGCAAAGGCGTCCCCGAGAAAGTCTGCGTTTGTGCGTCGAAGGTGAGCCAGCCGGGGAGCGCCGAGCCGTCGTCCAGGGTCGCCGCGTAGGCGAGCTCGTCGCCCGCGTCGGGGTCGGAGAAGGCGTCGGCGGGGAGGGCGAAGGTGAAGGATGCGTCTTCGTTCGCCGATTGATCGGCAAGTGGGGTACCGATCGTTGGCGCCGAGTTTCCACCCGCGGGAGCGAGGCTTTCGATTGTCGCGCGATCCCAGGAGACGAAATCCCCGTTGAAGAAGATCTCGTCGAGCCTGTACTCCTCGCCCAGATACCATCCCGAGAGCGTTACGCGGTCCCCGCCGGTGCCGATCACGATTGCCAGGTCATTGGCGTCCCTCTGCAGCACCACATCGGTGGACGAGATGTCCTCGCCGAACGCGACCTGGTCCCACCATTCCGAGTCGCTGTAGTCGTCCGTGTCGTAGTTGTCGATCGTGTCCTGGCCGTCGCCGAGCGCGAAGACGTAGGTGTCGGCGCCGGCGCCGCCTGCCATCGCGTCGTTCCCGCCGTGGCCGTAGAGGAAGTCGTGCCCGCCGAGGCCCTGCATGGTGTCATCGCCCGCGGTGCCCCAGAGCACGTCGTCGTAGGGCGTTCCGGGGAGCAGCGTGACAAGAGCCAGGACGTCCGCGGGCGCCCACAGCGTTCCATCGGCGAACTCGATGCGCTCGATTTCGTAGGCGGGATCGCTCGCCATGCTGTCGAGGAGGATCTGGTCGGCGCCGCCGTTCATGACGAGGTAGTAGCCGAAGTCGTCGCGCGTCACCCCGACGCCCGCAGGCGCGATGCCCGCCGCGAAACGCAGCGTATCGACGTCGTCCGCCTCCAGGTCCTCGTCGAAGATGTAGTCGCGGCCGTCGCCCGCGGCGAACAAGTACAGGTCGCTCCCTTCCCCGCCTTCGAGACCGTCGTCGCCCTGCAGACCTTGCAGCGTGTCGTTCCCGCCCAGCCCCTGGAGATAGTCGTCGCTCTGAGTGCCGACGATCGTGTCGTCACCCTCCGTGCCGATCAGCTCGAGCCCCGGGGTGAGCGCCTCCAGTTGCGCCGCCGACCACACGGAGCCGTCGTCGAACTCGACGCGTTCGACGCGGGCATTTGGGCTGGTGAACCAGTCCTGGAGCGTTATCTGCTCGCCGCTCGCCCAGATCTGGATATAGAGGTGATCGGTGTCGCGGTCGAACCCGAGTTCGTCGGGCGAGATGCCGCCGCTGAGCCGCAGGGTGTCGACGTCGAGCGCCGACTCTCCGCCGTCGTTGATCGTGTCGTTCCCGTCTCCTGGCGCGAAGAGATATGTGTCGCTGCCCGTGAAGCCGCTCAGGAAATCGTCGCCTGCGCCCCCGACAAGGAGGTCCGCTCCCCAGCCCCCGAACATCGAATCGTTGCCCGCGAATCCGTACATCTCGTCGTTGCGCGAGGTCCCGGAGAGGATGTCGAGGAACGGCGTGCCTTCGATCACCGTGGCCGGACCGAAGTCCGGCGCGGGCGCCGGCGCGAGCGCGATCATGTCGGCGAGCGTCATTGTCGTGCCGTCGGCAAAGCGGAACCGCTCGATGCCGAAGCCGAGCGCGTCGTCCGGGCGGGGCATGGCGATGCGCGCCGAGCTTCCCGGCGCCCAGCTCACCTCCAGAATCGCGTAGGCGACGTTTTCCAGGCTACCCGTATCCGGGGACACCACTTCGATGGTCTGCTGGTCCCAGGAGAATTCGAGATCGGCGGGCGCTATGCCGGGCCCGAACTCGACGGTGTCCTGAGACATGACGCCGGCGTCGATCAACTGGGCCGTGGCCGCTGCGTCAGCCCAGTTCACCACGGGGGCAAACTCGCTCAAAGGCGAGATGAGGCTCTTGTCGAATCCTCCGTCGTTTGCGATCGCGTCATCGGCCTCTGCCTCGGTGTCGTAGTACCCATAGCCACCATCGAAATCCACGCGCCATTCGTTCCCGTGCTCCAGGCGCTCCTCCCAATCGAAGGTGCCTCGGCTCCAATAGAACCAGTTGTAGTAGTCGTGCTGGTCGAGACCGGTGTCGACGATGAAATCCGCACCTGCGTCGTCAACGGCCAGAAGGTACCGGTCCGAGCCTTCCCGTCCGTCCATCTCGTCGCTGTCGGTCCCGCCCGCGATCGTGTCCTGCCCGAAGCTGCCGGTGATCCTGTCCGCGCCTGCGCCGGCGTCGACGAAGCCGCCCAGATTGTTCTTTCTCTCGCCTTGAGGGATGCCGTTGAACGAAACAAAGGGGGGCGTGTAGTCGGGATTGAGCGCCCGTTCCCAATCCGGCCCGGTGAAGAAGGACCCCGCATTGAGAAGGATCTGGTCATCCCCGTCGCCCGCTTCGACGACAGAGGCGTCCTCGACCTGGATAAGACTGCCCTCCGGACCGGCAACCAGGTCTGTGACCGTCAGGCGCTGGTCGTAGTTGAAGTACGTGGCCGTCGCCGCTTCGCGGCCGAATTCGCCGCCGCCGCCGCTGCCGGCGTGTACGACCTGGAAGCCCGCGAGCTCCCACAGGTCGCTGTTGTTGAAGGACCCCGCGTTCGAGTAGTCCACCCCACCCGAGTTGCGGATGCCGCCCGCGTTGCCGGTCTTCGGCCGGTAGACCGGAACGGCGTAGTCGCCCGCTCCCAGCTTGATGCCGCTGCCGCTCTGGCCCAGGGTCCCGCTTCCTGCGGCGATGAACTCGGAGCCCTGCCCGCTGGGCGCGCCGCCGGTGCCAAAGACAGGGGTGACGGCGCCGCGGTCCCCGCCCGCGCCGCCCGCGATCGGCAGCCCGATGTCGAAGCTCGCGCTCGTCTGGGCAAGCGGCGTCGACAGAAAATCGGTGGGTACGACGATGCTCGCGTCGCTCGAATTCAGCGATTGCACCTCGAGCGCGCGCGTGGTCGTGGACCCGCCGCTCGCGCGCAGCGCATAGTCGAAGACCTGCTCGGTCCTCTGGAACGCGTTGCCGCCGAGCGCGTTGTAGCCCTCCGTGCCGCGGTTGGCGGCGAACACCTGCTCGCGCCGCGCGCGGAAGGCGTCGGCTTCCTCGGCGAGCCAGTCCTCCGCAGCGGGCGGTACGACGGGCACGTAGTCCGTGAGGACCGTCGTCACGCCGTTTGCGTCCCTCACCTGCCATCCCGCCTGCCAGGTGCTCGGTTGCAGGTAGAAGCCCTGGATGACGAGCGCGTCGGCGGTGGCCTTCAGGCGCACTTCCAGATCGTCGCCCGTGCGGGTCGCTTTCACCTGGGTGGAGGCAAGCCCGCCGTCGAGCTGCACGGTATGCAGGGCGTCGGGTTCGGCCGATCCGTCCTCGATCACCGTGTCCCGCGCGCCGTTGTAGGCAAGCAGATACGTGTCGTTACCCGAACCGCCCTCCAGCACGTCCTCGCCCGCGCCGCCGTCGATGCGGTCATCGCCCGCGCCCGCCTGGATCGTGTCCGCGCCCGCGTCCCCAAAGAAGGTGTCCGCGAACGGGGTCCCGATCAGCGTCTCTGCTGCTCCCGAGCCGTCGTACACCAGTCCGTGCCCGGTGTACTGGGCCATGAGATCGGCATGCGCGAGCGTGACCGTTCCGCCGGCGCCGTCGTCCACCGTCATCGTGGCGAAGTTCCCGAGTTCTCCTTTCTGCACGCTCACTCCGCCTGAGGCGGGCGTCACGCCCGGGTTTAGGTCCTCCCAGATGTGGAAGTTGAGGTAGATCTCGCCGTCGGGCGCCTGGTACTGCGTGATCTCGAGATTGGCTTCGGTGAGCCCCGTGTACCCCGTCAGGTCGAGCTGGTTCGTGCCCTCGGTGTCGATGAGGAGGTCGCCCTCGCTCGCGAAGACGCTGTCGTCCCCCGCTCCACCGAAGACGATATCCGTCCCCTCGCCCGTAACGATCGTGTCGTTGCCGTCTCCCGCCTCGACGATGTCGTTGCCGCTTCCTGCGTCGATCGTGTCGTCGCCGGCTTTGCCATAGATATCGTCGTTGCCGCCCAGGGCGTTGATGCGGTCGGTGACCGCGGTCCCCTGGATAACGTCGTCGCCTTCCGTGCCGTCGATGTCGAAACCCTGCTCGAGGATGTCCTCGAAGGTCATGAAGTCGCCGTCGGCGAACTGAATCGCGGAGAGCACTGGTGTAGACAGTGGGTCATCCGGATTGAGGCCCTCGATCCAGAGTCCGTCCCCTTCACCCGCGTCGATAATCAGCGAACCGGGCCGGAACTTCACTTGGCCGCGGACGATTTCGCCGCCCAAGACCACAACGCTGGCTTCTGCGGCGCTCGCGGTGTCCGAGGTGTCGAACACCGCATCGAACCCGTCTCCACGGTTGAGAACGTACGTATCCTTTCCCGCGCCTCCCTTCAGGACATCACTGCCTGGCCCGCCAATCAGGATATCGTTGCCTTCGTTTCCTTCGATGTAGTCGTCGCCAGAGCCCCCGAAGAGGATGTCGTCGCCACCCCGTCCGTATAGCCAGTCGCGGTCGGCACCGCCGTCGAGATAGTCATCGCCCCCTTCGCTGGCAGGAATCGTCGCGTAGTCGCCATCGAGCACGTCTTGCCCCGCCCCTCCGAGCAGGACGTCGTCGCCCTCGGCGCCGACCACGAAGTCGTTTCCAGTTCCGGCATCGACAAAGTCATTGCCAGCGCCCGCACTTATAAAGTCGTCGCCCGCACCGCCGTAGATCGCATCCGCTCCTGCTTGCGCGTCGTCATCAAAGTCCGCAATTCCCGTAAATGTCGCGAAGTCCAGGAACCCGGTCTCCAGTGCTGGCACAGGGTACAGACCTGTTGCGCTCCGCGAGACCGTCCAGTCGAGCGTCACCGCCCGGCCGCCGGAATCGCCCCACAGATAGTCGGCCCCGGCGCCGCCCACGAGAATGTCGGCCCCGCCACCCCCTGTCAGCGAATCATTGTCTTTGCCGCCGATCGCCACATCGTTGTCCGCGCCCGCGCTCAGGAAATCACCCTTGAGACCCGATGCGGTCTGCGATTCGCCGGCGGCAAGCGCTGCGGCGAGCTCCGCCGCGACCGTGCCGGCGGGATCGAATCGTGCATCGGCGTAGAGCCGGTCCGCGCCTTCGCCGCCTGCTACGATGTCGCCCGCGTCGGTGCCGTTGGCTCCCGCCTCGACCAGGTCGTTGCCTGTGCCCGCGACGATCGTGTCGCGGCCCGTTCCGCCTTGCACAATGTCATCCCCGGACTTGGCGTCGACCACATCATCGCCGCCACCCGCCACGATTTTGTCGTTGGGGTCCGAGCCGTTCTGGCCGTCGCTGCCAAAGAGCGTGTCGGCTCGGTTCAGTGCTGGATTCGTGGTGACGAGAAGGTTTCCAAATTCATCGACGTCGGTCTGCGTCCCAGGCGTGTTGGGATCGACGTCCAGTGGCTCGAAGTCGCCTTCGATCACACGTGCTGGCGTAGGTAGCCCTGGGGCATCTACGAGCCGGAGGCCCAGAAAACCGGTCGTCTGAGCTTCTGCGAAGTTGAAGTCCAAGACTCGGATCGTGCCGCCGGCGTCGCCGTTGACGGTTATGCCCAAGGCGCCGTCGAAGTGCTGGGCATAGGAGAACTTGCCATCGGGACTCTGCCAAGTGGTGTCGGAAGACTTGATGCCAACGCCGCCGATAACACCACTGCGAACCGTGTTCGAGAACAACCCCGTCTCTGTGAAGGTGTAGCGGATGAGGCCCTTGCCATCTGTGTCCAAGATTTCGTCGGCGCCGTCGTTCGACAGGTTGCCTTGGATCGATTGCAATCCGAAATACTGGTAGACATCGTTTCCGGCGCCACCTTCGAGGTAATCGTCGCCCTTGCCACCCTGAATCAGATCCGCGCCCCGGCCGCCGTAAATCCGGTCGCCAAGCAGACCGCCTTGCGCTACGTGCGAGCGCTCCCCTCCGAAGACCGCCACGCGCTCGGGCGAAGCGGGTGAGGTCCCTGAGACTCGCACTGTGTAGGCTTGCGCGAGATCCGAGTAGCGCCAGTTCTCTGCCGAGGAGGCATCGAACTGAATCGCAGAATCTGCAACGTTGGCGAGCGCCGTCCAGTGCAGGAATCGGGCGCGATCCTGGATGTAGTCCGTCGTCATGCCGGTGGGCGTTACCGCCGGTGAGGTATAGAGGTTGAGGTCTCCATTGGCGTTGTGTGTCGAATAGAGCGATGCATCCCCAGTAACGACAAATGAATTCAGCTCCCTGAGCGCGTAGCGATAGGCGAAGCTGTCAATTCCCTGCGTCCCGGCGATCAAATCGGCCGTGCTCATGTCTGTCAGCGATTCAATCCTCCATGACGGATTTGCCTTGACCCGATTCTCGAGTGCGATCAGATAGCCATAGTGGATGTCGCGTTTGCCAGTCTCGCCTTTCCCGATCAGAGTGAAGGACGAGTTGTCCACTTCGGGCGGCTGGTTCGGAGGAAGCGCAGTTCCCGTGAGCAGCTTGTACAGACTCCTTATCGAGGATTCTTCAGAGTCAGCGGGCTTTCTCGATGTCGCCTCCAGTATCTTGTTGGTATCCCATATCGTCAGACCGGAATTCATCGACGCCAGCAGTGCGTGCACGCCAAGGGCATCCATGAACGGCTCGATCAGGTGGCTGTTCGCCTCGGTCGCGACGATCGTCTCCTCGCCAAACACCTGCTGCCCGGTCAGGATGCTGGCGACAAACGAGGCGTCGTCGCCCGGAGACAAATCCTCGCTCTCAAGATTATGGATGTTCAGGTTTGTGAAACCCGGGGCCGGCGCCTGTCCCATCGCGGCTTGAACGTATGGAGCAAAAAGGTCGTTGATCAGCCTGTCCGTCGCCTGCTGCGCACTCGCGATATTTGCCGCCGCCACGCCAAGTTCCGAAACGAGGGTCGAGGCCAGCAGCTCCTGAACCAGCGGCAGCGCTGCAAGAACTCCCAGAGACGAAGGATCGAACCCAGGGGCGTTATAGATGTAGGCCTCTTCGACAAGACCCGGGAAAAGCCTCGCCGCGAGCGCGGCGAGATGTCCGCCCAAGGAGTGTCCCGTCACCTTGATCTTCTCGTTTTGTCCGATCAGGTCGAGTCCCTCGACGGCGGAGGGAGAGGTGAAGTACACGTACACAGAGGAGAACGGAACAATGCCGGTAAGCTGAACCGACGGGACGCCCGGGTCCGTAAGGGAGGTGTGTGCCTGAATTTGCGCGACGTATTGGTCGGTTCGTGTGCGCAGACGCATAAGGTAGTTGACCATCGATACGGCTTGCGTGAGCGCCATCCCGATCACACCGATACCCGCGATGTCGGCTACCAGATCAAAGTACAGTGGAGCGAAGGACGACGCCTCGGTGCCGCGGATCGCCAGGACTTTCTGGTTGCCTTTCTGAAAAAGGGTAGCCGCGAAGCCCGTTTCATCGTTTCCCCTGTAGCCATTCTGGGGAATTGACCATACCGGGTCGGGATTTTCGTTTGGATTGAAGGTCTTGTCCGCCAACCGCTTAGGAAGTCGGCCCTGCTCATTGGATAGAATCGCAATCCTTGCTCCATCAAGGAGCGCTCCGTCCAGGTTCGTATATGCGCCTGTAGCAAGCTTTGCATACTCATAATAGTCGGCGATTGTCGGCACGGGCCAACTCCTCTAGCGCTTGTTTGTGGGTAGCAGCACGTACTTGTACAAGAAGTCCTTCAGTTCTTTGCTTCCCGAGGGGCAATACTCGATGGGACCACGGTGTATTAGTCCGAGCCAAATTCTTTCCGGAAAGCTGGCATAGCGTTTGCAATAGCGGTAACTGGCGATTGTCTCGTTCTCATGTGTATCCACAACAACTTCCTCCGAACACGATGCCGCACGTCCAGCGTCGGCCTCGTTCATTGGCCTTCTAAAGTGATATCGCGCGCTCGGCTTATCGAGCTTGGTCTGGTGCCAACCGCCATTGCTCTTCTCCACACGCGAGATTGTCCCGTCCACAAGTCTTGCTTCTCTGAACGTGTAGCCGGAGTTCTCGAGCGCCTCAATTCGTTGCACACCTGTTACCGGTCCGGGAGTTGACGTACCAGTACCAGTGTCATCGTAGAAGCCTTCCACTCTAACTGTGCGAGCGATCTTTTCTCCGGCGTCATTGCAGATCTTTCTAAAGTTCCACGCTGTAAGCACCTCGTCGACCCAGGGAAGCAGGAGAGCGATGAAAGCAAGCAGCGTAATGATGATCTTCCTCCACCGATTGTCCTTGATTCGCAGTCCGATCAAGACGAGAACTCCCGCAGTAAAGAGGTAGAACACAACGATGATCGCCAGACCGATTATCGAAAACTGGATATTCATTGAGGTTGTCCTACAGGCAAGTGCTATCGCGGTGCGCTGCCGGGAGCTGCAAGAACACATCCAAACATACCTCGGAACGCCGCCACACCGCTTGTTTGGAACAAAGCGCCGAAGACGATTCGCTACCGGTCTTCCCACTCACGTTACGCATGATCGGAGACCAAGTGATCTCGGCATTGGCATTCCACGCGAGATTGATCTGCAAGTTGTTGCGAACGCTTATTGAGTAATATAGAAGTGTCATTCACGCTCCTCTCCTTCAACTACGCGCATCTGCGTCGCTCGGTCTGCGCTGAGCGCATGGACTTCATCCACTGAAAGGCCCTTCGGCAACTGATGCGCAATGAACAGCACCGTCGCGACGCCTTTCAGCCTGTTCACCGTCTGCGCAAACCTCTCCGCCGTCCGCTGATCCAACCCGCTCGTCGCCTCATCAAAGATCAGGATTCTCGGCTTCTTTAGCACCGCCCTCGCAATCGCCAGCCTCTGCTTCTGCCCGCCGCTCAATCCCACCCCGTGCTCCCCGATCACCGTGTTGTACCCCTGCGGCAGCTTCTCGAGCACCTCGTGGATCTCTGCAATCTTGCACGCCCGCACCACGTCATCAAATCCCGCATTGGGATTCGCCGCGATCAGGTTTTCGTAGATGGTGCCGCTGAAGAGGTACGTTTCCTGAGGGACGATGCCGAAGTACTGCCGAAGCTCGTTGGCGGAGAGATGCCGGATATCGCGCCCGTCGATCTCGATGCGACCGTCGGTGGGCTGGTAGAAGCCCAGCAGCAGTTTCGCCAACGTGCTCTTCCCCGATCCCGAAGGCCCGGTGAGCACGGTGAGCTTGCCCGGTTTCAGGGTGAGGCTCAGGTTCTTGTATAGATACGGGTGGTCCGGGGCGTACCGGAAGGAGAGGTTCTCGATGCGGACCTCTCCTTTGCCGTCCGCCGTCCGCCCGGGCGTTAGCACATGCGGCTCCGCCGGCGCGTCCATGATGTCCCCAAGGCGCCTCACCGCGATGGACGCCTGCTGAAACTCCTGCCACAGGCCCGCAAGGCGCAGCATCGGCTGCGAGAGCCTAGCCGCGAACATCTGGAACGCAACCAGCATCCCGATGGTGAAGCCGTCGTGCTGCATCACGAGCAGCGCCCCCACGCAAAGGATCGACAA
>Ga0326597_10008216_pt1 | contig 14106 bp, 12 predicted proteins | sample RVTome_12_FD_203789 | JGI IMG/M metagenome (GOLD analysis project Ga0326597, IMG submission 203789) | Soil microbial communities from uranium-contaminated site in the Upper Colorado River Basin, Wyoming, United States - RVT100D185 | ecosystem: Environmental > Terrestrial > Soil > Contaminated >... | reverse complement strand
TGTGACCAGCCTCGAACGAAGGCGCGTGCCATCCGTTCGGATCGTGAGTGTGGCGCGTGTGGTGGGCGTTACGTCCGCAGGCTTGCGCCAGCGGCTCCGAACCGACGAACCACCGTCAAGACGGTTTTGCACCGCCCGCCAAAAGTGTCACGTACCCGGTTCGAGCGGCTCGGAGGTTGGAAATCAACTTCGAATTCCATCACCCAACAGGGTCTCTACTGCTCAATCGACGAATCGACGATGCCCTCTTGGGGCGGTTGGCCGCCCAGAACGTTGAGGTAAAGCCGCGCGATTTGGTCGATGAAGCGCCGCAGGCCGAACACGTCGTAGGCCTGTCCGCGCGCGACCTCCACGGTTTTCTCTTGCGCTGCTGAATCCTTGAGCAGGCCGTTGATCGACGCGGCCATGCTTTGCCCCCTCACTTGTTTATACAGTAGACCATTGACCCGGTGGGCGATCAGTTCGGCGACCGAATACACAGCGGTCCCGACAACGGCCGTGCCCGCAGCCATCGCCCAGGCAATGGATGTTGTAGACGTGTCACCTCGGGGCGTGATGAGCAAGACATCGGCAACGGCGACTAGATGTTCGTACGGTATCCTGCCGGCTGGGACGATGGTCGTATCCTTAGCGAGAAGCGCATCAACGAATCGTTCAATTCGGCGCCGTTCGCGAGTCTGGCCGGGAAGTACAACCCGAGTATCGCCCGTCAGTTGAGATCCTACGGCCGCCGCCAGGACAGCTTCAAACTGCCCGCCAGCCCGTGAGACCGGTTCGGAAAAGATGATCAGGCGAGCCCGCGCGGTCACGCCTAGCTGCTCGCGCAGGTTACTCCGCTGGATTCGATTGATCAACGCGAAGTCCACGCCCGGTCGGATGACCACCGTCACCTCCATCGGTACGCCACCCTCGACCAACCTGCGTCGAACGGTCTCGCAGCTACACGCAATCGCGAAGCCGCTCGGCCTGGTCAAGGTGCGCAGGTACTTTGCGTGACGATGCGCCGTCAGTGGGTCAAACAGGTGAACAATCAGCGGGATGCCGTGCAGTGCGCCGGCGGCGGTGGCCGCAGGTACACCCCACGCGTGCATCAAGTGGATTCGCTTCCTGGCGGCGAATCGTGAGATGCTCGGTGCGGCGAGAAGACTCAAGCCGCATGGAGCGGGCAACACTTCGACCGGCGCGCCCAGTCCAAGTAGTTCCTGCGTGGCATCGCCCGCAATCGTGGCCACGAACGATCCGTACCGATCCCGAGGCAGGCGATCCAGGATGTGCGAAACCGTGACGCGCTGTTGCCAGTCCGCCGATCCATCGAACAAGTGGCCGACGCGGTTCATTATTCTCGTTCGAAATCGCCGAGGCGATGCTCATAGAAGAACTTGGCAATGGCTTCCGCGGCGCGGCGGGTGAGTTCTTTGGAGATCGCGTCCTTCGTCTTGGCGATCAACACTTCACTGCCCGTCATGCCGGCACTAACTACCTGGCCGCGCGGGTTTTGGGGCCACAGGCGTACCTGTGAAGCGCTCTTGGTTTCGAGCACGTTGATGACTTTGACAACGACGGTGATGTAGGCGGCCATGTCCGTTTCGGTGACGTCCTCATTGACCAGAAAGTCCTGGACTTCCACCCACAGTACTTGCTCGGCTCCGGTGCGTTCCCCGACTTCGCGGCATCCGCGCTTGCTGAAATCGGCGTCGGCCTGCCGCAGTTGATCGAGAGTTTGGTGCGGTATGAGTTTTTTGACGGCCTTGTTCTTGAGTAGCTGTTGGGCGAGTTCGTCGAACAGGTTGCGGGGCACAGGAGGCCAATCGATACGTTGTGAAGGATCGTCGATGAGAATCAAGACCGGGCCGCCAGTCAGCAGGAACTGGGCTTCGACCAATCGACCCTTTCCGGCACCGAGCATATACAGCAGTTCCCCACCCGAATAGGTGCAACCCATCAAGGCCGAAATGACAAATAGACTATACAAACCGAGTGCGATCCGCACGCCGCGACTACGGTTCGATTTTCGATTGGGATTCTTGCTACAGGTCGATGTGGTGTTCATAGAATTTTCTGGCAACCTGTTCCGCGAATTTTCGGTAGGTGGCTTCTCTTACCAGAGGGGCGTTTGTGGCGTTAATCAGCAACGGCGCACCTTCCGGGTATTGGCAGGCCACCGGGGCCAACTCGTAGCGCGAAAGTTGATCCGGGTCAGCGTGGATGTCATGCACCGACACGGATGCGTCAATCTCGCCGCGCAGGAATTGGGGTAGCCTGGCGTCGCGCATCTGAAACTTCAGCACCTCCAAGTACACGATATAATCCGCCTTGAAGGCTTGACCCAACGCATGAGGGTCAATCTGTGTCCCTATCTTTTTCTGCAAGTAATCCTCGACCTCGCGCGGTTCGACAAGATCGATAGCCAGTTTGCGCTGCGCCATCTCGGCGCGTAACTTGTCGAAGACGTAGCTCGCCAACTCGTAGCGGGCGTAGGGGTAATCGAAAAGCGTCGAGGGGTCGGTCCAGACCATGACGGCGACACGATGGTTCTCCAGCTTATCGAATTCGGCGGAGACCCTTTTCCGGTGCTCGCCGATGAAAATGGCCGGAACCAAGAGGTTGCACGAAAGGTTGAGCGGCGCAAGCGCCCCAAGCATCAGCAGCATCGCCTTACGGGGCATCAATCTCATCTCCGGTGTCGGCGTACGCCTTCTAAGGGTTCCGTTAATCATTGATCTATAAGAAAGATGGGTGGCCCACCTCTTCAAAGGAGACTCGAATGGTTTCCAGATTCGAATCCTCTACGGCAAAAGCCACGGGGCACCCAACTCATCAGTTGAGTTATGTCGGGGCACTAGTTTCCCATTGGCAATGTACCCGTCGCCAATCCGATGGCCAGCTTATACGCCCAGCCACCCAACACAAGCAGCACGCTCCCCAGCGCAACGCGGGCGGGGGGAATCCGATACCAATTCACAGACCATATCTTTCCCGTTATGAGCACGGCAAGGGCGACGACGCCGGTGACGACGACACCTAATGCGAAGCACAGCCCGCCTGGGTGGGCATCAAACGCTGAAAGAAACTTGCCGCGTACCGCGAAGGCGAATGCCGTAGTCATTCCGCAGGTGGGGCAAGGGTATCCGGTTAGGGTGATGACGCTGCACGCGGGCAAGCCGAGCTGCCGATGTGAGCCGAGCCCCGCATGCTCAGGCGAGATTGTAGCGGCCGTCGCGAGCAGCGCGACGCATCCCACCAAGATAGCCATACATATCACAATAGTGCGCGTCTTGCGTACGACGGGAGTTTGCAGCAACAGTGGGCCTAGCGGATGTGCTCCGGTGGCGGGCATTGCGATCGGCGGAGATGAAGTTTCCGGGTTGGTCATGATCCGTCCTAGGGCCAGGGTCGCGGATGATTTACAGGCGTATGCACCCGCTCAGGATAGGGATCATAGCCGGATGGGTCAAGAATTGTGTTTATTCAGCGTGACAAACCCGTCGCTTATTCTTGTGGCGATTGTCGGTTTGGCAACCGAATTGCCACGCGCGTTTTCTGTCGTATAATCGGCGCGCTCAGCCGATCGGGGTTTTGGTCCTTCGGTTTTTCGGTTTACCCATTGCGGTTGGGTAAACCAGAGCAGCGTTTTCGTGATGGGAGTCGAATGTGACGGATAATCATGCGGATTCGCCCACCTTCATGGGCAAGTATCATTTCGTCATTCGGCGTTTGCACTCCTTGACGGGCCTGGTTCCGGTGGGTGTTTTTCTGTGCTTTCACTTAGCGACCAACGCCACGGTCTTGCTGCCGGGCGATCCGGGCGGGGAGTTCCAAAAGTCGATCGAGCGTATTCACGCCCTGGGTCCGTTGCTTGTTCCGGTCGAGATAGTCGGGATATTCATACCACTGCTTTTTCACGCTTTACTCGGATTCGTCATCATCTTCTCGGGTGAGTCGAACGCCCAGCAATATCGCTACGGCAGTAACATCCGCTATACGCTCCAGCGTGCGACCGGTGTAATCGCTTTCGTTTTCATTTTGTACCACCTTTGGCAAATGCACTGGTTGGGTGCTCGGCTCGGCGGTGGGGAGTTTGTGCTACACGACGAAGCCAGCGGAGCGGCGACCGGGGCGGCCACAACGGCTGCGGCCATCAAGTCGGCCGCGTGGATCGCACCTGTCTATGGAATTGGTATCCTGGCGAGCGTGTTCCATTTGGCGAACGGGATTTGGACTTCGCTGATTACGTGGGGCATTACGATTCGCCCGAAAACGCAGCGCGGCGCGGGCTATGTCTGCGCCGTTTTTGGCGTAGTGCTTTCGCTCATTGGTTTGGGCGCCTTGCGTGGTTTCAAGACGTTTGACATGGACAAGGCTTCGAACGGTTCGACCCGGCACGCGGACAACGCCACAACACACGTACCTTAGCGGGCAGTTTGAAGACATGGGTGTGGCACCGGCTTCCAGCCGGTGAAATGGGGGTTGAAGCCCGCTCGCACTTAGCTTGGGCGTTGTCGCGTGTTCGTTAGGTTCGTTTTTGGACGTAACTATGGCTAAACAACATGTTGTCGTGGTGGGTGGTGGTCTGGCCGGTCTGGCCGCCACGATGAAGCTGGCTGAGGCCGGGGTTCATGTATACCTCATCAGTATGGTGCCCGTGAAGCGTTCGCACAGTGTCTGCGCTCAGGGCGGAATCAACTCGGTAAATGACCTCACCCGGCAGCAGGGCGATACGGAGTGGTTGCACTTCGACGATACCGTTTACGGCGGTGATTTTCTGCAGCATCAGCCGCCGGTCAAGGAAATGTGCGACTGGGCGCCCAAGGTGCTTGACCTGCTCGATCGTATGGGCGTGCCCTTTAACCGAACGGCGGAAGGGCTTCGTGATCAGCGGCGATTCGGTGGCACTTTGTACAAGCGAACTGCATTTGCCGGGGCGACCACCGGGCAGCAAATGCTCTACGCGCTGGATGAGCAGGTGCGGCGGTGGGAGGCGGAGGGGCGGGTCGAGAAGTTCGAGTATTGGGATTTTCTAGGCCCGATTGTAGACGCCAAGGGGCAGTGTCGCGGTGTCGTCGCTCAAGATATGTTCAGCATGGGAATGCGTCCGTTCGCCGCCGACGCGACCATCCTGGCGACGGGCGGATGTGGGCTCGTGTTCGGCCGCAGTACCATGTCGATGATTTGTACCGGCGGTGCCGCCGCTCGGGCGCACCGCGTCGGTGTTCACTACGCCAACGGCGAGTTCATCCAGGTTCATCCCACGGCCATCCCCGGTACCGATAAGCTCCGGCTGATGAGCGAGAGCGCCCGCGGTGAGGGCGGTCGAGTCTGGGTACCCAGAAAGCCGCAGGACAGCCGCGATCCGCTGTCCATCCCGGCGTCGGAGCGCTATTACTTCTTGGAAGAACGATATCCGACCTACGGCAACCTCGTTCCGCGTGACATAGCCACCCGCGAAATCTTTGACGTGTGCATCACGCAAGGTTTGAGCGTGGAAGCGGGTCGGCAGTGCGTGTATCTCGACGTGACCGAGCTGGCAGCCGAAACACAAAAGAAACTCGACGGCATCCTGGAGATTTATGAAAAGTTCCAGGGTGTGGATCCGCGTGTCGTCCCCATGAAGATTTTCCCGGCCGTTCATTATTCCATGGGCGGGTTGTGGGTGGACTATGAGCGCAACGACGCAACGGGGGGGTTGGTGCTGGGCTCGCCGAGGAATCAGCACAGCAACGTTCCGGGGCTGTTTGTCATCGGCGAGGCCGACTATCAATACCACGGCGGGAATCGTCTGGGGGCGAATTCGCTGCTGAGTTGCGTATTCTCCGGATTGATTGTGGCCCCAACGGTTGAGAATTGGTTGAAGTCGCTTCCGGGCAGATCGGCGGATGACCAGCCGGTGTCGCTGTTTGATGAGGCTGTGAAACCACACAAGAATCGGCAAGACGAGCTGATCCATAACCCAGGTACGGAGAACCCTTACAAGCTGCATGAGGAACTCGGTGATACAATGACATGTAACGTCACCGTGGTCCGACAGAATCAGCAAATCGAATCTACACTGACCAAAATCGAAGAGCTTTCTGATCGATATCGTAACGTAGCGATTTCCGATAAGAGCCTGTGGACGAACCAAAACCTGAGTTTCACGCGGGCGCTGGGCGACATGATTCTGATGGCGCGGGTCGTGGCCCAGGGAGCGCTGCAACGCGACGAATGTCGCGGTGCTCATTTCAAGCCCGATTTTCAGATTCCCCCGCCCGACACCGACGATCCCGCGGGGCTGCGTCGGCAGGCGGAGCGATGGTGCAAGGCGTTCAAAGAGCAGAACGAGAAGTGGCTGATGACGACCGTTGCTCGATATACCCCGGATGGGCCTCGGTTTAGTTATGAGAAGGTCGATACCAGTTTGATTCCGCCGCGCCCGCGAACCTATGGTCTCAAAGGCGCGGAGATTATCGAAGAAGTTTGGCGGGGGATGACGAAGAGTTCAGAGAAAGCAAAGGCCGGCGCCGGAAGCTAAGTCGCGGCGGTGTGAGAGATTGAGCGGTCTTCAAGAAAGACGCAAGAGTTTATGTCCAAGAACTTTACGGTGAAAATCCTTCGGCAGCAGACGCAGCACGCCGGTTCCCAATGGGAAACGTTCCGTGTCGACTATGAAGACGGCATGAACATCACCACCGTACTCCAGCGCATTGCGGCCGACCCCGTGACTGTCGAGAAAAAAGAAACCACGCCTGTGGCCTATGACGCCTGTTGTCTGGAGGAAGTTTGCGGCGCCTGCACGATGGTTATCAATGGCCGTGTGCGCCAAGCCTGTTCGGCACTCGTCGATGGATTGCTCGAAGAATCCCCCACGGGCATCGAGCTACGCCCCATGACCAAGTTTCCCGTCGTGCGAGATCTGGTCGTCAACCGTCGGGCCATGTTCGAATCGTTGAAGAAAGTTAAGGCTTGGGTACGGGTCGACGGATACTACGATCTCGGACCCGGCCCACGCGTTTCCCAATCCACCCAGGAAGAAGCCTATCCACTCTCGCGTTGTATGACCTGCGGGTGTTGCGTTGAGGCTTGTCCACAGTTCAACGATCATTCGTCGTTTATTGGACCCGCTGCCATTTCTCAGGTCATATTGTTCAACGCCCATCCTACCGGCGCCACAGAGGGCGGCGCCCGCCTTGATGTGCTCACCTCCGACGGCGGCATTGCGGATTGCGGCAACAGCCAAAACTGCGTCAAGGTCTGCCCCAAAGATATCCCGCTCACCGATTCCATCGCCAAAGCCGGTCGCGATGCCACTTTGCATAAGATTCGACAGTGGTTCGGGCGATAATCCTCTAGAATCTGTTGGAATTGAGTAGAGCCGGCGCCCCTTCCGACTCGCGTGATCGCTGATAACGATCATACTCCGGCGCGGAGGCCGGAGCTATTCACTCTTGGAGGTATTGGAATGGTACGTGCGGTTTCACTAATTCTTCCGTTGCTGGTCACAATCGGTGCTTCCGGGGCCCCGGTCGGTCGGATTGATCCCAAGAATCCCCCGCACGGACGTTTCAGTGATGAGTGGGCGGAAGTGTTCATGGCCGGCGGCAAGGTTGGATACTTACATGCCACGATGAACCGCAACGGCGACATCATCCGCACCGAGTCCGTCACCCGGATCAAGCTGGGGCGCCTCGATAGCCCCGTGGTGATTGAGATGCGCCAACACGCCGAAGAGACCCTCGGTGGTGTTCCGATCCGATTCGGTTCCGAGATGAACGCTGCTTCGATCAAGACGGCCACCAATGGGACCGTAGCCGATGAACGTGTCACGATCGTGACATCACAGTATGGCATGGACCAAACGCAGAGTTTCGACTACCCCAAGGGGGCGGTTATGGCATGGGGGCAGTTTCGTGAGGGATTGCTGCGCGGTTTCAAGCCCGGTACGCAATATGCCACCGATGTGTACGCCCCCGAACTTCGCCTCGATGGTGCCGTTGTCGCCAAGACCAAAATCGGCGAATGGGAAGAGTTCACTCATCAAGGCAAGCAGCGCAAGGGACAGCGGATCACGGTTGAGATGGTCTCGCCGATTGGTTCCCTGGAGCTGACGAGTTGGGTGAACGAGTTTGGCTGGCCGATCAAGGCGAAGATCCCCGCGCCGGGATTGGGCGACATGCTCATTTGGACAACCGATCAAGCGTCGGCCCTAAAGGATTTCCTACCCCCGGAAATCTTCATGGCCACCACCATTAAAGCCAAGCGCAGCATCGACGCCAAGTCCGCAAGTCGTATTAGCTACAGAGTCAAAACGATCAAAAGTGACGTCGAGTTGGCTGACTTCCCTACGACACCCATGCAAACCTCGAAGCGCATGCCCGATGGGAGCATCGAGCTCTCCGTCAAGCGTCTGATTCACAAGCAAGGCGCCCCACGCGGCGCAGGCGATGAGCCGCTGACCCAAGAGCAACTGGCCGAGTTTCTGGACTCCAACCTGATGATCAACACCAGCGACCCGGAATTGATCAAGCTCGCCAAACAGGCCGGCGGTCAAGAGCGCGATCCCTTCATGTTGGCCGACAGGCTACGTCGCTTTGTCAGTAATTATGTCACAACCGAGACACTAGGAATCGGCTTCGCTACGGCCAGCGAGGTCTGCCGCACGCGGGCGGGCGATTGCAGCGAATATGGCGTGCTGCTGGCGGCCCTGGGGCGCATCAACAAACTGCCGTCGCGGGTGGTGGCCGGTCTGGCATACGTCCCGCTTTTCGGCAACGAAAGCGACATTTTCGGCTACCACATGTGGACGCAGTTCTACATCGACGGGCGATGGGTCGATTTCGACGCCGCCCTACGAGAATCCGTATGCAGCCCGGCGCGCATCGCCTTCGCCACCTCCTCGCTGAAACACGCCGGCCTGGCCGACCTCAGCCTACCGCTCATCTCCAAAATCGGCGCCATAGACATCGACGTGCTGAAAGTGGAATAGGGCGAACAGGCCGCATTGGGCCACAGTTTTGCAAGGAAAAACTCAAAAACTGCCTTTGCGGCGTGCCATTGCTGGTTTCATCGGCTTGTGTTGTCGTGACGCAAAAAGACGCCTAGAATGCCCGTTTGGTGTTTTGGGGTTTGGCGTGCGATGGCATGAGGCCGTCGCGCGGTGATTCGGGAGACGAGCTTGAACGCGAAATTGGCACCGATGGTAGCGGCAATAGCGGGCGTGTTGGTCTGTGTGGCTGGCTGGTTAACCTTGCCGGCACTGCAAAGTGCGCAATCCGCCGCGGAGAGCGAGGCGTCGGTCGAACTGGAACGCGCCCGCCGTTTGCTCCACGAATACGACGCCAACCTGACTTATGCGTCCCTCCTATCAGATCGTCTGACGGACGAAGTGGCCGAGCTCGCTCTCGACGATATCTCGTCGGCCATGGAAGATGAATACCAGGCCTTGCACACCACGATGTGGGAGGCTTACGTGCCCACCGATTGGCGGTCCGGTCGCGACAATTCACCGCGTCAAGCCCGGACGAACTACGGCAATGCATCCGGCGACATGCGTCAGGGCCTCCGCGCGGCCGCAGATTCAATCGAACAAAACGCTCGACTGCTGGACCAGGCCAAGAGTGCCGTTAATAAGGCACTATCGGTGAGTGTGGGCGACGCTTCTTCTCGCGATCACGCGGAGGCCAACCGCCTCAAGGGCACCGTCCTTCACTACATGGGAATGGCCGCCCGCGTCGAAGCCCGGTTGCAGCGTAGCGCGGGTGATTGGTATCGCCGTCGCCTCATTGCATTGGCGACCCAAGCCCAGGCCGCGCGGGCGAGTCAGGCACTCGTTTCTGGTAGTGAAGTGGATCAGCGGATCGCGGATCTGAATAATCGTGGGGCGGAGTTAGAAGCCGCCTATCACAAAGATAAAAAGGCACTCGCGGCGCTGGATGATCGCGTTGAGGATTTGGAAACGCAACTGGCCGCAGCCCAGGCGCGACGTACCGACGCCCTCCGAGAGATGGACGACATCAAAGCGAAGGGAATCGATTTTTCCGATCCGCAAGGCGGGGAGCGTTTCAGCATACGGTTGAAGTCTTTTGATAAGGCGTTTCGCGAGTCCGATCGCGAAGTACGCCGGTTGCAGTTCGGCGATTTTTCAAGTGCCCACATTGACCAATCCGGCGATTTCCTGAACGGCAAGTATGTCGAAAACGGATCGAGCAGTGCGCTCACCGTTGAGCATGGCTTATTGCACTTTCGGGGGCAGCAGGCCGTGTTGGCGGCGCGGATCACCGGTCTGGATGATGCCGGAAAGAACCTGTACGACGACATCGCACGTTTGGAAGGCATGAAGGCTTCGTTTGCGGAATCGCAATCTCGTGCGCTGGCCGATCTCCGAGCATCAACCGAGGCCGCGGCAGAGTTGTTCGACGAGCTCAATCGGATCGATTCCGAGGCGTTTGCCATCGAGGACCAAGCACTCGATCTGCTGGATCAAGCTGCGCGTGCCGCCAAGCAGGCATCGCGCAACGCCGACCTCTGGGTGCGCGAGGCCCGCGATAAGACACAAGGGATGTCGTCGGAAACGAAAGGTCGATCCGCAATGGGCTCGCGCATCAATGATGGTTGGATGGGCGGGTTCATCGCGGCGGAAGAGGCCGACGCGCAATTGGCGATGGGCTGGATCCACTTTGACCGCTACGACGCCGCCAGGAAAAACGTCGCACTGTTGGAAAAGGTGGCCGATGTACTTGAGCTTAAGGAAGCTGATGTCGAAAGTGAACGCGAAAAGCTGACCGCAGCGCACGACGCCGGTTTGGAAGAAATCAAGGCCGCCGTCCGTGTGCTGGAAAGTGCCCATCGCGGCAGTGACCGCCACTGGACACTATCCGCCCAGGCCGCCGGCGCCACGTATCTCCTGTCGCTGCTTGGTCACGAGGATTACGTGGCCGACACCATCGAGGCCTACCGCGCCGCCCTCAAAGGCCGGGAAACCGAATCCTTCGCCGAAACCTTCGCCACCCGCCTGAGCCGCCTCGAACGACGGTAGAAACGCCGCCTGCTCGAAATCGAGCCGCTTCGGCTCCATCCTCTGTGACTCCCGCGCTCCGTTATCGCCCAAAAGGTGGCGCACGAAAGTCATTGCCTCGCTTCACGCGTTGTGGTATCATCCAACCACCTCCCCTTGGACGCACTTTGATTTCGACCTCAACGGGGACATAAGCCTGGCAGATTTCGCGATGCTTCAGAGGTCTTACTCTGGTCCTTAGGATAAGGGCGGCGAAGGCCTCTGCTACCGCGCAGCCACTTGTTGAAGGTGAGGCACGTCGAGGATATCAAAGCGGGTCGTGACGGAGGCGATGGCTTCGCCGCGCTGGTGGACGTTGCGTTCATGCACGGGACCGAGTTGGCCGGACGCCTGCGTCAGATAGGTGACACCATATGGATTGAGCCCCATGACGCGTGTGGCCGTCGCATCGACCGCCGGAAAATTGCGGCCCATCAAGAGGCAGCCCGCCGGCTTGGGGGTGCCCATAATCGGTCCGTCCCCTTCCATACCTACGATGCCGTCGACGATGGACAGCGTCGGGGCGACGGTCGCATTGATGTCGAGAATGGATTCACTGATGCCCTGGTAGTGCAGGACGTTCTTGGGCCAGCCATAGACCACACCCGGCATGACACCGAACAGGTTCTTCATCGAGCAGGTGACGCCGGTCCAATGGTGTGTTTTGAGCTTTGGCATCGACACCAGCCAATCGGCCCGCAGGATCGTGTTGGGCAGTTGCAGCGCGCCGAGCTTAGTCCAGTGACCACGGTTCGGCACGGTGGTTACCTCGTCGTGGTTCAGGTCTACAAACGGCAGGCCGGATTCTTCAAGCGCCCGACCCATCCCCGATTCCTCCAGCACCAAGCGCGAGTCGCGACGATGACCCTGGCCTTCGGCGACGATGACTTCTTCAGCATCCAGTCGGCGGAATACTTCCGCGGCCGCGACAACGACGGCCGGGTTGGTGTTGATGTGCGGTTCGCCCGAGGCCGTTTCGACCAGATTGGGCTTCAAGACGATTCGTTTCCCGCGCACTTGTCGGCGGGTGATACCGATTTCGTTGAGGCCCTCTTTGATCAGTGCGGGTAGATCGGCGTCGTACCACTGCGCCCGGCCGATGAATACCGCGGCGCGTTGTCCGTGCTCATGGCGACTCCAATGCCACATGGCGCCGGCGATGCCTCCGCCCGCTGCCAAAGCACCGGCCGCACCCAGCAGGTCACGGCGCGTGGGAAGTGTGCGCCCAGATCCATCCACAGGTGGCGTAACGGTGTCACCCATTGACTTGAGACTCCCGTGGTTGTGCCGCATCGCAACCGAACGGCGGTGATTTAGGATCGGCCAGGAGCAGCAGTGCGTCCTCCAGCGGGCTGGCATCGCGGCCCAGGGCGCGCAAGGCGCTTTCGGACAACCAGGTGTCAGCTTCGCGCGGTCGCACTCCGCATTCCGTGAGCCCGATCACCCCCCATGCCAGACTCATGGGCGATCGGACGTGCTGAAGTTCGCCATTTAAGTAGTGGATCGACGGTTTGATCGATGCGATGTCACGCGCTCCGGCGAGTGCCGTGAGTACAATACCCGTCGTGCCGGGGAAGGGGCGTAATGTGCGGCCGAACGTTCGTGTGTTGCCGTAGTTCCAACCGCCGCTTGGAAACATGCGGTCTCGAAGCAGCACCACCGCTTCGCGGGTGCGCGGATGGTGGTCTTGGCCGACGGCCCGAAGCCCCAAGACACCGTAGGCGGTGGGTTCAAGCCAGGAATGCGTACCCTCAACCCACGACCAGCCTTGGAGTTGCGAGTTGTGCCCATAAATATCGGGACGATTAGGGATGGCACACCCACGTGTGTTGACTAGCCACTGCACCGCACGATCGATCGGGTGTTCATAATCGTGGCCGGAATCGGCGTCATGCGCGTTCCACGCGGCAATGGCCAGTCCCGTTGGCCAATACGGCGAATCGGCCGAGGGTGTTGATGGAACGCCGCCGCTTTTCTCCTGTATCCGCGCCAGCATTGTCAGGCCGTGCTGCCAGTGATCCGGTGTCATGCCATGTCTAATCATCGCAAGACAAACCAGCGCCGTCGGCTCAGCCGCCGCCGGGGATCCCGTCCGGTAACTCCACCCGCCCGGCGCACATGCGGTACTGGATAACCGATCAATCATTGTAGTTTGCCACGGGGTGGACATCGAAAATACATCGTCCGGCGAAACCACTCACTTCAACTCATGCGATATCCAAGGTAGGCCGTTTGCTAAGTCCGCATGTCGAATCGACGAGCGATAATACAGTCGAGCTTGTCGTCTTTCGTGTTTCTACTTGCCTTACTCCTTCCTATATGAGAAATTGGATTACAGGTAATACCGTAACAGGCTTGGCCCGGAGTGTATGGGCTGAGAACGGAAGGGAGAGCGAACGTGAGATCATTACATCAAACACTAATGCGTTTGCTGCGATCTGAAGACGGTCCGACGGCCGTGGAGTACGCGATTCTCTTGGCTGTCATTGCTGTGTCTGTCATTGGTGCTCTTAGTTTGTTTGGTGTGCATATGGACAACGTGTACTCTGCGGTGACCCTCACGTTGGACGTGTTTCTATAAAGGCATCTCCAAGCAGAGCACGCTCCCATCAGAGCTGCGACCGTGTGGGAGCGTTTTCCGATGCGGAAGTCAGGTCGCTTCCCTGCGGGTGCGGATCAAAAAAAGACTTAGAACCTATCCCAGAATTGTGTGGCACCGGCATCTTGCCGGTGTATTCACGGGCTGGAAGCCCGTGCCACACTTGAAATTGGGATAGGCTCTTACGGGACGCTCAGACACTTCAGGGCGCGAGAGGCGGTCGGATCTTGTTAGCAGCTAGGCATTTAGAGTCGGTCCTTGGGCGGCGACGCTGCGCGGTGGACCCGATAATGGTGTCACGATTGGGCACAGAGAAAAATATTTTTCGCTCTGGCACTTGTTTGATTTGCCTGAGCGAAACTTGTTTTCTATATTGAATGTAGAACAAGCGTCGGGGGCTAGGCACCAACGCGAACTTCGGGGGGCTCGAAGAATCCTTTCTGCGTTTCTCCCACGGCTGAAGCTGGATCGACGAGGCAGG
>Ga0326597_10008215_pt1 | contig 14106 bp, 15 predicted proteins | sample RVTome_12_FD_203789 | JGI IMG/M metagenome (GOLD analysis project Ga0326597, IMG submission 203789) | Soil microbial communities from uranium-contaminated site in the Upper Colorado River Basin, Wyoming, United States - RVT100D185 | ecosystem: Environmental > Terrestrial > Soil > Contaminated >... | reverse complement strand
CCTGGTCGTCTTTGGCACCGGGTTCCTGGGGCCGGTGCTCGCAGTCGGGCTCATCTCGATGCCTTTCATCGCCCTCAGCGTGGCCGAGGGAGTCGAAGGTGTCGACCCCAATCTGGTGAGGATGGCCAAGGCGTTCCGGAGAAGCGAACGGCAGATCTCCCGGCATATCCAACTGCCCTCGATCATGCCCTTCGTCTTTGCCGGCGTGCGTCTGGCATTTGCCATCGCCTGGAAAGTCGAGGCGTTGACCGAGGTGTTCGGGTCGTCCAACGGGGTCGGCTTTCAGATTCGGTTCGCCTTCCAGGCGTTCAGCATCACCAACGTCCTGGCATGGACCCTCCTGTTCATCATCTTCATGCTGATGATCGAGCGCGGCCTGGCCTGGATCGAGCGACGGGTGTTCAGGTGGCGCACCTGGGAGCAGACGGCATGACCGCCTCGACCGCCGCTGCAACCTCGGCGCCGCCAGGACAGGGCAAGATCGGTCGTGCCCTCACCTCGGATTGGGCGGCGCGGATCACCTTCTACATCGCCACCATCGCCGCCTGGCAGCTCCTCGCCTGGCAGGTCGAGCGGATGCCGGCTCCGTGGGAGACATTCGAGTTCCTCTTTCGCGAGCTGACCGGAGGGTCCCATGGCGGTGTCGTCACCGGGGAGTTCTGGGAGCACTTCCTCGTCACCGTGCAGCGGTTCTCGATAGGCCTCGTCGTCGGGTTCGTCACCGGGGTCATCCTGGGGATAGCCATCGGGACGTTCAGCTTCGTCAAGAGCCTCCTCAACGACGTGATGCTCGTTTTCCTGGCCCTGCCCGCGGTGATCTGGGCCTTCCTCACCGTCATGTGGTTCGGGCTGGGGTGGGAGGCGCCGGTCTACACGGTCATCCTGGCCACGATCCCGTTCGTGGCCGTGAACGTCGCCCAGGGTGTCCGCGCAGTCTCTCCCGATCTGCACCGCATGTCCGACGCCTTCAGGGTCCCTCAGGAGAGACGGCTCCGCCATCTGATGCTGCCGGCGATCACGGGGTACCTGTTCACCGGTCTTCGCTTCGCAGTGATCATCGGCTGGAACGCGGTGTTGCTCGCCGAGTGGTTTGGCGCCACCAACGGCGTCGGCTGGCGGTCACGGTTCTGGTACGACGCCGCCCGCTACCGGGGTTTCCTCGGGTGGGTCATCGTCTTCATCATCTTCATCTTCCTGCTCGACGGTTTTGTGATGCGCCCGTTGCAGCGGAGGGCGTTCCGCTGGCGGGATGGCCGCCCGGCCGAAAGGGAGGCCGTTGCGGAGTCGATGATCGACAATCTGGTGGCGACGGGCGTTTGATGATGCAGGAGCAATGATGGCGACGCTGACTGTGAACGAGCTCACCAAGACCTTTCCCCCGGTCAGCAAGGGTGGCCAGCCGGTCCGGGCGATCCAGGGCATCTCGTTCGAGATGTCGGGCCAGGTATTCGTCTCGCTGGTCGGGCCGTCGGGTTGTGGCAAGAGCACCCTCCTGAACATCGTCTCCGGCGTGGACACACCGACCGGCGGGACCGTCACGGTCACCAAGGATGGCAAGCCGGCGCGGCTGGGTTATGTATTCCAGGATCCGAGGCTTCTCCCGTGGCGGACCGTGATGCAGAACATGCTCTACGTCAGCGACATCGAGGAGGAGGAGGGGCGGGCCAACGCACGCAGGTTCCTGGAAATGGTCGGTCTCGCCCACGCGGAGGACATGTTCCCGGGTCAGCTCTCGGGGGGCATGCAGCAACGTGTCGGTATCGCCCGGGCATTCTCGGTCGGGCCTGACCTGCTGCTGATGGACGAGCCGTTCAGCCATCTCGACGCCATAACCGCACGGTCGCTCCGGGAACAGCTCCAAGAGATGTGGAACGAGACCAAGAAGACGGTCCTGTTCGTCACCCACGACGTGATGGAGGCGGTTCAGCTCTCCAACCGGATCATCACCCTCGCCCACGGGGGCACCGTCTTCGACGACACGACGCTCGATCTGCCTTTCCCGCGCAGGGCGTCCGACCCGGAGTTCGCCCAGCATCAGGCGAGGATCCTCGGCCGCTTCGAGGACATGGAGGCGGAGCACTCGACGGCGCCCAACGCCAGCTAGTGGCCTGGTCTCGTCTTGGCTTCGAGCAAGCGTGCCAGGGCGGCGGCGTCCATCTCGCCGAGCCCTTGTTCGACCGCCTCCTGGTACCAGGGGAGACTGGCGTCGAGCAATGGAGTGGGGACGCCGATCGATCTGCCGAACTCGCCGATCACCGCGATGTCCTTGATGAACATGCTCAGCCGCGCCGCCGGTGGGTAGTCGTCGGCGACGATCATCGGGCCGCGAATCTCGAAGATCCGCGAGCTGCCCACCCCGGCGGATATCACCTCGAGGATCCGGGCCGGGTCGAGCCCGCCCTTGGTCCCCAAGACGAATGCCTCGGCGGTTGCCAGGTTGTGAACCGAGACCAGCAGGTTGGCCACGAACTTCATCTTCGATCCGTTGCCGAACTCACCCAGGTCATAGCTGGCCTTGGCGATGACGTCGAATACCGGCCGCACCCGCTCGATGGCGCCGCCGTCGCCGCTGGCGTAGACGACGATCTCGGCCGCTTCGGCCTGAAGTCCGGTTCCGCTCACCGGTGCGTCGATCATGATCGCCCCCACCGTCGCCAGTGCATCCCGAGCCTGGTCCTTGGCGGCGAGCGGAAATGTGCTCATCTCCACCACGATCAAGTCTTTCCCCGCACCCTCGAGCAGGCCATCCGGACCCTGCACGGCGTCGTGCAAGGCCGAGACCCGAGGCAGGGCGACCAGCAAGACGTCGGATGCCCTGGCCACTGCGGCGTTGGAGTCTGCGGGGCTGCCTCCGATCTCGCCGAGCGTCTCCAGGCGCGCGGGGTCGACATCGAAACCGGTGACCTCGTGTCCGGCGGCGAGGAGATTCCGCGCATAGGCCATGCCCATGATCCCGAGGCCGACCACTCCGATCCGCTCCATGGGTTACCGCGCCGTCTCTGCCAGGAACTGGCCAATCGCCCGGAGCAGGGCCTCCGGTCGTTCCAGTTGGGGGCAGTGGCCGCATCCCGGGATCTCGACGAATCGCGAATTGGGGATCGCCGCCGCCACCTCGCGTCCCAGGTCCGGAGGTGTCGTCTGGTCGATCTCGCCTGCAATCACCAGGGTGGGGTTTTCGATGGCGGGCAGGACACCGCTCAGATCGAGAACGGCGAGAGCCCGGCAGGCGGAAGCGAAAGCCTGGGGATCGATCTTCTCGAGGACGGCGCGGCGCTCCCCGGGCGCCTCCGGGTGGGCCTCAAGGTATGACGGAGGGAAGATGCGCTGGATGGCGACGTCTGCGACGGCAGGCATGCCCCCGCTCTCGGCCAGGTTGCTCATGTTGGTGAATGCGCCCTTGCGATCATCGGGAAAGCCGGGCCCGGTGTTGGAGGCGATGAGACGGGTGAACCGATTGCCGTGATCGAGGGCAAGGGCCAAGGCCACGAACGAGCCCAGCCCGTTTCCCAGCACCGTGGTATCGGGGCCACAGCCGAGCCGTGACATGGTCGAGGCCACGACCCGAGCCAGGTCGGGCACCGTCAGATCGTTGCCCGGTAGGGGCGTGGAGGCACCGAAGCCGGGGAGGAAGACCCGATGGACCGTCAGGGTGTCGGCCAGCGAGGAGGCGACCCCATCGAACGCCTCGGGACCAGTGAGGAGTGAGTGGATGATCACGAAGTCAGGCCCCCCTCCCGACGTGTCGACCTGGACCAAGCCGTCGCCGACGTCGATCACATTCTGGAGCCCGGAGGTCATGGGAGGCCGATCATATGGCCGTGGATCGTCGGGGAGACTCCGTGAGCACACCCGAATGGCACGTCAGGCCCGGGGCCTCCCGTCTCGCGCTTGGGGTTGAATGCTCGTCATGAGTGAGGAGGAACTATGAGACGGCACAACCCGGCAACCATTGCGGGGCCGTTCGCCACCACCTATAGCCACGGCATCGAGGTGACCGAGCCGAAGCGGCTCCTGTTCGGAGCCGGTCAGGTCGGGGTCGATCCCGACGGCCGCGTTGGCGAGACCATCGGGGAGCAGGCGCGTCTGGTCTGGGACAACATCCGGGCAGTCCTCGCCTCTGCTGACATGGAGATCACGGACATCGTCCAGCTCAACATGCTCCTGGTCGATCGCGCCGACCGCGAGGCGGCGCACGAGGTTCGTCAGGGGGTGCTGGGAGACCATCGACCGGCGTCGACACTCATGTACGTGTCGGGTCTGTCACGGCCCGAGTGGCGGATCGAAATCGACTTCATCGCCGCCCGGTGACCCATGGGTATCTGCCCGGCTCCCACAGGCCGAGGCGTCGAGAGTGCAACGCGTGGCGGAATCCGCTGCGCGTTGCACTCTCGACGGATTTGGTGCGTCTGACTGCTCTCACGACCAGGGCGAGCCTGGGGCTCCTATTCGGAGGCAGCGTTCCGCTCCCGAAAATAGCGCTCGGTGACGGGCAGCACCACGATCCCGGCACCGCGATCCTCGAGCGCCGTGTTCGCCCGCTCGAAGATGTCGACCTGGCATCCGAGGTCCCGTAACAGCAGAGCGGAGGTGAGACCGCCGACGGACCCGCCGGCGATTAGCACCCTCGGCCAGCTCATCCTGGAGAGGTCATCTCGGCCGGTTCAGCGCCTGATAGACCCACTCGGCGCTGACCGGGTAGTGATTGAGGGTGACGTCGGGATCGGCGATGGCGTCCTCGATCGCCGACACGACGGCGGCGGCGACCGGGATGGTCCCTCCCTCGCCGGCGCCCTTCACTCCGAGCGGGTTGTTCGGGGACGGTGTCTCGATGTGGATCTTGGTCAGTGGCGGCATGTCCAGCGCAGTCGTCAGCAGATAGTCCATGAAGGAGGTGACGAGAGGCTGGCCGTTCTCCGAGTAGCGGATGCTCTCGCGCAGAGCGTTCCCGAGACCATGCGCCACACCACCGTCGATCTGACCGTCGACGATCATCGGGTTGAGAAGCGTGCCGCAATCGTGGACCACCGTGTAGCTCACCACCGTCACCTGACCGGTCTCCGGGTCCAGCTCGACCTCGGCCACATGCGTCCCATAGGTGAAAGCCGCCCCACCGAAGGGAAGGATGCGCTCGGTGGAGAGGCCCGGGCTCTTCTGGTCAGGTGTGACCAATCCTCCAAGCCTTGGCTGGGCGTCGGCGGCGAGCCGGGCCAGCGGGATCTCGGATCCCGGCTGTCCCACGACCATGGCGAGCCCGTTTTGGAGGACGATGTCCTCGACCGCCGCTTCCAGCCTGGAGGCAGCCAAGGTCTTGACGAGATGTGCCAGGTCCGCGGCTGCGACATGGACCGCTGCCGCCGCCGTTTGCCCGGTGCGGCTCGCCACGGTTGCCATGCCATATCCGTATCGCCGCGTGTCCCCGCCCCGCACCCTGACATTGTCTGGATCGACGCCGAGGTGGTCCGCACAGATCTGGGAGAAGACCGTCGAGTGCCCCTGACCCTGGGCGGCGGCGCCGGTCTCGACCAGCACCTCACCGCTGGTCAGGACCTCGACCCGCGCTCCGTCGTAGGGGCCGGTGCCGGTGTCTTCGATGTATGAGGCTATGCCATAACCCCGGCGCAGCCCCGCGGCCTCCGAGCTCGCCTTCCTCGCTGCGAAGCCCTCGATGTCTGCGGCGTGAAGGGCGCTTTCCAGCGCCTGTGGGTAGTCGCCGCTGTCGTAGGCGATGAGAGCCCCGTCGGTTCCTGTGATGCCAGGGTGGTAGGGGAGGGACCCGGGCTGGATGAGGTTGCGTCGCCTCACTTCGGCCCGATCGATGCCGAGGTCTGCAGCGATGGCGTCCATCACGCGCTCGACCGCGAAGTTGGCATTGGGCCGCCCGGCCCCACGAATCGCCGCGGTCGGGGTGGCGTTGGTGAAGACGCAGTCGATCCAGGCGTCGAGGGCCGGGATCACGTACGGACCCGACATGAGACGCAGAGTGGTCAGGGGGACAACCACCCCGTACGTGGCGAACGCCCCGCAGTCATGGATGAACCGAGCCCTCAGCGCGAGGATCTTCCCTTCGTTATCGAAAGCGGCATCGACCCGGCCGCTCTGCCCTCGTTGCTGGAGGGTGGCCGTGAAGTGCTCGCGTCGTCGCTCGGCCCATTTGACGGGAGCATCGAGGTGTCTGGCCAGGGCTGCCAGGACGTACTCCTCGGGATAGACGGCCGCTTTCGGCCCGAAGCCGCCCCCGACGTCGGGCGCGATCACCCTGACATCGTCGGGGGAGAGCCCGAAGTAGGCGGCAACGTTGGCCCTCACCGCATGCGGTGCCTGGGTCGAAGTCCAGAGCGTGAGCTGTGATTCCAGGCGGTCCCAGCCGGCGAACACGGCGCGGCCCTCGAGCGACGCCCCCGCTCCCCGGTGCTGGTCGACGTCGATAGCGACCGACCTGGGTGCGCGGGCGAAGGCAACGTCGACGTCTCCGTAGCCGGCGGTGAGTGTGGCGATCAGGTTGGAGGCCGACCCCTGATGCACGAGGGGACTGTCCGGGTCCAGCGCCGTCCGGTGGTCGACGACGGGTGGGAGGGGCTCGTAGTCGACCTCCACGGCTTCGGCGCCGTCGATGGCGTCGTGCATCGAGGATGACACCACGACCGCGATCGGCTGGCCGACGTAGCAGGCCTCATCCTGTGCCAGGGGTGAAGCTTGCGTCGGCTGGCGAATCAGAGGCGACGGGTTCTGGCTGGGCATCGGGCTCTCCAGCCCGAGGTCGGATGCCGTGAACAGCCGCACGTCTTTGGCGGCGGAAGGATCGAGCTTGACGGATCGGATCGTCGCGTGAGCCTCGGCGCTGCGAATGAAGACGGCGTGCAACATGCCGGCGGCGGTCTTGTCGTCGACGTAGTGCCCCCGACCCGTCACCAGACGCGGGTCTTCGAGTCTGCGCAGGGGTCGCCCGATCATTGGTTCGCCCCGACGGTGAGGAGTGGAGGTCACTCCGTGACAATACGGTCCGTCGCCCGGCAGGACGGCCCGGAGAGTCGGGGTGACTTCGGCATCCCTCGACAGCAAGCTCGATCTGATGGGCCGTGAACCCTGCTCAGCAGGCTTGGTTGCACACCAGATCGCTAGCTCGATCTGATGGGCCGTGAACCCTGCTCAGCAGGCTTGGTTGCACACCAGATGGCAAGCTCGATCTGATGGGCCGTGAACCCTGCTCAGCAGGCTTGGTTGCACACCAGATGGCTAGCTCGATCTGATGGGCCGTGAACCCTGCTCAGCAGGCTTGTTTGCACACCAGATTCACCGGGTCGGGGCGATACAGGCCGGCGATCTCTAGCTCGGCAACCACACGAAGAAGCCGCGCAAGGGCTCACCGGTCGACTGCCGTGGCCGGGGGGATCGGTAATCCTCACCGAGGTCGAGATGGATCACCGGGCGTGAGCCGGGGTGATTCGGGTCGTATAGGTGAATCGCCACCTCTCCATCGTCGGAGACCTCATACCCGGTCGCCACCACCTGATGGTGTCTGGCCGGGCTGGCCACCCCGTGTGCTCGAATCAGGGTGAGCGATGCAGGAGTGTCGTCTTCCAGGGCGGCGCGCAAGGCGGGCCATTCCTTTTGCCCGGTGAGCCGGCCGACATCGTTCGACCAGAACCACCACCAGGGAGCTCGGTCGGGGAGCATCTGCCAGGTGATGCAGCGCTCCAACAACTGCCGGCCCCTCATGGAGTCGACTTGCCATCCGACCAGCTCGGAGAAGAGCTCCTCGCCCGGTCCCGGAACCGAGTCGATGTCGGCTATCGGCTCGCCTCTTCGGAAGCGGTCCAATGCGGCCCATGACATCCCGCCACAGAGACCGAATGTCCCCCAGAAGTCCTCGGCACCGGCGAGATCGGTCAGGTGACGGATGGCCTTCGGCAAGTTCAGCCCGGTCAACTCGGACAGGCGGCCCTGGCGCACCAGCTCCGCGACGACGGCACCGCCATGGAAACGGTTGGCGAACTTGAAACCATGCACATGAGGGTCGAAGCCGGTGTGGACCTCCACCATCGACTCCCGGATTGACAGTCGTACACGTCGCCCCAGCTGCCCGGTTGCCGACCATACCAAACCACGCCGGCGCCCCAGCCGGCGGCGTGTGATACTGCACGGCTCTACGAAAAGAGGAAGCCAAGTGTTCGAATACGTCTGTGACCACATCGTTCCCGGTTGTACCCACATGGATCGGGATGCGAAGCGTGAGAAGCTCCTCGAACGAGCAGCCATTCACCTGAGGGAGCATCACGATCTGGATCACACCCACCAGCCGATAGCCGAAGCTCTGAAGAAGACCGGGATCATCTACGTCCGACCTGGCTGAGGTAGAGGGAAGAAGCCGGCTCACGACAGATCTGCCAGAGGGTTCTCTCGACGGGTGATCCGGATGACGACGTCGCGCTGACCATTCGATGAGCGGGGGCCTGACTTCCGCCGACGCCCAGGCATAATCGGTCTTCGAACTCGAACGCACCATGTCGCACCCCAGGAGGTGAGCACCATGCCCACAGAGCCAACCACTGAGCAGCACAAGAAGGTCACCGGCCCGGCGTCGTACTTCCCTTCGATCGAGAAGAAGTACGGCAGACCGGTGGGCGAGTGGATCGACATGATCCGCTCCAGCCCGCTCGAACGACACTCCGAGCTGGTCAACTGGCTCAAGTCCGAGCACGCGATGGGTCACGGGCACGCCACCGCCTTGGTCGCCTACACGCTCCACCAGGGCAAATGATGGCGGTCGGGCGGATCGGCCTGACCCGTGGCCGAGCCCATGAGTGACGAGCGCGCCGATGCCCTGATCCTGTTCGGCATCACCGGCGACCTGGCCCGTCGACGGCTCTTTCCCGCGCTCTATGCGCTTGCCGAGGACGGCCGGCTCGGCATCCCGGTGATCGGGGTGAGCCGGGCCCAGGAGGACAGTGAGTCATTGCGCAAACGGGCGAGGGCGGCGATCGAGGAGTCCGGCATCGTCATCGACGAGGACGTGTTCGACCGGCTCGGCTCGCAGCTCAGCCACGTGCCGGGCGACTACCGAAGCCCGGCGACCTTCGAGGCGATCAGAGAGCTCGTCGGCGATCGTCGCTGCACGGTCTCCTACCTCGCCATCCCGCCGTCGCTGTTCGACGATGTCATCCGCGGCCTCGCTGCCGCCGGTCTGCACTATCACGGCCGGGTCGTCGTCGAGAAGCCCTTCGGCAGGGACACCGCCAGCGCTCTCGAGCTCAACGAGATCATCCATCGCCACTACCCCGAGGAGCGTGTCTACCGCATCGACCACTTCCTGGGCAAGGAGGCGCTGCAGAACCTGATGGTCTTCCGCTTCTCCAACACCGTTCTCGAGCCGATCTGGAACCGCCATTTCGTCCGTGGCGTGCAGATCACCATGTCCGAGGCGTTCGGCGTGGAGGGGAGGGGGGCCTTCTACGACTCGGTGGGCGCCATGCGTGACGTGGTGCAGAACCACCTTCTGGTGATGCTGTCGCTGCTGGCGATGGAGCCGCCGGTCTCCGACGATCCCGACGCGTTGCGGGATGAGCGGGTCAAGGTGTTCAAGGCCACCAAGCCACTCGACCCCAAGAACGTGGTGAGCGGGCAGTACTCCGGGTATCTCGAAGAGCCCGGTGTCGCCCCGGGCTCGTCCACCGAGACATTCTTCGCCGCCCGTCTCGAGATCGACTCCTGGCGCTGGGCCGGCGTGCCCTGGGTGATCAAGGCGGGCAAGGCCCTCGACACGACGGTGACCGAGGCCGTCGTCGAGTTCTTCCGACCTCCCCGACTCCTCTTCAGTGAGGATATGAAGGCTCCCGGGCCGAACCGGCTCTACTTCCAGTCGAAGCCGAAGGACCGGATCGTGCTCTCGATGCAGTCGAAGCGCCCCGGGCCTGAGATCGTGAGCGAGTCGGTCGACCTCGCCCTGGACTATGGAGAGAACCTGAGGGAGAGTCAGGACGCCTATCAGCGTTTGCTCGGGGATGCCCTGCGCGGCGACCAGTCACTGTTCGCCCGGGTCGACGGGGTGATGGAGGCGTGGCGCATCGTGTCGCCGATCGTCGACTCGGCCCCCGAGCCCTTCCCGTATGCACTGGGCTCATCGGGCCCGGCCCAGGCCGACGCTTTGGTCGGCTCGGACTGGGAGTGGCTCACCGGCTGAGCGTTGAGCCTGCTCGGGGCTACAGGTACTTGGACGCCGAGCCGGTGTTGAAGATGACCACGGTGTCGTCTGGCTCCACCCACCCCGAGTCGGCCAGCTGGTCGTAGGCGGTCACACAGGCCCCACCCTCCGGCGAGCCCCACACCCCCGCCTCTCTCGCCAGTCTCGCTGTGCCCTCCAGCATGGCGTCCTCAGCGACGGCCACCGCGGTGCCACCGGTGTCGCGCAGGCCGCGCAGCATCAGCCGGTCACCTAGGGCGGACGGGACCCGGAGACCGTAGGCAGAGGTCTCCTCCGGGCTCTCCCACGCCGTCGCCGAGGCCGCGCCCTCGTGGAAGGCCCGCACGATGGGGGCACAACCGGCTACCTGGACCGCCACCATCCGGGGACGCCGGGAGCCGATCCACCCGAGTTGCTCCATCTCGTCGAAGGCCTTGACCATCCCCACCAGACCGGTGCCGCCACCGGTGGGGAAGAGGATGGCCTCGGGCAGCCTGCCGAGATCCCAGAAGATCTCGTAGCCCATCATCTTCTTGCCCTCCACCCGATACGGCTCGAACAACGTCGACAACAGGAACCACCCGTTGGCGGCGGCCTTCTCCCGTTGCATCCGGTCGGCGTCGGCGATGGTCCCTACCACCAGGGTGACATTGGCCCCGTAGGCGCGGGCCTCCTCGATGAGGGGGCGAGGGCTGGTGGCGGGGATGGCGATGTCGACTCCGACCCCATGAAGGGCGCAGTAGGCGGCAGCGGCCCCACCTGCGTTGCCGTTGGAGGGGAGGCTGAACTCGGTTGCTCCCAGCTCTACGTTGCGGGCGATGGCGACGGCCATGCCGCGCGCCTTGAACGAGCCGGTCGGGTTCTGTGCCTCGTCCTTGATCCACACGCCCGGGCCGATACCCGGTGCGGTGAACATGGGGGTGGCCCCCTCGCCGAGGGTTGCCGTGTCGGCACCGGCGGCCGTCGGCATCACCTCGTGGAAACGGAATTGGCCGGGGGGACGGTCCAGGACCTCGTCGAGGGATGGCATCGACCGGTCCTGGAGGGGGTAGCGGGCGAGCAGCGGCCCGCCACAATCGGTGCAGATGTTCTGCAGCCGGTCGGTGTCGTGGGGCTTGGCGCAGTGGCCACAGCCGAGGTGGGAGATCATTTGTCTATCGACGATGTTGGTCGATCAGCTTGTCGAATGGGTGGACCCTCGATGAGCCCCCGGACCTCGACCTCGACGTTGCTCCGATCCGGGCCTACGTCCTTTGCCGCTTCAGTCGGTGGATCTCCACATACCGGCCTCCTCGTCCCAGATCCCGGCCACATCAGGACCGAGCGCCCAGACTGCATGTTGCAGGCACCGGTCTCGATATTCGGGTGTGATGCCTGCGTCGTGTCGCCCCAACACCCGCACCTGGGCGTCACGCCGGCAGCGGTGCTCGGACGAGCCCCACTGCGGGATGTGGTCACACCGGGGTCTCTCGGTCATCTGATACTCCCTTCCAGGTGTTGGTCACGGGCCGCCTGCAACTCGTCCATGCCCTCCAGGTCGGGGAGGTCGTCGTCGACATAACGGCAGATTGCATCGACCGAAGCGACGAGCGAGCCCGGGTTGGCGACGAGCCACGCGGACAGAGGAACGTGGTCCGAGGCGTCGAATCCGGCGCCGTCGAGGAGACGTCTGCCCTCTGCGAGCTTCCAGTGGTGGAGAGGCTGCCAGCCTCTTTGCAGGGTCATCATTGAGCGGACCAGGGCCAGGCTCATCGTGTGGCTCGACGTCTACCCGGTTGGTGATGTCCAGGAGTCGTATTCGACCACGGTCTCGAACCCGAGTCGCTTGTACACGGGGAAGCCCATCTCGGAGGATTGAAGGAAGGCGGCATCGCATCCTCGCTCGCCTCCGTCGACCACGGTCGCCATCGTCATCGCCCCGCCATAGCCGCGTCCGCGATGCTGGGGAAGTGTGGCAACGTTGACGACGGTGACCGACGAGTCGTGGAGGACACCGGCGGAGCTGGTGACGGGCTCACCACCGACATAGCCGGCATAGAACACGATGTCATCACGGTCGGCCAGCTCCGGAGTCAGCACGCCGCGGAGAGTCTCGAGCGACATCCCAAATCCCTCGGCGGACACCACACAGTGATCGTCGAACACATCCCGACCGGAACGGATCTCCAGGTCCGATGGCGTCTCGGAGTGAGTCGGGGGGCGAAGAAACATCCCTGGGGTCGGTTTCACCACCGGCACCAGGGTCGACGCCTGTAACACCTCGGCCAGCCGGTCATCGATGCCGACACGGAGGCTCACGGTGAATCTCAACTCGGTCTCCTCCAAGGCCGCCACCGCGGCCCTCAGGTCATCGGGTGTGGCCTCCGGGGTCTCGATGAGCACGTGGTTGAAGAGAGGGATGGGGGAGCGGGCCACCACCGCCACGACACCGCCGAAACGTGTCACCCACCCGTCGGGAGTCGTCTCGGCCGGCGTGCCCAGGCTGTGGATGTATGCCCCGTGCTCCCGATCCGCCGACGATGCGATCGCCATGGCGGTCACGTTAACCAACCACCCTTCGGGCGTTCGGGTCGGAGGCAGAGCTCGAATCATCTCCGGTCCCGAGATGCCCGGTTGAGCCGTAGATGAGGCTGCGTTGAGGGCCCTCGCGCATGATGCAAGCAAGAAAGGGTGCGGTCGAAGGGGTCGAGAAGACCCTTGGGGGGTCTGTTGAGAGGAGACGCCATGAGGCGAAGACCGCTGTCCGCACTGGTCGTATCCATGCTTGCGGCTGCGACCATGCTGTTCACTGTCCCCGTTGTCGCTGAAGAGCCTCGAGAAGGTTCAACCAAGGATCCGGGAGTCGGCATCCAGCTGGTGGGCGGGGATGTGCAGGACCTGACAGATGGGTTGACGCCCACCGATGTCGCCCAGACACTGGTGGGCCCCGGCGTGACCATCTCGAATGTCAGCTACACCGGCATTGGTGAGGCGCTGGGTACTTTCAGCGAAAGCGATGATCCCCCCGCCGTAGGCATCGCGGATGGTGTCATCCTCGGCTCCGGCTTCGTGAAGGACGTCGTCGGGCCAAACTCGTTGCCCAACACGAGCAGGATGAACGGCACGCCCGGGGATGCCGATCTCACCGCGCTTTCCGGGTTCCCGACCCTCGACTCCGCCGTTCTCACCTTCGATTTCGAGGTGCCCGAATTCGCCGAACGCATCTCGATGAGATACGTCTTCGGCTCCGAGGAGTACAACGAGTTCATCGGCACACAGTTCAACGATGTCTTCGCGTTCTTCGTCAACGGCGAGAACTGCGCCACGGTGGAGACGTCCCCGGTGAGCATCAACACGATCAACAATGGCGCCGACCCCAACGTGAACGGTGCCACGATCGCCGCGACCAACCCGGGGTTCTACGTCAACAACGATCCCTTCAATCCCGACGGCACCGGCGCAACACTGCCGGCTGCCCCGCACAACACCGAGATGGACGGCTTCACGGTCGTCCTGACCTGTGAGGCGGAAGTGTCCGACACTGCGACGAACACGATGAAGATCGCGATTGCCGATGCCAGCGACCGCGTACTGGACTCCTGGGTGCTTCTCGAGGCGGCCAGCCTGACCATCATCCCCCTGGATGTGACCAAGCATTGGTCCCAGACCGATGTCTGCTTCCTGGGTGGTGGCGACCCCGCGGAGGAGTGCCCCGACGGCACCAGCCTGGGCACGCCCTTGCCCATAGATGAAGATGGCGACTTCCAGATCGAGGCCGTGGTCAACGGAAAAGGGGTGATTGCCTCCTACAACCCCGGTCAGGTCTACGCAGTCTCCAGCGTGCGGGTCCTCGGCGACGTAGCCGGTCTCACGATCTCCGAGATCTACCAGAACTGCACGACAGACACGGGCATACTGACACTCAACCCGGCGCCTGGCAGAGGTGGCGG
>Ga0326597_10008214_pt1 | contig 14106 bp, 11 predicted proteins | sample RVTome_12_FD_203789 | JGI IMG/M metagenome (GOLD analysis project Ga0326597, IMG submission 203789) | Soil microbial communities from uranium-contaminated site in the Upper Colorado River Basin, Wyoming, United States - RVT100D185 | ecosystem: Environmental > Terrestrial > Soil > Contaminated >... | reverse complement strand
GCTGGTGGTGGGGCTCCTCGCGGCGTTCGTCGCCTACGGCCGCTGGTGGTTGGTGCCTCTCTCGACCAGATCTTGAGCCGCGTGTTGCGCGGTGCGGCAATGGGTTGGACGAAACCGACGAGCCGCACGTAAATTACGACCGATCGGTTTGCGCGGTCGGTGCGATGGATCGAAAGATTGTTTAAATGTCCAGGCCTGCCTACTAATGGGTGACCTCGTCTATAGCTTGAATATAGATGACTTTGACTTCAAAGGCATCTGCCTTGAAAGCCCCACACTCTGCAGCCATCCACACAGGCGCCATCACGCCAACCGAGGCGATATAGGCGATCCTGAGCTTGAAAGGAAGGCTCTTCTCACAGCCTTCAATCTCCTCTTCCCTGGAGCGCATGCCGGGAAACCGTATTGACTTCATATTGTTACATCGCAACGCAGGATAGCTTGTCCACTCATGAAGCTGTAAGCCAATGCCTACCCAAAGCTTAGCGGTGGGAGCGCTCATCATTCATACCGCATCCTTCCCAGGTCGTCAGGCTACGTTGACAACGCCCTTTGAAAGCCAGCTTGCTCGGTGTAGAGTTCCACTTTCATGTTCCTACAAGAGAAGGTTCAATAACTGCGGTACTCCCCAGGCTAGAAAAGTCCTGGCCACGGATCATGCTTTATCTGCATCCAAATTTAGCGTACGCAGCAAAGGTTCAAGGCTCTGGACTTTTTCCAGGTCCCAGACCTGAGCGAGAATCTCGCTCATCGTTTTCTCCGGAAAGAAGGCAGAAGCGAGAGCGCGGAATTTTGTCTCGACTTCGGCATCTGTCAAAGGGTTCTTCGGATGACCATGCGCATAGGACACTCTCGTCTGAATAACTTTTCCAGAACCGAGCTGAATACGGATTTCATTGGGCATGACTTTGGGATACTGCGCGGTGAGATCAGCATTGCTGTGAACGCGTATCTTCTGCATCAACTCGTAAAGCTTCGGATCGGAGATCCTCTCAGCCGAAAAAGACCGCGACGTCACGGCACCGTCCGCCAGCGCTACGGCCACGCAGTAAGGCAGGCTATGATCGGCCGTTTCCCTGGTCGCAGGCTTCCACTTCTCGGGGCCTTCGGCAATCCCCTTCACGCAGGCGTCAAAGGTATCGATATCAACCCCGGCAATCTCATCAATCGAAGAGATTTGCTCTCGCAGGCCGAGCGCCGCTTCGATCGCCGTTTGACCAAGAAACTCGGCAGGGTAAAACTTGATAGAACTCTCGATAATTTTAAACGGTTTCCCCAGGGGACCCAGTCCGAAGGCTCCGGTCACCTGGTCGAAAAAGCCTTTTTCGCCCTCAAACAGGGGCGCTGGCCCGGTCATCCCGCGCTTTGCCAGCAGAGCGGCAAAAACGCCGTTCCGCGCGGCATTCGCAGACGCGCAACCCTTCCACATAGAAAGCTCGCCGAACCTCGTCAGCCGCAGAGCGATGTTGGGAACAGCGGCGAGACCCAAGGCATGAACCATCTGTCCTTCTGTGAGCCGGAGAAGTTTTCCCGAAACGAGGGCCGTAGAAAGAGCCCCATAGGTCACATGGTCCCAGCCCCGGACCTTGAGGCTGGCTGCGTCACACAGCCGGCATTGGACCTCATAGCCCAACACCAGCGCGGTGATCAGCTCTCGCCCCCCAGCCCCCTCCGCTTCGGTTAGAGCAAGCGCCGCTGAAAGGTTGTCACTCGGATGAGACGGCGTGAGGGAAGCATACGTATCGTTGTAGTCGAAATACCGGATCATGATCCCGTTTACGAAGGTTGTCAGGTCCGGGGAACTCTTATGAGCCGTGCCAAGAACCGTTGCGCCCCGGCTGCTTGAGACCTCCAGCGCCAGGGAGCGGGCGATCGTCACAGGCTCTTCCTTTGCGGCGCCGAGCCCGCATCCCAAAGAATCAATGATCCGCCGCTTGGCTTCGTGAGTAACGCTCTGGGGGAGATCCTCAAAACGAAGGGAATGAGCAAATCGCGACAGGGTTTCCGCCACCGTGCCCATCAATACCACTTCCTCTCTAAACACCCTTTGAAGCTCTGGCCTTTAAGAAGGCTTCGCGAGGCCTAAGCTCCCAATTCTTAGGGACTACTCGGCTGGTTGTTTGCTGTTCATTTTCTTTAGAAGCGCTGCGAATCCGCCCGAAGCGATTAACCGATGAGGATATTCGCCAACTTACCAATATCTTCCACCTTCTCTAAATTCAGTAGCCGTTCCTGCATTTCTTTGGTTGCCTTTTCTGATATCGCCAAACTTGCGCAGCTTCTGTATTTCTGCAAAAGCTGCTCATCGGAAAGAGGTTTCTCGGGGGTCCCTCGAGGGAAATCAACCGTTTTCGCAAGTTTCTTTCCCCCCTTAAGCGTAATTTCCACTACCGCTCGCGCCACTTGTGAATTAGTCGCGGCTAATTCCGGGGTGGGAACTAATTTCACCCTTTGCATAAGATTAATAATTTTGGGCTCCCTTACCCTATCATCGGTGAATTGCTCCAATGTTACACCCCTCTCTGATAATGCTAATGCCACGGGGAATTGGATACTGAATTTACCCTCAAGAGCTGTGATAGGTTTACTATATGTTAAAGCGTCTGCAGCTCCCGGGTGGCATTTCACTATTACTTCCTCAACTTCTTCTGCCTTTATGTTATATTCATTCGCTAAGTCCAGCGTACCATCTATTCCCCGCAGAGCGGCGCCGCAACAAGGATACAATTTCAATTTAACTTGAGGGAGACCAAAAGGTTTTCCCAGATTTTGAGTCAGCTCGTCTATTTCAAGTTTCTTACATAGGGCGTTGAAAAATCCATTCCTTCCTTCAAAGATGGTCTTGGCGCTGGTAAACCCCAACCTAGCCAGCATGGCGGCTCTCACCCCCTTGGCGCTCGCTGCCCCGGCATGAAAAGGTTTAGTCATAGTGCCAAAATTTTCCCTCAATCCAGAGGCTTCTGAGCCGGCTATACCAAGAGCATAAGTTGTTTCGTCAGCATTAAGCTTCAACAACTTACTTGCAGCCACGGCTGCTCCAAATACGCCGTGCGTGCCAGTATTGTGCCATCCTGAGAGGAAATGGCCTGGCTCCACAGCGCGCCCTATGCTGTAAACCACCTCACAACCTAAAACATAGGCCTCAATTAGTTCCTTGCCAGTTCTATTTGTTTTTTCAGCAACAGCCAGGGCCGCCGGCAGCACTACCGCCGTAACATGTGGCCCTCCAGCCGATGACACAGGCTGGATGAAATCCTCGTAATCAAGGCAATGGCCGACTGTTCCATTGGCGAGAGCAGCTTCAGTACAGGGCGCCTTTATCCCCAAACCAATGACGGTTGACTCTCCCTTTCCGCTAACTTCATTTAAATATTGCCGAACAATTCGAGCAGTCTCTTCCCTGGAACCCGCAAGAGTAACACCAACAAAATCCAAAATGCACCGCTTGGCAATGTCCAATACTTCCTCAGGAATACAGTTATAATTGGTGATCTGTACCCACTCCGCTATTTTCTCACTAACGGTACTCATATAGTTATACCTTTATCATTGGCCGTTATTTCATTCGATCGTCTCTACTAATTCACCTATGTCCTTTAATTCCTCAAGATTTTCGATGAGGTTTAGAGAACGCTCTATTGCTTTTTTCTTTAAACATAGCCTGGCGCAATCAGTGTATTTGGCACGTAGCTCTTCTTTAGAGAGAGGATTAGCCGGGGTACCTAGCCGGTTTAGCACTTCATGAGAGTACTCTTTCCCATTCTTAAGGCTCACCCGAACTGTACTGGAAATAACACGACCAGCCGCCTCTGTTTCTCTTTTACGGCCTATCATTTTGACCTTCTTCATCAACTCTCTGGTTTTGGGATTATTTATTTTCTCATCGTCTAGCTGCTCAAGTCCCACTTTTCGCTCTTGGAGAGCTATCGCCATCACGAAGTTCATGCTGAATTTACTCTGAAGGACATTGCCAGGTTCTTTATAGGCGAGGGTGCCCACTGCCATAGGATTCACATCTACTTCTATCGAAGCGACTCCCTCAGGGGAGATATCATGGTTTTTCACCAGGAAGAGCATCGCGTCTATTGCCTGATGGGTTTCGCCACAAGTGGGATACTTTTTAATAGTAATCCCGGGCGAGATCACTTTAAAAGGACTGCCCAGGTTCCCGGTCATTTTGTTAGTATTGTATCCTTTAGCCGCTGAAAAGGCATAGATATATCCAAACGGTATCTCGAGGATGTTTGGAGCAGCGGTATATCCCTCACTCACCAGCATGGCAGCTATTAATCCCCCACGGGCAGCATTGCCAGCATGGAAAGGCTTGGTCATAGAGCCTCTATTCTCTCCCATCCCACACGCATTGGAGGCCGCCAAACCGAGCGCCATCCTAGTCTGCTCCACATCCAGCTTAAGGAGCTTAGCGGCTACAGCCGCCGCTCCCATGACACCCATGATAGGGGTGGGGTGAAAGCCCAGCTTTCTCGGCCCCAAACCCACTGCCTCGCAACACCTTGCGAAAACTTCAAAACCCAGAATATATGCCTCTATTACTTCCTTACCCGAAGCATTCATCTTCTCCCCTAAAGCAAGCAATGCAGGCAATATTGTCGCAGTAGGATGTCCTCCGACACTAACGTCGTCGTAATCTAAAACATGAGCCATAGTGCCATTTGCCAGTGCGGCATTGAGCACTGATGTCTTAAACCCCCAGCCTATTACGCTTGAGTGGGGTTCACCACCCAGGCTCCTAAGGAACGAAACCATTATCTTTGATGCGGGGTCCGTAGAGCCCGCCAGCAAAACACCCAAACAATCAAGCATCGCTTCCTTTGCCACTGTTATAGCCTTTGCTGGTATCTCTCCGTAGCTTGTCTCCACGATAAAGCGAGCCAATTTCTCTGTGGTTTCCACCTTTTCCCTACTCGTACGATTTGGTTGATACAATGATTTATATGAATGTATGAATGATAGGAACCGCTGTTCAAAACCTACTTTGGACAAGAGTGGTAGGGAGTGATGCTCTATAGCCCGGCGTCATCCCGGCTTTGGGCTTAGCGCATTTCTTTCGATGCCTGACGGACCAGGGTGAAATCCACCACTTGCGACACCTTCTCGATGTCGACCCCAAGCTCAGCCAATTGCTGCTCGACAAGCATTTTCAGCGTGGCGCCATCCACAGTGCCGTCTTTGGTGAAGTTATTGATAGAGAGTTGGTAGATCTCCTCGGCCATTTCTCGATCCACCTTCAGCCAGCTCATGATGGTCTCGACGGCCATATCACGATTCTCTCGCATGTATTTCATGCCCTTCAATATTGCTTTGAGGAACCGCTTTACCTGATCTGGCTGCTCGCCTAACTTCTTGAGGCTGGCTCCTACGCCCCAATTGATACTGTAATAATCATCGGCTGAGTTGAGCAAGATTTTAAAGCCGACCTTTGTGGCCCGGAAGGCTTCACCGTAATCCAAAAGCCCGCCATCTATAGCGTTGGTCAACAGGGCAGGGAGCCGTGAGCCGATGCCTACCACCTTAAAGACCACATCCTTATCCGCGTTCAAACCGTGTTGTTTGAGGATCAACCGGGTGATCCCATAGTGGGAGCCTCCCATTCCGGCAACCGCCATCACTCTTCCCTTGAGATCCCTAACTGAGTTCACCTCAGGGCGGACTACCAAGGCCCAAAAGGGCTTATGGGTTCCCACAAAGATTATACGCACCGGAAGCCCTTTTATGGCCCCTAAAATAATTGAAGCTCCCCGCAGACTGAAATCGACATTATCTCTAGCCAGGGCCACGCGGTCCACCTCTGTTTTGGTAAGGATTAGCTTGACGTCCAGGTTCTGCTCCCGGAAGAAACCCCGCTGCATGGCAATTGCAACAGGGAGGTTCATGATCCCGGGGCCTTGATAAGAGACGGTGACCGGCTCCAGCGCAAAAAGAGGAGAGCCTTTAAGCTGCGGGTCTGAGAGTAAACCAAGCAGTAGAAAAGTAAAGCTTAAAGTAAGAATCTTCATCGTGGGCTCCTTTAGAAAACCTCCTGCCTATCGATCATGCTTTATCTGCATCCAAATTTAGCGTACGCAGCAAAGGTTCAAGGCTCTGGACTTTTTCCAGGTCCCAGACCTGAGCGAGAATCTCGCTCATCGTTTTCTCCGGAAAGAAGGCAGAAGCGAGAGCGCGGAATTTTGTCTCGACTTCGGCATCTGTCAAAGGGTTCTTCGGATGACCATGCGCATAGGACACTCTCGTCTGAATAACTTTTCCAGAACCGAGCTGAATACGGATTTCATTGGGCATGACTTTGGGATACTGCGCGGTGAGATCAGCATTGCTGTGAACGCGTATCTTCTGCATCAACTCGTAAAGCTTCGGATCGGAGATCCTCTCAGCCGAAAAAGACCGCGACGTCACGGCACCGTCCGCCAGCGCTACGGCCACGCAGTAAGGCAGGCTATGATCGGCCGTTTCCCTGGTCGCAGGCTTCCACTTCTCGGGGCCTTCGGCAATCCCCTTCACGCAGGCGTCAAAGGTATCGATATCAACCCCGGCAATCTCATCAATCGAAGAGATTTGCTCTCGCAGGCCGAGCGCCGCTTCGATCGCCGTTTGACCAAGAAACTCGGCAGGGTAAAACTTGATAGAACTCTCGATAATTTTAAACGGTTTCCCCAGGGGACCCAGTCCGAAGGCTCCGGTCACCTGGTCGAAAAAGCCTTTTTCGCCCTCAAACAGGGGCGCTGGCCCGGTCATCCCGCGCTTTGCCAGCAGAGCGGCAAAAACGCCGTTCCGCGCGGCATTCGCAGACGCGCAACCCTTCCACATAGAAAGCTCGCCGAACCTCGTCAGCCGCAGAGCGATGTTGGGAACAGCGGCGAGACCCAAGGCATGAACCATCTGTCCTTCTGTGAGCCGGAGAAGTTTTCCCGAAACGAGGGCCGTAGAAAGAGCCCCATAGGTCACATGGTCCCAGCCCCGGACCTTGAGGCTGGCTGCGTCACACAGCCGGCATTGGACCTCATAGCCCAACACCAGCGCGGTGATCAGCTCTCGCCCCCCAGCCCCCTCCGCTTCGGTTAGAGCAAGCGCCGCTGAAAGGTTGTCACTCGGATGAGACGGCGTGAGGGAAGCATACGTATCGTTGTAGTCGAAATACCGGATCATGATCCCGTTTACGAAGGTTGTCAGGTCCGGGGAACTCTTATGAGCCGTGCCAAGAACCGTTGCGCCCCGGCTGCTTGAGACCTCCAGCGCCAGGGAGCGGGCGATCGTCACAGGCTCTTCCTTTGCGGCGCCGAGCCCGCATCCCAAAGAATCAATGATCCGCCGCTTGGCTTCGTGAGTAACGCTCTGGGGGAGATCCTCAAAACGAAGGGAATGAGCAAATCGCGACAGGGTTTCCGCCACCGTGCCCATCAATACCACTTCCTCTCTAAACACCCTTTGAAGCTCTGGCCTTTAAGAAGGCTTCGCGAGGCCTAAGCTCCCATTTTGTCATTACTAACCGCTGGTTGTTTGCTGAACATTTTTTTCAGATGTGGTGCTAGTCCGCCCGAATCAATTATGTCAAGAAGAAACTCCGGTATAGGTGTTCCTTGATAAGACTGCCCTGAGCTTAAATTGCTGATCCGACCAGTTAGCAAGTCTATCTCAAGTTCATCGCCTTCATTAACATTATCGCTTATCCCTTTACACTCTATGACGGGAAGGGCAAGATTTAATGCATTACGGTAAAATACTCTCGCAAACGATTCTGCTATTATCGCCTTGACATTTGCTGCTTTTAACGCCGTTGGCGCCCAGAACCTAGAAGAACCTGCACTGAAGTTCTTCCCTGCTACGACAATTCCTCCCGCCGATAGCTTCTGGGGGAAATCGGGATCTATATCTCTCAACGCTATCTTGGCTAATTCCTCCGGACTCGTTGAGGTGACATATTTCGTGGAGGTAATCTGATCGGTGGTAACATTGTCTCCATACTTCGCTCGCACTACGCTCTTTATCACTGGCTGTGTCATATATTTATTATCCTCTCTGGGTCCCCCGCTCTATAAATTCCTCTACGAACAGAGCCCATTTATGCTTTGCTTACTTGAAGGTTGTATCGTGTTTCTAATTCGTTCATCTTGTCGATGTCCATGAGCTTGGCAAATTGACTGGTATTAAGCATTTTTGATGCAGATTGTTGTAGCGAACCAGACTCTTTAAAGTCTCTGAGTAGATCGGTGAAGGCCACAGGAGCGGTTCTATATAGTACCTGCAAAATGGCCATATTGATTCCGATCTCTTCTAGGTTAGCTTTTGAGAACATTCCCATTTTGGATGACGCAATGATAGCAGACGAAACCCATCCACCGACCCTTCTTCGAATCTCTTTAAGCTCATTTAAATCTTTTGGAGTTTCAACTGTGATAATATCAGCTCCGGCTTCTCTATACTTTTGGGCTCTTGTAATAGCTTCTTCCAACCCAAACGCCATATTGACATCAGTCCTTGCCTTTATAACCAGTTGTGAATCAGAGGCGTCTCTGATGGCCTTAATCTTATCAACCATTTCTTCCGCGGTAATGAATTCTTTTCCGCCGAAATGGCCACACTTCTTTGGAAACACCTGATCTTCTATATGGATCCCAGCCGCACCTGCCATCTCCAGCTCTTTAACTGTCCGCCAGACATTGAGTGGGTTACCATAGCCGGTATCCGCGTCTACGACGACCGGAATGTCCACACAATTTGCGACATTCCTCGTCATCATGACAATCTCGTTCATTGTAATTAATCCTATGTCCGGTCGGCCCAATAGACTGGCTGCAACCCCTGCCCCCGTTAACCAAATGGCTTCAAAGCCCTCCTTTTCAATTACCTTAGCTGAAATTCCGTCATAGGCAGCAACCAAAACCAACATCTGTTTCCTGCCTAATAACTCTCGCAGCCTTCCAGCCATCTCTTTTGATCTTCCCATTTTCCTTTCTCCTTTCCTGTCTCATGAAGATAGATTCTAATTTCTTATTCCTAACTCCTTGTGGGCGAGTTGTAGATATTTGAGATTGATGAATTTCGTATACTCTTGAGGTGGAGTGGCGATTAATCCAGACGGCGCTGTGACTACCATTACCGACTTTATGCCTTCGGGGCTGATCTCCCCGTTCTTTGATATTGCGCCAAACTTGCCTATCATGAAATCATAGATACGTTGCCCTCTTTGCGGGGGCATCTTCTCGTATTTTAGAAGAATACCTACCGCCCTTTCTTTATTCTTTTCGTCCGTCAACCACCGACTCGCTTTTATCATCGCTTTAAGGTACCTCCTGATAACGATAGGATTATCGGCTGCGGTGCGGTTGTTCACAACACTAGCTAGCTGGACGTAATCTTTCACGTAATCCGCGACAAATGCCAAAAGGGTAAGACCTGACTCCTTTGCTTCGAAACTGGCTGTTGGCGATAGGAGCGCCGCGTCTACGCCGCCAGCCCTTAACGCTAGAAATCTTTCCCGCGTGGACCCTAGTGTTATAAGGGAGTAGTCTTCGTTGGCCCGCAAACCTTCTTGGCGCAAAATCATCTCTAACTGCGTTGTGCTTCCGCCGGGACCTCCCGTTCCAATTTTAACCTTCTTTAGTTCCTTAACAGACCGATATCTTGGTTGCGCCACTAAAACTGAAGTTGAAGTCCTTAGTACTGTTGACACAATCGAGAGATTGGCTCCCTTTTCAATTGCCATCATCGCCGCGTCAGGTCCCAAAATTGCGACGGGTGTCGATCCGGCAATTAGAGTCTGAGCTACTAACGAGGTCCTTCTAAGCTCCAGGACTTCTGTGGCGAGACCCTCTTGAGAAAAAAGGCTATTTTCCATTGCAACGAGAATCGGCCAACCCAGTGTGCCACGAAGGATTGTGCCTATGTAAAGTGATGTTTGAGCGAACGACGGGTGGGCAGCGAATATGAGAGATAGGCAGAAAAGGGGGGCGATTACTGCCTTGTTAAGGAACATCCTCAGAACCCTTTTTCTGTGATTGCCCTTCGACGTTTTCATTTCAATTAGTCCCGCACGGGACATTTCTTTTCTCAATCATTGAGCAATTTTCTAGGATCGGTGATTTGTCCCATGACTGCAGATGCTGCAACGGTAGCCGATGACCCCAGATACACCTGTGCTGATGGGCTGCCCATCCTCCCTTTAAAATTCCTTGACCCGCTACTGATACAAACGTCCCCGTCCCCTAACACGCCCATATGACCGCCACCGCAGGGCCCGCAACTGGAGTTGCAAACTATTGCGCCAGCTTCCAGAAAGACGTCAATAATCCCCTCTCTTAACGCGTTCTGGTAAGTCTCTACAGAACCAGGGAAAATTAAAAACCTTGTATTATATGGAATTTTCCTGTTCTTGAGGATTTTTGCCGCGAGGCGGAGGTCCTCCAATCTGGCGTTTGTGCATGTGCCTAAAAAGGCCTGATCCACATGAATACCTTCGACCTCTGATACGGGCTTCATGTTGTCCGGACGGTGCGGGCAGGCTACCAATGGAGTTAATTGTGAAATATCGATGTTAAGAACGCGGCTGTATTTCGCGTCGCTATCAGGCCGTACAACCGTGAATGGTTTTTTGGTTCTTTGTTTAACATAGTTGACGATCTTTTCGTCGGGCTCGATGATTCCATTTTTGGCGCCTGCTTCTATGGACATGTTCGTGAGTGTGATGCGGCTATCAATACTCATTTCCTTTATGGCCGTACCGGTGAATTCCAACGCTTTGTAAAGTGCGCCTGAAATGCCGAGTTCCTTCAGAACGGCTAACATGATGTCTTTTCCAACGATTGCCGGGTTCAATTTGCCGTCGATTCTGACAAGAATTGTCTCCGGAACTTTGAACCATAACGATCCCTTCGCAAACGCATAAACCAACTCCGGCGCGCCGATGGAAACAGCAACCGCGCCAAAAGCACCGAGCGTAACGCTGTGGGAGTCAGACCCTATTATTAACTCGCCCGGTCTTATGTGACCCTTCTCCGGAAGAACTACATGCATTATCCCTTGATGGGGATAGAAATTTTTAACCCCATATTCCTCGACGAATTGAATCGTCTCCTTAACGTTTTGGGCCTTCCACGGTGCGCTTGGCGGTGAAAAGTGATCAATGACAACAGCGACGCGGTCTACATCCCATAGCGCATTAGTTAGTTCTTTAAGTCCTTTATAGACGGCGGGAGTCGATATCTCCTGCATCACGGCGAAATCAAGATTCGCATTTACAATGTCACCCGGCTTAACTGAGTCTTTCCCGGACGCCCTGGCAAAAATCTTTTCTGTCAAAGTCATACCCATTTCTTGTCCCTCCTGTGATTGCTGCGGTTTCCCAACTCCATGGCTGGTTTTGATCTGGCCTTGACCTTACGTTGCCTCACAAGCCTGTCGCCTCAGCGCCGGCGGTCCTCCCGGACACCGATCCCCACATCAGGCCAGTGCCCCCTATGTAGTTATGGCGCCAGAAGCCCGCCATCTCTCCGGCAGCGTAGAGCCCCGGTATCGCTTCCCCCTGAGTGTCAAGCACCTGGAGGCGTTCATTGACCTTGACACCCGCGAAGGCGAAGGTGATCCCTGGCTTTACGGGATATGCTACGAAAGGTGGCTGCTCTATCTCCCGGGCCCAGTTGGCCCGGGGCGGGGAAATGCCCACGGCATACTTCCCATCCAGGGTACTTATATCCCACACCCCGGAGCCAGCTCTGACCCCAGCGTTGTACTCGGCCACTGTTTGGGCCAGAGCCTCGGCGTTCATGCCCAACTTTTGGCCCAACCCCTCTATAGTGTCTGCGGTGACGGAGGTCGGGGTTAGAGTTGTGCTCCTGTAGTGGTGGCTAAGCAAGTGGAGCACCTGGGAGTCGAAGATCTGGAAGGCACGCTGCTGGGGCTGAGTGTTGATGATGGCCCGGCCGAACTTAGTGTAGGTGAAGGGTCGCCAGTCCTCTCCCTCGTCGGCGAACCGCTTTCCCTCCGAGTTTACAATCATGCCCAGGGGGTAGGAGGAGCGGGTGCTCTGCATGGAGAGCGACCTGTCCGGTATCTCAGGGGCATTAAGGTCGATCTGAGCGGCGTGGGCGCAACCCCAATGTCCCCCGGGCTGGGCACCTAGCTTCAGAGCCATGACTAGACCTTCGCCAGTGTTGTACCGGGTGCCCCGTATGGCGAGGAGTTCCCAGTTGGTCCCGAGGTATTTCAGGCGCATCTCCGGGTTGGCTTCGAAGCTGCCGCAGGCCAGGACCACAGCTTTGCTCGATATGTCTCGGAACCTCTCTTTGTCCCTGATAGTAACCCCGCATACCTTGCCCCGCCGGTCCACCAGGATCTTTACCGCACGAGTCTCGTAGAGTACGGGCAGTCCTTTTCTCTCCAGAAGACCGAAGAGCTGGTCGGAAAGGCCGGGCCCACCCCCCAAGGCACCAAGCCAACTCGCACGGGATGTAAAGTACTGGCGATTTCCTCTGAGAGGGCAGGGGTCGGGCATCCCGACCAGGCCGTACCTCATCCCCTGATTTTGCATGAATCGTATCGTGTCCAGGGACTCCCGAACGAGTTTTTCCACCAGCGCTGGGTCCGCCTGCCCCTGGGTCACCCGCATGATGTCAGCGAAATACTCGTCGGGTGTAAGGCCCTCCCACTCATAGCCTACGCGCTCTTCTTCGGTCATGTCTGGTATCAATTCGAACACATCTTCGGGCGTGTAGGTGAACCTAAAGCTCCCACCCGTGAAGTAGGTGTTGCCTCCTCGCTGGGACTGCCTGCCCTTTTCCAGGACCAGGACCTTCGCTCCAGCAGACGTGGCGGACAGCGCCGCTGTCAGGGCGGCGTTCCCCGCACCTACAACGACCAAGTCCCAGCGCTCCGTTCTAGCCACAGCAACTCCTTTCAAGGTGCAAGTTGCGCTTATGTTCCGGCTTCATGCTGGTCTTGCCACTCTTGTATAAACTAGCGCATCTCTTTCAACGCTTGTTGGAGCAGGGTGAAATCCACCACTTGCGAGACCTTCTCGAGCTTGACCCCAAACTCGGCCAATTGCTCCTCCACAAGCATTTTCAGCGTGGCGTCATCCACAGTGCCGTCTTTGGTGAAGTTATTGATAGAGAGTTGATAGATCTCCTCAGCCATTTCTCGATCCACCTTCAGCCAGCTCATGGCAGTCTCGATTGCAACATCGCGATTCTCTCGCGTGTATCTTAGCCCCTTCAATATTGCCTTGAGGAACCGCTTTACCTGATCTGGCTGCTCGCGCAACTTCTTAACACTGGCGCTTACGCCCCAATTGATGCTGTAATAATGATCGGCTGAGTTCAGCAAGATCTTGAAGCCGGCCTTTCTGGCCCGGAAGGCTTCGCCGTAATCCAAAAGCCCGCCATCGATAGATTTGGTCAACAGGGCAGGGAGCCGTGCGCCAACACCTACAACCTTGAAGACTACATCCTTATCAGGGTCCAAGCCGTGTTGTTTGAGGATCAACCGGCTCGTCCCATGGTGGGCGCCTGCCAGTCCGGCAACCCCCATCACTTTTCCCTTGAGATCCTTGACTGAATTTACATCGGGCCGAACTACCAGGGCCCAAAAGGGCTTATGGGTTCCCACAAAGATCGCGCGGACCGGAAGCCCTTTGGCGGCTGCTAGAATCGTGGAATTTGCTCGCAGACTGAAATCGGTATCACCAGTCACTAGGGTCAGGTGGGCTAGTTCTGTTTTCATAAGGATCAGCTTGACGTCGAGGTTCTGCTCCTGGAAGAATTTCTGCTGCATGACAATTCCAGCAGGCAGGTTCATGATCCCGGGGCCATGATAAGAGACGGTGACCGGCTCCAGCGCAAAGAGCGGAGAGCGTTTAAGCTGCGGGTCTGAGAGCAACCCAAGCAGCAGAAAAGAAAAGCTCAAAGCAAAAATCTTCATCGTAGGTTCCTTTGTTCAAACCACTCAGTGAACTGTCACATCTTTAATCTTGCCCTCGATCTTCTGTCCATCATTCAGGACCAGAACAACATCGATATAATGGGCATAGGCATCCAAGATAGCCGGGGCACTTTTCGCACCGATCGAAATCAGCGCATTGTCTTTTCCCTTTTTTAT
>Ga0326597_10008213_pt1 | contig 14107 bp, 10 predicted proteins | sample RVTome_12_FD_203789 | JGI IMG/M metagenome (GOLD analysis project Ga0326597, IMG submission 203789) | Soil microbial communities from uranium-contaminated site in the Upper Colorado River Basin, Wyoming, United States - RVT100D185 | ecosystem: Environmental > Terrestrial > Soil > Contaminated >... | reverse complement strand
CGGCAAGGAACATATTCAGGGTTGGGGCATCAACCCTTGGGTTAGAGGGCGTTAGACTCCCGTCTGTGGGGGCAGCCCTCGCTTGACCCCAGAATCCCCCGGCTTTAGCCGTGGGGAGTATGTCAATCCTGCTGAGCTTCTAGGCGAAGGCCGAGTCTATGGTGGTGGGCTTCATAAGCTCGAACCACGGGAGCTAGGTAGCGTTGACGCCACGTTTCTAGCGGACCTTGTCCCGCAATTCTCGGCTCGGAAAAAGGTCTATCAGCTTGGTCTTTTTGATAATCCGGGAGAACGGCCCGCTAACAACGCCTTGCAGCGGACGCGCCTGGCGGCGCGCCGCTGAAGGCCGGCGTTAGGTCATGTCGGGCGTAGCCGGCGAAGAGATACCTTCCATGTGATGGTGCTCAGATGACCAAAAGACGAGTTCAGGTGTTGAAGATACAGTCATTGGATTCCAGGTGGCACGATAAGGATGAGGTCCTTCTTCACGCCGCCTTCCAATTGCTGGTTGATTTCATCGAGCATGAACAGCCAGGCAAGTACATCAATTGGAACGCGAACGAATTGCACAAACAAGTCTGGCGCGAGATCAACAGCCTGCACAAGTGGTGGAAAGACAAGCGATCCGCACGGCGAAGCCCTCTCGACGACAAGAAACTGACTATTCCGCCTCTCAAGTTCAAGAAGATCCCTGATTCCCAAATGTACGAAATGGTTGAACCGGATAAGAAGAAGTACGTGGCGTACTATCGCGCCTTGAGACAACACGCGCAACTGGAGCAGAAGTGGTACGAGGAAGATCAACGCAACCTGCATCGCCTCATTGAGATCAGAGGCTTTTTGTGGACTTGAGCATCGGATACAGGTAACTTCGCATCGGTGAAGCTATGGCAGCACCTTCCCGCCAATGACCGTTTGGATCACCGCGTTGGCCCGGAAGTGGTACAACCAGTGGTTCACATCCGGCGCATCCACGATGAGGAAATCTGCGTATTTTCCGACCTCCAGCGATCCAACGTCAGCCTCCATCCCGATGGCTTTGGCAGCGTAAATGGTAGAGCCCTTCAGCGCTTGCGCCGGCGCCATCCGTTGCATCACGCACGCAAGCGACATCGCAAGCGGCAGGTGATAGCTGGGCGCCGAGCCGGGGTTGAAATCGGTCGCCACCGCCACCGGCACGCCTGCTTGCATCAGCTTACCCGCCGGCATCGAAGGCTGGTTCAAGTACAGCGTGGCCAACGGCAGGCTCACGGCCACCACGCCAGCTTGAGCCAACGCCGCGATCCCGTCATCTGACACGTGCTCCAGGTGATCGGCCGAGATCGCGCCAAGCTCCGCGGCCAGCCGCGCGCCGTCCCCATCCGAGAGCTGATCGGCGTGAAGTTTTGGTCTTAGGCCGTGCGCCTTGCCAGCTTCCAGGATCGTGCGCGCTTCCTCGACACTGAAGGCGGAGTCCTCCACGAAGGCGTCGCAGAAGCGGGCGAGCTTCTCCGCTACGACCGCGGGGATCATGTCATGCGTGAGCAGCTTGACGTAATCCGCTCGCTTGCTCTTGTATTCGGGCGGAACCACGTGCGCCCCTAAGAAAGTGGAGACGATACGGTTGGGCTGGGTTTTTGCTAGCTGACGGTACACGCGAAGCAACTTGAGCTCGGTTTCAAGGTCCAGGCCGTACCCGCTCTTGCACTCGACCGTGCTCACGCCCAAACACGTCATCTCTTGCAAGTGTTTCAGGGCTTTTTCATAAAGCTCACTTTCGCTGGAGGCTCGTGTTTGACGCACGGTGCGGGCGATGCCGCCACCTTCCTTAGCGATCTCCAGATAGGGTTTTCCGAGCAGGCGCTGCTCGAATTCGTCCGCGCGCCAGCCCCCGAAGGCCAAGTGCGTGTGGCAATCCACCAGGCCGGGGACCATTAGCTTGCCGTGTGCGTCTACTCGCTCAAGGCCAGCATAGGTGGAGGGCAGTTGATCTTGCGGGCCGAGCCACGTGATGCGCTCTCCTTCCCAGGCCAGGGCCGCGCGGGGGATCAAATGAACGTCCCCTTGGCCGCCGTCGGCCCTGCACGTCGCCAGGCAGCCGATGTTGGTGAGAAGGGGCATCAGTTGAGGGGAGAAAGCTCTTTTTCCACCGCGTCCATCAGGCCGCGCAGTTGGATCATCTGAATGCACTGGTTGAGGTCGTCCACGAAGTAGTAATCCTTCTCCCGGTGAGGGATGCGCGAGCGCACGTACTGGTGGGCGATCTCCACCCCGCGCCCAGGCCGCAAGGGCTTTCGGTAATCCAGCGCCTGGGCGGCGCAGATGAGCTCCATCGCGAGCACCTTTTCCACGTTGCGATAGACTTGGTGCAGCTTGGTGGCGCTGATGCTGCCCATGCTCACGTGGTCCTCCTGGCCCAGGCTGCTGGGGATGGAGTCCACCGACGCCGGATGGGCCAGCACCTTGTTCTCCGAGACCAATGCCGCCGCCGTGTACTGCAGCATCATAAAGCCCGAGTTGATCCCGGTTTCCTGCATCAGCAGCTTGGGCAATCCGTCGTGCCCTTCCAACAACAAGTAGGTGCGCCGCTCCGAGATGCTGGCCAGCTCCGCAAGCGCGATCGCGGCGAAGTCCAGCGCCAGGGCCAGAGGCTGGCCGTGGAAGTTGCCCCCGCTCAGCACGTCGCCGTTCTCAAACACCAACGGGTTGTCGGTGGCCGCGTTGACCTCGGTCTCCAGCGTGGCAACCGCGTAGGCAAGGGCGTCGCGGCTGGCGCCGTGCACCTGGGGGGCGCAGCGCAATGAGTACGGGTCCTGCACCTTGGAGCAGAAGCGGTGCGACTCCAGGATCTGGCTTTCGACCATGAGCTTGCGCACGTTTTCCGCCACCTGTTGCTGGCCGCGATGGGGTCGAATCTCGTGGATGCGGGCATCGAAGGGCTTCAGGCTCCCTTGCAGCGCCTCCAGACTCATCGTGGCCAACAGATCCGCCGTCTTGACCAGGTGCAGGGATTTCTCCAGCACGGATGCACCATAGGCGCACATCATCTGCGTGCCGTTGATCAGCGCCAGGCCGTCCTTGGGCTGCAGCTCGATGGGCTGCAGGTTGTGCTTGTGGAGCACCTGCAGCGCGGGCACGGCCTTCTCCCCCTTCTCGTCCCAAAAGAAACCGTATCCCAGCAAGGGCAGGGCCATGTGCGCCAGCGGCGCCAAGTCGCCCGAAGCCCCCAGGCTGCCCCGGCTGGGCATGGCGGGGATCAGGTCCAATTTGGCAAAAGTCATGAGCCGTTCGAAGGTTTCTAGCGAAATGCCCGAATAGCCCAGGCCCAGCGCGTGCACCTTTAAGTGCAGCATCAAGCGCGAGATTTCCAGGGGGATGAGCTGGCCCAAGCCCACCGCGTGGCTGAGGATGAGGTTGTGCTGGAGCTTTTTCAGTTGCGCTGCGTCGATGCGCTCGCGCGCGAGCGCGCCGAAGCCGGTGTTGATTCCGTAATAGGTGTTGCCGTCGCTCAGCGCGCGCTCGACCACTTGACGCGAGGCTTGCAGTCGCGACGGGTCCTGCTTGAGCGCATTCAGGCTGCGCAGCAGGTCGCCGTAGAGGTTCTTGATCGTCACGCGAACTGAGTTCATGGTTCAGCTGCAATGGCCTGCGGTGCAGGCTCTAAGCGGTTCCCTTCATCATCGGCAGATCCACCCCGCGCGCCTGAGCCGTCTCGATGGCCACCTCGTAGCCCGCATCGGCGTGGCGCATCACGCCGGTGCCCGGGTCCGCCGTCAGTACGCGCTCCAGGCGCCCGTCGGCTGCGGGCGTTCCATCGGCCACGCAGACCATGCCGGCGTGCAGCGAATACCCGATGCCCACCCCGCCGCCATGATGGATGGACACCCAGCTTGCGCCGCACGCGGTGTTGAGCAGCGCGTTGAGCAGCGGCCAGTCGGCGATCGCGTCGGAGCCGTCCTTCATGCCCTCGGTCTCGCGGTTGGGCGAGGCCACCGAGCCCGCGTCCAGGTGGTCGCGGCCGATGACGATGGGCGCTCTTACCTTGCCCTTGTTCACCAGCCAGTTGAACTTGAGTCCCATCTCGGCGCGCTCGCCGTACTCCAGCCAGCAGATGCGGGCCGGCAGGCCCTGGAACTTCACCTTCTCCCGCGCTTGCTTGATCCAGCGCACCAAACCCTCTTTTTTCGGAAAGGTCGAAAGCACCGCGTCATCGGTGACGGCGATGTCGTGCGGGTCGCCTGAGAGCGCGGCCCAGCGGAACGGGCCCGCGCCGCGGCAGAACAACGGCCGGATGAAGGCGGGCACAAAGCCGGGAACGTTGAAGGCCTCTTTCATGCCGCGACGGTCCGCCACCTGACCGCGCAGGTTGTTGCCGTAGTCGAAGGCGACCGCGCCGCACTCCTGCAGCCGGAGCATCGCCTTGACGTGGATCACCATCGAGTCCAGCACGGCGTTCTCATAACTTGCCGGGTCTTGCTGGCGCCAGCGCGCGGCCTTCTCCAAGGAGGTTTTCGCAGGGATGTAGCCCACGCGCACATCGTGCGCGGAGGTTTGATCGGTGAGCACGTCGGGCGTTACGCCGCGAGCCACCAGCTCGGGCAGGACGTCGGCGACGTTGCCCAGCAACCCCACCGACAGCGCCCTGCGCTTGGCTTTCGCATCGAGGACCAAGTCAAGGGCTTCGTCCAGTTCGCGGCAAAGGACGTCGCAGTAGCCGGTGTCCACGCGCCGGCGGATGCGGGATTCGTCCACCTCCACGCCCAAGAAAACGCCGCCGTTCATCGTGGCGGCCAGGGGCTGCGCGCCACCCATGCCGCCCAGTCCTGCGCTGACCACCAAGCGGCCTTCCAAGGAACCGCCGAAGTGCTGGCGCGCGCACTCGGCGAAGGTTTCATACGTGCCTTGCAGGATACCCTGGGTGCCGATGTAGATCCACGAGCCTGCCGTCATCTGGCCGTACATGGTCAGGCCCAGTGCGTCCAGGCGGCGGAACTCATCCCAGGTGCCCCACTTGGGCACAAGGTTTGCGTTTGCGATCAGCACGCGCGGCGCTTCCTCGTGCGTGCGGAACACGCCCACGGGTTTTCCGCTCTGGACCAACAGAGTTTCGTCGTTCTCCAGGCGCCTGAGCGTCTCGACGATTTTCTCGAAACACGCCCAGTTGCGGGCGGCCTTGCCGCCGCCGCCGTAGACGATCAACTCCGCGGGGCGCTCGGCCACATCGGGGTCGAGGTTGTTCATCAACATGCGCAGGGCGGCTTCCTGGTGCCAGCCCTTGCAGGACAAGGTCGTGCCGGTGGGGGCTTTGATGGCGCGAAGTTGGGTGGCCATAGTTCCCTCCCGATCTGCCAAGCTGTCTGGATTATGCGAAAGTTTTTTTGGTGAAGCAACTCCAGCTTGTCAGGGAAAAGCGACCGTTACACTCACAACTGAGAGCGCCTACCAGCGCTCGCGGTGAACGGCCTCTCCTTTGGGCTTGCGACCGCGCTTGAGCGAGGGCGAGCGCTTATCCGGCGCGGGGTGGCCGATGGGCACCACGCCCACGGGGGTGAACTCCTTGGGGATTCCAAGCAGCGCGCGCAGCGCGTCCAGATCCCAGGAGCCGGCAAAGCCCGCTGCCAGGCCTTCGTTCACCGCCCCGAGCAGCAACGTCATCACCGCGCAGCCCACGTCCATGAACCAATACGGCACGGGCCAGTCGATCTCCTTGCCGTCTTCGCCCAGCTTGTCGGACTCCTGGTAACGGCGGTGGTAGGCGGTCTCGCTGGTGCAGGGCACGACCAGCACGGGCGCGCCGGAGATGAAGGGAGCAAAGCCGCCTTCGACGTAGTGCTCTTCGCCGCACAACGTCGCGATCTTACGTTTCACCTGAGGATCGGTGACGACCACGAACGCCTGCCCTTGCGTGAACCCTGCGCTTGGCCCACGACGGGCCAGCTCCAGGATGCGTTCGACGGCTTTAGGGTCCACGGGCTCCTGCGTGAAGTTGCGCACCATGCGCCGTTTCCGGACGACGTCAGCAAATTCCATCGCGGCTCCCTTCCACTTCTGGCTCCCTCTCCCTCGATGGGAGAGGGTTGGGGTGAGGGTGATCCCCCTCATCCCGGCCTTCTCCCGCCAGGGGAGAAGGGGGAACAGGCACAGCAAGCCTCATCTAAAACGCCGTCGCGAAGCTGAAGTAGAACTCCGGCTGGCTTTGCCCCACCCCGTTTGCCACGCCCAGCACGATCAAGCGGCGCGGGAAGTAGCCCGTGGTCAAGCTCACTTGCAACTCGACGCCGTAGCCCAGGGCCAGGTCGTCCGTCAGCGGCGCAGCCGGGTTGAAGCCCTCGCCGGCCGCGCCCGCGTCCAGGAACAGCGCCGCGCGCACGTCGTCCAGGAACAGCGGACCCAGTCCCATGCCGCGTTCGATGGACAGGATCGGGAAGCGGTATTCCGCGCTTGCGGCCACGATCTGACTTCCCGTCGCCACGCCGCGCGGCTGGCCGCGCACCAGAAAGGCGCCCCGGCTGCCCCCCAGCGCAAAACTCTCCGCCGTGTCGCTCCAGCCCACCGTCAACTTGGTGGCCAGCTCATGGGGGCCCTTGGCGTCAACGATCGCCAGATGCGCGCGGTTGCGCAGGTCAAACACCAGATCCAACAGCCAATCCGCCGCCGCGACGTCGTAGGTGAGCGCGTCGCTGACGGAGAAGGTCACGTCGTTCCAAAACAGGTCTTTCCCGAAGCGCTGGAAGTAGTCCCATCCGCCGGACAGGGTGTACGTCTCTCCGTTGAAGTTGCCGCGGTCCAGGCCCAAGCTAAGCGCGTGCTGCAGGTAGAACTGGTTGATCAGCGAGTAGGAGAACGCAAGCGACTGCCAGTCGCCCCACGGGGTCAACCCGCCGGCCAGCGAAAACTCCACCGGCGACAGATGCTGTTGGTTCACATAGACCACCGTGCCAAGCGGCGCCTGCGCGTCCCAGTCGTAGACCGCCTCGATGGAGTAGTACTGGCGGTAGAGCGCGTCCCAGGCGTCGGTATAGATCCCCGCTTGCGTGTCGCGCACCACGGGCAGCCAGTATTTCGGCAGCATCGTGTCCACCGGGTTGTACGGCTTGACTTCAAACTCCAGCGGCGGGTAGCCCTCCCAAGCAGGAATGGTTTGCGGCGCGAAATCCACCGCCTTCCATTGGGAAGGATCGTAGGGCATCACGTGCAGGTCGTAGCCCGAACCGCTGTAGCCGATGAAGGCGACCTGCGCGCCGTCGGGCGAGGCCGTGGGCGAGAACGCGCCGGAGGTCACATTGGTGATGCGAAAGAACGCCCCATCGGAGACGCGCACGGCGTGCAGGTTGAAGGTCTCATCGCGGATCGAGTCGAACAACACGTACTTTCCGTCCGGCGACCACGCCGGGCGGTAATCCTCCTCCATGTCCTGGGTCAGCGGCCTCAAGCTCTGATCCTCCAGCGACAGCAGGTACAGATCGGAGAACCCCGGCCGCTTCCAGATGGATAACGCCAGTTGCGCCCCATCCGGCGACAGGGCGAAGAAATCCACGAACGTGTCGTCTGGAAACTCGTGAATCACGCTCACCGCGCCGGTGGCCAGCTCCAGATAGGAAATGCGAGGGGAGCGGTCGCCGCCCACGTTCTGGGCAAAGTAAACGCCCTGGCCGTCGGGGGTGAACACCGGGTTGAAGGCCCGTAGCCCCCAGGTGAGCCGCTGCGCCGCGCCGGTCTGTGCGTTGGCCAGATAAAGGTCGTTGACGTTCAAATAAGGGCCAAACTGGTCGTACTCCGAATAGACGAGCGAGCGACCGTCCGCCGACCAGGAGAAGGCGTGATCGAAGATGAAGGTGGCTGGCGTCAAGGCGTGCTCTTGCGTGCCATCCGGGCGGATGAGCCGGATGCCGTCGCGGCGGAAGGGCGAGCTGTGCTCGTAGGCAATCCATTCCCCCGTGGGTGACCATTTGGGCTGGCCCGTCCAGTAACCGAAGTCGGTGAGCTTCGAGCTCACCGTCGGCCCTTGCGCCTGCACGCGGGCTACATGGACAAGCGCCTGCTCGCGCAGCCACCCTTGAAAACCCTGATACAGTTCGTCGGCGGATACGTCGGTGGCTTGCTCCATGATCGAGGCGAAGTCGGGGCCAAGGTAAAACCCCACACCGAAGCGGTCGGCGATGAGGTTGTTGAGCACCTCGGCCAGGGCCGCAAGCCAGTTGTCGGCAAGCAGGTCGTCGAACTTGGCCAGCGTGCCGCGCCCGTAGGTCTCCTCGACGTAGCGCACGAACCACGAGCCCATGATGTACGCCAGCGTGCCGGAGGTGGGCCAGCCGACGTTGGAGAAGCTGTGCGCCGCCCGATCCAGCGGGGGAAAATTGTTGTCCAAGGCCAGCTGTTGCAAGTACATGCGCGACAAGGCCGCCGAGGCGCGCGAGTAGTTGTAGATGAGGAATTCCGAGTACGTCGCGGACCCCTCGATGGCAAACCAAGGCTTGAGGTCGTTGGGCATGACGATGCGGCCGAAGACGTTGCGCAGCAACGCGGAGATGCCGTTGGTGTGGTTGATGTCGGCGATGTGCCAGTATTCGTGATAGACCGTGTCGGCCATGTTGGAGGGCATGCGGCCGCCGAAGAACACGCCGAACTGGATCTGCGAGACGAACTCCCAGCTGTGCAGGTTATAGGTGTCTGCGAAGCCGTTGGGCGAGTCGTCGAAGTCGATGACGACGATGTCGGTTTTCGCCGGCGGGGTGGTGTTTAACTCAGCAGCCCATTTCTGATAGGCGTCCTCCGCAGCGACCGCCGCCTCCCCCGCCAGGCCCTCCACCTCCGGGTGAAAGACGATGCGAAAATGGTCGGTCTCCATCACCTGCCAGTCGTAAGAAGGCGTCAACTGCGCAAGCCCCGTGCTCCCCGAAAAAAGGATCAGCAGCCCGATCAGCGCGGCCAAAACGGTTTTCATAATTCACCTCAGTTTGGTATTGCCCGTATCTTATGCGATGGACGTCTCCACGAGCAACTGTCGCCCGCATATTGTTCCAGAAAATGTCCCTGTGGTATCATGTCTCATAGCGAATTCTGCCGCGTTGAACTATGACCATCACACGAAAAGCTTGCGCCAGAGGCTCGACGGTCGCGCTGCTGTTGGCAGCGTGGGTCGGGTTTTCTTGGACTGCGAGCAGCGTGCCGTCGTCGAGTTCGCCTGAAATTCAACTCACCGTCACGATCGAGGACGCGCCCGATCCCGTGCTGCTTGGGGAGCAAATGCGCTGGTCCATTCAGGTCAAGAATGAAGACCCTGCCGGGCTGCACGCGCTGAGCGTGGACGCTCACGACGTCCTGCCTCAGGGAGTGACGTTCCTATCCGCCGCCCCTTCGCAGGGGGAGTGCGCTCTGCAAGGGGTTGCCCTCACGTGTGCGCTGGGCGACATCGCGTTTGGAGCGACTGCTTCCTTGGAGCTCCTGGCCGTCATCCAGTCCGATGCGCCTGAAGGTTTGTTGACCAACGCGGTCGCCGTCACCAGCTTCGCTCCCGGCGCTTCTCAGGCGAGCGCCGTGGTGGTGTCCGCGCACACGACCGTGCTGGCTCAATATCCCGTGGAGAAGCAAACCATCGCCATCTCCCCCGCCTGCGTCGAGCCCGGCGGGTCGCTGACGATCGCGGGAGAAGGGTTCGACCAGTTGGGACTGGAGGCGGGCGACATCCACATCGGCGACATGGACGCCAGGATTCTGGCCTCGAGCCCCACCGGTCTGGTGGTGGAGATGCCGCCCTTGCCGGATGGCTTTGCCACGGTGTTCGTGACCGGCGCAGCCAACGCACCGCAAGTAGAGGTGAAGAACAGCTGCCACTCCACCGCGTTCACGGCGCAAGACGTGCAGGAAGGCTTCATCGCAGGCGACGTGTTGATTTACTTCAAAGAGGAGATGTCCCCGCAGGCGCTTGAAGCGTTTCGGGTCGAGTATGGCTTCAAAACGTTGATCCAACACCCGCTGCTGGGCTATTACTTCGCCCAGTTGGGTCCGGAAGCAGACCCCGACGTGCAAGAGCAAGCCAGCGCGCCGGTGTCCTGCCTGGTCAACAAGCGCAGCTCGGCCCCGCCGCTGGATCTATTGTTGCTGGTGGACCGCTCCGGAAGCATGGATCTGGCATTCCTTAGGCCTTTGCTCAAGGAGTTGGCCAACCAGATGTATTGCCTGGTCAACCGCACCTCGCGCATCGCACTCATGAGCTACGCTAGCCAAGCCCGGCTGGAACTGGAGCCGGCCCCCTGGCTGGAGCAACGGCAAGCGCTGTTGAACTGGCTCGAACAGCCGCTGGAGACCAAAGGTCGTTCGGATCTGGCTCAAGGGTTGAACCAAGCGCTTGGGTATCTGAAAGAGCGGAAACAGCCAGGAATTCCACAACAAATCATGATTCTGACGCGGGGGCCATCCAGCCCACGCCTGCAGGATTTGCAACCGCAGGTCCAGCAGGCGCAGGATCAAGGGGTGGTCATCCACGGCGTGGCGCTGACCAACTTCATCTTCCGCGCCGAGGCCTACGGCGCGTTGCAAGCGCTTGCCCAAGCCACCCAGCGTGACCTGCAGCTGCTCGACGAGCGGGACATGGCTCAAGCCGCAGGCATGGTCGCCTGCTCGATCGTCTACGGCTTGTACGGGGAGGAGTGTTCCCAAAGCCCAGTGTACGCAACGCCCCTGAGCGATGCGGTGACGTGCGCCATCGTGAGCGGCATCTACGGGGTGGGCGTGTGCGGACGGGAAGGGCTGGAGCAAATCCCCTCGATCCGGGTAGACCGCACGGGGGAAGTGATCGAACAGCTCAACCGCGACCCGCGAGTGGATGAGGCGTTTTTCAACGACTTGCTGGATAAATTCCAAGAAGACCCCGACCTGCTCAAGCAGGACTGGTTCCTGGAGCTTGGCTTGCCACAAGGGTGGGGGGCGTTCTTCCCCAAGCAGGGGGAGGGAGCCACGGTGGCCATCATAGACACCGGCGTGGATTTGAACGTGGCCGGCGGCGGCGAGCCCGAGGTCACGCTGGACGCCATCGCGCCCGACGGTTTGAACCTGGCCCCCGAAAGCCCTGATGACAAAGACACGACGGGCAATGATGAGCTGGGCCACGGCACCGCCGTCAGCTCGATCGCCGCCTCCGTGATCGGGAACGGCGTCAACGGGGCGGGCGTGGCGCCCAAGGCCACCGTGATCGCGTTGAAGGTTTTTTCGATCGTGGAGGGCCATGCCAGGACCTCCAACGACAGCGTCGCCCGCGCCCTGATGAACGCCTTCGTGCTGGGAGTGGACGTGGTGAACATGAGCCTGGGCTGCGGCGGCTGCGACGCCGAGCAGGAGGAGCGCATGCGCAGTTTCTACGACCGAGTCATCAACAGCCTCATTCAAGGACGCCAGGCGATCCATGGGAAGATCCCCATCCTGGTGGCCGCTGCCGGCAATGATGGAAAACGCTTCATCGATGCGCCCGCCTTTCACCCTCAAGTGATCGCGGTGGGTTCGGTGCGGCCCCATACCTATCAGCGCAGCTCCTTTTCCAACTACGGCCCGGAGCTGGATTTCGTGGTGGTGGCGGAGGACACGAAAACCACCATCGCCGGCGGCACGTTCGGCAATGCCGGCTCGGGAACCTCTTTCGCTTCCCCGCAGGTGGCGGGTTTTGTGGCGCTGATCCTGGCGCAGGAGCCTGGCTTGCAGCTGGAGGCCGTGGTGGACAAAATCAAGCGCTGCTTCGTGGCGGACGTCGGCTCGCCGGGTTTTGACGAACAGACCGGCTGGGGCCGGATCAAGATCCCGCCGCCAGAGCAGGCCGATCCTGCGTGTTTGCCGGCGCAGTGACCAAAAAAAGGAGAGTTCATGATCGCGAGAAGTTGGAGGATGGGCCTCACCTTGGCGTGCACGCTTGGCTTGGCGGGGTGTTTTCACGAGTTGGAGCTGCCCGAGCTGGCCTGGGACCCATCGCCTGATGCGGTGGTGGCTTCGGCCACGTACTGCTGCGGATTTGTCCCCTACATCTATGTGCTCAACTACATCCCCGACGCGCAGGTGTGGGGCGATGGCCGCATCGTGTGGACGACGTCGGACGATGAGGGTCGGCGCAGCGTGCAGCAGGGGCAGCTTGCGGCTCAAGACATCGGCGACCTGCTGTCCCAGGCTGCGCAGGCAGGTTTTTTCAACTGGAAGGATCTTTACGAAGACCCCATGGTGGCGGACGCCTCGCCGCAGTGCCTAAAAATCCAGCTCGTGGACCGAACCAAACAGGTCTGCGAGTACGTGAACGGGGCGCCTGCTGCGTTTCACACGCTGTATGATCGCTTCGCTTCCGGCCTGGGCGCCACGGGCGAGCCGTATGCGCCTGAACGCGCCTACGTGATCGCGCACAAGATGCTGTTTGACACGCCGCCCGATCCATCGCAAATCACGCGGGACTGGCCCACCGCGGAAGCGGGGACTTCGCTGGATGCGCTTGCCGGCGGGCAATGGATCGAGGGCAGAGCCTTGCAGCTGGCGTGGGATGTGGTCAACCAGAGCCCGTGGGGCAACCTGGTGCAGGAAGCGGGCAACTATTATCAGCTGTCCGTGCAGATCCAGGGCTTGAGCACGGCGGAGATCCCGCCGGCATTTTGAGCTAATTTACGAGCAACCAAAAAGACGCTTTTGTGGCTTGCCCTTGCCAACGTTCAGAACTCCACCGAGAGCACGGGCAGGTCCAGGGCAGGGCGGCCGGCTGGCTAATGTCCTTAGCGTTGCCATAGCATGACTTCCGTGCTATCATGTCAATATGATCGTCGGCTTCAAGAATGAAGGCACCGAGGACGTTTTCAATGGCCGAAATACGAAGAACGCCCGCAAGATCTGCCCCGTCTCGTTGTGGCAGGTCGCTTTCCGTAAGCTCGATCAACTCGACTCTGTAAACGCTTTAGAAGAATTATATATCCCTCCAGGGAATCGGCTTGAGGCCTTGATTGGTGCGCGCAAAGGACAATACAGCATCCGCATCAACGAGCGGTACCGAATCTGCTTTGTGTGGATCGATGCAGGACCTGATCAAGTTGAGATTGTGGACTATCATTGATGCTTGGAGGTGAAGCATGTTTCGTATTCCTACTCATCGATTTCCCACCCATCCAGGGGAAATGCTGGTGGAAGAGTTCTTGAACCCTATGGGGCTGACTCAACGCCAATTGGCCGAAGCAATTCGCGTTTCATATCAGCGGATCAATGAGATCGTTAATGGGCGCAGAGGTGTAACTCCTGCCACGGCGCTACGGCTGGCACGTTTTTTCAAGAACTCCCCCGACTTTTGGATGAACCTACAACTGAGGTGGGATCTATACCAAGCTCGGCAAGCAGAGCATGAGGAATTGAAAGCGATCCGACCCCATGCTGCAGCGTTGCCTAAATGAGCTCTCGATGCGCTGTCGTTCTGTGCTGGCCAGTCATTCATAAGATCAATCGGTTTTATGGGGCGGGCTCGCTTGGCGCCCGTATCTCTATGTGATACGATATCTGTATGCGGCAGTTTGAGCTGGAGTGGAGCCAGAAAAACGAAGAACACATCGCCCGGCATCAGGTTAGCCGCTAAGAGGTTGAGGAAGCCGTCTCCAGCTCCAGCGCGTACGTTCTCAGAGGGCCAGGCAAGGGCCTATACGTTGTCCTGGGCACAACAGACTCAGGGAGATATCTCAAAGTCATTTTGAGAGTGAAGGCAACCAAGACCGCCTTTGTAATCACAGCTCTCGATATGAACGTGGCAGATCGAGCGCTCTATCGCAAGAAAAGGAGGGGTTGACATGGAGAAGAAGTTACCGGTTATGAAGGATTGGAGCGACCAGCGCATTGCGCGGTTTTGGGAATCGCACAGCGTAGCGGAGTTCATCGATGAGCTGGAGGAAGTGACCGACGTCAAGTTTGTGCCGCCCAAGACGGCAGTTGCCATCCGTCTGGAAGCCGCTGATTTGGAAGAAGTGAAGGAAATCGCCAAAGAAATGGGGATCGGTCACACCGTGCTCATTCGCATGTGGATCAAGGAGAAGCTCAAAAGGGCAAAGCTGGCGTGAGTTGGTTTAGAGCTTAACCTTCCGTTGAAACATAACTGCTTTTACTCAATTGCGGTTCTTGCGCATGCGGG
>Ga0326597_10008212_pt1 | contig 14108 bp, 10 predicted proteins | sample RVTome_12_FD_203789 | JGI IMG/M metagenome (GOLD analysis project Ga0326597, IMG submission 203789) | Soil microbial communities from uranium-contaminated site in the Upper Colorado River Basin, Wyoming, United States - RVT100D185 | ecosystem: Environmental > Terrestrial > Soil > Contaminated >... | reverse complement strand
GTTCTTCTTCGAGTAGCGATAGACGTAGAACTTCTGGCTCTCGTTCGTCCAAGAGCTGTAGATCGTAGACAGCGTCAAATTCATTCCGCCAACGGAGTCATTGGACTTGGCGCACCGAGTCCCTGCCGCATTGGGGTCCGACTCTGCCACGATGTCTACGCCTTGGTTTCTGTCCCATCCCGTGACAATGCCGAGGTTGCTCGGTTCTACGCCCGCCTCGAAGTCTGCCCACAAACGGGGCTTGGCCGGACTCTTTGCCCCGAAAGCGCTCCCGGTGATGGTAAGCGTTTGGCCATGACCGACGGTGCCTGAGATACTCGAGATGATCGGGTCAGCGAGAGCCTGGTTGCCGCCCAGTAAGACGAGTAGGAGCGTACCAATTGCCAGCACGAGGCTTAATGTCTTTTGCATGTTTGGCCCCCCATCAACCCGTAGGACCCTTCGTTATCGAACCGCTGGAACGATATGCTCTCTGATTAGATTGCTTTGCCGCTAACGTGGGGCTTCCCCATCCACGGTTATGCTCCCACGACCACAGCCAACAACGTGGCCACTCGCTGGGCTGGAATCGGCAGCGGCGGAATCCTATTCCCCGCTGCTCCACTGGAGTTCACTTGCATGCGCCGCTTCGAGCTGAAGGTGCATAGGCAAGATAGACTTCCTTTGCCGGCAACACCATTAAAAGATCGGGTGTGATAAGTAGCACAGGTGACGCGACATTGCAAAGGGCCATGAGTTGAGGTACGGATCTCGCCGATCTCTGGCTTCCGTGAACTGCCGAATCAGCGAACGTCCTCAAGTAACACTCGATATCTCGAGCCCCCTAAGACCTTGAGGGGGGCCGCTGTGTTCATTGGGAGAAGGAAGAAAGTAAGGGTCAAATATCTCGAGAGAAATCGCGACGGTATTTTGCAACTCCTATGCCTATGCCGGGCACCGATGGTTCAACAGAGAAAGCCTACGCCGGAACCCAATAGAAGTTGTGGCTGGGAGGTTTAGAAGCTTTCGCATGGCTGTTGGGATAGGGGGTGACCTGTTCTGGCCGCACACATCCTATCACCTGTGATCAGGAACAGGTGTGCCAATCCAGCACATAATCGCCCGCTTCCCTCGATCCGAAATCCCTCTTCAGATGGATGCCCCTCTGAGGTCCCCGTAGTTCCTCACTGAGGTGTACGCCTGGGCCAGTAGCACCGTGGCCTGAGAGCAGCCTAAGAGGTCCAATCGTCCTTCCGCTCCGTCCCCATAGGAAGCAGAGAGAGTCTCCTAGCCTTCAGAAGCCAACGGAAGCAACCTGAGACCTCGGTTCCAAGTCGTGGGGTTGGATCTTCAAGCCTCCGACGGCTGTGACGACGATTGCAGGTTTGACATCTGCCTATTTGAACCTATCGAGTCAAAGTCGAGGTCTGGGTTCCGTTCCAGAAGGCATGGCTCACGGGGTCCCTACGCTGCCCGCATGAACTCAGACGTGCCTGACCTTGCCAGCGCCTCTATCATGCATTGTGACTCGCCAGGAGGCGAGCGAATTGCCCCACGCTTGAGGTGGAGACTGAAGGACCGAATCTCTACAAGCGTCGTTGGGCCTTGAAGGCAATGCTGTCGGGGATGCAAGTGTTGCACTGGCTGAGGGTCTCGAATCGAGTCTTCCTCCTAAACTGAAATAGTCATTCAGGCCCCATCGAATCCAGGCTCGGGTAACCCTTTGAAAAACAAGAGGTCCCGTAACGCCCACGCATCCCGCTGCAGGAGGATTTCTTGCTGTCGGATTGGCATACACCTGGCATCGAGTCTGTTGAGTCCCTCGATTCCGGAGACAAGAGGCAGCTGGCAGCGAGCAGCTAGTAGCAGGCAGCCCATCACCGTGTCTCCGGTTCCCCGTTTCCCCGATGCGCAGGCGAACCGGAGAGGCTGACCGCTGACGGCTGATAGCTGATTGCTTTCTGAGGAACCACCGAACGCTTTTCCCTAGTTCGTAGAGTCCGTTGAGTTATTGAGTCCTTTGAGTCTGTTGAGCCGATTGAGTCCGCCTTCCCGCCGTACTCTCGTACATTCGTACACTCGTACACTCGAACGCCTTTGTTAGGTGTCCCATGTGTGGCATAGCCGGCCTGTTAAACCTTCGCCCTCAACGTCCTCCGACGAAGGGGGAGTTGGTCCCGATGGTCCAGATCCTGAGGCATCGGGGACCGGACGATACGGGTTTCTACGCCGACTCTGACGTGGGCCTGGGGCATGCCCGGTTGAGCATCATTGACCTTTCCGGCGGGAAGCAGCCGCTTTGCAACGAGGACAAGACCGTCTGGGTAATCTTTAACGGCGAGATCTTCAACTATCTCGAACTTCGGCAGGAGCTGGCGTCTCAGGGTCACGCCTTCGCCACAGAGTCGGACACCGAGGTCATCGTCCACCTCTACGAGCAGTACGGGGACGATTTTGTTGATCATCTCAATGGCCAGTTCGCCATCGGCCTGTGGGATCGGAAGGCCAGGCGCCTGGTCCTGGCACGCGACCGGGTTGGTATCCGGCCGCTCTTCTACACCACCGCGGGGGGACGTCTGATCTTCGCGTCGGAGATCAAATCCATCCTCACGGTGCCGGAGGTTACCCGGCGCCTGAATCCCAAAGCCCTGGCGGAGATCTTCACTTTCTGGTCGGTGCAGCCGCCTTCCACCTTGTTCGAGGGGATCTCGTCCCTGGCACCGGGGCATGTGATGACCGTCAGTTTGGAGGACGGCACTCAAAGAACTCGGCGCTACTGGGACTGGGATTTCCCGGAGACACCGGACAACGGGAATCGGTCAACGGACGACTACGCTGAGGAGTTGCGGAACCTGCTCATCGACTCGGTTCGTCTCCAGCTCCGGGCGGACGTCCCCGTTGGCGCCTACTTGAGCGGCGGCCTCGATTCGTCGGTCATCACGTCATTGATCAAGCATTACACGAATTCCCCCTTGCGCACGTTCTCCATTGCTTTCGAGGACGCCGAGTTTGACGAGAGCGACTTCCAGCAGCGGGCGGTAGAGCATCTCGAGACCCACCACACCCAGGTTCGCTGTACTCGGGCGGACATCTGCGAAGCGTTTCCCCGGACGATCTGGCATGCAGAATCGGTCATCCTGCGGACCGCCCCCACGCCTTTGCTGCTGCTGTCGGCAGCAGTCCGGGCCGAGGGCTACAAGGTCGTCCTGACGGGCGAAGGCGCCGATGAGGTTTTCGGCGGCTACGACCTCTTCAAAGAGGGCAAGATCCGCCGTTTCTGGGCCCGTCAACCCGACTCGAAGGTCCGGCCGCTGATCCTGGACCGCTTGTATCCCTATTTGAAGAATTCCCCCACCTCGGCCCGGACCTTCGCGCAGCAGTTCTTCCGAATCGGTCTGGAGGACCCGTCGCTGCCGTACTTCGGGCACCTCCCCCGGTGGTCCACCACGAAACGCGCGTGGCGCTTCTTCAGCCAGGATCTGGCGGATTCCCTGGACGGGTGGGAGCCCTTTGACGTGATCCACGGGACGCTGCCCCCGGCCCTGCCCCGGTGGGCGCCGCTTTGCCGCGACCAGTACATCGAGGCCCACACGCTGATGTCGGGCTACCTCCTTTCCTCGCAGGGCGACCGAGTGGCCATGGCGAACTCCGTCGAGGGCCGGTTCCCCTACCTCGATCATCGGGTCATCGAGTTCGCCAACACCCTTCCACCCCGGTACAAGGTCATGGGTTTGCAAGAGAAGTACCTGCTCCGCCGGGCCATGGCGCATCTCTTGCCGCCGGCCGTCGCCCAGCGGACGAAGCAACCCTACCGCGCCCCAGACAGCCAGAGCTTCTTCCAGAACGGCACGCCGGCGGCCTACGTGGCCGAACTCTTCCGGCCGCAGCGGCTCAAGGCCAGTGGCCTGTTCGACCCCGAGGCCACGTCCAAGCTCTTTGACAAGTGCCGGAGGGGCCAGGCCATCGGATTCTCCGACAACATGGCCTTCGTCGGCATCCTCTCCGCGCTGCTCCTGGAGGAATTCTTCCTCCGCCCCGCCAGGTTCGGAGACGGCTTCGCGGGCGCGGAACCCGCTCACGCATCATTGTCATCTATGAACCGCCATGACGCCAAGGTCGCCAGATGACACGTCCTGACCTAACCAATAACGTTCGGTTGTTCGGTTGGTCGGTGGTTCGGTGGTTCCCTGGGAGCGGTCAGCCGTCAGCGCTTTCGCCGCCTGGCGCATAGCGCGAAGCGCATGGCGCACGGCTCAGACGGTCTGAAGGCTATGCGCTTTGCCCTTAGCGCTTTGCGTTTTGCAAGCTGCCAGTTGCCTGCTGATTTCGGACTCAACAGACTCTACGGACTCAATAACGAGGAGAAGCATCGGCGCCCTGGAGGGTAGATTTCGGAATAGAGTCCAGGAGGTCGGCTGTATGCTTTTACACAACCAGTTTGAGGCCAGCGCAGAGGCCTCGCCAGACAAGGTGGCCCTCATCGTCGAAGGCCGCCGCTACACCTACGGAGAGATCAACCGGCTCTCGGCCCACCTTGCCGCCACGCTCCAGCAGCGGGGGGTCAAGCGGGCCGACCGCGTAGCCATCTTCCTTCCGAACTGCGCCGAGATGGTAATCAGCATCTACGCAGCCCTGCGCGTTGGCGCGATCTTCATGCCCATCAGCCCCCAGACCAAAGCAGGGAAGCTGCTCTACATCCTTCAGGATTCGACCCCGACCTGCCTGATTACGGATACTCGCCTGGCCCCGTTCTGGGAAGACGTAATCGGCCCGGCCGGCAGCCTGCACACGGTGATCGTTTCCGGGCAGGGCGACGACCACGGTGATCCCTCAGGGATGTTTCTAAGTTTCGCGGCAGCCACGGCTCCCCGCAACGGGCGCTTCATCTATCCGGGGACCATAGACCAGGACCTCGCCGCGATCATCTACACCTCCGGCTCCACGGGCGACCCCAAGGGTGTGATGCTGACACACCTCAACATGATTACGGCCGCCAATTCCATCAGCACGTACCTGGGGCTGCGGAGCGACGATATTATCCTGTGCGCCCTGCCCCTTTCCTTTGACTACGGCCTGTACCAGGTCCTCATGGCGTTCAAGAAGGGCGCCCGGGTCGTCCTCGAGTTGTCCTTTGCTTTTCCCGTCAAGGTTCTCGAACTCATGGGCCGGGAGCGCGTGACGGTATTCCCGGGCGTCCCCACGATGTTTTCCATGCTGATGGCGCTTGGCAGTCTCTCGCAGTTCGACCTCGGCAGCTTGCGCCTGATCACCAACACGGCCGCCGCCCTTTCCGAACGCCACATCCGTGAGCTGCGCGCGCTTTTCCCGCAGGCCACTCTCTTCTCGATGTACGGCCTGACGGAGTGCAAGCGCGTCTCCTACCTGCCCCCCGACCAGCTTGACATCCGGCCGACCAGCATCGGCCGCGGCATGCCGAACGAGGAAGTGTACCTGGTGGACGAGGACGGGAAACGTCTCTCGCCAGGGAGTGTGGGCGAGCTGGTAGTCCGCGGAAGCCACGTCATGCGCGGCTACTGGCGCAAGCCTGAGGAGACGGCGAAGTGCCTCAAGCCCGGCCTGTATCCCGGCGAGTTCGTCCTGCACTCCGGGGACCTCTTCCGGATGGACGAGGAAGGGTACCTCTACTTCCTGGGCCGCAAAGACGACATCATCAAGAGCCGCGGTGAGAAGGTCGCCCCCAAGGAGGTCGAAAACGTCCTGTACGCTCTCGAAGGCGTCCTGGAAGCCGCAGTGGTCGGGGTACCGGACCCGCTGCTCGGGCAGGCCGTCAAGGCCTTCGTAGTGCTCAGGCCGGGCCATCAGTACAGTGAGCGGGACATCATCAAACACTGCCTGGCGTCCCTTGAGAGCTTCATGGCGCCCAAGTACGTGGAGTTCGTCTCCAGCCTTCCCAAGACAAGCACCGGCAAGATTGACAAGAAACCCCTCAAGGCACAAAAAACGGATTCTTAACCGCCAAGACGCCAAGGTCGCCAAGGATACGAGGTTTCGATCTCTCCATGGAAAAACGTGAAACCCGGTGCATCGGACCTTCAGGAGTTTCGTTCTTTTCCACCAATTGAGCCATTTCGATCATGGCGTCCTTGGCGCCTTGGCGGTTGATAATGTCAGATTGGGGCTAACAAAGGAGGCAGCGTGCAAACCATTAAAGCGCAGGTGAAAGCCTTTGTCATTGACAACTTCCTGATGGGCCGCCGCGCTGGCGACCTCGCCGATGACACCTCGTTCCTGGAAAGGAGCATCCTGGATTCGACGGGATTCTTGGAACTGATCGCCTTCCTTGAAGAACGCTTCGGCATCCAGGTGGCTGACGAGGAAATGATCCCGGCGAATCTCGACTCGCTGAACGCCATTGACGCGTACGTGAAGCGCAAGGCGGCGGTGGAGGCATGTCTGGGCGACACCCGGAAATAATCGTAGCCGGGGAGAAAAGATCGGTGGATACCCGAGCGTCGGCGCCACTCCACATCGACTGCGAGCGGGAGGTCCGCCGGATCACGGCAAGGCTCGTCGAACAGGTAGTGGACGAGTTCCGCCGCCGCGGGGTGGTTATCGCCCTCTCGGGCGGCGTGGACAGCTCGGTCTGCGCGGCCCTCGCATGCAAGACGTTTGGGCCCACACGGGTCCTGGCCCTTCTCCTCCCAGAGAAAGAATCCTCTCCTCAGAATACGGATCTGGGGCGGGAGGTGGCCGGGCAGTTCGGTATTCCCTGCATCGTCCAGGACATCACGCCGGTCCTGGAGGCGATCGGGTGCTACGCCCTCCGGGACCAGGCGATCCGCGCGGTCTTCCACGAATACGGTGACGACTGGAAGAACAAGGTCGTGATCAGTGGGGGCCTGGAGGGCCGGGTGCACTTCTTCAAGCTCGTGGTGCAGGCCCCCGACGGCCGCATTCTAGAGCGTCGCATCCCCCACAGGGAGTACCTTCAGATCGTGGCCGCGCAGAACTTCAAACAGCGCGCCCGGAAGACCATTGAGTACTTCCACGCCGACCGCCTGCACTACGCGGTCCTGGGCACGCCGAACCGGCTGGAGTACGACCAGGGATTCTTTGTCAAGAACGGCGACGGCTCGGCCGACGTGAAGCCGATCGCGCATCTGTATAAGACACAGATCTATGCGCTTGCCCGCTACCTCGGCCTGCCGGAGGAGATCTGCGCGTCCACTCCCACAACGGACACCTACAGCCTGCCGCAGGGGCAGGACGAGTTCTACTTCGCCCTGCCATACGACAAGATGGACCTCGCCCTGTGGGCCCACGACCGGGATCTGGCGCCAGCCCAGGCAGCCGCGCTTATGGGGATCAGCGAGCGGCAGGCAGCGTTTGTGTACAACGACATCCGCGCCAAGCGCAAGGCGGCCCGGTATCTGCACGCCGGACCGCTGCTGATCGAGGATCACGACCAAATTCCCAATCCTAGCGCCAGTGCACTCTCATGATGTACAGCGCCGAGCCTGTGGACTTAGCCGCCGCGGAGGGCATCCTGGCGGGTCTCTGGCCGGACACCCTGTCGGTCCAGAACGATCCCGTGGGAAGGTTCAAGTGGTTCTACCTCGACAATCCTCACGGGAGCGGCGTGGTCTTTCTGCTTACCTGCCGGAACGGCGGCGGCAGTTCAGAGATCGTCGGCTCAGCCGGTGCGGGGCCCCGTCTATTCTCTCTCGATGGAACGACGCTTCGGACATGCCAGTTGGTGGACTTCGCGACGGCCAAGCGCCACCGGACAGTGTTTCCCGCCCTTCTATTGCAACGGACCGTCCGCGCACACTGCAAGAAGGACTTCGACCTGCTGTTCGGGTTCCCCAACACCCTCTCGGAGCCGATCTTTGCCCGCCTCCGCTACCACAAGCTGGGGACGATGGCGCGCTTCGTCAAGGTCCTCCGGTACGAGCCGTACCTCCGCTCGCACGTGCCCATCCCTGCCCTGGCGGTGCCGACAGGGGCCTTGCTCGACGGGGCCTCGCGATCGGTCGAGGCCCTTCGCGCGCGTCGGGCATCCGCCGAGGTGGCGCTCGAGGCCGTGCAGGATGTTGATTCCCGGTTTGACGATCTCTGGGCAGGGACGCATTGCGCCTTCCGGATGCTGGGGCATCGCGGCGCAGACTTCCTCCGATGGCGCTTCCTCGCGAGGTCGGGCTGCCGATATGATATCTTCGCTCTCGTCCGGAAGGCCCGGCGGGAACTGCGCGCCTACGGAGTCGTCCAGGACCTCGAGAGAAGAGCCCACATCGCAGACCTCTTCGGACGGACGGAAACGGATGTGAGCCTTCTTCTCGACCTCCTGATCCCGGAAGTGCGTCGGCGGGAATTCCAGGCAGTATCCTTCCACTTCCTCGGGCCCGACTGGATGCGGGACGTGCTCAGACGGCACGGCTTCCGCTTTCGCGACGCCGCTCAAACTGTCTTCATTGACCTTGCCGACGGATTCCATGCCGAGGACGGCATCTTGACCGATCCCCAGGCGTGGTATCTCACCGACGGAGACCGCGACACGTGAGAGAGTCCGCTTTCCTCCCACGGCCGCGGTACTGCCCTGGCCCCTCTCCTTCAGACCCTGGAGGTCCCGATAAGTGGAACCACATGCATGCTCAGATCACCGATCGCGCCGACCGCTGCTGTCGCGGCGCAACTTCCTGCTGACCTCACTCGCTGCCGGCGGCGTTGCCGGGCTCAGCATGGCGCTCTCTCGCCGCGTCCGTAACCGCATCTCCGGCTGGACGCGACTCAAGGAGTTCGAGGCCACGCCGCCCCTCTTTCCCCACGACCCTGTCAAAGACAAGCGGACGCTCTGGGTGGCGCGGGGCGGGACGCCAGCGTCCAACATTGACGCCGTCATTGACAAGCTAGGCGGCATCGAACAAGTCGTCGGGAAGGAGGACGTGGTCCTGATCAAGGTCAGCGCCCAGTGGTGGAACCAGGGCATGACCAACGTGGCGGCCGTCAAGCGGGTAATCGAGCATGTCCTTGAAATCCCGGGGTTCCGTGGTGAGGTGATCGTTTTCGAGAACGCACACTTCCAAATGCCCGACGGTTCCGGCCTTGCCCGGGCCTGGGTGTACCCCAGCGAGCGGAACGTGGATGTTTCCGGTTGGAACAGTCTCGGCAACCTCATTCTATACTTCGAGGCGCTCCGCGCACTCGTCAGCTTCGTCGGCCTCATCGACGCCGGCCCCAGCAGCCTCGGGACCGCACCATGGGAGGACAGAGATCACAAGTATGGGGTGTATGGCGGCGACGGCCGTGGGCCCATCGACCCAGGAGAAGTGCGCGACGGCTACTATTGGGATTTCGACTGGATATTCCGAAAGCGACGCAGCCTGATCGACTTCGCGCAGACACCCCTGACCTGGCCAGTGTTCACATCTCCCAAGAGCGGTCTGATGATCGATCTCAAGGATGGGATCTTCCGGCGCGAGGGAACGAACCGAGTCCCCGTGACCGATCGCAAGCTCACTTGGATCACCATGGCCACTGCGAATGAGCATGGGAGCACGGGAATCACCTGCTGCTGTAAATCGGCCATGGGCATCGTGGACATGAGCGCCGGCTGGATGGGCACCGATCCGCGAATCCTGGATTACCAGTCCGTGCACTTCTTCGGCGAACCAACGGCCCCATGGCGATTGGCTGGCCCACTTGCTCATTTTGCGAAGCACGTGCGCGTTTCGGACTTTTACATTGCGGTCGCAGAATGGGTGGCAGCTAGGCCTCCTAAGGGCGGGGAGGGGATTCAAGTCGCCCGACTGGCAAGCGGCTCCGCACATCGCACAAACACTGTCGTCGCCGGGACCGATCCAGTAGCGATCGACTGGTGGTGCGCGAAGAACCTGTTGATGCCAATCCAGGGTGAGGCCAAGCACATCTACAACGTCGACGATCCCGATTCGACGGCCTCCCGCTTCTTGCGTTTCTACCGGGAAGTGTATGGGAGCGGCACGTTGGATCCGGACTTAATTGAGGCTGTTTAGATTGCCCAGAGCAGACATGGGAACTGGCGGGACGCTGAGATGAGGCTGGGCGCAACCGAAGGGCGACCGACCATCGATCCGCTTGTACAATGATTGTGCAGATCCTTCTTGCTCTGATTCCGCTTTGCAGCGCTACCTTGGCGCTCGGGCTAGCCGTGTTCGTACTGAGCCGGAACAGCAAAGCCTGGGCGAATCGCTGGCTGGCCATTGGCCTCTCGGCCATCGGCATCCACGAGGGGATCATGCTAGCGTCTGGCCTCATGCAAACCGCAGACTGGCGGCTGGGCCTGTTCCGGCTCGGCCTGGCCGCCGCGGCTACGATCCCCCCAAGCTGGCTGGCCTTTAGCCTGACATTCGGAGAAACCAACGGGGGAACACGCCTCGTGCGCTGGCGCCCTGCCCTCCTCGGGCTGACCGCTGCCGTTCCCCTGGCGTGGATGGCATTGGCCATGGGAGGCATAGTTCAGCCCGTCCTGTTCGGCGGGACCACTCCCATCTTGCTGGGTCTGGATGTCTGGGGGAAAGTCTTTTTCTCGGTATACCTTCTCGCCCTGACCCTGGTGTTGCTCCATTTGGAGAATCTTTACCGGAACGCCGAGCGTCGCATTCGTTGGAAGATCAAGTTTCTCGTCGTCGGCGTTTTCGTTGCCTTTTCCTGCCAGATCGTGGCCGCAAGCTATGCCCTGCTCTACGGGCTGATCCATCCGCTGCACCCGCTTTTCGGAGCGCTGGCATTTATCTTAGGTCAGGGGATGATCGCCTTCTCTCTCGTTCGCCACCGCCTGCTAGATGTGAACATCTTTGTATCCCGCTATGTGATCTACCGGTCCCTGACCCTGGCCCTGGTAGGGGGCTACCTGTTGTCCCTGGGCTTGGTTGCAGAGGTGTTCCGGCTTCTGAACATAACCTTGGACTTGCTGACCGGGATGTTTCTGGCCATCCTGGGGGCGGTCGCACTGACGCTCTTCCTCCTCTCCGAGGACGTGCGGCAGAAAGCCAAGAGCTTCATCCATGCCCACTTCTACAAGCACAAATATGATTACCGGAACGAGTGGATGGAGTATACCCAACGTTTATCAAGAGCCATCGCCATCCCGGAGATCGCAGCGCAGACGGTCAACCGAATCCTCGAGGTGATGTGGGTCCGCCAAGTTGCCATGTACACCGTCGGGGAATCTCCCGCGCACATGGCTCTGGCGCATCAGGTCGAATACGATTCCCTTCCTACACAGTTAGAGTTGCAACCCCCAGCAGTTAAGGCGTTGCGAGAGCAGGCCAAGCTCATCCCGTCGAGTGCTGAAAATGGAAATTACTCCGACGTCATAGTCGAGTTGAGCAGGCAGATGTTTGAAGGGATCCCCGTGGGAATCCTGGTCCCGGTTGCAGCGCTTGATAACTTGGTTGGCCTGCTGGTGGTGGGTCCCGAACTCTCCGGTAAGGCCTTTGGAGTCGATGATGGGGACCTGTTGACAGCGGTGGCTGCGCAGGCCGGTGCTCTCATCGTGAATGCCCGCCTCTCCCAAGAGGCATCCGAGTTTCGCGAACTCCAGGTGCTGGCACGCCTATCAGCCTTCGTTACCCACGACCTCAAGAACGCCGTCTCCATGCTGTCCATGCTGGCGGAGAATGCAAAATATCACATGGCCAAGCCGGAGTTCCAGATAGATGCAGTCAGGACCCTGGGCGAGGTGACCGCCAAGATGCGGAACCTGATGAATACCCTGGCTGCTCCAGGCAACAGGGCCGGGAACCAGCCCCGACGGATCAGCCTGGCACCGACGGTCGAGGCCTGGATACGGGAAATGAGTGGTCAAGCGCCTCCCCGAATCCGTGTCGAGACCCGCCTGGGGTGGACACCCGAGGTCTGCGTGGACGCGGAACAGTTCAAGTCCGTGCTCCACAACTTGGTCCTGAACGGCATTGAAGCGATGCCTGGAGACGGGACCATACTTTTGGAGACGTTCCTCGAGAATGGAAACGCAGTCTTGACGGTTACGGATAGCGGCCGGGGGATGACTCAGGAGTTTATGCAAAGAAGGCTTTTCCGCCCCTTCCAGACCACGAAGCCACGCGGCCTCGGCGTCGGCCTGTACCAATGCCGACACATCGTCCAGGCATTTGGGGGAACGCTGACCGCCGAAAGCGAGGAGGGAAAGGGAACGCGGATGGTCGTCAAGCTACCATGCGAAGCTGTCAGCGGTCAGCAGTCAGCGGTCAGCTGCTCTTCGCGAGCTGAAGGATGACAGTTGGCAGCTGGCAGCTGGGAAGAGACTCAATAACTCTACAGACTCAATGGACTAAACAAAGGGGTTCGGTTGTTCGGTGGGTCGGGCTCCGCCCCGGAGGGTGGTTCGGTCGTTCTCCACGGAAAAAAAGGTCGCTCGGCAGTTCAACCGACTGGGCAAGTGCATTCGGCTAATTTCTCCTATGGCGAATTCGGCATTTCGGTTGTTCCCTAGAACGACCGGTCCGGTTGCCCGACAGTTCGACAATTTGCCGATCTTGTCACTCGAATTGTTCACTGCAATCAGCTATACGCCATAGGCCATAAGCAATAGTTGATGCCTCGGCACGTTCCGGTTTGCCCTCTGCTCTTAACTCCTGGCGCTTTGCGCCATGCGGATTGCCAGCTTCCGAAGAAAGGACTTAGTCACGACAGTTCGCGGGCCGGACGAATGCGCACGCCGCCTTCTGTGGCTACGATAAAGTGTCCTACCAACCGATCACCGTACTGTGCTAAGACGGCCTTCACTACGCGCACGCGGCCAGAGGGGCTCTCGTCGCGAAGACGGAGTAGCAATACACCACAATGCTCCTGGCCGCTACGATAGACGAGCTCACCGAAGTCCTTGTCGTTAGTTACAAGAATGCGTCCCTCACTTGCGGCCCGGCCGAGAATATCCTGATCATCCGCCTGAAGCATAGCCTCGGCGACTGCGAGCACATCGTGCCCCACGCCGCGCAGGTACTCTACGACCGCGACGCCCGCCGACTCATCAATGATGAACCGCACGCTGGCTGACGCTTAGGCCGAAGCCGTGAGAGGAAACACATCCTCGTGGGCAAGTACTCGGGCGGCGTAGGCTAGGGCAGCGCGAATGTCTTCGGGTTGTAAACGTGGGTATTCGCGAAGGATGGCGTTCTCCGGAATTCCCTGGGCCAGCATCCGAAGGATCAGCTCCACCGGGATACGGGTCCCCCGGATCGCCGGCTTGCCAACCATAACTGTTGGATCTGTCCTGATACGCTGCAAAAGCTCTTCGTCCATTCAACCGCTCCTTGCTCTCAAGCAGGTGGAGGGGCAACTCGATAGAACCAGAGCGTAGGAGATACCCGGCCAATTGTCAAGAGAGACCCTTAGCGCGTTGCGCTTCGCCCTAAGCTCTTCGCGCTTTGCGCCATGCGCTATGCGCTTTGCGAGTGGAGAGATGCAGGTGTGCCGAATGGCTGAAAAAGGGACCGAGGGGGTGAGCCGTCGCCAGTTCTTGGTGGGGGCCCTGGGTGTCGGGGTCACGGCAGGCGGCGGAGGGAGTCTAATCAACGAACGGAACCAAATCGAGATCACGCACCACGTCCTGAACTCAGAGGCCCTTGTGACCAGAGGCCGTGTGTCCTTTGTGCAGCTCAGCGATCTGCATCTGCAGCTCATCGGGCGACATGAGGAGCGCGTGGCTGAGGCAGTGAATCGGCTGCGACCTGACTTTCTCGCGATCACTGGTGACACGATTGACCGGGCAGACCGTCTCTCTGTCCTGGACAGCTTCCTCGGCCTGCTCGATCCAATACAAGGCTTCGCCGTCCTGGGCAACTGGGAGCACCAGTCTCAGGTGGATCTCGGGGCACTGGAGCGGACCTATGCGCTCCACAACATCAACCTGCTTGTGAACCAGAGCGCCGCCCTGGAACACCGCGGTAAGCGTCTCCTAGTCACTGGCCTGGATGATCTTGTCGAAGGATTGCCAAGCCTCGAGCGCGCACTGGCAGGAGTCAGGCCGTCTGCGCAGCATCTAATCCTCGCGCACTGTCCGGCACAGCGTGACCTCCTCCTGCATGATGCAGCGTGGGGCAGCAAGCTCGATACGACGCCTCTGACCTTAGCGGGCAAGAACGGTAGTGTGTTGATCCTGTCGGGACATA
>Ga0326597_10008210_pt1 | contig 14109 bp, 14 predicted proteins | sample RVTome_12_FD_203789 | JGI IMG/M metagenome (GOLD analysis project Ga0326597, IMG submission 203789) | Soil microbial communities from uranium-contaminated site in the Upper Colorado River Basin, Wyoming, United States - RVT100D185 | ecosystem: Environmental > Terrestrial > Soil > Contaminated >... | reverse complement strand
AGATCCATTTCATCCCCGCGTCGCACCGCAGTGGCGGCGGCAGTGGATGCTGTGGCGCGCGGCGCGCAATCCCGCGCGCTTTATCGGTGTCAGGCCAGACGATCCTGCAGGAACCGGCGATCGGCAATGATGCGGTCGACGGCGGCGCGGGCGGCCGGATCGGCGATCAGCGGCGGAATCAGCTCGACCTGATTGGTGGCGATCAGATGCAGGACTTCGGTATGGACACCGCCGCCGGGCCGCCGTGGTAGCGCCGCGACCACTTGCAGATGCTCGGGCACCTTCACCGCACCGAGCGTCTCCACCAGGTGCCGGCGCAGCGTCTGTTCGGACAGCGAGGAATCGGCCTCGACAAAGGCGTAGAGACCCACGCCCCGGCGCCGATCCGGAAAGGCGACCACCGCCGCATCCCGGACCTGAGGATAGGACTTGAGCTGCTGCGTGATCGGCGGTGCGTCGTAAACCAGGCGCCGGCCACCGCCCTCGCGGTCGGCGAAGCGAAACAGGCCGCGGGTGATCGCATGATAGACCGGCTTGGCGGCCGTCATCCAGATACGAGAGATCAGGCTCTTGCGGCTCAACACGCGCCGCTCGCTGGCGGTAAGCGCATCCGGCGCAAAGCGCCGCTTCTGCTTGAGCAGATGCCGCAAATCCTCGTAGGCGGCAATCCGGAACAGGCGGCCGCGGTGGGCAAAGGTCTGCGCCAGCTGGAAGTCGATCAGGTAGGCGCATCCATCGCGCCCGCGCAGCCAATTCTGCTGCTTGGCAAGATCGTTGTGACAGATGCCCGCGCGGTGCAGTTTGGCCAGCACCCGCTTGGCGGAGCGGAAGTAGGCGGCGTCGCCATGCGGCTGGGCGATGTGCAGGGCGAGGCCATCGATCCAGCCGCGCACCAGGGCGCGGCGCCCGGCGAAGTGGAGCGCGGGACCGACGCCGAGCTTGCCGGCGATCGCCAGCGCCTTGCGTTCGCGATGAAACAGATGCCGCGCGATCGGCCATGACCACCAGTGAACCTCGTCGATCCGGCGCAGGATGGCTTCGACCTCGCCATCGGCGGTCTGGAAGTGTCCGCGTTCGACGGTCGAGAAGACGTCGCGCTTGAGCACCGTCCCCGGGCGCCAGAGCCCGACAAGTTCGTCCGGCACCAACGCCTGGGCGTGCGGGGAGGCTAAACCTTCAGCGTTTGCAGCCAAGGCCCTGTCCTATTCGGCGGCCGCGCCGAGATGCGCCCCGGACATCCAGGCGGCAAGATCGGCCAGAGCGCGCCGGCACAATGCCCGCTTTCGGGCAAGCGTCTTACCGGTGCCGCGCAGACGATTGCCCGCCTCGTCCCGAGTCGGCGTGCGGGCCAGCGGCGGAAGCAGGCCGAAATTGACGTTCATCGGCTGAAATGAGCGCGCCCCGGCATCGATGGTCTCAATATGGCCGCCGACGATATGCGACAGGAGCGCCCCGTGCGCCGTCGTCTCCGGCGGCGCCGTGATCGCCTCGCCGAGCCGCTCGGCAGCGGCAAAGCGGCCGGCCAGCAGTCCGATGGCGGCGGACTCCACGTAGCCTTCGCATCCGGTGATTTGACCGGCAAACCGCAGGCGCGGGTCGGCCTTGAGCCTTAGGGCAGTGTCGAGATGCTTCGGGGAGTTGAGGAAGGTATTGCGATGCAGGCCGCCCAGGCGCGCGAACTCCGCCCGCTGCAATCCGGGAATGGTCCGGAAGACGCGCAGCTGCTCGGCATGCTTGAGCTTGGTCTGGAAGCCGACCATGTTGAACAGCGTGCCAAGCCGATTGTCCTGCCGCAGCTGCACGACCGCGTAGGGCTTTGCCTGCGGCGCGTGCGCATTGGTGAGCCCGAACGGCTTCATCGGCCCGTGCCGTAGCGTCTCGCGACCGCGCTCCGCCATGATCTCGATCGGCAGGCATCCGTCGAAATAGGGCGTCGATGCCTCCCAATCGTGGAACGACACTTTGTCGCCGGCAAGCAGCGCATCGATGAACGCGTCGTATTGCGGCCGCGTCAGCGGACAATTGATGTAGTCGGCACCGCTGCCGGCGGGGCCCGCCTTGTCGTAGCGGGACTGGAACCAGGCGACGTCGAGGTCGATCGAGTCGCGGTGTACGATCGGCGCGATGGCATCGAAGAACGCAAGCGCGTGGTCGCCGGTGAGGCGGCGGATTGCTTCGACCAGGGGCGAGGAAGTGAGCGGCCCGGTCGCGACGATGACGCTGTCCCAGCCGGGCGGCGGCGCCCCGGCGATTTCGCCGCGCACGACCTCGATCAGCGGGTGGCGGGTGATCGCCGTCGTTACCGCGTCGGCAAATCCGTCGCGATCGACGGCCAGGGCCCCGCCGGCAGGAAGCCGGTGCGCGTCGCCAGCCTGCATCACCAGCGAGCCGAGGCGGCGCATCTCCTCGTGCAGCAGGCCGATGGCGCTGGTTTCGCAATCGTCGGAACGGAACGAGTTGGAGCAGACAAGCTCGGCCAGGCGCTCGGTCCGATGCGCATCGGTCATCCGCGCCGGCCGCATTTCGTGCAGAATGACCGGCACGCCGCGGCCGGCGATCTGCCAGGCGGCCTCGGTGCCGGCGAGCCCGCCACCGATCACGTGAATGGCTTGCGTCTGCGTGCTACTCATAGACAATAGCTAGAGCGAACAGCCGACGTTCACAACGGTCGTGTGGCCCGGAGGTCTGGAATGGTTCGCAGACGGCTGGTCGCGCCGCTCCTCGTGGTTGGCGCCGCGTTGCTGGCGCTGCCCGTTTCCGCTGCGGGGCGGGATCGGAAATTTGCCGACTTCTTTGCGCGACACTCGTTGACGCCGCCCGCGGCGACCCGTCTCACCGTCTGTTACGGCTTCGGCTGCCGGCGCCGCATGCAGGTCGTCTTTACCGATGCCGACCGGAAGGCGGTGAACGGGATCATCGCCAATGCGGCGGCGTCGGCGCGGGCGGAGCGCGCGGCGGTGGCCCGGACCGTGGCCTGGTTCGACCGCCGGGTCGGGCCGCTCACCGGCACCGCGCGCCGGGTTGCCCGTGCCGACTTCCGGGCCTTGGACGCGGCGAATAACTTCGACTGCATCGACACCAGCACCAACACGACCGGTCTGCTCCTGCTGTTCGCCGGTTGGAAGCTGCTGCGCTACCATGATGTTGGATTGCCGTACTATCGGGGCAATCTTCTATTCGGCCAGACCCCGCACAATACCGCGGTCCTGATCGAGCGTACGAGCGGACGGGTTTGGGCGATCGATATGTGGACCACCGGTTACGGGGCTCGTCCGGACGTGATGCCGGTCGAGCGCTGGATGCAGGAGAACTGATGACGGCGACGGTTGCGGCGCCTTCCACGAACGCCCGCGCACTGAAGGTCCTGAGCGGTGGCGCCTACAAAGCCGTGGTGCTGGTTGCCGTGCCGGTGTTCGAACGGGCCACCGGCCACAAGGTCGCCGTCGACAACGACACGGTCGGTGCATTGGTGCGGCGCATCGGCGGCGGCGAGCCATTCGATATCGCGATCGTCACGCGGGCTGCCCTCGACAGCCTTGCCCAGCAGGGCAAGGTGGAGCCGGGCGTGCGCACCGATCTTGCCAAGGTGGGCGTCGGCGTCATGGTCAAGGACGGAACGCCGGCGCCGGACGTCAGTACGGTCGAGGCCTTCAAGCGGGCGCTGCTCAACGCCAAGTCAATCGCCTACATCGATCCGGAGAGCGGTGGCTCGAGCGGCATTTACCTCGCGAAGCTGCTGGAACGCCTGGGGCTGGCCGAGCAGGTCCGCGGCAAGACCCGGCTGAAGCGCGGCGGCCACGTTTCCGACCTCATCTTGAGCGGCGAGGCCGAGCTCGGCATCCACCAGATGAGCGAAATCGTCTCGACCGCAGGGATCACCCTGGCCGGCCCGCTGCCGGCGGACATTCAAAATTACACCACCTACGCCGCCGGGATCGGCACCGCGGTGCGCGACCGCGCCGCCGCGCAAGCCCTGATCGATACCTTGGCGGGGCCGGTTGTCGCCCCCATCCTGGCGGCCAGAGGCATGCTTGCGCCGTAGATGCGGCAACGCCCGCACGAGGCGGGCGCTACCACAGGCCAGAGACCGGGCCGCGTCTGGGTTAGCTGTTGGCGTTGTCCCAGGCAATCCGGGTGATGTCCGAACGACTGATGCCGATATCGGCCAGTTCGCGGTCGCCGAGATTGGACAGTTCCCGAACGCTGGCATTGTAGCGCCGCCAGACTTGCAGAAATCGTATGACGGAAAGTAGCATTTTCACCTCCATTTGCGGCCATCGGCAACGAATTAGCCGATTTTATCGAAAAGCCGCAGGAACCAAATCCATGGAGCAGAGATAAGCGATGATAGTGCGACGCAAAACACAAAATGCTGCGATGCAGCTAATCCCAAAACGCATGGCTTGTTAAGGTTGATTTAACCTGATCGCCGCCGATGCCGGCTGCGGCAGCTTGCCCCCGCTTGGGCCGAAGCGCCCCAGCCAGCGCCGGGGGGCAGCAGGCGCGGCCGGATCATGCGTCAGTCGTAACGGATGCCGGTCTCGGGCAGCACTTTCGACCAGCGGTCGGCCTCCTTGCGGATGAAGGCACCGAATGCCTCGGGGCTGCTGCTGGTGCTGATGTAGTTGCCGGACTTGTCGACCCGCTCCTTCACCGGCGGGTCGTTGAGGATGCGCACGACTTGCCCGTGGATCTTGTCGATGATGGGCTTCGGCGTCGCCTTCGGCGCCACCAGGCCGAGCCACACCGAGAGATCGTCGAAATGGGCAAAGCCGCCCGCTTCGCGCAGCGTCGGGATATCCTTGACCGCGGCAAAGCTGCGGCTGTCGAGGCGTGCCAAAGGGCGCAGCTTGCCGTCGGCGACCAGCGGCAGCGCGATCGAGGTTGCCGCATAGACCATGTCGACGCTCTTGGTCAGCAGGCCCTGGACCGTCGCCGGCGTGCCGCGGAACGGAATGTATTGCACCTTGATGCCGGCGGCCTTGTTGAACACGTAGCCCATCAGCTGCGGGGTCAAAGTCCCGCCGCCGTAGTTGAGCTTGCCGGGCGCGGCCTTGGCCTGGGCGATCAGCTCCTTCACCGTCTTGGGTCCATCGGCGGCGCGCACCGCCAACACCGACATCGATTGGGTGGTCTGCGTGATCGGGGCGAAATCCTTGAATGGATCGTAGGACAGCTTCTTGTAGAGATAAGGATTCATCGACAAGGTCGAGTCGATGGCGACCAGGATGGTGTAGCCGTCCGGCGCGGCCTGCGCGACCAGTTGCGCCGCCAACACCGTGTTGGCGCCGGGCTTGTTCTCGACGATCACCGACTGGCCCCAGGCGTCGCTCATCTTCTGGGCGAGCAGGCGGGCGACAATATCGGCGGGTCCGCCGGCCGGGAACGGCACGATCAGACGCACCGTCCGGTTCGGGTAATTAGCGGCGTCCGCGCCCGGCTTGTCCTGGGCGAATGCGCTTGCGACGATCATGAGGCTCGACAACGCGAGCGCAGCCGTGCGACCTGCCAAAGCCATGACGTTCCTCCTGATAGCCGCGTTCGCGGCGTCGGTCTGTGCCGCCGGCAGTTGACCATTGATCCAGGCGCAGGAGCAAGCGGCCATGCCCGTGTATGATGCGCGCGGGTATGCACGGCGCGCCCATATCCACCACGCCGGGGAGCCGCATTGAGCGACACATCCGCGCCCGCCTCCGGGCACACGCCGCGGCCGGCCAAGGTGGTGATCTGTCTCGGCATTGCGCAGATCTTCGCCTGGGGCACCTCGTTCTATTTTCCCGCCGTGCTGGCGGCGCCGATTGTGGCCGATACCGGCTGGCCGCTCGGCGGCGTGGTCGGCGGGGTATCGATCGGCCTCCTGGTCGGCGGTCTGGTGTCGCCGCGGGTGGGGCGGGCGATCGAGCGCCATGGCGGCCGTCCGGTGTTGATCCTGAGTTCGCTGCTGTTTGCCGCCGGGCTGATCGGCATCGCGCTCGCTCCGACATTGCCGGTCTATCTCGCGGCCTGGGCCGTGGTTGGGCTCGGCATGGGAACCGGGCTGTACGATGCCGCCTTTGCCGCGCTCGGGACGATCTACGGCAAGCAGGCGCGCGCACCGATCACCAACCTGACGCTGTTCGGCGGCTTTGCCTCGACGGTGTGCTGGCCGCTCGGCGCCGCCGTGGTCGATGCCTACGGTTGGCGCACCACCAGCCTGGTCTACGCGGCGATCCACCTGGCGGTCGCGCTGCCGATGCAGCTGATCGCAATACCGCGGCGCAGCGGCGCGGCGGCCGTGATGAATGTCGATGCGATGCATGCGGATGCGGCAGCGAAATCGAACGGACTGACCGCTGCACAACGCACACAGTTCGCCCTGCTGGCATTGGTGCTGACGATCTCCTCCGCGGTCGGCGCGATCGTCGTCGTGCATCTTCTGATCTTTCTGGAAGCGCGGGGACTGTCGTTTGCCGCCGCGGTGTCGCTGGGAACGCTGTTCGGCCCCGCGCAGGTCGGCGCGCGGGTGATCGAAAGCCTGTTCGGCCGCCACTACCATCCGATCTGGACGATGGTCGCGTCCTGCGCGCTGATGGCCATCGGGCTCATGCTGCTGCTGGTCGATCTGCCGATCGCCGCCCTGGCGATCCTGCTCTACGGCGGCGGCTACGGCATCATGTGGATCGCGCGCGGCACCCTGCCGCTCGCTTTGTTCGGACCGCAGCGCTACGCCCGCCTGATGGGCCGGCTGGCGCTGCCGGCCCTGATCGCGCAGGCGCTCGCACCGTCCCTTGGGGCGGTGCTGGTCGAGCACGTGGGCGCGGCCGCGACGGTCGCGGTGCTGGCCGGATTTGCGCTGCTCAACGTGCTTTTCATTGCGCTGCTGTGGATCGCCTGCCGGCCGGCGGTATCCGACCCGTGATGACGCCGCCCTTTCCCTTCGCGGCGTCCCGTGGCAGTAAGCGTCGCGACATCAGTCACACACAGGAAACCAACCGTGATCGATCTCTACACCTGGACCACCCCGAACGGCCGCAAGGCTTCCATCGCGCTGGAGGAACTGGAACTGCCCTACACGGCGCATGCCGTCGATATTTCCAAGGGCGAGCAGTTCCAGCCGGAGTTCCTCAAGATCAGCCCGAACAACCGCATTCCCGCGATCGTCGACCGCGATACCGGGATTTCGCTGATGGAGTCGGGTGCCATCCTGATCTATCTCGCCGACAAGACCGGCAAGCTCATGCCGAAATCGGGCGAGCCGCACTATCGCGTGATCGAATGGCTGATGTGGCAGATGGGCGGCCCCGGGCCGATGTTCGGGCAGGTGCACCATTTCACCAAGTACAATCCCGGCAAGGCGCCCTATGCCGAAGAGCGCTACCTGAAGGAAGCGCACCGGCTCTACGGCGTGCTCGACAAGCGGCTCGCCGACCGTGAGTTCGTCGCCGACGACTATTCGGTCGCCGACATCGCCATCTGGCCGTGGGTCTCGCGCTACGAATGGCAGACCGTCGACCTTAATCAGTATCCCAATGTCAAGCGCTGGTACTTAACGATCGCGAAACGACCGGCGGTGCAGAAGGGGTACGCGGTGCCGAAGAAGGTGCAGGAGGTGCCGATCCCGGCATAGGCGGTTGCGATGCACAGGGCGCTGCGGGAGATCGACATCGTTGACGTTCGTGACGGCGGTCCGGTGCGGCACGCCCACGACAGGGTCGATCGCGCCCGGGCGCTGCGCCGCGCCTGCCAGCGGTGGATTCCGTTCACGCTGCTGCTGCCGATGATGCCGCTGTTGGACCGCCTGGCGCGGTCTTGGTTCCTGCGCTCGAACTCGCCCTATATCGGGGAGATTGAAGCCATTGCGGCGGTGATCGGCTTTTCCGGTACCTGGTTCCTGAACGGCTCCTACCAATGGGGCTGCACCGCGCTGGCGCGCGAGGAGGGCGGCGCACCGTGGCTGGCGCGCACGCTCGACTGGCCGCTGCCCGGCATGGGACAGCACGTCGACGTGGCGCGGATGCGCGGTCCGGCGGGAGACTTCTTCTGCGTCACCTGGCCCGGCTATGTCGGGACCTTGACCGGCATGGCGCCCGGGCGGTTCGCGGCGGCGATCAACCAGGCGCCGCTGCGGCGCCGCAGCCATTGGATTGCGCTTCGCTTCGTCGACGTCGCGATCAATGCGATCCAAACTTGGCGGCATATGCGTTACATCCCGCCGGATCAATTGCTGCGCCAGGTGTTCGAAAGCTGCGGCAGCTTTGCCGAGGCGAAGGCGCAGCTGGAAACGGTCCCGGTGGCGCGGCCGGTCATCTACACGCTGGTCGGCTGCGGCGCCGGCGAGCAGTGCGTGATCGAGCGCACCGAGGACACCTATCGCACGCACCACGAAGAGACCTGCACCGCCAACGATTGGCGCATCGGCGAGGCGGGATACGAGGCGCGCCTGGGCGCCCGCAAATCGCTGACCGCCAGCTACGCCGAGGCCGCCGCCAACAGCCGCCGGCGGTGCGAGGCCGTGGCCGCCTGGCCGGGGACATTCGCGCGTGACAGCTTCGCCTGGCTCGCGCCCCCGGTGCTCAACCGCTACACCCGCATCGCCGTCGAAATGTGCCCGGCGCAAGGCGCCCTGCGTGTGGTCGGCTACGAAGCGGTGCGCGGCGCGGAAGTGGCGCAGCCGGCGACCATGCCGCTCGAACTGACGGCAGAGCGCATGGCGGCGTAGCCGCCCGCCGCGCGACGCCGGTAGCCCCGTCAGCTTCTCGGCGGCGGCGCAAAGAAGCAGCGCCGCGTGCCGTCCGGCCGCTTGCAGCGCCAGTAGGCGCCGTCCGGCGACGGCTGCGCTTCATGGGCTGGCACGATCTCGCTATAGAATTCGCGCGCTCGGGTCCCTTCAATGGTGCCATAGCCGCTGAGGGAATAGCCGGTCCGCGAATAGCCGACCGCATTCGGGTCCATGACGGCGCAATCCCCTGCGCCGCAACACCATTCGCCGGCCGCATTCTTGAGGCCGCTACGGGAAATCCAGCTGTCATGGGCGGTAGCAAGCGGACTGAGGAGCAGGATTGCTGCAACGGTAACAGGCAAACGAAGAATTCCGAGCATGGGCAGCCCCCATTCGTAATCCCCCGCGTTGCGATGTCACCGGCTCAACTCAACTCCCTCGCTTCGTGAACATGCGGCTCTGGACGAGGCACGCTTCGACGAATCAATATCACTATACAGTATAGTCCAATAACGACCCTGGCATCATCCAATAACGAGCCGGGTATGGAGGTACTCCTGTCCTCCGCCCAATTGAGATCATCGGTGCCACGCGGCGGCGCTACCCGGGCCGTTCCGTCCCCTTCAGTGTCGTGCGCAGCATCAGCCGCCGCTCGGTCGAGGGAAAGTCGGTGCGCGCGTGGGTGGAGCAGCGGTTGTCCCAGAGCAACAGATCGCCGACGTTCCAGACGTGCTCGTAGACGAATTCGGGCCGCTCGGAATGGTCCCACACGGCGTTGAGCAGCCGCTCGCTTTCGTCCTCCGGCAGGCCCTCGATTTTCACCGTCATCAGGCGGTTGACGTAGACCGCCTTGCGGCCGGTCTCGTCGTGGGTGCGGAACACCGGATGTTTCGATTCCGCGAAAGCCGCGACGCCGCGGCTGTCGCCGCGGATGGTGGAGCCGTAGTTGTAGTGGTGCAGCGCGGTCTTGCCTTCCAGCCGCGCGCGGATCGCGGGATCGAGCGTGTCGTAGGCGGCGTAGCCGCTGGCGAATAGCGTATTGCCGCCGGCCGAGGGAATCTCCACGGAGTACAGCAGCGTGCCCTTGCTCGGCACCTCGGCGTGGATCATGTCGTGATGGAACATCATCTCGCCGTCGGGCAGCGCGCCGATCGGTTCGCCGTTCTCGCGGATGTTCGAAATCAGCATGATGCCGGGCAGCAGGCTGGTATAGCCCTTGGGGAAATACTTCGGCGGGCGGCTGATCTCGCCGAGCTCGCCGAAATAGCCGGTGACACGGATGAAGTCCTCCTGCGACAACCTCTGCCCCGGAAAGACGATCACCAGATGATCGAGCCAGGCCTGATAGATGGCGGCGATGGTCGCGTCGTCGGGGCGCTCGCGCAGGTCGATGCCGTGCAGGGCGGCGCCGATGTGTTTGCTGAGCGGGACGACGTCGAGCTTCGACTTGGTGACGGCGGCGACGGTCATGCCGGAATCTCCGTGGGTTCGTACGATAGGCAAAGGCGCGGAACGCGCCGTGCCCACGCGGTACACGCGTGGGCAAAATCGCCCGCGAGCGAAGTGCGCCTGGTTGGTCCTGAGTGCGCGATCTTGCCCACCCTACGCGTGTTGATGGTGGCCGTGCTCATGCGTGACGGGCGCCGCATGCGCGGCTTCGCCGGTCGCCAGCGCGGCGAGAATCTTCTCCACCAGGGCGCGCGCAGACTCCGCACTCAGTTCCACCGCGACGCGTTCCTTCGCGCCGTCCGCCTCGTTGACGAAATCGATCGCCAGCGCATGGTCGAGCGGCGTGTGATACGGGTGATCGAAATAGACATTGGCGGTGTCGATGCGCATCCAGCCGTTGGCGCCTTTGGCGCTGCCGAACAGGGCGGTCTTCTCGACGATGTAGGAACACATGGCTTCGTCTCCTATTCGGCGGCGGCGGCGAGCCGCGTCGCGAGGTGCTTGTCCAGGAACGCGAACACCTTCTTCCAGCCTTCCAGCATCGGCTCGGCCTTGTAGCCCGGCCGCTCGTAATTGAAGAAGGCGTGGCCGACGCCGTCGTAACGGTGGAACTCGTAGCTCTTGCCGAGCTTCTTCAGGACCGCCTCGGTGCGGTTGACCTGATCGGCGGTGGGATTGCCGTCGTCGTTGCCGAACAGGCCGATGATCGGGATTTGCAATTTGTCGGCATAGTCGATCGGCGCCACCGGGCGTTTGTCGTTGAGCATCTTGGGATCGTCGACGATCACGTTGCCGCCCCAGCAATCGACCAGCGCGTCGAAGCCCGGCACCATGCAGGCGATGAGAAAGGCATGGCGGCCGCCGGAGCAGAAGCCCATCACCGCGACCTTGCCGTTGGCATAGGCCTGCGCGCGCAGGAACCGCATGGCGCCGGCGGCATCACCCACCACCTGCGCGTCCGGCACGCCGCCGGCCGCGCGCACGCGCGCGCCGACGTCGTCGGGACTGCCGGGGCCTTCGCGAAAATAGAGGTGCGGGCAGATGGTCGCGAAGCCGTGATGCGCGAGCTTGCGGGTCTGCTCCTTCATCCACTCGTCCCAGCCGGGCATGTGGTGGATCAGCACGACGCCGGGATAGGGGCCGGGGCCGGGCGGCCGCGCGTAATAGGCTTCGCCGATATCGCCGTTGTGGCCGGCGAATGCGACGGTCTCGGCGATCATTCCTTCGTAGGGCATGGGTCTCCTCGCCGTGGCTGGTTGGTAAGGGGGCCTTGGGCGGGACTATAGCATGAGGAAGTTCGGGTGCCAGAATGCCGCCGCCGGGGCGCTGTCGGGGGCGAGACTCATCGGTAACACCTGCGTCGCTCGTGATATCCGCTTCACCGGCGTCCGCGCTGTCCGTGATCCGGCCGACGCCGGTGCGACGCCAGTACAGCTTGCCAGATTGGTTGACCTCCGTTCTAGTATCCACAAGGGCGTATGGAGGGAGGCATCCATGATGCAATCGCGACATATGTCCTTCTGCATGGGGCTCATATCGGCGACCGTGCTTTCCGCGGGCTTTGGCGTCTCGACATCCGCCGCTCAGCCGCACGACAGCGAGATGTCTCAGGACTTCGGAAACTATTTCACAGCCGAAGAGCAAAAAGAGCTACGCGAGAAGCTCGCCAAAGCCCGGGCGCTGAAAGAATTCGAAGTCGTCACGGCGGCGATCAAGAATGGCCGCCTTATCGTTGTTGGCACGACGCGCCAACCAGACCGGAAGGTCCTGCTCGACCAGAAATTCACCACCCGGTCGGACGAGAACAACGTCTTCAAGTTCAGTCTGACGTACCTGCCCATTGACTGCATCATTCAACTGGTTTCCGGCCAGCAGACGATTCCCGAAGTTTTAATTCAGTTTTGCGGTCCACGCGGCAGACGTGGCAAGACCGGGCCGCAAGGTCCGCAAGGCATCCAGGGCGTGAAGGGTGTGAAGGGCAATACCGGGGATCAAGGGCCGCAAGGCATCCAAGGGGAGCAAGGCATCCAAGGGGAGCAAGGCATCCAGGGGGAGCAAGGCATCCAGGGGCCGCAAGGACCGAAGGGCGACGATCGTGTTTACTATATCACGGAAGCGATTCCGCAATATCAAAGCGTTGCGCTCAAGAACGAGAACGGGACCAATCTGTCCAGTTTCTACGGTTTCGTTACTTGCACCACGAATAGCCTTAGTTCGAACGCGTTTCTAACGTCGCACTGGCTGGTTGAAACGAACTCCATTCCGGCCAAGCTGGCAAAAATCAACTTGGCAGTGAGTGAATCCACATCTGTCCCAGTGATCTCACTCGTAAACAACGTCTGGATGCTTTCGACCAACAGCGGCTTTGCTTCCGTCACAGTGAAATGCCGGTACGAGAAACTCAATTGACCAGCCGGATTGTGCGAAACCAATCCTCCCAGCGCAACGCCGGAGAGTGGCCTCGCGATTGTCTCACCGCGACCCCCACCCGACGCGCTTTGCGCGTCGACCTCCCCCTTCCAGGGGGAGGTATCCGTGCCGAGAGGCCACGGAATCAAGTCACGATTTGCCATCCCCCGGCAACTTCTGCCGCACCTTGCCAATCTCCGCCCACGGATCCTCCGTCAGCACCGCCAGCCGCTGCCGCAAGTTGCCGATGCGGAAATGATCCGCGCGGATGCCTTCCGACAGCTCGTCCCAGGCGAGCGGCGTCGACACCGAGGCCTGCGGCAGCGCGCGGGTGGAGTAGGGCGCGACCGCGGTGGCGCCGCGCGCATTGCGCAAATAGTCGACGAAGATTTTTCCGCGCCGCGCGGTCTTGGCCATGGTGGCGACATAGCGGTCCGGGTTGGCCTTCGCCATGGCCTTGACCATCTCGTGCGTAAAGGTCTTGGCCGCGTCCCAGTCCGCACCCGGCGTAATCGGAAGCACGACGTGCAGGCCCTTGCCGCCGGAGGTTTTGACGAAGCTCGTAAGCCCGAGGTCGTCAAGGCGTGTGCGCAATTCAAGCGCGCCCTCTATCACCACCGACCATGGGACCCCCTCGCCGGGGTCGAGATCGAAGATCAGGCGGTCGGGCTGTTCCAGCTGCGCGAAGGTCGAGCCCCAGGGGTGAATTTCCAGCACGCCGGCTTGCACCAGGTCGATCAGCCCGTCGATGCCGTCGAGGGTGAGCATCCTCTCCGTCTCGCCGACGTCGACACGCTGCACAGCCCTGCTCAGGCCCGCCCAGGCATGCTTGGCGAAGAAGCATTTTGCCGCGGCGCCGGAGGGACAGCGCACCAGGCTCAGCACGCGCCCGGCGATGTGCGGCAGGATCCAGTCGGCAATGTTGGCATAGAATTCGGCGAGGCCCTGCTTCGACACGCCCGGCTCCGGCCACAGAATGCGTTCCGGATGGGTAAGGCGGCCGAGCAATGCGTCGCCGCGCACCGATTTTGCCGGAGCCGAAGTGGGCGCGGCCTCGCGGACGACCTCCCCGGCCGGGCGGTCTTCGCGCAGCCCCTTGAAGGCGGCCTGGCGCACCAGCTTGTCGGATGTCCAGCCGCGGAACTCGACTTCGCAGACGAGCTGCGGCTCGGCCCAGCGCACGCCTTTCTCCGCCTCGGCCGGGACGGCGTTTTTCAGTTTGGGCTTTGCCGCGGCGAGTCCTTCGAGTTGCCGGGAGAGCAGCTTCGCCTGATCGGCGGAGAATCCGGAGCCGACGCGTCCGGCATAATACAGCGCGCCGCCGTCGTAATAGCCGAGCGCGAGGGCGCCGGCGGTGCCTTTGGCGACCGTCGAGGGAACATAGCCCAGGATCACGAATTCCTGCCGCAGCATGCTCTTGGTCTTACGCCAGTGCTCGCCGCGTCCGGGCCGGTAGGGCAGGTCGATGCGTTTGGAAACGATGCCTTCCAGGCCCATGCGGGACGCGTGCTCGAACACCGTCGGCCCGTCCTGCGCCAGATGCTCGCTGAAAC
>Ga0326597_10008209_pt1 | contig 14110 bp, 14 predicted proteins | sample RVTome_12_FD_203789 | JGI IMG/M metagenome (GOLD analysis project Ga0326597, IMG submission 203789) | Soil microbial communities from uranium-contaminated site in the Upper Colorado River Basin, Wyoming, United States - RVT100D185 | ecosystem: Environmental > Terrestrial > Soil > Contaminated >... | reverse complement strand
ATCCCGCTCGGAAACCACGCCCACGAGCTTGCCCCCGTGCACCACGGGCATGTGACGCACCTTGCCGAGGGTCATGATATCCTCGAGCGTCGAGAGCCGATCGCCCACGCTGATGGTGACGACCTTCTCCTGCATGATCTCGCGGACGAGCATCGGCTCCACGGGGGAGAGTCTACTCCAGTGAGCGCGCCGAAAGGGGAGAAAGGAGCCGCCGGGGAGCGCACCCGCGGCCGCGCCGGGCCGAGCCGGCCCGAGGAGAAGGGAGCGCTGCTCCCGGATCTGTTCCGGCGCGCCTTTGCGCTGGGCCTGTCGGGCATCTTCACCACGGAGGAGGCGTTCCGCCGGGCCCTGGGCGACACCCTGCCCCGGGACTGGGTGGATTTCGCCGTCGAGCAGAGCGAGCGCACCCGCAGCGAGTTCGTGAACCGGCTGGCCGGCGAGCTGGCGCGGGTGGCGGAGAGCATGGACCTCGAGGAGATTTTGCGGCGCGTCCTGGCCGAGAACCGCATCGAGGTGAAGGCCGAGATCCGACTCCTTCCCGGGGAGCCGCCCCCGGCGCCGGGGAGAGAGCGGCGGAAGTGAACGACGCGCCGCGCCCCTCCGCCGCGCGCGCCGCCCTGGGCTGGGCCCTGGCCGCCGCGGCGCTGGCCTGGACCGTCCTGGTCTACTACGGCTTCGGGCCGTACCCGACCCAGGTCCACGCGCCCTGGTGGCATCCGCGGGGCTTCCTGGGGGACTCGGCCGTCCTGGCGCCCTTCGGCGGGCGCACGGACCTGGCCATCGCGGCCCTCGCCGCCCCGGCCCTGGCGCTGGCGTTGGGCGCGTTCGCCGCCTCCCGCTCCGCGCTGGTCCGCCTCCTGGCGCTCGCGGCGCCGCTGGCTTCGGGCGTCTTCCTCTTCTACGGGCTGCGCTACCCCGGCCCCCAGATCTGGCGGTTCTTCGGGTGGCGCGGCTCGGCGGTGATGCTCGCCATGGCGCTCCTCACGGCGGCCGCCCTCCTGGCGCCGCTCCTGGCCGCGAGCTGGCTGCGGCGCGGCTGGGCGCTGCGCGGCGCGCTCTACCTGCCGCTGGCCGCGCTGGTGGCGGCGAGCGCCGCCAGCATCACGGGGACCGATCCGGAGCTGCCCTTCGCCGTCTCGCCCTGGCCGGTGCTGACGGTCTTCGGCTACGACCTGGTGGCGACGCTGCTGGCCGGGCTCCTGGCCTGCCTGGGCCTGGCGCTGGCGGCCTGGCGGCTGCGGGCGCGCCGGCCGCCGCTCAGCGTGTCGGGCATCGCCGGCGCCCTGGCGATTCCGGCGCTCTGGCTGGGGCTGGAGCTGCCGAGCGGGCTCTGGCTCCTGGGCGGCGCGCTGGCCGTGGCCGGGCTGGCCCTGCGCCTGGTCGCGGTGGCCGCCGGCAACCTCACCATGGGGCTGCGCAGCAGCGCCGGCTACACCGCGCTGGCGGCGCTCCTGCTGGCCGGTCCGCTCCTGGTCGGACGCGCCTGGGCGCGGATCGACTACCAGCTCACCCGCGAGGCCCGGGCCCAGACGATCATCGACGCCCTGGCGGCCTACTACGAGCGCGAGGGGCTCTACCCGGAGGCGCTGGGCGAGCTGGTGGAGGCCGGCGTGCTGGAGCGCGTGCCGAAGCCCCAGATCGGCCTGGCGGCGCTCGCCGGCGCGCAGTTCGGCTACCAGAACTTCGGCACCGACTACCTGCTCGAGTTCGCCTCCCCGGGCTGGACCCAGTGCGCCTTCAGCCCGCCGTGGCAGAACGAGTTCGAGGGGGAGAACTTCCTGGAGCCGAGCGAGCCGCCCGACGACGCGCCGAGCGACGCCGGGCTCGGCCCCCCGGAGGAGGAGGAGCCGGTCGCGCTGCCCGGCGCCTGGACCTGCCCCAGCAAGCCGCCCGAGCTGTGGTAGTCCGCTAGGCTTGGGCCATGCCCCCCGCGCGGCTCACGGCGGGCGAGCGCTTCTACCGCGCGCGCCGCATCGGAACCACCTTCGGCCGCATCTACCTGGGCATCAAGGCCAACCAGTTCGTCGCCCGGCGCCTGGCGCCTCCCGACATGGCGCAGCGCTGGTCGCGCTTCAACCGCCGCAGCGCCGAGTCCATCTACGAGACCGCCGTCGAGCTGCGCGGCCTGATCCTCAAGGGCTGCCAGTTCCTGGGCGCGCGCGCGGACGTGCTGCCCCGGGAGTACGTCGAGGTGCTCTCCCGCCTCCAGGACCGCGTGCCTCCCAAGACCTTCCGCGTGGTGCGGCGCACCGTCGAGCACGAGTACGGGCGGCCGCTGGAGGAGGTGTTCCGCAGCGTCGCGGAGCGCCCCGTCGCCTCGGCGTCGCTGGCCCAGGTGCACGAAGCCACGCTCCACGACGGCCGCCGGGTGGCGCTCAAGGTGCAGTACCCGGAGATCGCCGCCCTGGTGAAGAGCGACCTCTCCAACCTGCGCGCGCTCTTTCGCGCCGTGGGCCGCCTGGAGCGCGACGTGGACCTCATGCCGCTCGTCGACGAGCTGGGCACCTACGTGCCCCAGGAGCTCGACTTCGTGAACGAGGGCCACAACGCCGAGACCGTGGCCGCCATGTTCCGCGAGCCCGGCGACGTGGTCGTCCCCGGGATCGTCTGGGAGCACACCACCCGCCGCGTCCTGTGCATGGAGTTCATGGAGGGGATCAAGATCACCGACGTGGACGCCCTGCGCCGGGCCGGCGTCGACCTGCACCGGGTGGCGCAGATCCTGATCGAGGCCTACTGCGCGCAGGTCCTCTCCCACGGCTTCTTCCACGCCGATCCCCATCCGGGGAACCTCCTGGTGCAGCCGGAGGGACCGCGCCTGGTGTTCCTGGACTTCGGCCTGTCCAAGGACCTGCCGCCGCGCTTCCGCGAGGGCATCGTGGCCTTCGCCGCGGCCATGATCCGGGAGCAGCCCGAGGCCATGGTCCGGGCGTTCCTGGACCTGGGCTTCGAGACCCGCGACGGATCGAGCGACGGGCTGGTGGAGGTGGCCCGCTTCGCCCTCGCGTTCGCCCAGCGCGTGCGCGACCGCTCGTACGCCGAGCCCGGCATGATCGAGCGCTGGAACGAGGAGCTCCCCGAGCTGATCCGCCGCAACCCGATCGTGCGCATCCCGAGCCACGTGGTGCTCCTGGGGCGCGCGATGGGGCTGCTCTCCGGCGTGAGCCGCAGCCTCGACTCCAAGGTGGACCTGCTGCGCACCGTGCTGCCCTACGCGCTGGGCGGCCCGCCCGCCGCGGCGCGCTCCTGACGTGGCGCGCGCGGCTCGCCGCCCCCTGGAGCTGGGCATCGCCGTGGGCGGCCTGAGCGAGCCGGGCGACTGGACCCGCGTCCTGGCGCGCGTGGAGCGGGCCGAGGCCCTGGGCCTGCACTCCGTGTGGCTGCCGGAGGGCCACTTCGGCCCCGGGGCCGTGCCCTCGCCGCTGGTGGCCCTGGCCGCCTGCGCGGCGCGCACGCAGCGCCTGCGCCTGGGCACCACCTCGCTGCTGCTGCCGCTGCGGCCGCCGGCCCAGGTGGCGGAGGAGGTGGCCACCCTCGACCGGCTCTCGGGCGGGCGGGTCTGGCTGGGTCTCGGCCGTGGCTTCCGGGCTCCGCTCTTCGAGGTGTTCGACGTCCCCGCCGCGCAGAAGCGCGACCGCTTCGACGCCGCCCTGGACGAGATCCTGCGCATCTGGGCCTCGCCCGAGGGCGGCCCGAAGCCCCTCCAGGAGCCGCATCCGCCCCTGCTGGTGGCCGCCTTCGGGCGCAAGGGGCTCCTCCAGGCCGCCCGCCGCGGCCTCCCCTACCTGGCGTCCCCGCTGGAGAGCCTCGACGTGCTGGCGGACAACTTCGCCTACCACCGCGCGCACCTGCCCGAGGGCGTGGACCCCGGCGCCCTGCGCGTGGCGGTGATCCGCAGCGTGCACGCGGCCGCCGACGACGCCGAGGCGCAGCGCGTCCTGGAGGCCTTGGCGCAGGAGGCCCGCCGCGTGGCGGGGCAGGTGCCGGCGGCCATCGCCCGCGCCGCCGCCGGCGCGCCCGAGGAGCGCGTCGTCGTCGGCACGGTCCCGCAGGTCGTGGAGCGGCTCGCCGCCTACCGCGAGCGCATCGGCCTCGACCTGCTCATCGCCCGCAGCGGCGTGCCGGGCGCTCGCGAGGCGCAGAGCGACGCCTCCCTCGAGCGGCTGGCGGGCGAGGTGCTGCCGGCCCTCGCCTGAGCCGCAGCGCACGCGCCGCCCGGCTGGGGACGGGGTCCGCGCTATGCTCGCCGCCGATGGCGCTCGCGCCGCGCACGCCTCCGCAGGATCCCGCCCTGGTGGCGCGCATCGAGGAGCTGCTGGCCCAGCCGGCGCCCGGGCGCTGAGGGGTGCGCCCGGCCCTCCCCCTGTCCGCCTTCTGGTTTCTCTACCTGGGCGGCCTCGGGGTCTTCTTTCCCTTCTTCAGCCTCTACCTGCGCGAGAACGCGGGCCTCTCCGGCACGCAGGTGGGGCTCGTGATCGCCATGCTGCCGCTGGTGGGCATCGCCGCCCAGCCATTCTGGGGCCAGGTGGCGGACCGCACCGGCTCGCGCGCGGGGGTGCTGGTGGTGCTGGCCCTGGGCGCCGCGGCCGGGCAGGCCGGGCTCCAGCTCGCCGCCGGCTTCCCGGCGCTGCTGGCGGCCACGGTCGCCCTGGCCTGCTTCGGCACGTCGGTGATCCCCCAGGCCGTGTCGGTGAGCTTCGCCGCCCTGGAGGAGCCCACGCCCCGTGCCTTCGGCCGCGTGCGCGTGTGGGGCACGCTCGGGTTTCTCGTCTTCGTCGTGGGCTTTCCGCGGATCCTGGCCCGCATCCAGGCGGCGCGCGGCTGGCAGGCCAGCGAGGCGGTCAGCGAGCCCGGCCTCGGGCTCATGTTTCCGGTGGCCGCGGCGATCTTCCTGGCGGCCGCCGTCGCTGCGCGGGCGGTTCCGCGCGGCGAGCGGGAGGCGCTGCGCGCCGAGCGGGGCGACTGGCGCGGCCTCTTCCGACACCGTCCGGTGCTGATCTTCCTGCCGCTGTCGGTCTTCGCCTTCCTGTGCCTCCAGGGGCCCATGGGGCTCTTCCCGCTGCTGATCCGGGCGCAGGGAGGAACCCTGGAGACGGTCGGCAACCTCTGGGTGCTGATGCTCAGCCTCGAGATCCCGCTCCTCTTCTACACCGGCGCCAGCGTCGACCGCCTGGGCCCACGGGGCCTGCTCTTCGTGGGGGTCGCGGCGGGGGGCGTGCGCTGGACCGTGTGCGGCCTGGCGGACGGCGCGCCGGCCATCTACGCCGTGCAGATCCTGCACGGCGTCACCGTGGCGGGCCTGGTCATCGGCGGGCCGCTCTATCTCGAGGCGGCGGTCCCGGAGCGGCTGCGCTCCACCGCCCAGGCCCTCTTCGCGATGGTCGGCGTCGGCCTGGGCGGAGTGGTCAGCAACGCCCTCGCCGGCTGGCTCCTGGAGCACGTGGGCCCGCGGGCGCCCTACACCCTGGGCGGCCTCGGGGCGCTGGCCTGCGGCCTCCTGATGCTCTGGCTGCTGCCCGCGCCGGTGCGCCCGGCGGCGGCTCGTCGCTGAGGAGCGGCGAGCTGGCCCTCAGCCCGCGCGGCGGTCGGCGCTGGCCAGGGTTAGGTCGCCCGGCCGACAGGCGGGTCCAGCTCCAGCTCCAGGATCGCCCGCCCCTCGTAGCGGCCGGCCAGGCGCGAGAGCAGGTCGGTGAGCCGCATCTGCCACCCGTACTTGCGCCGCAGCGCCCGGTAGGCGGCGGCCACCGCGGCGGGGTCCTCCACCCGGCGGCCCCGGCCCGCGAGCCAGCTCCCGTTGACCGCGCCGCGCATGCTGCACGGCGCCACGCGGATGCGCGGGTCGTTGCGCAGGCGCTTCACCTTGCCCGCGCGGGCCTCGGAGAAGACGTACAGCCGGCCGCCGCCCAGGGCGAACCAGACCGGCGTCTCCACCGCCTTGCCGTTGCGCCGGAAGGTGGCGAGGCTCATGTAGCGCTCGCGGTCCAGCGACTCCAGGGCCGTCAGTCCGCCTCCTCCCGCGTGAAGGTCACGAACGCCATGCTCGGGCGCTTGGAGGACTCGCGCATGGCGAACCGGACGCCGTCGAGCGTCCAGCCCCGCGGCGTCCACTCGTTGAGGACCTTCTCGAGCTCCTCGTCGGTGACGGTGGCGACCTCGACGACCTTGTAGACGGTGGGCACGGCGGGCTTCCTCAGAGGCTGCGCGCGACGTCCTTGGCCGCGTAGGTGAGGATCAGGTCCGCGCCGGCGCGCTTGATGGCCACCAGCGCCTCCGCCAGGGCGCGCTCGCCGTCCAGCCAGCCGCGCTCGGCCGCGGCCTTGAGCATCGCGTACTCGCCGGACACGTGGTAGGCGGCGAGCGGCACGTCGAACTCGCGGCGCGCGGCGGCCAGCACGTCCAGGTAGGGGAGCGCCGGCTTCACCATCAGCATGTCGGCCCCCTCCTGGAGGTCGAGGCGCATCTCGCGCAGGGCCTCGCGGGCGTTGGGGGGGTCCATCTGGTAGGCGCGCCGGTCGCCGAAGCGGGGCGTGCTCTGCGCCGCGTCGCGGAAGGGGCCGTAGAAGGCGCTCGCGAACTTGGCGGCGTAGGCCAGGATCGCCACGTCCTGGAAGCCGCCCTCGTCCAGGCGGCGCCGGATGGCGGCCACCCGCCCGTCCATCATGTCCGAGGGCGCCACCACGTCGGCCCCCGCCCGGGCGTGGGAGAGGGCCGTGGCGGCCAGGCGCTCGACGCTCGGGTCGTTGCGCACCTCGTGGCCCTCGACGACGCCGCAGTGCCCGTGGTCGGTGTACTCGCACAGGCACACGTCGGTGATGACACAGAGGTCCGGCTCGGCGGCCTTCACGGCCTCGACCGCGCGCTGCACCACGCCGTGGGGATCGTCCGCGCCCGAGCCGCGGGCGTCCTTGTGGGCGGGGATGCCGAAGAGGATCACCGCCGGGATGCCGAGGGCGCGCACCTCCTTGGCCTCGGCCACCAGGGTGTCCAGCGAGTGGCGGAAGACCCCGGGCATGGAGGCCACGGGCTCGCGGACCCCGCGGCCCTCCACCACGAAGAGGGGCAGCACCAGGTCGTCGCGCGAGAGGCGCGTCTCGCGGACCATGCGCCGCAGGGTCTCCGTGCGGCGCAGCCTGCGCATGCGCAGCGTGGGGAAGCTCATCGGGCACCTCCCGTCTCGTGGGCGGCGAGCGCATCCACCAGCTCATCGGCGCCCGGCCGGGCGGGCATGACGTCGGGCTCGATCCCCGCCTCGCGCAACGCCTCGGCGGTGACGGGCCCGATGGCTGCGATCGTGCAGCGCCGCAGCCCGGCCAGCGCCTCCGCGTCCAAGAGCCCGAGGCAGTGTCGCACGGCGCTCGGGCTCGTGAAAGTCGCCGCGTCCAGCTCCCCTTCGGCCAGGCGCCGGCGCAGCTCGTCGGCCTCGGGCGACGCCGGATCGGGCGCCAGCGTGCGGTAGGCCAGCGGCGCGTCCACCCGGGCGCCGGCGGCCCGCAGGCCGTCGGCCAGGGCGGAGCCCGCCTGCTGGGAGCGCGGGACGAGGAAGCGCCGGCCGGCCGGGGCGAGCCAGCCCGGGAGCTCCTCGAGCAGGCCCTGGGCCCGGCGGCGCCCGCTGGGGATGCGATCCACCCGCAGGCCCGCCGCCCGCGCGGCCGCCGCCGAGGCCGGGCCCACGCAGAACACCCGTCCGCGCAGGGCCGCCAGCGGCACCTCGAGCTCGGCGGCGCGCCGGGCCAGGAAGCGCGCGGCGTTGGCGCTGGTGAGCACCAGGGCGTCGTAGTCCGCCAGGCGCGCCAGCGCCGCGTCCAGCTCGCTCGCGTCCTCGGGCGGCTCGAAGCGCAGCGCGGGGACGTGCAGCGCCTCGGCCCCCGCTCGCTCCAGGGCCTCCACCAGCGCGCCCGCCTGCTCCTCGCCGCGCGTCACCAGGACGCGTCGCGACGCCAGCGGCAGCTCCGCCTGGGCGGGCAGCTCGCGCCGCAGCCGCACCACGTCGCCCACCACGATGGTGGCGGGCGTGCCCAGGCGCGCGGCGCGCACGCGTTCCACCAGCTCGCCCAGGGGCGCCTCCACCACGCGCTGGCGGCGCGTGGCGCCCCACATCACGGCGGCGGCGGGGGTGTCGGGCGGGCGCACCTTCAGGAGCCCCGCCACGATGTCGGGGAGCGTGCGCACGCCCATCAGGATCACCACGGTGTCGACGGCGGCGGCGATGGCGTCCCAGCGCAGCGCGCGGGAGGCCTGGGTGGGATCGGCGTGCCCGGTCACCACGGCGAAGGAGGCCGCGTGACGCCGATCGGTGACGGGGATCCCGGCCATGGCGGGCGCGGCCAGGGCCGCGCTCACGCCCGGCACCACCTCGCAAGGGACGCCCGCCGCCGCGCAGGCGCTCGCCTCCTCGCCGCCCCGCCCGAAGACGAAGGGATCGCCGCCCTTGAGGCGCACGACGGTCTTCCCCTGCCGGGCCAGCCCGAGCATGAGGGCGTTGACCACCTCCTGGCTGCGGGTGGGGTCCGCGTGCCCGCGCTTGCCCACGTTCACGCGCTCGGCCCCGGGCGGGGCCAGGTCCAGCAGCGCGGGGCCGGCCAGCTCGTCGTAGAGCACCACGTCGGCCCGGCGCAGCGCCTCGGCGCCGCGCAGGGTGATCAGGTCCGGGTCGCCGGGCCCGGCACCGACGAGGATCACCTTTCCTTTCAAAGCTCCGCCTCGCGCAGGGAGTCGAGGATCTCCTTGCCGCCGTCGGCGAGCATGGCGCGCGCCGCGGCGTCGCCCGCCCGCTCCGGATCGCGCTCCCGGGCCTCGCCCCGCGCCAGCCGGGCGCCGTCGAGCGACGCCACCAGGCCGCGCACGCGCAGCGCGTCCCCGTCGGGCTCGGCCAGCGCTGCCACCGGCACCCGGCAGTCGCCCTCCACCCGGGCCAGGAAGGCGCGCTCGGCCCGGGCGGCGCGGCTGGCCCAGGCGTCGCCGACGGCGGCGAGCGCGTCGGCCAGCGGGTCATCGGCGCGCGTCTCCAGCGCCAGGATCCCCTGGCCCGGCGCGGGCAGCAGCAGCTCCGGCGCCAGCCGCTGGCCGATGCGGTCGGCGAGGCCCAGGCGGTCCAGCCCCGCGCAGGCCAGGACCAGCGCGTCCAGGCCCTGCTCGTCGAGCTTGCGCAGGCGCGTGGACACGTTGCCCCGCAGCGGCACCACCCGCAGATCCGGCCGCGCCGCGAGGAGCTGGGCGGTGCGCCGCACGCTCCCGGTGCCGATCCGCGCGGCGGGCGGGAGGTCCTCGAAGCGCAGGCCCCGGCCGCGCCCCACCAGGGCGTCGCGCGGGTCGGCGCGCGGGGGAAAGGCGGCCAGGCGCAGGCCCGCCGCCAGCTCCGCCGGCAGGTCCTTGGCGCTGTGCACCGCCACGTCGGCGCGCCCGTCCAGCAGCGCCTCCTCGATCTCCTTGACGAAGAGCCCCTTCCCGCCCAGCTCGGCCAGCCGCGCGCCCTGGAGGCGGTCGCCGCGGGTCTCGAGCGGCACAAGCTCGGTCTCGGCCCCCAGGGCCGCCGCGATCCGCGCGGCCACGCCGCGCGCCTGCACGAGCGCGAGCTCGCTGCGGCGGGTGGCGATGCGGATGCTCATTCGTCCTCGGCGTCGTCGACGCGGGCGTCCGCCTCGGCGCCCGGGGCGCCGGGATCGTCCAGCGCGAAGAGCACCCGGGCCGCCTCCAGGTAGGCGAGGCCCTCCTCCGTCTCCGCCTCGGCGCGCAGGCGCGAGACCGGGGCGTGCAGGAGCTTGTTGACGATGGCGCGGGTCAGGGCCTCCAGCGCCTCGCGCTGCTCGGGGCCCAGGTTGTTGCGCCGCAGGAAGCGCTCCAGCTCGCCCTGCCGCACCGCCTCGCCCCGCGCGCGCAGGTGGCGGATCGTGGGCACCGCCCGCAGCGCGGCCAGCCAGCCGTCGAAGCGCTGCTGCTCCTCCTGCACGATCGCCTCGGCCCGCTCCACCTCGCGGCGGCGCTGCTCGGCGTTGGCCGACGCCACCCGATCCAGGTCGTCGATGTCGTAGAGGTACACCGCGGCGATCTCGTTCACCGCCGGATCCACGTTGCGGGGGACGCCGATGTCGATCACGAACATCGGCCGGTGGCCTCGCCCGTGCATGGCCGCCGCGACCATCTGCGGCGTCAGCACCGGCTCGCCGCCGCCGACGGAGGTGAGGACCACGTCGGCGGCCTCCAGGAGGGCCGGCAGGGCGTCGAAGCCGCTGGCCCGGGCCCCGAAGCGCTCGGCCAGCGCGCGCGCCCGCTCGGGCGTGCGGTTGGCGACGCACAGCTCGCGCAGGCCCTCGGCGCGCAGGGCCTCCAGGGCGATCTCGCCCATGTCGCCGGCGCCGACGAGGAGCGCCCGCTTGCCCTCGAGGGACTCGAAGATCTGGCGCGCCAGGTCCACGGCCACCCGCGCCACCGAGAGCGGCCGCTCCGCGATGCGCGTCTCGCTGCGCACCCGCTTGGCCGTGGCGAAGGCCCGGTTGAGGAGCCGGCCCAGGATCACGCCGGTGGCGCCGGCGCCGGCCGCCGCGCGGTAGGCGTCCTTCACCTGCCCCAGGATCTGCGGCTCGCCCACCACCATGGAGTCCAGGGACGCGGCCACGCGGAAGACGTGCTGCATGGCGCGCGAGTCGGTGTACTCGTAGAGCGCCTTCTCGACCGCGCCGGGCGAGACGTCCTCCCCCGCCAGCTCGCGCGCGAAGAGCGAGCGCAGCCGGTGGCGGGCGGCCTCCGGCCGGCGCGTCAGCACCAGCGCCTCGGTGCGGTTGCAGGTGGACAGCAGGAACGCCTCGTCGATCTCGTCGGCCGCCACGAGCTTGGCCAGGATGGGCTCGGGGGCGTCGATGGCGAAGCGCTCGCGCAGCTCCACCGGCGCGCTGCGGTGCGAGAGGCCGACGAGCAGGATCTTCACGCCAGGAGGCCCACGCCCACGACGGCGAAGAGCAGGAAGGCGAAGCCGGCCACGGCGCTGACGGCCGCGTCGCGCGCGCCCTGGTGCCCGGCGAAGCGCGCCGCCGCGAGCACCGCGTAGATGAGCCAGGCGAGGGCGTTCCAGGCCTCGTGGGCCGCGCCGGTCCACAGGACGCCCCGCGCCGCGTGGAGCCACAGCGCGCCGGTCAGCACGCCCAGGCTGAGGAGCGGAAAGCCCACCGCCAGGGCGACGGCGTTCACGCGGTCGAGCGTCTCGAGGGAGGGGAGGCCCCCGCCGCGGCGCGCGGGGTGGAGGCTCTTGCGCTTGAGGCGCCGGTTCTCCAGCAGGAAGACGCTGCCGGCGATGGCGGCCACCGCCAGGAGGGCCAGGCCGCTGCTGGCCAGGAGCACGTGGGCGTGGGGCCAGGAGCCCGCGCCCATGAGGTCGGCCTCGGGCGCGTGGGGCGTGCGCAGGGCGGCGAAGAAGCTGCCCAGGAAGGCGACCGGCCCCACCGCCACCACGAGGCCGCCCAGCCGCGCCCGCCGGGCGAAGGCCAGGAACGCCAGCACCACCATCCAGGCCATGAGCGACACGGCCAGGGGGATCTGCGTGAGCTGGGGGGTGGGCTCGACCGCGTGGAGGGCCACGAAGGAGGCGGTGTGCGCCGCCACTCCGACCCCCAGCAGCGCGAGCGCCGCGCGCCCCGCCCCAGCCCCGCCCAGGGCCACGGCGAAGCCCCCGGCGATCCCCGACGCCAGGTAGAGCGCGGCGGCGAGCTGGAGCAGCGCGATCACGCGCAGAGCGTAGCGCTGGAGGCGTTCGGCGCAGACGCCGCCCCGGCCCGGAGAGCGGCTGTGAGCTCCCCCACGAGCCCGGCCGACCCCTCTCCCGCCGGAGCGTCCCGTGGCTCACGATCCGAACGCGGCGTCGCGAGCCGCGGCGAGCTAGTTGAATCCGAGGACCGTCCCCGGATTCAACCAACCCCTCCGACGGTTGACGAACGTCCCCCAACGCAGCTAGCGACCCAGGCGCTCCATCTGCTCGCGGATCTTCGCGGCGTCGTTCACGCTCTCGAAGATCCGGTAGGCCTGCTCGCCGAAGAGCACGAAGCGGATCTCCTCGAGCGAGGTCTCGCCCTTGAGGTGCCGGCGCGCCTCGTCGATCAGGACCTCGGCGCAGCGCTGGAGGGGGACGCCGGCGATGCCCGCGCCGATGGCGGGGACGGCGATCGTGCGGCAGCCCTGCTGCGCGGCCAGCTCGAGGCTGCGGCGCATGGACGAGCGCACGCTGTCCTCGCTGGCCGAGCCGCCGGGGGGCATGCTCGCCGCGTGGATGACGAAGCGGGCGGAGAGGTCCCCCGCTCCGGTCAGCGCCGCCTCGCCCACCCGGACGGGTCCGTGGGCGTCGCACTCCGCCTGGATCGACGGGCCGCCCCTGGCGCGGATCGCGCCCGCCACGCCCGCGCCGAGCTTCAAGGCGCTGTTGGCGGCGTTCACGATGGCGTCGACCGACTCCTGGGTGATGTCGCCCTCGCGCAGGACGATGCGGCCCTTCACGCGCGCCGGCCCTCCAGCGCCTCGATCACCCCGGCCGCCAGCAGCGGCACCAGGATCTCGTGGTGCCCCACCAGGGTGAAGCCGCGCCCGCCCCGGCGGGTGGGCCGCTCCACCACGTTCACGGTCGGCCGGTAGTGGCGCATGAAGTCGAGGTTCACGGCCGTGAAGCGGTCCACCTTGTGGCCCAGGTTGCGGGCCAGCGCCAGCGCCTTGAGGAACACCTCGGGCAGGATCACGGCGGAGCCGACGTTGAAGACGACCCCGCCCTCCAGCGTGGCCACCAGGCCCGCCAGCGTCTCGAAGTCGCGGTAGCTCGTGGCCCCCAGCGCCGCGCCGTCGGCCCCCGGATGCATGTGGTGGATGTCGGTCCCGATGGCGACGTGCACCGTGACGGGGATCCCCAGGCGCACGGCGCCGGCCAGGACCGAGCGCTCCTTGTGGCGGTAGCGCCCCTCCAGGATCTCGCGGCCCACGGCCGCGCCCATCCCGATCCCGTCCCGGGCGCCGGCGGCGATGGCGCCGTTGAGGCGCTCCGCCGTCTCCCGGGCCATGCCGAAGGTCCCATCGTCCAGGGCGGGGGCCACGTCCTCGCTGGTGCGCCCCATGAGGGCGAGCTCCAGGTCGTGGACGCAGCCGGCGCCGTTCATCATCACGCCGCGGATCACCCGGCGCTCCAGGAGGTCCACCACCACCGGCGCGAGCCCCACCTTGACGAGGTGGGCGCCGAAGCCCCACAGCACCGTCCTGCGCCGGGAGGCGGCCCGGGCGGTGGCGTCGATCACCTCGCGCAGGTCCCGGGCCGCCAGGATCGCGGGGAGGCCGTCCAGGAAGGCCCGGAACGAGCTGCCGCGCTTGTAGGGCGTGGCCTCGTCGGCGCGGCGCACCTTGCTCGGGCGCTGGCGCGCCGGCACCGTCCGCACCTGCGAGCGGTCGATGCGCGGCGGCTTGCGGCTCACGCGCCCGCTTCTTCCGCGCCGAGCAGCGCCTCGTCCACCAGCTCGCACAGGACGTGCAGGAGCGTGATGTGCACCTCCTGGATGCGCTCGGTCTCGTGCGAGGGCACCACGAAGGCCACGTCCACCCGGCCGGCCAGCTTCCCACCCCCCTTGCCGGTCAGGCCCAGGGTGCGCAGCCCCCGGGCGCGCGCCTCGTCCACGGCGGCCAGCACGTTGGGCGAGCTGCCGGACGTGGAGATGGCGATGGCCACGTCGCCCGCGCGCCCGTGGGCCTCCACCAGCCGGGCGAAGACCCGCTCGAAGCCGTAGTCGTTGGCGATGGCGGTCAGGTCCGAGGGGTTGGCCGTGAGGGCCAGGGCCGGCAGGCCGTCCCGCTCCCGGCGGAAGCGGCCGCACCACTCGGCGGCGATGTGCTGGGCGTCGGCGGCGGAGCCGCCGTTGCCGAAGAGCAGCACGCGGCCCCCGGCGCGGAAGCAGTCTGCCAGGATTCCCGCGGCCCGCTCCGCGGCGTCTGCGTGGGCGTCGGCGAACGCGCTCTTCAGCGCCGCGCTCTCCCGGAAGCGGGCCAGCACGATGCGGCGCGCATCGCTCCCGGCGCGATCCCTCGCCATGGCGCAGACGGTACGCGACCTCGGCCCGCAGCGCCGCACGCCCGAGCCTGCGCCGGGCTTCGCCCG
>Ga0326597_10008208_pt1 | contig 14113 bp, 6 predicted proteins | sample RVTome_12_FD_203789 | JGI IMG/M metagenome (GOLD analysis project Ga0326597, IMG submission 203789) | Soil microbial communities from uranium-contaminated site in the Upper Colorado River Basin, Wyoming, United States - RVT100D185 | ecosystem: Environmental > Terrestrial > Soil > Contaminated >... | reverse complement strand
TGCATACGTGCACCTGCCGAACACCGGTGGCGGTGGATATGGACAGTTCAACCGCTACTACTTTGCGCAGCAGGACAAGAAGGGCGCCGTAATCGACGAGCGCTTCAACGGCGGCGGCCAGGCGGCTGACTACATCATCGATGTTCTTGGCCGAAAGTTCGATGGCTACTTCAACAACGTCGCGGGCGACCGCGTGCCGTTCACGAGTCCCTCGGCGGGCATCTGGGGGCCGAAGGTTATGATCATCAATGAAATGGCCGGCTCGGGTGGCGACCTGATGCCGTACATGTTCAAGTCGCGCGGCATTGGTCCGCTGGTCGGCAAGCGGACGTGGGGCGGACTCGTTCACACGGCTGACACGCCGCCGTTCATTGATGGCGGATCGATGATTGCGCCGCGCGGTGGGTTCTTCGACCTCGACGGCAAGTGGGCGCTCGAGAACACGGGTATGGCGCCGGACATCGACGTCGAGAACTGGCCCAAGGACGCAGCGGCGGGTCGTGACGCGCAACTGGAGCGCGCGGTGCAGGAAGCGCTTCGATTGCTGGCGGCAAATCCGGTGAGGCGAATGATGGCGGAGCCGCCGCCACCGACTTGGGGAGCTCGAGTTCGGCCTATTCAGCAGTAACAACGATTGATGATTGAGTGATGATTGATGATTGATGATTTGAACTCATGTAGCGAGAAATCGTCAATTATCAATCATCAATTATCAATCGCTCTTTCCTCGCCCTTTCCTCCCTCTCGCTCCTCGATATGCCCCGATTTGTCTCCGCGCTGGCTCTCGTCGTCACTACGGCGTCATTCGCCGCCGCTCAGCGCGCCTCCGTTCCCGGCGCGATGTCGCGAATCCGCACCGAGGATCTGCGCCGAGATCTGCACTATCTCGCCGGCGATGATTTCCGCGGGAGGGAAGGCGGCACGCTCGACGAAATGCGCGCCTCGATGTGGATCGCCGATCAGCTCAAGGCGATCGGCGTTGAGCCGATGGGTGACAATGGCACGTATTTCCAGTGGTTTGGCCTGAGGCGAACACGCATTGGCGCTTCGAGCGTCGTCACCGTCGGGCTGCGGACGTTCACGATGTGGAGCGACATCGCTGCGACATCAAACGGCCCCGCTGAAGTCAGCGCGCCAACGATCTGGGTGTCGGACGTCACGGATACGACACTCGACATTCGCGGAAAGGTCGTGATCGCCCAGCTGCGTCCGCCGCCGCAACGTGGCCGGCAGACCTCTGTTAATTCGCCCGAGTATCGCTATGCGAATTCGGCGATCCAGAACACCGGCGTTGCGCTCACGCGGCGCGGTGCTGCCGCGGTGATTCTCGTCGCCGACGAAACGGCGGAGATCGGTTTCCAGGGCGTGGCAAACATCCGGTCTCGCGGCAGCTACGCGCTCGACGGTGCCCCGGCGGGTCTCGGCGGCGGCGGACGCGGGAACGCGCAGAGCCCGGCCCCGGTCCTGCTCGTGCGCCGCGCGATGCTCGATGAACTCCGGCAGGAGGGAAAGCTGGCAACCATTCGGCTGTTCCGCGAGTCGTTCATCTATCCGTCGGTGAACATCGTGGGACGCATTCGCGGCACGGACGCGCGGCTCCGCGACGAATACGTGTTGTTCAGCAGCCACCAGGATCACGACGGTGTGCGGTACGACGTGGCCGGCGACTCCATCTGGAACGGCGCCGACGACAACGGAACCACGAGCGTTGCGTTGCTCGCAATCGCGCGAGCGTTCAAGGCGCAGCCCGGGCGGCGCTCAGCGCTCTTCGTGTATCACGGCGCCGAGGAGCGAGGCCTGCTTGGCTCGCGCTACCACAGTGCGACACCGGTGGTGCCGCTCAGCAACATCGTCGCCGTGCTCAACGGCGACATGCTCGGCCGCAATCACCCCGACTCGGCGTCAATCATGGGCGTCCAGCCACCGCATCTCAATTCGAGCGAACTGGTGTCGATGGCGCTGGCCGCAAACACCGCGACCGGCAAGTTTGCCCTCGATTCCATCTGGGATCGTCCTACGCATCCCGAAAACTGGTACTTCCGCAGCGATCACTTGCCGTATGCTCGCCTGAACGTTCCGGCGCTGTTCTTCTCCAGCAACCTGCACCCTGATTACCACACGCCGCGCGACGAGCCGGAAACGATTGACTACGCCAAGCTCACGCGGATTACGCAATGGATGTACCTGACGGGCTGGCTGGTGGCGACGACCGAGAAGCGGCCCGCCCTCGTGCCAGGGTTCAGACTGGAGCGCTGATGCGTCTCTTCCTCCTCCTCGCGCTCGCCACGCTGGTCGTGGCGCCGCGAACTGTCACCGCGCAGCGAACCCTCGGTTGGCGCGAGGTTGCGGTAGACGCGCGACTCGACAGTACCGGGCGCCTGCACGTGCGCGAGCGCCAGGCCATGGTGTTCACCGGTGAGTGGAATGGCGGCGAGCGGGTGTTCAACATCCGTCCCGGCCAGTCGCTGGACTTTGGGCGGATGCTGCGAGTTGACGCCGCAACAGGCGCCGAGCGAGCGATGCAGCGCGGGGACCTCGATGAGGTCGATCACTTCGACTTCACCGACGCTTCGACGCTTCGATGGCGGAGCAGGCGCGCGTCCGATCCGCCGTTCGCGAATACTGAGATCACATACGTTCTCGAGTACACGTTCGCGAACATCCTTGTACCGCGCGGAGACACGTTGGTGCTCGACCACGACTTCGCGTTTGCGAACCGCGAGGCGAACATCGATCGCTTCACGCTGACGCTGGCGCTTGATCCCATCTGGGGCGCGCCGGCCGATTTCGCCGGGAGCTACTCCGCCGCGCCGCTGGTGCCGGGCCGCGGGTACGTCGTGACGGTGCCGCTGACGTATCGTGGCAGCGGTCGTCCGCCTGGTGTGCTATTCGGGGCATCGGTGCCTGTGCGGCTCGCCTTCGCGGCCGCGCTCATCGGTGCGCTCCTGACTCTCGTGAGCCGGCTCATCGACCGCGAGCGAGGACTCGGCCGCTTTGCGCCGCTCGTGCCGCTCGCCGAAATCGACCAATCGTGGATTGCGAAGAACGTGACGAATGTGCGTCCCGAAGTGGTGGGCGCAGCGTGGGACGATTCGACGTCAGCACCCGAGGTGGCGGCAACGCTCGCGCGACTGGTGAGCGAAGGCAAACTCAGCAGCCGCGTCGAATCACGCGGGCGGAGTTTCCTGCGACGCGACGTGCTGCACCTCAAGCTCGAGGTGCATCGTGCCGATTTCCTTGGGTACGAGCTCGAACTTGTCGAGGCGTTGTTCTCGCCCGGCCAGGATACGACGGACACTGACCGTGTGCGAAGGCGCTACGCAAAGACGGGATTCGATCCCGCCGAGCTCATTCGGGCGGCGCTCGCGCTCGAAGTCAACTCGATGGAGAAAGGCACCGCCGACAAGCCATCGCGCCGGCCCACCGCCATGCTCTTCATCGCGGCGATTGCGGTACTTGTCGTCGCGGCGATCACGCGCCCGACCGACGCGGGCCTGGTATTCGGTGGCTTTTTCGCGGCAATCGTGATCTACCTGTTCGCGCTGATCCAGGCGGCGCTTTGGCGACGCCGGGCGTACCGAGCGGGCGCACACGCGTGGCGGTTCGCCGGTCCCGTCGCGTTGGGCGCCGTGTTGCTGCTGGTGCAGCTGCTCAACGCGAGCACGCGTGCGAGCGCGCTTGTATTTGCCGGACTCACGCTGGTGGGCCTTGCGCTCGCAAACAGCGTGTTCAACGCGGCGAAGTCGCGGCAGTCGGCCGAGCGGATCGCGATCCGCAAACGGCTCGCCGCGGGGCGTGAGTATTTCCGGCGGGAACTCAGGAAACCGCAGCCCCGCCTTCGCGACGAATGGTTTCCGTGGGCGCTCGCGTTTGGACTTGGGCGCGATGCCGACAAATGGTTTCGTGCGTTTGGCGGCGAGGCCCGTACACTGGCCACTGCACCCGCGTTCGGCGATAGCCCTCACAGTCCTTCGGGTGCCGTTGCATCGAGTTCCGCGTCGTGGACCGGCTTCGGCGGCGGCGGCGGTTTCGCCGGCGGAGGCGCGAGCGGTTCGTTTGCGGCGGCCGCGGGCGCAATGGCGGCCTCTGTGCCAGCGCCGAGTTCGAGCGGATCGAGTAGCGGCGGGGGAGGCGGCGGTGGCGGCGGCGGCAGCTCCGGTGGCGGCGGTGGCGGAGGATGGTAGACGCGGCGTAGCGCGAACCGCACATTAGGCGGGTCCGCGACCCTTCCTCGGCTCGGAGTTTCCATATGTCACACCGCTTGATTCGCCGCGTCGCCGCAGTCGCGTGCGTCGTCATCCCGTCGTTCGGCGCGTTCGCGCAGTCGAACACCAGCTCAGCCCCCGGCGGCGCGAACGCCGCCGCGATGCGCGACCCAGGCGGCAAAGTTCTCAACCTCGACGACTACGGCCGCTGGCAGCGCATCGGCGCGACGGCCATCTCGGCCGACGGTAAGTGGATGACCTACACGCTCACGCAGAACGAAGGCGGCGACGTCAAGCTGAACATCAAGTCGATTGACGACGGACGCGAAACGACGATCATCACGGGCCCCGGACCGACCGGTGGCCGCGGAGGCGGTGGCGGGCGCGGTGGGCGCGGTGGTAGGGGTGGGGGTGGCGGCGGCGGGCCCACCTTCTCCGACGATTCGAAGTGGATCACGTACACCGTTGCTGCAAACGCTGGACGCGGTGGACGCGGCGCAGGTGGCCGAGGCGGCAACGCGCCGGCCCCGGGTGGTCGAGGTGCACAGGCGACGGCGCAGACACCCGCTCCGGCGGCAACGCGCCTCGTGCTCCGCAACCTCGCGACGGGCGAAACGAAGGACTTCAACGGCGTCGCATCGTCGAGGTTCTCTCCAAAATCGAAGTTCCTGCTCCTCCGCATGAACCGCCCGCAAGGCGCGCCCACGACGTCGACGAGCGCCGACATCGCGTTGCGCGACCTGGCGACCGGAATGGATCGCAGTATCGGGAACGTCGGCCAGTTCGACTTCGACGACGACGGCAAGTACCTCGCGTTCACGATTGACGCTCCCGAGATGCTCGGCAACGGCGTGTTCCTTCTCGATATCGCGACCGGCGCCACACACACGCTCATCACCGCGTCAGCCGTGTTTGAGTCCATGGCCTGGAACTCCGCTGGTACCGGCATTTCCGCGCTGCGCGGCGACAAGCCCGCCGGAATGAAGCACAAGAACAACGTGCTCTACGCGTGGAGCGGGATCGGTGCCGGCGCGCCGAAGCAGTTCACGTTCGACCCGACGGAAAATCCCGCGTTCCCGAAGAACCTTGTGCTCAGCGAGTACACCGCACCGCGGTGGAGTCAGGACGGCTCGCGCTTCATCGTGGGTGTAAAGGAACAGGAGCCTGAGATCGCGGCGGCCGACTCCAACCGCGCGAACGTCGACGTGTGGCACTGGAAGGATGTGCAGCCTCAGTCCCAGCAGATTGTTCAGGTTGCTCAGGCTCGGCGCGCGACGCTGCCGGCCGTGGTGTTCGTGAACAGCGGCAAATTCGTTCAGCTCGGCGATGACAGCATGCGCACGGTCGCGATGGCGGCAAACAACGAGGTTGGCGTTGGCCGAAACGACGCGGCGTATCGCGGCGAAATTGCGTGGGGCGGGAGCCGCGCCGACTTCTACAAGGTTGATGCGAATACGGGTGCGCGGACGCTGATCGACCGCGGGCTGTCGCGCGCGTACGGGACGTCGCCCGATTCGAAGTGGTACCTCTACATCAAGAACAGGCAGGTGCGCGCGTTCGATCTGCAGAACGGGCAAGCGGTCACGCTCGACGCGAGCGGTACGCCGGACAAAGACTACATCAATGAGGATGACGATCACGCGTACGAACTGCCCATCTGGGGCGTCGGCGGGTGGACGCGTGACGGCAGGGCCGTGCTGCTCTACGACAAGTTCGACATCTGGTCCGCGCCGCTCGACGGGAGCAAGGCCACGAACGTCACGCAGGGCGTGGGGCGCCAGCAGCAGATCCAGTTTCGGATCACGAGCTTCAGTGGTGGTGGTGGCGGCGGGCGCGGCGGACGAGGCGGTGGCGGTGCCGCGTCGGACACGAGCGGAATTGATATGACGCAGCCCATCACGATGAGCGCCTATGGTGATCGCACGAAGAAGCGCGGCTTCTGGAGGGTGACCGCAGGGCAGGCGCCGCAACCGATCATCTGGGGCGAAAAAAACATCGGCGGAATCACCAAGGCGGCAGACGCTGACCGCATGCTGTTCACGCAGCAGGACAACAACGAGTACCCGGACGTGTGGGCGACGAACACGTCGTTCGCGAGCCCGACGAAGCTGACGGACGCGAATCCCATTCTGAAGGAGTACGCGTGGTCGCCGGGGCGCGTGCTCATCGACTACACCAACTCGAAGGGGCAGAAGTTGCAGGCGACGCTGATGCTCCCCGCCGGATACGAGAAAGGGAAGAAGTATCCGATGCTCGTCGAGTTCTACGAACTGCGGTCGCAGAACCACAACAACTTCTCGCAACCGGGCTACAGCAACAGTCCGCAGCTCTCGACGTACGCGAGCAACGGCTATCTCGTGCTCGAGCCCGACGTCGTGTATGAGATCGGCAAGCCGGGCTCGTCGGCGGTGGATTGCATCACCGCGGCGGTAAAGAAGGTGATCGAGCTTGGCTACGCCGATCCGGCGAAGGTCGGCCTGCACGGGCACAGCTGGAGCGGATACCAGTCCAGCTTCATTGTGACGCAGACGGACATGTTCGCCGCCGTGGTCACCGGCGCCCCGCCGACCAACCTGCTGAGCTTCTACAACACGCTCTACAAGAGCAGCGGCACGGTGCAGCAGGGCATTACGACGGTCGGCCAGGTACGCATGGGGGCGAACGTGACGCCGTTCAACGCGACCAGGCTGTACCTCGACCAGTCGCCGATCTTCCACGTGGACAAGATCAAGACGCCGTTCATGATTCTGCACGGCATGGAAGACGGAGCGGTGGACTACGTCGAAGGACTGCAGTTCTTCAATGCGGCGCGCGCGGCGGGCAAGAACGTGATCCTGCTGTCATACCCGGGCGAAGCGCACAATCTCACGAATCGCGACAATCAGAAGGACTTCACGATCCGGATGAAGCAGTACTTCGATCACTACCTGATGGACAAGCCGGCACCGCAGTGGCTGTCCGATGGTTTGCCGCAGGTGAAGAAGGGAGGGCCGGTGCGGTAACTCCCGGCAACGCTATGGCGAAAGCCGCGTGACGCTCCAGACGTCGGCCGTGCGCCGGTAGCGCACCCGGTCGTGCAGCCGGTCGGACCGGCCCTGCCAGAACTCAACTTCGTGAGGAGCAACGCGGTACCCGCCCCAATGATCAGGCAGCGGAATTTCGCTGCCGTCGAACCGCGCGCTCGTCGCCGCGACGGCAGCGTCCAGCGCTTCACGCGAGGCCAGCACTGCCGACTGCCGCGACGCCCACGCGCCGATCTGCGATCCGCGCGGCCGCGTGTGGAAATACTCGGCCGACTCTTCCCGCGAGACCGGCTCTACCACGCCGGTCACGCGCACCTGCCGCTCCAGCGCACCCCACCAGAAGCACAGACCAGCTTTCCGCGCCGCGTTGAGTTCGTTCGCTTTCCGGCTCTCGTAATTCGTGAAGAACACGAATCCGCGGGCGTCGAAACTCTTGAGCAGGACGATGCGGACCGACGGCTGGCCACCGACGTCGACTGTGGCCAGCGCCATCGCTGTCGGCTCGATCACATCCGACTGCTGGGCGTGCTCGAACCAGCGCGCGAACTGCACGAGGGGATCCTGGGGAACACTGAGTTCGCTGAGCGGTTCCGACACGGCTGGAAAGCTAGGGCGGCGCAAGCCCACATTGAACCTCGAATGCACGACGTCCTGTGGGCTATACGTCGACCCGATTCCGGCCGTTCGCCTTGGCCCGATACAGCGCCTTATCAGCGGCACCAAGCAGAACCTCAGGATCAAGGCCCTCCTCAGCTGTGCACGCAACGCCAAGGCTGACCGTGACGCCGTTGCGACCGCCTCCCGCAGCCGCTGGGCAATTGCCCGGCCGTTCTGCTGGTCGCAACCCGGGAGCACGATCAAAAACTCCTCGCCGCCGTACCGGCCGATGCAATCGTACTGCCGGAGTTGAGCTTGCATGGCCGCCGCCGCCTCGCGAAGCACGATGTCGCCGGTCGCGTGCCCGCGCGTGTCGTTGACGCGCTTGAAGTCATCGAGGTCCGCCATCACCACCGACAGCGGTCGGCGTTCGTGGCGCGCACGGTTCAGCTCGCGGTGCAGCTGTGCGAGAACTGCCCGACGATTTCCGACGCCCGTGAGGTCGTCGCGCAGTGCCTGTGCGCGGAGCGCCTCCTGCACTTCCAATAGACCGGCCTGAAGGTCGAGCACGCGGGCCCCCGAGCGAAGCCGCGCGTGCAGTTCGCCGGGGTTGAAAGGCTTGGTAAGGAAATCGTCGGCGCCCGCGTCGAGCGCGTCGACAATGTCCTGCTGCCCGTCACGCGCCGTCAGCAGTATCAAATAGATGTAGGCCGTCGATCGCTGTCGCAGTTCGCGACACACTTCGAGTCCGTTGAGGCCAGGCATCATCCAGTCGAGAATCGCGAGGCGGGGCCCGTTCGGCGCCAGGAGAGCGATGACCGCATCCGTGCCGTTCTCCACGGTCACGATCTCGTGGCCAAGGCGGGTGAGCGAGGCCTCGAGCAGCCGACGCGAGACCGCGTTGTCGTCGGCGATCAGGATCTTCACGTGACGGAATCCCGGGCGAGGTCAACCAGGGCACCGTCCAGCGCCTCGATGGCCAGGTCGAGGTCGGCGACGAGCGTGTCGAGGCCCGTGGCGTCCTTGTCGCGGCCGGCCGTCTCAAGCGCGAGGGCAACCCTCGCTGCGGCGCGGGCTCCCAGATTCGCGCACGCGCCTTTCAGCGCGTGCGCGGCGTGTTGCAGCGCGTCGAAATCCCGCGACCCAGCAGCGCGCCGCACTTCACCGGTCAGCCGCGGCGCTTCTTCCTGGAACAGTTGCACCAGGTCACCGAGTAGCGCACGATCGCCTTCCACGCGCGCGAGCAGTTCGTCGAAGTCGAATATGGGCGCGTGCGCGGGCCCCTCGGCAATTACGATGGAGTGCTCCGGCGTCGTTCCGGTCAGTGATTCGATGAGCGCGAACAACTCGGGCGTGTTAATCGGTTTGGAGAGATACCCGTCGGCGCCGGCGGCCAGGCACGCCTCGCGGTCGCCCTTCATCGCGTGCGCGGTGAGCGCAATGATCGGAATGCGCCCGCCGCGTGCCTGTTCCGCCTCGCGAATCGCGACCGTCGCTTCCAGTCCGTCCATCTCCGGCATCTGCACATCCATCAGCACGAGGTCGAACAGGCCGCGCGCTACTGCATCGACCGCCTCGCGGCCGTTCGTGACCGTCGTCAGCGCGTGACCGTGCTTTTCAAGCAGCGCCGTGACGAGGAGCCGGTTCACCGCGTTGTCGTCCGCAACGAGCACGCGCAACGACTGGTGCGCTTCGCGCAGCGAGTGACGGGTAACCATCTGCGGATGCTCCGCGGTGTGCTCGGTGGTTCCCAGCAGCGCGAGAAGCGCATCGAGCAGCACGGACTGGCGGACGGGTTTCGTGAGATACGACGCAACCCCCAGTTCACGGAACCGCGCCGCGTCGCCGCGCTGCCCGACCGACGAGAGCATCATGATCAGCGTCGTGCCGAGTGCGGGCCGGCGCTGGATCTCCTCGGCGAGCCCGAAGCCGTCGAGGTCCGGCATCTGGTAGTCGATGAGCGCGATTGGGAAGGGCTCGCCGGCGGTGTGCGCGGTCTCGAGTGCCGCGATCGCGGAGGCGCCGCTGTCGACGATGGTTGGCTTAAGCGCCCAGCCCAGCAGCACGTCTTCCAGAATGCGGCGATTGGTGGCGTTGTCGTCGACGACCAGCACGCGAAGGCCCACGAGATCCTTGAGCGCGCGTCGCTGAAGGGGGGCCGCAAGCGAGTCCCGAACCTCGAACGGAAGCCAGAAATGGAATCGGCTGCCCCGCCCAGGTTCGCTCTCGACCCCAATCTCACCACCCATGAGCGACACGAGGCGCGATGAAATCGTAAGTCCGAGGCCGGTGCCGCCGAACCGCCGCGTGGTCGATGCATCCGCCTGCGTAAATGGGTCGAAGATCGCTCCGAGCTTGTCAGGGGCGATGCCGATGCCCGTGTCGCGCACGGCGAAACGCACGGTAATCCGCCCGTCCAGGGGCGGGTCGGCGTCGACGGTAACCACGACCTCGCCGGTTTCGGTGAACTTGATGGCGTTCGACACGAGATTCACCAGCACCTGTCGGAGCCGTGATGGATCGCCGCCAAGCGCGGCGGGAACGGCTGGGTCGACCCGGCAGGCCAGTTCGAGGTCCTTGACGTGGGCGCGCGGCGCCAGCGTGCGCAGCGTGTCTTCCAGTGCGTACCGCACGTCGAAATCGAGGTTGTCGATATCGAGCTTGTGCGCCTCGATCTTCGAGAAGTCGAGGATATCGTTGATGATCGTGAGCAGCGCGTCGGCAGATGCGCGGACCGTTTCGAGGTACTCACGCTGCTCGGCAGTGAGATCCGTCCCAAGTGCGAGTTCCGTCATGCCAACGATGCCGTTCATGGGCGTGCGGATTTCGTGGCTCATATTCGCCAGGAACTCGCTTTTGGCGCGGTTCGCCTCTTCCGCGGACAGCCGGGCCATACGCAGCACTTCTTCCGCTTCCTTGCGCGGCGTGATGTCGAGGATGGTGCCTTCGACGAGGCGCGGGCCGTTGTGCTCACCGTCAAGGAGCGTCGCGGTCTCGAGGATCCACTGCTCGCGGCCATCGCGTCCGCGGACGTGCGATTCAAAATCCGTGAGCGTGCCGTGCTCCAACAAGGCGGCAACGAAGCGCGCGCGGGCCTCCGGCACGACGTAGCGTCCCCCAAGCCGGTACGAGAGGCATTCCTCACGCGATGCGTACCCGAGGATTCTGGCAAACGCCGGGTTGCAGTCAATGAGCTTCCCGTCGATCGTGCTGACGAAGATGCCGAGCACACTGCGCTCAAAGAACCGGCGATAGCGCTCGTCGCTCGCGCGGAGTTCGCGGGACTGCGCGCTGAGCCGCCGGTCGACGAGCGACGTGAACGACGCGAACGCCAGCACGGTGAACGTGACGAATACAATGCCGGCCGCTCCGACCGACGTCACACCCACCGAGGCCGTGTAATCGACCGCTTCGGCTGATGGGGTAAACGCCGCCGCGTACATCCCGGTGAAGTGCATGCCGACGATCGCCACCCCCATCAGCGCGGCCGCACCCAGCTTGCGCGGCGTGACCGACCGGGCCTCATCGCGAAAACGGAACGACAGCAGGAGTGCCACGTACGAGACGACGACGGCGATGGTGACCGACGCGGCGACGATCCAGTAGTTCCAGTGCATATGCGCCGCCATCCGCATGGCCGCCATGCCGATGTAATGCATTGCGGCGATGCCCGCGCCCATAACCACACTGCCCAACACGGACGCCGGCACGCTCCAGCGTGCGCGGCTCACGACGTACAGCGCCACGAATGACGCGGCGGCCGCTGCCAGCAGCGAGAGGAGCACCGTCCAGATGTGATACTGCACGGGAACCGGGAGCGAGAAAGCCAACATCCCGACGTAGTGCATCGACCAGATGCCCAGACCCATGCAGGAGGCGCCACCCAGGAGCCACGCGAGTCGGAGGCGCCCCGCGGCGGCCGCCGTGCGTCCAGCGAGATCGAGCGCAGCGTACGACGCGCTCATGGCGATGAGCAGCGACAGTGCCACCATCGCGAGGTTGTAATGACCTGTCATCGGTCACCTTGGAAACCAGGAGCTTCGCCGGTTGGACCGGCACGTTCGCACGCGTGGCCACCGAAAATGTACCACGGGGTTGGGCGGGGCGGGCTTGCGATAGGGGAGGGGGGTATATTATCCTCAGCTCGCACAGGAGAACAACCACCTATGAAAACCATCCAGCTCGCAATCGACGGAATGCACTGTGGCCACTGCGTGGGCGCGGTGAAGCAGGCACTCACAAAGGTCCCGGGCGTCGCGTCCGCAGACGTTCACATCGGCGGCGCGACCGTGCAAGCCGAGAGCGATACATCGCAGGAAGACCTCCGGGCCGCGGTCGAAGAGGCCGGGTACTTCGCCGAGGTTCGTGGCGGATGACCCGTAGTCCGCTCCCGCTTGCCTCGGAGCCGGCTGCGGCGACCGCTGAACCCGCCGCGACGACCACTGAACCACGTGCACCGGGCCTCGCGACGATTGAGTTGCCGGTGAGTGGGATGACGTGCGCGTCGTGCCAGGCGCGCGTGCAGAAAACGCTCGGGAAACAGCCTGGCGTGAGCGAGGCGACCGTGAATCTCCTGATGGAGAACGCCACGGTCACGTACAACCCGCTCGTCATCGGCCCTGATGCGCTCATTCGCGCGATTCGTGACACCGGATACGACGCGGCGCTGCCCAAGCCCGCCCGCTCGCCGCTCACGGCCGTCACCGAGGACGACGCGGCACGCGATGCGCGGTACAGTGCTCTGAAGATTCGCGCGCTCTGGAGTCTCGTCCTCGGCTCGGTGGTGATGCTCGCATCAATGCCGCTTGCGCACGGCCCGAGCAACGGGCATGCGCATGGCGCCGATCCGCTTACTGCGTGGCTGGCGCAATGGCTCGATGCTCCGATTCGCGCTGCAATCCCGTGGCTGTATGCCGTGGATCGCTCCGTGCTGCTCGGCATCTCGCTCGTGTTGAGCGTCGTGATCCTCGGCTGGGCGGGCCGGGAGTTCTTTACGCGCGGATGGACCGCTGTCCGGCACGGCGGTCCCGACATGAACTCGCTGGTGGCACTTGGCACCGGCGCGGCGTTTCTGTATTCGCTGGTTGCGACGTTCTGGCCAACGTTGTTTGCGGAGCAGGGAATTGCTCCCGCCGTGTATTACGAGGCAGCCGCGCTGATCATCGCGCTGGTGCTGCTCGGACGCACGCTCGAGGCGCGCGCGACGCGTCAAACGGCGTCGTCGCTTCGAGCGCTGGTCGCGCTGCAGCCGCCGCAGGCACGCGTGATGCGTGATGGGCAGGAAGTCGAATTGGCCGTCGAGGCGATTCACCCGGGTGAAGTCGTGTTCGTTCGCCCCGGCGAACGGATTCCCACCGACGGGGTGATCTCGTCGGGCGACACGGCGGCGGATGAATCGATGCTGACCGGCGAATCGTTCCCCGTGGCCAAGAAGCCGGGTGACTTCGTGATCGGCGGATCCGTCAACCGTTCCAGCGCATTTCAGTACCGGGCAACGACACTTGGTTCCGATTCGGTGCTGGCGCGCATCGTGCGTCTGATGCGCGATGCGCAGGGCACGCGCGCGCCAACGCAGGCGCTCGCCGATCGTGTCAGCGCGGTGTTCGTGCCGGCTGTCGTCGCCGCTGCGGTGATTGCGTTCGTGGTCTGGATGATCGCTGCAGACACCGCGCGTCTCACGTGGGCAACGCACGCCGCGGTCACGGTGCTCATCATTGCGTGCCCGTGCGCGATGGGGCTCGCCGTGCCAACGGCGGTGATGGTGGCGACCGGCAAAGGGGCGGACCTTGGTGCGCTGTTCAAGGGTGCGGCGGCGCTCGAGCACCTGGATGACGTCGACACCGTCGTGCTGGACAAGACCGGCACGATCACGCAGGGCACGCCCACGGTGACCGATGTGGTGCCGGCAGCGGGATTCGACGAAACATCGTTGTTCACACTCGCAGCGTCACTCGAGCGCGGATCGGAGCATCCGCTGGCGTCGGCGTTTCTGACGGCGGCAACGGAGCGGGGTTTGACTCTCACCGCACCGGAAAGCGCGACGAGCGTCGCTGGACTTGGCCTCACCGGCGTTGTGGACGGCCGCGGAGCGGCCATCGGAAACCAGCAACTGATGGACGACTGGTCGGTCGATACGGCGCCACTTCGTGAGGCTGCGGACCGGCTCGCGGCTGCCGGAAAGACTGTCGCGTATGTCTCGGTCGACGGCACGCTGGCGGGCGCCGTGGCGATCAGCGATCCCCTGCGCCCGACTGCGCGCGAAACGATTGCCGCATTCCGCAAGCGCGG
>Ga0326597_10008207_pt1 | contig 14113 bp, 8 predicted proteins | sample RVTome_12_FD_203789 | JGI IMG/M metagenome (GOLD analysis project Ga0326597, IMG submission 203789) | Soil microbial communities from uranium-contaminated site in the Upper Colorado River Basin, Wyoming, United States - RVT100D185 | ecosystem: Environmental > Terrestrial > Soil > Contaminated >... | reverse complement strand
GGCCGGCGCCGCGATGGGCCGGCACGGATCCGATCACGAGCCCTTCATCGACGGTGGGCCCGCTCCCGCGAGCCCATTTTTCCGCAAACTCCTAGAGTCCGACCTGGCCACTATAAGATGACGTGTGTCCGAGAGTCCCACCGACGAGCAGCCCGCCCACAGGCGGCGTCTGCGTTATGCGGGCAAGAACCCACGCGCCTTTCGCGAGAAGTACAAAGAACTTCATCCCGAGCAGCATCCAGACCACCTGCAGAAGGTCCTCGCTTCTGGCAAGACGCCGGCTGGCATACACCTGCCGATCATGGTGGCCGAGGTACTGGACTGCCTTCGCCCACGCGCGGGTGAGATCGCGGTGGATTGCACGCTTGGCGGCGGCGGTCATGCGCGCGCCATCTTGGAACGGGTGCGCCCGGCCGGACGGGTCATCGGACTCGACGTCGATCCGATGGAGCTACCACGCGCCGAAGCGCACCTGCGCGCGGCCGGCTTCGGACCTGACGTGTTCGTCGCGCGCCATGCCAACTTTGCGGGCCTGCCCCACGCACTGGCCGTTGAGGGACTTGTGCATGTTGACGTCATTCTGGCCGACCTGGGCGTCTCCTCGATGCAGATCGACAACCCGGATCGCGGCTTCAGCTACAAGGGCGCCGGCCCGCTCGACATGCGCCTGAACCCCCACCGTGGCGAGTCAGCCGCGCAACTGGTGGCACGGTCCAGTGAAGCGGCGCTCGCGGCACTGCTCGCCGAAAACGCCGACGAGCCACATGCCGAGGTCATCGCGCGTCTCCTCAAAACGCAGGTGATCGAAACGACCGACGCCCTCGAGCGGATCGTACGCCTCGGTCTGGCCGAGGCGCATCCACAGCTCTCGAAGATCGACACGAAGATGTCGGTCCGCCGTACGTTCCAGGCCCTTCGCATCGCGGTCAACGACGAGTTCGCCGCGCTCGAGGCCCTCCTGCGAGTCCTGCCCTTCTGCCTCACGCCTGGCGGGCGAGCGGCGTTCCTGACCTTTCATTCCGGCGAAGACCGACGGGTCAAGAAGGCGTTGCAGGCCGGATTCCGAGCCGGCCTCTACTGCGCCGTGTCACGCGAGGTCATTCGGTCAGGAAAGACAGAAACGTTTGTGAATCGCCGCGCCTCGTCGGCAAAGCTTCGTTGGGCCATCCGGGCACCGCACTGATTCCTGGACGCGACGCTAGTGCACGGTTGTTGTCGCCGCGCGCTGCGCGTCGACGACGCGTCCAATCTTGGTGCTCAGCTCGCCTTCGGCCACATCGAAGGGTCCCGCAACGACCGCACCGAGCGTGAGTTCCAGGGCGATCACCACGCCGCCGGTCTCGAACGGGCTGACGATCCAGCTGAACCCCCGGAGCGCGACCGGGCGATCGGGCGCGGCGTCGGGGTCTCTGGCCCGCTCCAGCGCACGCAGCATCCCCTCGAGCACGGCGACGACGTCCGCCTCCGTCCATGCGCCCGCCTCTCGCGGCACTGGAGTGATCACCGCGGTGGTGGCGTGGTTGTCACCGCGCAACCAGATATCCAGTTGGATCTCCATCGTCAGCTCCGCCGCGTGCCATGGCTACGCACGTGTCAACTCACCTAGCTGCGCTGCCAGATCCGCAGGCGACGTCACGGGCACCTGACAGGCGAAGTTCCGGCACACGTACGCGGTCGCGTACCCGTCGCGCATTCGAAGATCCCGCGTCCAGGGGAGTACGCGAGACAGTTCCTGCCGATGCATGTCACGGATCGGCACGATCACGGCCGTCGGGATGTATTGGCGCCGAACGCACTCCATGAGCGCTCGCGTGTCTGCCGCGTCTGGCTCGCCGACGACAACCACCTGCGACATTCCGGCATGATACGTCGATAGCGCCGCCAGCATCATCGGCACTGTGCGCCCGCGTATCGATGCGTTCTCGGCGAACATGCCGAAGGTGCGCTCGATCTTCTCGGCCATCGTAGTATCACCGGTGAGATGGCTCAGCGTGAGTAGATTGAGCACGGCAAGTGAACTCGCGGACGGTTCCGCTCCGTCGTACTCCTCTTTGAGCCGCAACAGCACCGACGAATCCTCGCCGGTCGTGCTGAACCAGCCGCCTTCGACTGGATCCCAGAACACATCGTCGAGCCGGTGCTGGAGCGTCAGGGCCCAGTCGAGCCAGCCGGGATCGCCGTCTGCCTGGAACAGCTCCAGCAGCCCAAACGTGAGGTCTGCATAGTCCTCGGCATAGGCATCGATACCGGCATCGCCTTGTCGATAACGCCGCAGGAGGCTCTCCCCTTTCTCGTCCCAGAGGTGGGTACGCACGAACGACGCCGCCAGCCGCGCATGGTCGACACATCGCGCCTGGCCCTCGAGCACGCGACCCGCTCGGGCGAACGCCGCAATCATCAGGCCATTCCAGGCGGTCAGCACCTTGTCGTCGAGCTGGGGGCGCGGCCGAATCGCCCGGACGGCCAGTAGCGCCGCGCGGCCACGTGCAAGCGCTTCCGACACCATGGCGGGCGTGAGATCTGCCCTACGAGCAACCTCGTCGACCGACATCGCGGTGTACAGCAAATTCTTCTTCGTGAACTCGTTCTGTGGATCGAACGGGGCGTTGCCGCCTGGCAGGATGCCGTAGCGGAGCCGAACGACATCGGCATCCTGGCCGAGCACCCGGCCAATCTCCTGGTCGCCCCAGATATAGAACGCCCCTTCGCTCTTCTGCGCCGACGGCTGGTGAGCGTGCTCGGGAGGGACGCTGTCGGCGTCCTCGGCTGAGTAGAACCCGCCCTCGGGATGCGTGAGTTCGCGGCGCACGTACTCGAGCGTATCGATCGCGACTTCGGCCGAGACGGGATCACCGGTCAACTGAGCGGCTTCGACATAGGCGAGCACGAGCTGCGCCTGGTCGTACAACATCTTCTCGAAGTGCGGCACACGCCAGCCGCCGTCCACGGAATAGCGATGGAATCCCCCGCCCACATGATCCCGCATGCCACCGAGCGCCATGGCTCGAAGCGTCACCATGACGATGTCGCGCGGCACGGCGGCACCAGTGCGCCGGTGCTCCCGTAGCAAGAACAGAAGCTCACTCGGGCGCGGGAACTTCGGCGCGTCGCCGAAACCCCCTCGCTTCGCATCGAACGCCGCCGCAAACGCCTGGACGGCCGTGTCGAGCACGCCCGCGGAGGGGACGATGCGATCACCGCTGTGGGTCCCGATCGATCGGAGGCGCTCGACAATGGACGCTGCGGACTGCAGAACCCGGCCACGCTCATCGCGCCAGGTACGGGCAATTTCCCCGAGAATCTCGGTGAAGCCCGGTCGTTCCCATCGTGACGTCGGTGGGAAGTAGGTCCCACCGTAGAAGGGCTCCAGCGCGGGCGTCAGCCAGACGCTCATGGGCCAGCCACCGGCGCCTGTCGTCACCTGGACGAACGTCATGTAGACACGATCGACGTCTGGCCGTTCCTCGCGATCGACCTTGATCGACACGTAGTCACGGTTGAGGATCTCAGCCACCGCCGGGTCCTCGAAGCTTTCGTGCTCCATGACGTGGCACCAGTGACAGGTCGAGTAGCCGACCGACAGGAAGATCGGCTTGTCCTCGAGGCGCGCCTTCTCAAAAGCAGCGTCGCCCCATGGGTACCAGTCAACCGGGTTGTCTTTGTGCTGGAGTAGATAGGGACTCTGTTCGGCGGCGAGGCGATTTGGCATGTTTGCGGTGTCACTCGTTTCGAAGTTCCAGCGTCCGGGCGAGACCGGCTTTGCTGAAGGAAGGCTCATGGATGCCGACGGTTTCCGGTACGCCCTCGGGCCGACACGACGCTCGCGCTCACACTCTCGGCGCCTGAGCGCCTGGGGCTTCGTCAGACCGCCGGCGACGCAACCTCGCGTGGGTCGCCGTGAATTCCACCCCGTACATCAGGATGACCGAAGACATGTAGATCCAGAGCAGGAATACGACGACCGCGGCGATCGAACCATGGACGAGGGTGAGCCGTCCACTTGAGCCAATGTACCGGGAGAATCCCTCGAAAGCGACCCGCCACAGCACGCCGGTGAAGATGGCACCCACCCACACGTCCCGAAAGCGGACTTTCGCGTTCGGCACGAAGTAATAGATAAGGCTCAGGGCCAGAATGAGCAGGATTGTCGCCGACGACGCGAATGCCAGTGACTGCAACGCGTGCAACCACGCGAACTGCGCGAGCATCGCGCCGAACCAGGAAGCCCCGGCGACTTTGACAACGCCGACGACGAACAGCGCGACGACCATCACACCGCCACCGGCGGCCAGCATGAGAAACGACACCAGGCGGTGCTTCAGGAAGCTGCGCTGCTTCTCGACCCCCCACGCCTGATTCACGGCGCTCGTGATCGCACCAAATACGCCGAGCGATGCCCACATGAGCGCCAACCCACCCGCAATCCCGATTTGCAGCCTGGTTTCCCGGAGCGCGACGAGTTGCGCATTGACGAAGTCAATGCGCGCCGGGAAGTACTGGAACACGAAGGCAAGGACTTCCAGGCGATCCTCCTCGTTGGCGGTCACCGACCCTAGAATCGAAAACACGAGCAGCAAGAAAGGAAACAGTGACAGCAGGGCGTAGTACGCGATGGCCGCAGCGTGCGTGAGGTCGTTGCCGCCGAGGAGCCGCACCAGAGCCCGCCAGGCGGCCAGGCCTGATACACGAAGCTCCGACTGGACACGGAGCAAGACTCGGGCCAGGGTCACAAGGCCATTATTGCCTAGCGCCCGTTCGGCGCACCGATCAGCCAGTGACGGCGACGCCAGGCACGAAGACACCACCGCCTTCACCGTTTGTGATGGAATCGGTTGAGCTGCATGAGTAAGGCGTTCACGAAAGAATCTGACGGCGAGGGCGACGAGCAGGACCGCGCGGCTGAGGACGCTTCAGACACGCAACTCCTGGGAGTCAAGAACTACATCACGCCGATCGGCTTGCAGCGACTGCGAGAGGAGCACCACTTTCTGCTCACCAGAGAACGGCCGGCGGTGACACGGGTAGTGGCCTGGGCAGCGAGCAACGGCGACCGCAGCGAGAACGCCGACTACCAGTACGGCAAACGGCGGCTGCGCGCAATCGATCGGCGAATTCGCTTCCTCACGAAACGCATCAATGCGGCGGAGGTGGTGGATCCGGAGGCCCCACGAGCCGGGCGGCAGGCAACGCAGGTCTATTTCGGAGCCACCGTGCGCTACGCGGACGCCGCTGGCACGGAGCGGGTGGTCACCATCGTCGGCCTCGACGAGGTGGACCTCGACCGCAACCACATCAGCTGGGTGTCGCCGCTAGCGCGCGCGTTGATGAAGTCCGGGCCAGGTGACTGCGTAGCCCTCCACGCCCCTCGCGGCACGGAGCCGCTGCATATCATCGAGGTGCGGTACGAGCGCATTCCCGTAACACCGTTCAGCGCCCCCCCTGGGTCCGAGGTCGCTGTTCCGCCCCCCCCCCGCGCCGGCGGCGAAACCGCCAAGGGTCGGTCGAAGGCGGCGCCACCCACCTCAGAATAGGATGGCTACTCACTGGCCGCAATGAGGGCTCGATACCGCGAGAGGATCGCTCGCTGCGATCGGATCCGCACCCGCAGCTGGTCGGCGCTCATCGGCATGAACTCCGCGCCGCTCGCTGACGCCCACCCCACGACCGAGTCTGCAGCGAGTGCGGCGCCGAAGATCGCCGCGAAGTCCTGTGCGCCGAAGTCGGTCTCGACTGCCAGATCATCACTGCCTACCCGAGCAACAACGAGGCCCTGCTCGGCGTCGTCCGCGGTGATGCCGTAGCATCGGTGCTCCCGCCAAAGTAGCCCACTACCGACGATCCGCCCGGCGCGCATCCGCTCTACAATCTGGCAGTTCCAGTGCCCGCGTACCACCGGCAGACGGCGCGAGCAGCGGTCCCGCCATCGTGCGGTTCTGACGAGGAGACAATGATTCGCTCCACGACACGGATCGTCCACGCGAGCGTCATCACGGCGATGGCGTGGCTCCTGGCAGTGGGGGTCGGCTGTGGCCCTGCCGCCCCCGAGTTGGACAGGGCGGGGTCGGACCGCTTGTCCGACGGCGCGCAGAACGTGCGCCTGGTCGGCCACCACGACTTGCAGGGACGTCAGTCGCTGCAGGTGACGGCCCGATCAGACGCGGCGAACGGCAGCTGGTTGTACGTCGGCCATCAGCCCAACGACCGACCGGGCAGCGAAGAGCCCCAGATGAATGCCATCACCGGTCAGGCGGAGATCAACGGGACCTCGCTCCTCGACATCACGGATCCGGCCGATCCCACGCTCATGTGGCACATCCCTGGGATGTCCGGCGCGAACCATCGATCGGTATCGGTCGTGTACGACTACACGCACAACGCGACCGGACGTGACTATCTGGTCCGCAGTGCTGACACCGGAGAAGACTTCCGGTTCCAGATCTTCGACATCACCGATCGGGCCACCAACCCGGAGACGATCACGCTGGTCTCGGAGATCACAGGAACGCCCCCGAACTCGTGCGGGCCAGGCTGCGGTGGGCCGTTCATCCTTCGCGCACACAAGGGCTTCTGGTCGGAGGAGTCAGGCTACTACTACACCTCCTCGGGAGAACCTGGGTTCAGGAATACGCTGTTGCACATCTGGGATCTCCGGGACCCGACGAACCCGAAGTTCGTCAGCCGGGCCTGGCTGCCGGGGATGAAAGACACCGAGGACGAGGCGCTCTATCAGGGCCAGTACGCCCATCATCCGACAGTTGACGAGGTCAACAACCGGATGTACATCGGCTTCAGGAACACCAGTGGACTCATGGGCGCCTGGGACATTTCCGATCTGGCGAATCCGACCCTCGTCTGGTCATACGACACCAACCCCCCGAACCGCGGCCCACACACGCTGACGCCAATCGTCTACGACGAGCTGCCCAACTTCCACGGCGATGCCCTCCCGCGCACCTACATCTTCATGACAGACGAAGCGGCCGGCGAAGAAGACATGGCGCCGTGCACCAGCGGTGTCCGTACCAGGGCGTACATGTTCGACGTCACTCACGAGAGCCACCCGACGCAGGTGTCGCAATGGGAGGTGCCGGTGGGTGATTTCTGCGCCAAGGGTGGGCGATTCGGCGTGCACCAGCACGCCGAGTTCGTCAACGGCCGCCTCAACCGGCATGAGGACCGGATGGCCTGGCTGGCCTACTTCAACGCGGGCGTGCGCGTCCTCGATCTTTCGGATCCCTACCACATGAAAGAACTGGGCTATTACATTCCGAAGACGAATGCGATGTCCCACTCGATCGCCGACGGGCAGCCAACGACGATTCAGATCAACGACGTGACGATCGATCACCGCGGGCTCGCCTACGCAACAGACCGGGTCGGGACAGGACTCTTCGTCCTCGAGTACACCGGCGGCGCCTAGTCGCGGTCTGATTACGCCGCTGCGCATCACGTCGTAGCCACATGAGCGCCGCGATCTCTGCCGTGTGCAGAGGCGCAACTGTGTCAGTGATCTTCACGACGATCGAGTCAGTGCGCCGTTGCGGGCCGGATGGACAATCGCGGATGGGCCCCGAACCCTTGGTTTCTGTCTCGCAACGACCGGCTTCATCGAATCTTCATGCTACTTCCTTCATACTTCGTGCTCAGGACATTGACACGCGGGCAGGGGAACGCGGAGGGCCTCACGTCTCGCGGCATTCCGATCGAGGCGGGGGTAGGTAGCAGTGTTACGACGATTGGCGTTTATCGGGCTGCTATCTGGCGTGCTCACGGTACGGGTCCTCGCGCAGGCGCCCTCCACCCCAGCCGCGACGTTGGCAGGCGTCGTGATGGACCCGTCGGGCGGCGTGATGCAGGCGGTCACCGTGCGGGTGTTCGAGGGCCGAGGTGACCAACTCCTCCATGAGGTCGTCACGAACACAGAAGGCCGTTTCGCCGTCGAATTGCCGGCCGGCGAGTACCGCGTGGAGGTATTCGCGCCCGCCTTCCTGCTCTTCGAGCAGACGATCGCCGTGGGACCCAAGACCGAGCCGCTCGAGGTCGTGCTCGATATCGAGCCAGTCGAGCTGGAGGTCGGCGTGACACCGGCGGACCGGTTGATTGCGAATACGACGATGAGCCTGACCTCAGAGACGCTGGCCGGCGATGAGCTCCTGGACCTTCCGCGGAACCAGGAAGACATGGCCCGGTACCTCATGTTGCTCGCCGGAGCCGACATTACGGGCGACCTGGAAGATGATGTCCTGGCCAACTTCGTCATCGACGGCTTCTCGGACAACCGGCTGCCCAGCCCCGATCAGATCTCCCAGATCATCATCGATCCGAACTCGCTCAGCGCGGACGGAGATGGACGACCACGCATCGAGATCGTGACGCGCCCCGGGACCGGGCAGTGGCGTCGGTCAGTGGATGTCGGCTTCGCCGACGAGTCCCTCAATTCGCTCACGCCCGGTGAGGGCCGGAAAGAGCCGCGCCAGACACGCGACATGGAGGTCGAGATCGAGGCGCCGATCATTCCCAACGTTCTCGAGATGAGTTTCCAGATTTCGACGCGGGCTGACGACCTGGCTGGAGACTCGCTGCACGCCATCACACCGACGGGTGACATCTTCCAAGGCGTGGTGCAGCCCGAGCGCGATCGGGAGTTCGAGGTCGGTGCAGAGCTCCAGATCAATCCACGTCACAGGCTCGACTCGCAGTTCACCTTCGGCACGTCGCGATCGACCAACGGCGGCGTCGGCGGCTTCAGCCTACCCGAGCGTGGCTCTGACGAGCGGAACACAGACTGGAGGTTCCGGATCAGCGAGCAGCTGCTCAGCGAGGACACAACCAACCGCGTGAGGTTCCAGGTCAGCCAGCAGAGCTCGAAAGAAGTGCCCCTGCTCGAGGGCTTCGCCATCAACGTGGCGGATTCGTTCCAGGGCGGCGGCGGCACCAACCGCAGTGATAGCGACGCGTTCACGGTCCGGCTCGACAACGACCTGCGGCTGGAGCGCGGGGAGTGGAACCTCCGCTGGGGCGGACTGCTGCAATGGGACAAGGAACGGAACGTCGACCGGGACAATTTTAACGGAACATTCGAATTCGCCAGCCTGCACGACTACTGCATGGCGACCGGCTTCGCCGGCATCAATTGCGCCGACACGCAGCAGATCGTCAACGCCGCGATCACACAGGGTCTCGCGCCCGCGTATGTCGACGCTAGCGGTCGTGAGGTCGAGATTGTCGGGGAGCCCGTCACCTTCACGCAGGCCTTCGGTAATGCTGACCTCAGATTCAGCGAACTGTCCTTCAACACACACGTCCAGGGCGATCGGCAATTCGGCGAGCGGGCGAGCCTCCGCCTGGGAGTGCGCTACGAGGGCACCAACCATTCGCGAGACTTCCTCAGACTCGACCCGACGGTGAACTTCCAGTACCAGCTGGCGGAAGACACCCTGGTGAGCGCGGGTGCACAGCTCAACTTCTCCGACTTCACCGACTACGAGCAGTTGCTCCGGAACGACGGGGCAACCTACGAGACCGAGCTGGCAATCTCCTCGCCCTCGTTTCCAGACCCCTTCCAGGGCGGCATAGTCCAGATCGGCGACGAGACCGCATCGCGGTGGTTACTGGATCCCGACTACCAGTCCCCTTATACGTTCAATCCCCAGGTGAGCGTCACACAGCAGGTGCTGGGCGACACACGGGTAACGCTCTCCTACCGCGAGAGCTACGGCCATCGCGCTCGGCGCACCCGCAACATCAACGCTCCGTTCCCTGGCACGCCGCTGCCCGGCGAGATCCTCGACCTGCCTCGCGACGAGCGACAGGACGTCATCGACCGGATGCGGCCGTTCTACCCGCAGGTCGGCAACATCACGCAGATCGAGACCACCGGGCGGTCGGAGGGCCGACGCGTGCGCCTGGGAGTCCGACCGAGGGGCACCTTCGAGCTCTTCGGCATGGGTCTGTCCGGCAATCTCACCTACACCTACCGCTCGGAGCACGACGATAACGACTTCAACAATCCTTACGCTCCTGAATGGGGCCCCAGCCGGAGGGATCACGGGGTTCAGTCGCAGTTCCGATTCTCGCTGCCCGACGAGAACGGGTTCACAAACCCGCTGCTGAGCACGATCGCGCGGGTCACCTACGAAGGCGTGAACCTCAACTTCAGGTTCCGGGCCCAAACGGGTGGGCTATACAGCATCCAGAGCGGGGCCGACCTGAACGGCGATCAGTCCGGCAGGGACCGTCCACCTGACGTTGCGCGCAATACTGAAGTGGGACCGGGGAGCTGGAACCTCGACATGACGTTCACCAAGGATTACAGCCTCGGGGGTGGCGTAGGAGACGGCGGCGGTGGCGGCGGGCGTGACGGTGGTCGCGGAGCTGGCGGTGGTGGCCGCGGCGGCGAACGCGGCGGATTCGGTGGCGGGTCGGATGGCCGCCGCATACGCTTTCAGGCCCGGATCACTAACCTCCTCAACCGTACCCAGCCCCGCGGCTACGGCAACGTGCTGACATCGCCGCTCTTCGGCCAGCCGACTGGCTATACGGGCGGACGGACGATCAACCTGTCAATGAGCCTGGATTTCTGAGGTATGTCACGCCGATGAAACGCTGGGGAGTCGACCAGGATGCTGGGGCCAAGCCGCCGAGATCCTAGGCGCACAGATGGCGGTCAAGCTCAACTACAAAGAAGCTCCCGACTCACGCAGGCGTGAGCTGGATGTGGAAGAAGCGATGGCGGTCCCGGATGCGCCCCTCCAAAGCGGCGCGCAACTGATCCGGGTTCCTGCGCAGCCGTCAGATCGTCCGGGCCAGCAAAAATGGTCCGGGTCTGCCTGGCCCTTGATGACACGCTCAGGGTGAAGACGAACTCAATTGAGCCCGGGTCGATAGCGCCGCACCGCCGCGCGTTCGACGTCCTCTCGGATGAGGACCACCTCCTTCGTCTCCCCTCGCGCGAACATCGCGGCCTGATCTGAGTGGTTGGGCGAGTCTTCGCGGCTGCTCTGACCGTAGGCCAGTACCGAGACGGCACGCGGTGGGCTCGTGAATTCGACGCCGAGCACCCAGCCGTCGCCGCCCACCGCTCGTCGGCGCCCATCCTCGTCATCGCGGAAGTTGATGACGCGAAAACAGCCCAGACGGCCCGCACAGCCCCCGACGGGCACATCGACATCCCCGCGCCGCACTCGGTGTACGTCGCCCCAGGCGACGTCAGACGCACCGAAGCGCTCCACCGTCTCGGCAAGCGCCAGAGGAAAGGCGCGTGCTGCCAGCGTGGGATCCGCCAGCCCACGGGGCGTGTCGGTCGGCGCCTCGCTCGACCAGGGCACCGCAAAGAGCTCCACCTCCCCATTGTCGACCGCCGGATCCGCGGCGGCCTCGAGCGTCTCGGTATAGCGCGACCACCATCGCTCGAAGAGCACACCGCCTCGGCTATCTGGGGCAGCCGAGTTATCCCAGCGCTCGAGTAGTTCCAGGGCCGCTGTCACCGAAGCGGGGTCGAGAGTCCCGACGTCCAGCCCCGCGCTCGGACGATAGACGTAGAGCGCCGCCACGTCGTGCCCTGTGAACGGCGACGTCGCCCAGTCGGCGAATTCTTCCGGATGCTGGGCCATGTAGCGATTCACACCACTCGCGAACCCCTCGTACACGGCTCGCGTGTCCTGGTGGAGCCGCTCGTACGTCTCCACGGCACGGGCGTAGGAAGATCGGCTCGCGAAGTCCGAGTCGAGCGCGCTCCACCCCTCCCGGACGGCAAGTTCTCCACGTGCGCGAAGCAGTCCACGCGGCACGCGTTCGCCGTAGTCCTCGACCTGCAAATGGCCAAGCGCGTACCCCAGCGCCCTCAGGTTGTCGGCATAGATGTGCGGGACTCCGTAGGCCGTCCGGATGACCTCGACCTGCCGGGGCAACGCGGGATCGAATCCGTCTTGCGCGTTCACCGGCGCTATGCCGATCGAGAGGCTGACAGCCAGCGCGAACCCTGCGGGTCGAGCACACGCCGACGCACGACCGCGCGCGACGCGGTGGCGGCAGTGCGATGTCTCGCCAGGCATCGGCGGAAACCGGCCGGTAGTGATGGTAGGCGAAACGTTCACGTGCAGCGGCGATTCTACGCCAGCGGCACCAACAAACCCACCAGACCTCGCAGAAGGAAGGTCCAGCCGTGCCGGCGAGGCCGGTGTAGCGTCATGCTGCGAGCCTCTCGGCTTCAGCCAAGGTACGCCCGTCCTGCTTCCATCGAGGTCACCACGGACCGCGGCGACGTGGCGGCCGCCGGCTTTTGCGATTCGACAGATAACAAACGATTGGCACGATAGTGTTGGCCGCAACCCCAGCCGCACTGGAAGGGAAGCTCTGGTCGTCCAACGCCACCTCGTGACTCGTCTCGCCCGAAGGAGTCTGATCGACCAGCGCGGTGATCGCCACGAGCGACTGAGGGGATCGCGAGAAGCAGGGTTCCTCCGAGACGAGGAGCGCTGCGACGTGAGATAAGGCCAACCGCTCGACTTTTCATCATTCATACCCCATTGATCCCATCGCCGAGTCTTCATGGAACCGCGCCTGGTTGCTTGGCCATGGCAGGCCACGGCACACGCAGCGACAGAACGGTCCGTCGGCTGGGCGATGTCTTGGACCGCGACTGTGCGCGGCCGGGTGCCTGCTTGCGAGCCACCTGACCTCAACGAGGCGCCGGTCTGGCGGAGACGGCGGCCGCACAGCGCTGCCAGCTGACGCAGGGTCCAGGCATACTCGCGTTGAACCGGACGTTGGCAGGGATACCACTCGAGACCTCCCGCCACGCATCATCGGAAAGGTGTATCGTGTGGCCCAGCGGAAATCCCTGGAACCGCGTTCGGTCCTTGACCCGCGGAGATTGAAATCGAGCCATTGCCATGGGAGAATCAGGAGTCGTTCGCTCGGGACAGCCACGGCACATCGCCCTCGCGTCGGTCTTGCTTGCGCTGCTCTTCCCTCTGACCGGCTGTCAAAACCGGCCCCAGCCGTTTGCCGTCGAGGAAGCGAGCATCGCCACCATCCACGCGGCCTACGAATCGGGACAGCTCACCAGTCGCCAGCTGGTCCAGCTCTACCTGGACCGCATCGAGGCCTACGACCGCAGCGGCCCCATGATCAACTCGATCATCACGGTGAACCCCAGGGCCCTCGAAGAGGCAGACCGCCTCGATGCCGCGCTTGGGACTTCGGGCTTTGTCGGTCCGCTCCACGGTATTCCTGTGCTTCTCAAAGACATGATTGACGCTGAGGGCATGCCCACGACGATGGGTTCGATCCTGTTCAAGGACTACTATCCCGACAGAGACGCCCTGGTCGTCGAGAAGCTGAAGAGAGCGGGAGCGATCATTCTGGCGAAGGTCACTCTGGCGGAGTTCGCAAGGGGAGACACCTACGGTTCCCTCTTCGGGGAAACCCGGAATCCCTACGACGTGGCGCGAACGGTGGGTGGCTCGTCCGGGGGCTCAGCAGCAAGCGTGAGCGCCAACTTTGGCACGGTTGCCGTGGGGCAAGAGGGGTTCGCGTCGATTCGCCGGCCTTCGGCTTGGAACTCGATCGTGGGGATGCGGCCAACCACAGGCTTGGTCGCCGGTGGTCTCGGCCCGATGACTCGCACGGTGGAGGATGCGGCGAAACTGTTGGATGTGCTGGTCGGATACGATCCGGCAGACCCCCAGTCGGCCTTCGGGGTCGGAGAAGTACCAACCGGCGGCTACGCACAATTTCTCGACAGCACCGGCTTGCAGGGGGCGCGCCTCGGTGTGCTGCGGCAGCCCATGGGCGTTGATTCGGAGCCCGGCTCGGACGATTTTCGAAGGGTCACCGAAGTCTTCGACAGAGCAATCGGAGAATTGCGGGCTGCGGGAGCGGAGGTGGTCGACCCGATCACCATTCCAAACCTGGCGACGCTCCTGGCGACCAGAGCGAATAGGCCAGGTGGCGGCGGCGGGGGCTTCGGAGGATACAACGGCGCCAATGCCACCGCCCCGTTCGCATCCAGGGCGGAGATGGAAGCGTCGCCGGACTATCAGCAGGTATTTCCGTGGGTCCGGGAGCGCGTGGCCGCGCCTGAACCGGACTATTACGAGTTCCTATTGGC
>Ga0326597_10008206_pt1 | contig 14113 bp, 11 predicted proteins | sample RVTome_12_FD_203789 | JGI IMG/M metagenome (GOLD analysis project Ga0326597, IMG submission 203789) | Soil microbial communities from uranium-contaminated site in the Upper Colorado River Basin, Wyoming, United States - RVT100D185 | ecosystem: Environmental > Terrestrial > Soil > Contaminated >... | reverse complement strand
GCCACCGGCGTTTCAGCCCGGCGGCGAGCAAGCCATCGTAGAGAACGTTGAGTGTGCCATGAGGCAGAGCTTCCGTCGCCCGCGCCGCGGCAGGCGAACGGCCGCCCCACGCGGCCAGCATAGGGATTACGGTCAACGCGACGACCAGCGAGGCGAGCAGACTGAGCGTGACGGTCACCGCCTGGTCGACGAAGAGTTGTCCCGCGACGCCCTCGACGAAGACGATGGGCAGGAATACCGCGACCGTGGTCAGGGTCGAGGCGATGACGGCCGGCCCGACCTCGTTGCAGCCATCGATGGCTGCGTCGACCGCCGAGGCGCCGGCTTCGCGGCGGCGGAAGATCGACTCGAGGACGACGATCGAGTTGTCGACCAGCATGCCAATGCCCAGCGTGAGCCCACCGAGAGACATGATGTTGAGTGAGACGTCCAGGCGGTACATGCACAGGAACGTCGCGACGACGGATAGCGGGATCGAGATGAAGATGATGATGGTCGAGCGCAGATCGCGCAGGAAGAGAAACAGCACGATCATCGCCAGGAGTCCGCCGAGGAGGGCGGCGTTGCGAACCTCGCTGACGGCGGCCGCGATGAATTTCGACTGGTCGAAGAGGATGCTCAGCGAGTCGCCCGGGCGGAGTTTCGACTGGATCTGCGCGAGCCGTAACCCAAGATCCTTCGCCACCAGGACGGTGTTCGCGTCGGCCTCCTTGTAGATCGCGATCTCGACGGATTCGCGCCCATTCACGCGCGTGATTTCCTCGCGTTCCTTCGAGCCGGCGCGCACGACGGCAACATCTCGCAGTCGCACGAGGGCCGATTCGTCCTGCCGCAGCACGAGATCGCCGATCTCTTCCACATCGGTGAATTCGTTCACCGTGCGCACGAGATACTGATTGTTTTCGCCGCGCAGGGCGCCGCCGGGTAGGTTCAGATTCGAGGCGCCGACGAGCTGTCGGATGCGATCCATGGAGATCTCGAACGCCGCCATCCGCTCCTGATCCACCTCGATCTGGATCTCTGCCTCGAGCCCGCCCTTCACCTGGGCTGCGGCGATGCCGGGGATCGTCTCGAATTCGACTTTCAGTTTCTGCTCGGCGTAATAGCGCAACTGTGTCAGCTCGCCGTCGCCAGCCAGCGCGAGACGCAGGATCGGGTCGAGCGCGGGGTCGAAGCGCAGGACGATGGGATCCTCCGTGTCCTCGGGCAGCGTGAGGCGATCCAGCTTGTCACGGACCTCCATGGAGAGCAGGTCCATGTCGCTGTCCCAGTCGAATTCCAGCGTGACTTCGCTGACGCCGGCCCGCGAGATCGAGTGGATCGTCGTCAGGCCGGGCAGGACGCCGACGGCCTCTTCGACGGGTCGCGTGACCAGATATTCCACTTCCTGCGGCGCGGTGTCCGGGAATTCGGTCTGCACCGTGAGCGATGGGTAGGAGATGTCGGGGAAGAGCTCGAGGGACAGCCGGGAGTAACCCACGATGCCGAAGACGCTCACGGCGAGCGCCGCCATGATCACCGTCACCCGCCGGCGGACGACCAATGCGATGAACGCCCTCAAGAGCTCTGCCGCTCCGCCGGCGCGAAACCCCCGTCCAGTATCTTGATGGGTGCGCCGTGTTTCAGCGAGCGCTGCCCCTTGACGACGACATCCTCACCCTCGGCGACGCCGTCGAGAATCTCTGCATGAAGTTCGTCCTGAAAGCCCAGGCTCACGATGCGGCGCTCGGCGAGGTCATCGAGCGCCACGTAGACCACGTCCTCGCCCTTCTCGCTGATTACGGCATCGCGTGGAATCAAGAGCGCATTCTCCCGCCGCTCGGTCACGATGAAGGCGTGGGCGAAGTCGCCCGGCCGGACGGACGGGGGGACTTCACCGATCTCTACGGTGAGCTTGATGGTCCCCGTCGTGGGGTCGATCACCGGGCTGATGAGGCGGATGCGTCCGCGCAACGCGGTCCCGTTGCTGTCGAGCCTCAGGCGGACGGGCTGATCCCGCTGCAGGCGGCCGAACTCCTTCGCCGGGACGTGGATCCGTGCCAGGAGGGGATCGAAGTCGGCGATCGTGAAGAGCTCCGTGCCGGCCTGCACATTCTGCCCGAGGTCCACGAAGCGCCGAGTGATGATTCCCGCGAAGGGAGCCTTGACGGAGGTGTAGCCATCGTCCAGGAACGCCAGCTCCTCCGCGGCCTTGGCCGCGGCCAGCTCCGATCTCGTGCTCTCGAATTCCTCCTGGGAGACGAGCTTGCGCTCCGCCATCTCGGACTGCCGCTTGAAGACCGCCTCCAGTTTTTCGCGGTTGGCGCGGGCCTGGGCGACGCGGAGGCGATACTCGTCGTTGTCGACCTGGAGCAGCGCCTCGCCGGCGTCCAGCCGATCGCCCTCTTCGGCAGACAGCGTCTCCACCACGCCGTTGACGCGGGCGAGGACGGTCGCCTCCTTCTCGGCCTCCAACGTCGCCGTGGCCGCGTAGCTCGTGGCGATGCTGCCGCGTTCAGCCTTCGCGGTCGCGACCGGAATGGGCGGTTGCTCGGGCCGCTCACCGTGCGCTGTGCGGCGGCCGCCCGGACCGCCGCCGTGCGGTGGGTTCTGGGCCTGCGCGTCTTCGCCGCCGCCGCACCCGCACATGGCAAACAGGCAGACGGTGGCGAGGCCTGCGGTCATCATCTTCATCGGCCGGAGCACAGTTGAATTCATGGGCGGAATCATCCGTAATTGCTGGGGAATGTGTCGAACAGGGCCATCCGTGTCAGTCCACGTCAATCGGGCTCGCGCGACGCTCGACCCTTTTCTGTGGGGGCGCTCAGAGTATCGCCGCGAAAGCCCTCGAGACCGGACAACTCTTTGCAAAAAAGGAACTTTTGGGGGTGGTGGCCATGCCCGGATTTAATAGCTACAGATCAGTAGCGATTTCGCGTGATCTTCGTATCATCGAGGCGATCGAGGCAGTTCTCCAACGCCCACGGGCGGGAACCGGTCGTATGATCCTCACGGCCCAGGAAGAATATGGTCTCCGCTGCGCGCTCACGCTGGCGCGGGCGCAGCAGTACGCATGGCGTCTGGGCAGTGACGGCTCCCTGACGCTGGGGCAGATCGCCGCGACGGAGGGTCTGACCTCGCCCTACGCGGGCAAGCTCCTGCGCCTTCTCGTCCATAGCGGTCTGGTCGAGAGCACGCGCGGCCGCAGCGGCGGCTACACGCTCAGCGTGGCAGCATCGGAGATTTCCATCGCGCGGCTCCTGCAGGCCCTGGGCAACAAGATGTACGACGGGGACATTTGTTCCTCGAATCCGGCTCCCGGCGGGCTCTGCGTGCACAACAGCGACTGCGCCGTGCGTTCGCTGTGGACGGGACTGCAGCAGCTGATCGACGGATATCTTACGCGGACGTCGCTGGCGGATCTCATGGGCGACGAGTCCAGCGCTACGAAGACCGTCGCCCATCTCCTTCCCCTCGATTCGCGACACTGAGGCATCGCCCATGGCCGACGGTAACGACAGACTCAAGGAGTTCACGAAGGGTGAGTACAAGTACGGCTTCGTGACCGACATCGAGGCCGATACGGCGCCTCCCGGCCTGAACGAGGACACGGTCCGACTCATCTCGGCGAAGAAGAACGAGCCCGAATGGCTCCTCGAATTTCGTCTCAAGGCACTTCGCCATTTCCTGACGATGCAGGAGCCTCTCTGGCCCCACGTGCACTACCCCGCCGTCGACTTCCAGGCCATGAGCTACTACTCGGCCCCCAAGCAGAAGAAGGCCCTCGACAGCTTGGACGAGGTGGATCCCAAGCTGCGCGAGACGATGGAAAAGTTGGGAATCAGTCTGGAGGAGCAGAAACGCCTCTCCGGCGTCGCTGTCGACATGGTCTTCGACAGCGTGTCCGTCGGCACCAGCTTCAGGGAAAAGCTCCACGAGCTGGGCATCATCTTCTGCTCCTTCGGAGAAGCCGTTCAGGATCACCCTGAACTCGTGAAGAAGTATCTGGGCAGTGTCGTCCCGCACACGGACAATTTCTACGCCGCGCTCAACGCCGCGGTCTTCAGCGACGGTAGCTTCTGTTACATTCCCAAGGGCGTCCGCTGCCCCATGGATCTCTCGACCTACTTCCGCATCAACAGCGCGGGCACGGGCCAGTTCGAACGCACGCTGCTCGTGGCGGAGGAAGGGGCCTATGTCAGCTATCTCGAGGGCTGTACGGCGCCGATGCGCGACGAGAATCAGCTCCACGCCGCCGTCGTCGAACTGATCGCGCTCGACGATGCCCAGATCAAGTACAGCACCGTCCAGAACTGGTATCCCGGCGATGAGAACGGTAAGGGCGGCATCTACAACTTCGTCACCAAGCGCGGCGCCTGCCGCGGCAAGAATTCGCACATCAGCTGGACCCAGGTGGAGACGGGTTCGAGCATCACCTGGAAATACCCGAGTTGTCTCCTCTTGGGCGACAACTCCGTCGGGGAGTTCTACTCGGTCGCGCTGACGAACAATTACCAGCAGGCCGACACGGGCACCAAGATGATCCACGTCGGCAAGAACACGAAGAGCACGATCATCTCCAAGGGAATCTCGGCTGGGCACGGTCAGAACAGCTATCGCGGACTCGTCAAAGTAGGCAAGGGCGCCGAGGGTGCGCGCAACTATTCGCAATGCGATTCGCTGTTGATCGGCGATCGCTGTGGGGCGCATACCTTTCCGTACATCGAATCACGCAACTCGGGCGCGCAGATCGAACACGAGGCGACGACCAGCAAGATCTCCGACGATCAGCTCTTCTACTGTCAGCAGCGTGGCATCGACGGCGAAGACGCAGTTTCGATGATCGTCAACGGATTCTGCAAGGAGGTCTTCCGCGAACTCCCCATGGAATTCGCGGTCGAGGCGCAGAAGCTCCTGAGTGTGAGCCTCGAAGGCAGCGTGGGTTAGCACCGTCCTCGGAGGGCGAACATTGCTGAGTATTCAAGGATTGAGAGTCGCGGTCGGCGGGAAGGAGATCCTCAAGGGGATCGACCTCGAGGTGGGCGTGGGAGAAGTCCACGCCGTCATGGGTCCGAACGGCTCTGGGAAGAGCACGCTGGCGCAGGTTCTGTGTGGGCGTGAGGACTACGTCGTCACCGGCGGCACCGTGACCTACGACGGTCGATCGCTGCTCGACCTGGCGCCCGAAGAGCGGGCGCGCGAGGGCATCTTCCTGGGCTTCCAGTACCCCGTCGAAATCCCGGGCGTGAGCAATACTTACTTCCTGCGCGCGGCTCTCAACGCGCAGCGCCAGCACCGCGGCGAGAGCGAGCTGGACGCCATGGACTTTCTGGTTCTCGTGAAGGAAAAGGCGAAGTTGCTCGAGTTGGACTCGACATTGCTGAATCGCCCCGTCAATGTCGGCTTCTCCGGCGGCGAGAAGAAGCGCAACGAGATCTTTCACATGGCCGTCCTCGAGCCGCGGCTCGCCCTCCTGGACGAGACCGATTCAGGCCTGGACATCGATGCGCTGAAGATCGTGGCTCACGGCGTCAATACCCTGCGCGGCCCCGACCGCGCAACCGTCGTGATCACCCACTACCAGCGTCTTCTCGAATATATCGTGCCGGACCGCGTGCATGTGCTGATGGACGGACGCATCGTGAAGTCCGGCGGCAAGGAGCTGGCCCTCGAGTTGGAAGACAAGGGTTATAGCTGGGTGGAGGCGGCCCGGTGAGTGTCGAGCTGAGGCAACTCTCTCCGTTTGCACGGAGCTTCCTCGATCGCGTCGATGGGATCGATTCGCCCCCCGCGATCGGGCCGGCGTGGCTTTCGAAGTTGCGCGCGGCGGCGCGCGACCACTTCGCCGCGTTGGATCTTCCTCACGCCAGGCTCGAGGAGTGGCGTCACACGCCACTGCGCGACCTGCGCGAGGAGAACTTCGCCGCGAACGGGAATGCGGCTCACAGCGAAGAGGCTGTGGAGAGATCGATCCCCAGCGCGGCGGATACCATCGAACTCGCGTTCGTCGATGGTGTCTTTCGCCCGTCCGAACGGGCTGCGCCGCCGGCCGGCGTCGTCGTCGGCGAGCTGCAGGCGGCGCTCACGCAGGACGCGGGGCTGCTCGAAGCCGATCTGGGCCGTCTCGCCTCGACCGAGAAGGATAGTTTCACGGCGCTGAACACGGCTGGCTTCGCGGCTGGATGCTTCGTGCACGTGGCGGCCGGGGTCCGGCTCGCGCGCCCCATCCACCTGAAATTCCTGCAGACAGGAAAGACCTCGGTCCTGCCGCGCGTTCTGATCTTGGCCGAGACCGCTTCGTCGGCGACGGTCATCGAAGAACACGGCGGCGCAAATGCCTATCTGAACGCCGCCGTCGTCGAGATCCAACTCCACGACAATGCGGACTGGCGGCATCTGCGTATCCAGCACGAGAGCGCGGCTTCGCGGCACTTCAATCACTGCGCGGTGCGCCTCGGAGCAGGAGCGAGTTTCCGCAGCGACTCCGTCGTCCTGAGCGGCGGGCTCGTGCGCAATCGCATCGACGTCGAGCTGGCGGGGGAGAATTCTTCCTGCCATCTCGGAGGCCTCATCGTTGCGGCGGGCGAACAGATCGTCGATCATCACACCCAGATCCGGCACCTGGTTCCCCACACGCGCAGCGTGGAGCGATTCCGCCACGTGCTCGACGAGCGGGCGCGCGGCGTCTTCTGCGGGCTGGTCCACGTCGCCGTGGACGCCCAGAAGACGGACGCAGAACAGAACAACCGCAATCTTCTCCTCAGCGACGACGCGCAGATGAATACGATGCCCCAGCTCGAGATCTACGCGGACGATGTGCGCTGCAGTCACGGCGCGACCCTGGGACAGCTCGACGAGGATGCGCTCTTCTATCTACGCGCGCGGGGCATCGACAGCGACAGCGCGCGCTCGATGCTCGTGCGTGCCTTCGTCGAGGAGATCATCGACGAGTTGCCGCTGCCGGCGCTGCGCGATTGGGTCCGTGCGACGCTGGCGCGACGTCTGCCGGGCGAAGCCCCGCTCCTGGAGATATCATGACCAGCGCGACCGAAGTGCGTGAGGAAAGACCGGAGAGACTCGACCCAGAGAAGATCCGACGGGATTTTCCGGCTCTGCAACAAGAAGTCCATGGAAAGCCACTGGTCTATCTGGATAGCGCGGCGACGAGCCAACGCCCGCAGGTCGTCATCGATGCCGTCCGATCGTTCTACGAGCACGACAATGCAAACGTGCACCGCGGCGTCCACGCACTGAGCGAACGAGCAACGGCGCGCTACGAGCGCGTCCGGCAGACCGCGTGCAATTTCTTCCACGGCAACGACGCGCGCGAGTTCGTGTTTACCAAGGGGACGACCGAGTCCATCAACCTCTTGGCGCATTCCTTCGTGCGCCCGCGGCTGGCTAAAGGCGACGAGATTCTCATCACGCAGCTCGAGCACCATAGCAACATCGTGCCCTGGCAGCTCCTGTGCGAAGAGACGGGAGCCAAGCTGGTCGTCGCCCCGATCAACGACGAGGGCGAAGTCGAGATGAATCGCTTCGAAGCCCTGCTGGGAGATCGTACCCGCTTCGCCAGCGTCGCCCACGTGAGCAACGCGCTCGGCACCGTGAACCCGGTGCGGGAAATGATTCGGCTCGCCCACACGAACGATGTGCCCATCCTCATCGACGGCGCACAGGCCGTCGCGCGAATGCCAGTCGACTTTCAAGAGCTCGGCTGCGATTTCTACGCGCTCAGTTCCCACAAGATGTGCGGTCCGACTGGCGTTGGAATCCTCTGGGGCAGGCTGCCGCTGCTGCAGGCGATGCGCCCCTATCAGGGCGGCGGCGACATGATCCTCTCGGTGAGTTTCGATGGAACGACCTACAACGAGGTGCCGCACCGATTCGAGGCGGGAACGCCCAATATCGCCGGCGTCATCGGGATGGGCGCAGCCTTCGAGTATTTGAGTGGCATCGGGATGGACAGAATCCGCAGCTACGAAGAGGAGTTGCTGGGCTACGGGGTGCACCGGCTGATGGAAGTTCGCGGATTGAGGCTCGTCGGCAACGCCATTCGCAAGTCCGGCGTCTTGAGCTTCCTCCTGGAAGGCGTGCATCCGCACGACGTCGGCACGGTCCTCGACCGCGAGGGGGTCGCCGTGCGCGCCGGACATCACTGCGCACAGCCGGTCATGGAGCGCTTCGGCGTCGCCGCCACCGTACGCGCGTCACTGGGCGTCTACAACAATCGCGAGGACATCGACCGACTGGTCACGGGTCTTCAGCGCGTGACGGAGATGTTCCGAAGATGAGTGATCTCGACGATCTGTACCAGGACATCGTGCTGGATCACGGCAACCGGCCGCGAAATTTCCGGGTCATGGAGGCCCCCGACCACGAGGCAGAGGGATACAATCCTCTGTGTGGGGACCGCATCCATCTGTATCTACAAGTTGAAGACGGCGTCATCGCCGACCTGTCGATCCAGGGTTCGGGTTGTGCGATCTCGACGGCTTCGGCTTCGCTGCTCACCGAAGTTCTCCGCGGCAAGACCGAGGCGGAGGCGCGCGAGCTCTTCGACGAGGTGCATACGATGATCACCGGCGATCCCACCGCCGGGCGCAGCGACGCAGAGGTGGAACAGCTGGGCAAGTTGGCGGCTCTCTCGGGCGTGCGACAGTTTCCAGCGCGCGTCAAGTGCGCTACCCTCGTCTGGCACACGCTCATCAAGGCGCTCGACGGCGACGAGGCCCACGCGCGGACGGAGTAGAGATGTTCCAGCAGCACGAAGCGATCGAATTCTCGCGGGACTGCCACGCGATCCTGGTCCCCGATGGGACCGAGACCACCGTCGCCGCGGGCATGCAGGGACGGATCACGCAAGCCCTCGGGGGCAGCATCACCGTCATCACGCAGTACGGTCAGATGTTTCGCATTCTGGGCCGAGACGCGGATGCGATCGGTTTGGATCCGTCGGAATTCGACGGCGCGACGAAGAACGAGGGCGGAACGATCGAGGATCAGGTGTGGGGGGAGTTGGCGACCTGCTATGACCCCGAGATCCCGGTGAACATCGTCGAACTCGGCTTGGTCTATCACTGCAAGGTCGAGCAGGTCGGCGAGCGGAACTTCGCAGACATCAAGATGACACTGACCGCGCCCGGCTGCGGAATGGGAGAAGTCCTGGTCGCCGAGGTCAAGGACAAGGTCGGGGCGCTCGACGGAATCGACAGCGTAGAGGTCGAGTTGGTCTGGGAACCGCAATGGAATCAGTCGATGATGAGTGAAGCCGCACGCCTGCAGACCGGCCTCATGTAGCCCTCATTCGCTCAGCGCCGCGGCGGATAGCCCGGCACGAATTGCACTGCCAGCGCGAGATTTTCCCCGAGCCGATGCCGGTTGGCCATGCGTGCCTCGAGGATGTCCATCCGATCCAGATTCTCTCTCGCCCAGGTAGGCACGATGTGCCCTTCGCGCAACATGTTGCGCATTCCGGCCGGGCGCTCGCCGACTCTCACCTCTCGCCGGAGCACGAGCAACTGCTCGGCGTAGACCACGAGTCCTCGTCGATGCCCCGGACTGTCCCAGGGCAGCCGCAGACGCGCCAGCATCGGGTCGGTGAGTCCCCACCGATGGACGATGCGTGCATCGAAGTCACGATACGCGTCGTAGCACCAGCCCTGCATCTCGACGCGCTCTCGAAGGCCATCCGGTTGCGTCGCGCGGTACGAGGCATAGGCCTCACGTTGCTCCAGGACGGGAGAGAGAGTCCAGGGTGAGAAGCGCAGATCGGCGTGCCGCCGGTGTGAGTTGGCGTCGTTGATGCCGTCCAGCACGACGGGCCGCTTCTGGGAGAGGTTCGCCAGGCCGAGATGGGGATTCCGATCGAGCTGCGGCGGGACCGCGAGGACGGAGGCTGTGACGGTGATCAGCGCGAGCGCGGGCATCGCGGCCCGGCGCATGCGAGCCGGCAGAGTTCGTGCCACGGAGGGGAAGAGTCCGCTGAGGGAGAGCAGGAACAGCGGGAAGGAGTAGGCGAAGAATCTGTAGTACATCATGTCGCCACCGATTCCCGTGACATACAGCGCCACGCTCGCCCCGCCGAGGACGGCCGTTGCGCGCGCGGCGAGATGGGGCACGTCCAGCCGTTTGCTCTTCGACCACGCGAGAGCCAGCCCCGCGGCGGCGCTGATCCAGAGGAGGCCCTGGGTGCGGGTGAATTGCCCGAGATAGAGCCACCCCTGCTGCCATGCAGAGCCGTGTTTCAGATAGAAGGTATTGGGGAGGATGTCGGCGTAGAGCAGCAGGCGGGCGAGGAACCAGGCCAGTCCCAGCGCGGCGCCGCTGCCCAACATCCACAGGGGGAGGCGGCGCGTCTTGAAGTGACTCCACGCGAACATGAGGAGCCACGGCAGGATCAGCTCGTGCCGGATCAGCGGCATCAAGCCGCTGATGATCTGCCAACACCGGCGCTCTGGCTCGAGCATCAGGAGCATTGATGCGACCGCGGCGAGCTGGACCAGGGGCGTCTCGAGGCCCGAAGTCCAGTAGCTGAGGACCGGATAGCTGCAGGCGAGATAGAGGAGAGGCAGATTCCAGACCCGTGTCCCGGCGGGGGCGCAGAGCCAGCGAACCCGCACCATGCCGGCCCACGCCAGGATCCACGCGGCAACGGCGCACAGACGAATGAGTAACCACCAGTCGACGCGTAACGCGCGGAGCAGGGTGAGGAGGAGCATCCACAGCGGACTGCTGTAGCCTTCGACCCACTCGCCGGTGTTGAAGACCAAGCCGCGCCCGAGGAAGAGCAGATTGTCTGCGTAGCGAAAATAGACGAAGGCGTCGTCGAGAATCCACGCCTGGCGCAGCAGCAAGACGATTCCGGCGAAGAGGGCGATCCACTCCACGACGGCCGGGCGAGGCCGCGCGGCGTCTCTCACTCGATGCCCGCCTGGGTGGTGAGATAGGTCGCGAAGCTGCCGAGCCAGTGCCCGCCCTCGTAATGCTCTCCCGTGACTGCGGAGAGCCCGGCGTCACGATGCGTCGCCGCCGCGTTGCCGAGCGCCGCGCGCCGTGGGTCTGAGTCGGGCAATCCGTGGGCGATGCCCTCGAGCATCCAGGCGCGGCTGAGGTTGAGCCCGTCGAGATGCGCCAGCTTGCCGTCGCTGCGATCGCTGACGCGGGCGACCGGAAGCCATGCGTGACTGCCATCGGTGGGAATCTCGGGGAGGAACGCGGCGAGCCATGGACCGAAATCGGCGCGCGCGAGGACACGCCGCATCAGGTCGGCTTCGGCGAGGCAGGGGGACAGGAAATCCTGACCGCCCGGCTCGTAAGTCAGATTGCAGGCCAGATCGTCGCGGTGGAATTCGAGGGTCTTCTCCGCGACGAGTGTTCGCATGTTCGCGTCACCGGCGATCCCGGCCCAGTCCCAGACGAGCCCGAGCGCGAAGGAGGTCTGGCTGTGTTCACCCGTGCGAATCGGGTAGAGCAGTTTCGGAAGCCACTGGGCGAAGCGTCCGGCAGCCTCGGCCTCGATGGGCCGGAGTATCTGAGACCACGCGGCGGCCTGCTCGTCGTGGGGGGCCAGGCGGCGGAGCTCGGCGCAGAGCTGCAACAGCCAGGCGAGCCCGTAGGGTCTCTCGAAGCTCGCGCGACCTTCTGCCTTCAGATAGGCCAACTCGACGGCGACCTTCTCCGGCCGAAAACTCTCGGCCAACGCCGCGCGCGCGCGGGCCGCGAAGCTCGCTCCAGGATGCAAGGCCACCAGCCGTACGAGCAGCCAGTGTCCGTGAACCGAGCTGTGCCAGTCGAAGCAACCGCTGAAGACAGGCGTGAGTTCGCGCGGCGGAAGGACGTCCGCGTCGCTCGAGAGGACGTGCGTAAGCTTATTGGGATATTCGCGGTGGATACAGTCCAGTGCGAGATCCGCGAAGCGTTCGGCGAGTCGTTCAGATGCCATGTCGTCACTCGCGTCCGCGTTCGGCTGCACGAGCAGACAGCACAGGAGGATGGGGGCGATCGCCTGCGTGACCGCTCTCAATGGGCCCGGGGGGTATCCAGCCCGGCGTCGTCCAGAGGCTTTGCGATATGGTCGCGGATCCACGCCTCATCCCACCATTGAAGCGGCGTCACGGGGATCCCGTGGACGAGCACCTCGTAGTGGAGATGATCGCCGACGGCGAGTCCGGAGCTGCCGCTGCGTCCGATCTCGTCACCGCTCTTCAGTTCGTCTCCCTCGGCGACGTTCAACGCGGAGAGATGTGCGTAGAGCGTCATCAAACCCTGGCCGTGGTCGACCACGATCGCCGTGCCGTAGATGCCCAGATCACCCACGAAGACCACGCGTCCGGAGTTCGCCGCCGGGATGATGGCGTGTTTGACACTGGCCAGGTCGAAGCCGAGATGCACCTGCGTGTCCACCTTCGTCCCCGCCAGCAGATAGTCTCGGGTCTCGGCGAAATTCGAGAAGACCCGCGTGTTCCGCGGCTGAATGAAGGGGCCGTCCCAGAGCCGAAGGGAACTGCTCCGCGTCGCGAGTTCTCTCTTGAATGCCGCGGCTTCGGCGCGCATCTGATTGTTGAGTTTCAAGAAGGCGTCGTCGTAGTCGTCGGGACCGATGTCGCCGCCATCGGGGAGCAGCTCGGGCAGCTTCTGCCGCAGCCAATCTTCGGGAACGTTCACCGTGCCCGTTGCGAAGCGCTTGACGCGGATCTGGACGTCCACGCTGCGGACGCGTTCGTTACCCGCCTCGTCGGTCGCCAGAGCCTGCAGGACGTTGGATGTGTCGGCGTCGAAGGGGAGCGCAAAGTACGCGACGTGGATCTTCTCGTCTCGAGGATTCGGATGGGCCGGAAAGTGCTCCTCGCCGAAGCGCAATGAAACCCGCGCTCCGGCCTCGGCTCGCACGGCGACGACGCCTGCACCGCCCTGCTCGGGGTAGCGCGTCGCGCCGAGGATCGTGAGTTCTGGCGGTGTCAGATCGACGCGGACGACCCGGCGCAGGATGGGATCACGATCGACGGCCTTGGGGCGCCAGAGATCGTCGCTCGCGTAGATCAGGAGCAGCGCGTCGTCTTCGGCCAGGCCGGATTCGCGCAGATCGATGGTGAAATTCAGGACGCGGTCCTTCTGCGGATCTCCGGCGAAATCGAGAGACGCCAACTGGATTTGCGTCTGCGCCTGGTGCAGCTCGGCGCGGAAGCTGAGAACATTGGCTGCCCCCGAGTGGAGTTCGAGCTCGAGGGGCGAGGCGCTGCCGAGCGCCCGCGGCTCGCTCAGGAAGACGCCTACAACGCCGGGCGTCCGCTGACGCCAGATGCCCAGACCGATGCCCGTGACCAGGAGTCCGAGGAGGATGATAAAGGTAGCGACGACTTGTTTTGGATTCTTGGTGGCCATGGCGGCAGGATATCGCCCGGGGGCGGCAGGTCAAGGTCAACGGCTTCTCCTTGCGGGCGAGCCCGGAAGCGGGGAGGATGGCGAGACGAGGAGCCAACCCTTCGGCGGCCGGCTGGCGTCCCGCCGTGGATTCCAGCGACTCGAGCGGATGGATGAGCGATGAGTCAAACGATGCGGCGGCATGACGGGTCGGGCCCGGCCGACCCCAACCTGGGCTGGGAGCTCGACGCCGCGGCGGACGCGGCGCGATCCGTCACCTTCGCGCGCCTGCTGCTGCTTGCCGCACCGCACCGCCGGGCCCTTCTCGCCACGACGCTGCTGATGCTCGCCGGGACGGCCATCGGGCTCCTGGCGCCGCATCAGGCGGGGCGCATCGTCGACGCGGCGATCCTCCAGGACAACATGGACGAGCTCAACCGGGTCGTGCTGGTTCTCGTCGGACTCTTCGCCGCCCTGGGTCTGTTCGCCTATCTCGAATTCTACCTGCTCAAGGCGACCGGCTCGCGGCTGCTGGCACGCCTGCGCGGGCGACTCTTTTCCCATCTCCTGCTCCTGTCGCCCGACTTCTTCGAGCGGCGACCGGTCGGCGAATTGCTCTCGCGCCTCGGCTCGGATCTGTCGCTCATGCAGGGGGCGATCACCCAGCAGATCCCGGCCGGAATTCAGGCACTCGTGCGTTTCGTCGGCATCCTCATGATTCTCCTGGTTCTGCACACCAAACTCACGGGCGTCGCGCTGCTGGTAATTCCCC
>Ga0326597_10008205_pt1 | contig 14113 bp, 14 predicted proteins | sample RVTome_12_FD_203789 | JGI IMG/M metagenome (GOLD analysis project Ga0326597, IMG submission 203789) | Soil microbial communities from uranium-contaminated site in the Upper Colorado River Basin, Wyoming, United States - RVT100D185 | ecosystem: Environmental > Terrestrial > Soil > Contaminated >... | reverse complement strand
CCTGTTGTCCGTCGCACTGGGCCTCGGCATAGGCGTCGCCCCACTCGAACTGGGCACGAGCGTCCTGGCTGCCCAGCAGGAGGACCGCTACGAAACAGCACGCCGATAACTTTGAAATCATTCGTCTTCCTTCCCGCGAGAGGCTCGAAGGAGCGCCTCCTATGTCGTGTCAGGGTGATTCTAGTCTACACTCCGGTCCGCGCGGGCCACAAGTGGTCGATGGCAACGGACGATTCGAGTCCGATTCTCCACACGGATCCCGTAGCGTCCGAAAATACGAACGACGCTCACGCCGCCCGGCCCGAGATCGGTTCGGGCGCGGGTGGAATAGATGGGAGGGGACAAGGGACAAGCCACTGCGCGCGGCTCCAATCTTTGCACGCAGTGTTCGGCCGGCCGAAATCGTGCATCTCAGTACAGCGACTTCACGGCCCCGTAGAACTTGCTCGCAGTGCCACGCTTAGTCAATTCGACGCCATTGTCGCGATGGAAGCGCAGCTGCCAGATATCGCCGACCTGCACGACATAGAGTTCGTTCTCGCCGCGCACCTGATAGATCGTGCCGCCGGAGACCGAGACATCCATGCGCACGGTGTAGATCCGTCGCTGCGTGCCTGTGAACTCGGGTTCGACGATGTCGCTCCAAGGAGCTGAGCTGGCGCTCATGCTCAGGTCGACGCCCTGGACGATCACATCGTCCCTGCTGGGAGAGCCCTCCATCAGTCTCCCCATGGACGCTATACCGCGCTGACGCGCCCAGCGGCCATCCGCTGTCTCCGCGAGGTCAAATTCGTCGACAGGGAACTGGAACTCGTAGCCCTCGTGTAGCAGGCTATCGTAGAGCTGGAGGTCGCGCGTATTCAGTGTATGCATGAACAGTTCGACGAGGCGGTCGGGCGACTCTGCGCTGAGTGGGTCCACGTCCGCGTACGACGACTTGAGGCGACTCAAAGTCGTTATGGTCGTACTCGCTTTCGACAGTTCGATACCAAGATCGCGGTGAAAGAGAAGCTCCCAAGAGTGGCCGTCCTCGACCACGAACAGGTCTTGACGATTCTGCACCTGATAGATCGTGCCTTCGGCGACGAGGATATCCAGGCGAACTAGGTACCGCCGCCACTGGCTTCCTGCGAGATCCGGGTCGACAGCGGCTGTCCAGGCATCGCCCTCGGGAATCAGGCTCGCGTCGCTGGACAGGATCACTTCGTTCTTGCGGCTCGGCGAACCAGACAGGAGGCGTTCCATCGACCCCAATTCGAGGGCAGCGCCCAGCGTCCGTCCGACGTACCAGACAGAATACGTTCGTCTTCTGGAGACTCGAACTGAAAATCGTCGTGCAGCAGGCTTTCGCAGAGTTGGAAGTCCCGCTCGCCGAGTGCCCCCGCGAGCAGTTCCACCAGCCGATCAGGGCTCGTCGCCTCGGGCAGTGAGTGGGAGCGCTTTGGATCGCCCTCGCACCCGAGCCCGCCAAACGTGAGAGCGAAAAGTACGGCCGCACCCAACCGCGGGAGCCTCGTCGGATTCAGGCATCTGCCTCCTGGTGGTCACTATTGGAGATTCACTGTGCAGTTGTCAATTGGGCCCGATTCAGGTCCTCGCGAAGAGTGACTTTACCTCTTCAGATCGGTCCGATGCCAGCTACGAGAATCGAAAACGAGTGGGGGCGCGGGTGGCCAGCCAAGTGTGTCGTCCCGTTGAAAGGGCCATCGCGCCTGTTGAGCGGATTCGGTCAAAACACGACAAATCTCAGACTCCGAGACTCCAACCCGTTTGTCTTGGCCCATCACTCGACCCCCGAATTGTGCGTAGAGGCAGGGGGGTGATCACACTGAGTCTGGAGGCGGTGGATAGTCTGGGTGTTCATGGTCGTACGTTCAAAGAGGAGCCGTAGCCGTAAGTGGCAACCTCCACCGTTTGGCAGCCCACGTCATTGGACTGCCCGTGCGAAGCACGTAGACCCCCTCTAAAAAGACGCTCCACTACTGCGCATGACACTGACGAGCGCAAAAGTAGCACCCATTGCTCTGGGCGAAATACTGCCGTGCCTTCGCGATGGCTGGCTGGCAGCTCGCGAAGTCACCCAGGTAGATCCGGTTGTCCGAGTCCGGCATGAATGAACAATCAGTCGTGTGCACCTCGTGGTCACGATTGGGCTGGGAGTTCATGTTGACGTAATACAATGCCATGAGAGGCGTCCTCCAACGCGAGAGCGCAAAAATCGATCACAGAGCGGCGCCCTGGCAATCGGATAGAAGGAATGGTACTGAGCAAGGCCCTCGTAAATAGCCGAAAACTAGTTACGCAACGCGTCAGGGAACGCAGCCCCCATCGAATTCGCGCGGATGGTCAGTTGTCGAAGGAACATTTCTCTGTCGGCGACGCTTTGATCGATGCATGCGCTTCGATGAAGAGCTTTCGTCCGAAAGAGGAGGAGGGTGATTCCGACGGTGATGACCGGCCTTCGGGGCGCAACGTCGCCGTGGATTTTCGAGGTGAGCGGCGGAGCAACACGACGCACGCATCGAAGACGGATCCCGACGCACGGCTGGTCAGGTGCAAAGGAACCGCAGCTCGTATGTGCTATGCAGGACATCTGCTCACGGAGAATCGGAATGGACTGATAGTGGACACCGAGCTGACGCATGCAACGGGATATGTCGAACGGGAGGCCGTCTCAGCGATGGTATCGCGGATCGAGGGTACTCACACCGAATCACCGTGGGCGGAGACAAAGGCTATGACACACCGGCGTTTCTAGAGTCGATGCGAGAGATGGGCGCGACGCCACATATCGCGAAGACGGTCCGTTCGCGGCTGGACGGCCGAGCGACCCGCCACGAAGGCTACGCGGTAAGCCTGCGTCGGCGGAAAATGACCGAGGAGCGATTCGGTTGGATGAAGGTGATTGGTGTCATGCGCAAACTTCGACACCGAGGTAAAGAGAAGGTTGGTTGGATCTTCACCTTCATGGCGGCAGCGTGGAACCTGGTGATGATGGAGCGACTGCTGCGGGAAACCTAGCAGGCGCGAGCCCGCGCCAGGGCTCACACGCGATCGCTCCAGCGCATGAACAGTCGATCATCTCCCGAAAACCGGTGGCTCTGCGCCACGTGCGCGAGAGAAACGGTCGCGGACTCCTACGACAACGCACTCGCCGAGACGATCATCGGCCTGTACAAGACCGAGCTGGTGCATCACCAGGGCCCGTGGAAGAGCGGAGATGCCCTGGAGTCCGCAACGCTCGGCTGGGTGGATTGGTTCAACCATCGTCGGCTGCTCGAGGCGATCGGTTGGGCCACGCCCACTGGATTCGAAGAGGCGTGCTGGCACAATCAGGCGGAAGATGCCAGGGAGCCGGTACTCAACTAAACGAGTCTCCGGGAACGGCGGGGAGAATCATTTCGCGCTGGCGTTTCGTCGACTCTCCGAACACTAGCGTGCGGCTGATGTCGGACGCGTAGTCGAGGACGCTGGTGCCGCAATCCATCAGGACGATCTGCCCTGCCTTCAGGACTTGTGGCTGGTCCGTGCCGGGCGGGTAGGCGCTTGCTTCGCCAAAAAGCGCCATGCCCCAGGTACCGCTTCCGCCGAGCTGGTTTTGTGCTTCGGTCATGAGTGTCTTCACGTCATCGGGCGTCATGCCGATCTGCAGATTCGTCCAGACGTGTTCGTAGGCCGTCAACGTGACTTCCGCTGCCTTGTGCATCAGCTGCAATTCGTGCACGCTCTTGAGCATGCGGCAGCCGCGCGTGACCGGTGCCGCCGTCGTGAGCCGTGCGTCGGGCAACGCCTCTTGCAACCCCAGCGTCGCGAAAAAGCGAACCGTGTCCTCGATACCGATACGCCCGGACTTCGCCCGCCTATCCTTCAGTATCTGAGCGATACGCTCGAATGGGTTCTCGTGCTCGTGCCAGGTGCGAACGTCATCCCCGAAGCTCATGCTCTCGCGGAGACTCGGCTCTTCGAAGTAAGGGGTTACGATCGCGATCTCGCCCTCGCACGGGATGACGGCGGCGGTAAGGCGCTCGGACCGCCACCAGCGATCTCCGGTGAAGTAGACCATCGCTGGACCCGGCTCGAGGGGAACGGCATCGAGATCGTGTTCGGCCATCCATCGCTGCGCCTGGGCCACGCGGGCGATCCGCTCCTTGGTCGAGATCGGCTGCGCGTCAGACGTGATGGGCGAGAGCTCGGACTTCGGCGGCTTCTCCGCCGATGCGAGCCCCCGCCACTCTCCGGTTGCCGCCAAGAGCGCCGAGGCGCCGGCAATCTTCAGAAACTCGCGCTTCTCCATGAAATGGCCTCGCTTTCGGAAAGGAACGGAATCATGGTCCTGGTATCGAGCCACTAGATTCAAACTTGAACCTTGTGTCGAGTCCATCGACGACGGGACAGTCTTGTCACTGCGGCGGCTGTGGGGGTAGTGTTGGCTACCATCCATTGGGCCCACGGTTCGCGGAGTCGGGTACTGGTTTCGACGCCGCGACTGACCTTGATCAGTGCAGATTCCTTGACCCCGAAGCGAACACCCGTTACTTTGCGTCGCAAAGTCAGTCACCCTATTCCCACAGAGGATCCTGAATGGAACTCCGCGAGGCCTTGGGTCAGATCACTGAGATCCGCCGACAAATGGTGCGAAACGAGGTGTTTCGAGGATACAGGTCCCTGACAGTAGGGTTCATCGGCCTGATGGGAATCCTGGCGGCGATCGCCCAGCGGTACCTGGTGCCGTCGCCGGCAATTGATCTCGATGCCTATCTGACGCTGTGGATTGGAGTCGCCGCAGCGGGTTTTCTGTTGGTGGCGTGGGGACTGTGGCGGCGAGTGCGCATCACCGGATCCGCCATTCTGCGGCAATCAACGTTGATGTCGGCCGAGCAGTTCCTGCCCTGCGTCGCCGTCGGAGCGCTGCTTACCCTGGCGATCCATCGCGGCGCGCAGAATGTCGGATGGATGCTACCAGGACTGTGGTCGTTCGTTTTCAGCCTCGGAATTTTCGCGTCGTATCGACAGTTGCCAAAGCAGCTGTTGTGGGTCGGCGTGTATTTCACCGTATGCGGATTCGGATGTCTGCTCTGGGGTCAGGGGGCGTACGCGTTCTCCCCTTGGCAAATGGGAGTCAATTTCGGCGGAGGTCTACTGATCGGCGCCGCGATCCTCTACTGGACTTTGGAGCGGACCGATGACGCGCGAGAATGAGACTCACAATCCTGCGAGCGATGCAGGGCGATTCTCCTACGAGGGTCTCGATCGGGTAATTCATGAGAAAGCAAGACTAGGGATCTTGGCCTCGTTGGCGGTGCATGAAGACGGCCTCGTGTTCAACGACTTGAAGCAACTTTGTTCGTTGACCGATGGGAATCTCAGCCGTCACCTTCGGGTCCTGAGCGACGCCGGGCTCGTCAAGACGCGCAAGACCCATCGAGGACCGCGAGCACAAACCACCTACCGTCTCACTTCTAACGGCCGACTTCGATTCGTCGAGTACATCGACGTCCTGGAAAGCGTCATATCCGACGCGCACTCGGACGCCAAGGCAGAGAAGCGAAGAATGGGGAAGTACATCGTGGGATTGTCGCGCACATGAAGGGCTTGCAATCCTTTCTGATTGTCATCGCCGTTGTCGTGCTGCTGCTTCTCGCTACGGTGGCCACATGGACATGGTTGACGATCCCGCATGCGCCCGATCCTGACACACTGCCTTCGCAGGTGCTTGAGTCGCCGTCGGCCGCCTATGCGGACGTGGTTGAGGAGGGGGACGCTCCATCGCCCGCGCACTCATCGCCGAGGAGAAGCTGCCTGGCCTCTCGCTGGCAGTAGCTGTGAATGGCGAGCTTGTCTGGACGGAGGGCATCGGCTGGGCGGACATGGAGAGCGAAATTCCCGTGACGCCCGCGACGCTGTTCCGCATCGGCGGTGTTTCCATGACCTTCACTGCTGCTGCCGTCGGGCTGCTGTCTGACCGCGGCCGACTCGATCTCGACGCGCCTGTACAGCGCTACGTGCTGAACTTTCCGGAGAAGGAATGGCCTTTCAGCACGCGCCAGCTCATGGCCCACACCGCGGGGATCCGCCCCCGCCGCGGCGAGGGCGGAATATTCCGAGGTGGTGGCTGTGCTGATGACGCCGAGCGCCTAGCGATGTTCGGTGACGATCCGCTGCAATGCCGCCCCGGCACGGAGTATCACTACTCAACAGACGGCTGGGTGCTGGTGGGCGCCGTCGCCGCCGCGGCGGCAAACGAACCCTATCTCGATTTCGTCCAACGGGAGATTCTCGTGTCGCTGGGCATGGAAAACACCGTTCCCGAGATCGCCGGGCAGACCGAATCCGGAAGTGCCCACTTCTATTATCCCCGCCTGATGCTCAACCCACGCTATGGCCTGCACGACGCACCGACGGTGGATCTGTCCTGCCACCTAGCTGCCGTGGGTTTCCTGTCCACACCATCAGATCTCGTGCGCCTTGGCTCTGCGATGATGGGCGACGCGCTGCTCGAACCCGCTACTGCAGAAGCACTGCAGGAACCGGTGTGGCTCGAATCGGGAGAGCCCATGAGTCAGGCACTCGGCTGGACCGTGTTACGCCTCCCGATGGGATCCGATGGAGCTCTCACCCGGATCGTGGGCCAAGGCCTCGGAGAGGTTGTCCAGCGGAGACCCCTCTCAGTCGAGACCGTGGGCGGGCAAGTCGCCGGCGGGACCACGGCGCTCTTGACCGTTCCGGACTACCGAATTGCTATTGCGGTGGCGACCAACGTGTCTGGGGCTGCGAACGTGTCGTTACTTGCGGTGCGACTTGCAGACGTGTTTGTTCGCTTGACTCAAGAGTGGTGATCGAGCGACCACCGAAGTTTCCGGGGCGGTTCAGAACGTCTACAGAGCTCCGTCGTAGTGTTTCACTCTCCCATCGATCCACGATCGGCTAGCATTCTGACCGGGAAGCGATTCCTCATCATCGATTGGGACTCGATCTTCTCGTCAGCGGGGCGTAGACTCAGAGTGTGGGGAGCATCGAGGTCACGGAACGACTTGGCGGATTGCCGCACGACTACCCTCGGCGCGCAGCATGAGCGTCGTTCGTATTTTCGGACACTGCAAAGTCGGCTGCAGCACAGGGCGCCAAGTCGAACGACCTGGCGCCCCCGAAGTACCGCGTAACCTACCAGATCGTCACCCGCTCCTCCGGGGACAGGTACAGCTCGTCGTCGGGGCTCACGTCGAAGGCCTCGTACCAGGCGCCCATCTGGCGCACGACACCGTTGACCCGGAATTGCTCCGGACTGTGCGGGTCCGTCCGCAGCCGCTGGCGGGCATTGTCCTCGCGTTGCTGTGAGCGCCACACCTGCGCCCAGGCAAGGAAGAAGCGCTGGTCGCCGGTCAGTCCGTCGATCACCGGTGCTTCTTTTCCGTCCAAGGAGAGCTTGTACGCGCGGTAGGCGAGGTTCAGTCCGCCGACGTCGCCGATGTTCTCACCCAGCGTCAGCCGGCCATTGACGCAGGTCTCGCCGTCGTCGAGCGGGCAAAAGCCGTCATATTGCGCCACCAGCGCGTCGCCCCGCTCGTCGAACGCGGCGCGATCGGCGTCGGTCCACCAATTCCGCAACATGCCGGTTCCATCGGACTTCGAACCCTGATCGTCGAAACCGTGGCCCATCTCGTGCCCGATCACCGCGCCGATGCCGCCGTAGTTGACCGCAGGATCGGCCGACGCACCGTAGAACGGCTGCTGCAGGATTGCGGCGGGGAAGACGATCTCGTTCTTGGTCGCGTTGTAGTAGGCGTTCACGGTCTGTGGCAGCATGCCCCACTCGGTGCGGTCGATTGGCGCTCCGAGCTTGGACAGCATGTCGTCTCGCCTCCAGTGTCGGGCGGCCATGCGATTGGCGAGCGGCTCACTCGACTCGATGGTGAGATCATCGTAGGTCTCGAGGTTGTCGCGATAGCCGATCTTGGGATCGAAGCTGTCGAGCTTGGCCCGCGCTTCCTCCTTGGTGGCGTCGCTCATCCAGTCGATCTCGTCGATGCTCTGGGCCAGCGCCTTGCGCAGATTCGCGACGAGCTCCTGCATCGCGATTTTGTTCTCCGGAGGAAAGTAGCGCCGGACGTACGAAGCGCCAACGAGCTCGCCGAGCATCCGTTCCGTATCGTCGATGGCGCGTTTCCAGCGCGGGCGCTGCTCGGGCGTGCCCGTCAGCGTGCGGCCGTAGAAGTCGAATTGTGCCTCGTCGAAGCGGGTGGGCAGCACCTCTGCATTATCGGACAGGAATTCCTTCATCGTCCATGCCTGCAGCACGTCGACCGGTGTCTCGGTCAAGAGTGCCAGCATGCCCGGCGTGCCGCTTCCGATCTTGGCCAACACGTCCTCGGACAGGCCCAGTTCCCCGGCCTTCTCGTCGGAAGGTGGCAAGTCGGACACCACGAAGCGGTCCGTCTTTTCGAAGCCGCTCGCGGTCAGCAGAGTGACGAGCGGGAAGCGAACGGCGAGATTGGCAAGCTCTAGCGGAGTCAACGCGTGGTAGGTGAGGTCGCGGTTGCGGCGCACCGCCCGGTCCCAGCTCACCGTGCGTGCGATGCTGTCCTCGAAGTCGTAGACCCTCTGCGCCATGGCTGCGGCGTCGGGATACCCGGCTTCGCTCAGCTGGAATGCGAGGAGGTTGCGGTACTTCTCCTGGATCTCGCGTCCCTTCTCGCTCTCGTCGAAATAGTAGTCCCGGTCGGGAAGCCCGAGCCCTCCAGATCTGACGTAGACTGAATAGCGCGTCGGTTCCTTGGCGTCCACCGTGACGAAGCCGCCGACGGGTGAAGCGCAGTCCGGGCTGCCCCAAAGCGCCGCAAGCGCGTCCAGCGTGTGCGCGCCACCGATCGCGTCGAGATAGGGCTGCGCGGGAGCGAGCCCCGCGGCGTCGATCGTGTCGGTGTCGAGATAGGAATCGTAGGCGTCGACGATCCGCTTCTCGCTGCGCGGGAGGCCGTCGCTGTTGGCGACGAGCTCGTCCACGAGCGCCTGCACGTCGCTGGTCGACTTCTCGCGTAGCAGGTTGAACGCGCCGAAGCGCGAGTGCTCGGGCGGCAGCGGGTTGGCGTCGATCCACTTCTGGTTGGCGTAGGCGAAGAAGTCGTCGCCCGGGTCGATCTCTTGCGAAATCGAAGCCGCGTCGAAGCCCCAGCTGCCAAAGCTCATGGTGGGGGTTTCGATCGCGGTGCTGTCGCCGCCGTCCTTCGCGAGAATCGTGTCGTCCAGTCGAGTGGCGGGCTCATCAGCGGCGGCGGGGTCGGCGGTCGCCAGCGCGAGGACGCCCGCACTGGCGACGAGGAAAGCCTTGATCATGGCATTCTCCTGACAAAGTCGATGCGCCCCCGGATGGGCGACAGGATGAGCAGACAGGATACTGGTTCTGTGCGGCGAGCGCGATGCAATCCGTCGGGGCGGACCGGTTCACTCCAGCGACAGCGGTCGGCAGCGGCGAAGTCGAGGTGAGTGTCGATCCACCTGATACCGGCGGAGCACGGTCACATTTGGGGAGCCATATAGATAGGTAACGGATTCGTCCGAGCCGGTGGTGAGCAGAAGCTCCGCCCCAGGAGGGAGGCGAGGCTTTCGCGTGTGTGGAGGTTCGAAGGGTCTCGAGCGTCGCGTGAATCGGCCGAGCTTCAGCTCGTACCTGCGTGTGGTCGGGGCAAGTTCACATTTTCGAATCTGGGTCGATCGGAGCAAACGCGAGTTGACCTGTCGCAACGCGCAAGACGCTCGGCCAACCTGCCATCGCGTCGCTTGGGGGCGCCACGCGCCGACGCGGAGCGACGCAGCCGCTTGGTCCCTTCCGCTACCCACGTGGACGAAGGGTGCGCTTCTTGCCGACTTCCTTGGTTCGCCAGGCGCACCGATGGGGCGCCGTGGCAGGTGCCGCCACTGAATTGCGGACGGCACCCGCAAACATCCTGGCGTTTGGAGGCAGGACTCATGACTCCGCAGCGATCCTATCTGAGGTTTGTCGCAATACTCATTCTCGCTGGGGTTGGCGCATGTAGCCCCTCCGCCAGCCCCATGGAGCCGGGCCGGGCCGGAGGGCCGGGCAACGAGCCGTATTCGCCCGAGAGCGGTCCGGAGAGCACGACCGCCGTCCCGTCGGCGGTCGCGGCGTCCCGTGTCTTCGACACCGCGGGCGACCCCGATTGCTGCAACGTGCCCGGGGGACCTTTCGCCCGTTTTGGCTTTCGCCTAGCAGATGTCAGCGACGGCTTCCATACCCTCTCGGAGGACTCGGGCGTGGGGACCTGTAACAACCCGCCCCAGGATTTCGAAAACGGGATTACGTTGACACAGGATGGATCATTGTTGGGCTGGAGCTCGACGATGCCGGTTGGCGCAGTCATCGTCGGGTCGGTTGCCGGCGCGCGCGTATACGCCTACTCGCCGCGCTCGTGGGGCGATACGGGACTGCGCGCCGCGGTGGACCCGAGCACTGGACTTCCGGCTGAGATCAGTTCCCTGGAGATTTGCTACGACTACGCGCTGCGCGTCCGGTTGGAGGTCGAGCCCACCTGGACCCGCATCGTGCAGTGGAACCTGCAGCAGGACGTGACGCCGGATTCCTGGAACCTGTTCCCAGGGGATCGTGGCTTTTCGCGGGTCAAGATCGACGTGGCACCGACCGGAACCGTCGATTCGCCGCCGATCGCGAGCGGCACTGTGACCATCGAGAACGCGTCTCCGCTGCCTGCGACCATCTCGAGCATCACGAACATCATCACGCAGGGGATGTTGGTTCCGGTCGACTGCAGCGATTCGTTCCCGTTCGTCCTGAGCCCAGGGCAGTCACGCGCTTGCACGTATACGCGCGAACTCCCCGACGCCAGCATCCGCACGAATCTCGTCTCGGTGAACACCACCAGCGTCGTGCGCGGCGGCTCGGGGCAGGCGGCCATCGTATTCGGCGAGCAGACGGTGGAGAACGCGTCGGTGCACATACAGGCCACCGATGGCGCAACCTGGGGGCCCTTCGACGCGACCGCATCATTTTCGTTCGACCGCCCATTCGATTGCGCGATGCTCGAGGGCGAAAGCGAACGAAGCGTGCCGCAGCAGGTCACGATCGTCGAGACGAGTCAGCTCGCCGAGAAGGCCGTGGCGTTGCATTGCCTGCAGCCAAACCTCTCACACGAACTCGCGGGGTCGTTCCGGCGCACCTGGCGCTGGTCGATGAAGCGCAGTCTAGAGATCCACGACGTGATCCTACCGCCCGGCCAGTCAATGATGATCGACGGCTCGGTAGTGGCAACTGCCTCGGCACAAACGAACGATTTCCAGGCCAGCGGAACGATCGTCGTCCACAATCCCCACCCCACTCGAGCGCTCTTGGTGACCGAGCTTCAATCCCAGCTGCTGTCGGAGGCGGACGGCTCGCTCGATTGCGCTGGCGAGATGGAAGTGCCACCTGGAGAATCCGTGTCGTGCGCCTTGTCGATGTCTCTGCCCGACGGCTCGGTTCGCGCGAGCGTCATTCGAATGAGTTATCAGAACCACAATCTGCTACCGGACGGGTCGGTCACAGCGACTGCGGTCAGCGAGCTGGAACACGCTGCGACGTTGAGCTTCGACGAGCTGGTCGGCGAGGTGGACCGCTGCGCGGAAGTTCGTGACGACATGGCCGGGGTCGTCGCGAGTGCCTGCGTCGACGCGGTGCCGGCGACCTTCCCGGCCGCCGTACAGATCGGCCCGTACGCGGTTTGTGGCGTGTTCAACGTGGATGGCATGGCCGAGCTGGTTGCACTCGACTCCGGGAGCCGCACCGCCAGCCCCTATCACATCGGCGTCCAAGTGACTTGCGAGAGCGGATGCACGCGCGGGACAGGCTACTGGAAGAGTCACGCACCGGCGGGACCGCCGCCCTACGACAGCACATGGGAGTCGTTGCCCGATCGCGGTGCCACACTCCTGTTCTCCAGTGGCATGAGCTACGTCGAGGTGATGTGGCAACCGACGAAGGGACGCGCCTGGATCCAGCTGGCCCAGCCATGGATCGCCGCGCATCTCAATCAGCTCGCGGGCGCCGACGCCTCAGTTATCGCTGCGGCCTTCGCTGCGGGTGAGTTGCTGCTGCGCAGCGCGCGGCCTAACGGCGCGTTCACGCAGGATCAAGAAGCGCAGATGCGAAGCATCACCAACATTCTGGAGAGCTGGAACGCAGGTGAAATCGGACCGGGGTCCTGCCCGCCGCTTTCGCCGGAGTAGAGACGTAAAGCGATCCAATCCGTGATCGATCGCTGCGACGAGTGTCAGCAGGACAGCTAGGCCAGTGGAGACACCAGGGCCTCGTCCGCATCTGGCTTCGGAGTAGGCATCGCGTCTGACTTTGCGTTGGACCGTGACTCCTCTGATGGCTCCTTCTCAGAGCCGATCACGATCCGGCCCTTGAGCTGCGCCCCTTCCTCGATCACGATACCTGGCGTGACGAGGTCGCCCTTCACGCGCGCCATCCGATCGAGCGTGATCTTGCGGCGCGCCGTGATGTTGCCACTCACCTCACCCGTGATCTGGACCGCTTCCGCTACGATGTCGGCATGGACCTGCGCTCCCTCACGCACGAGCACCGTCTTCTCGCATTCGAGCTCGCCCGAAAGATGACCGTCGATGCTCAGCGTCTCCTTGCAGCGCAGACTGCCCTGGATGTGGGTGGAAGCGTCGATGAACGTGGCAGCCAGTGGAGTGGGATTGGCGGGTGCAGCGAGAGCCCCCGGACCTCGTTTCTCACTGGCCGGTTTCTTGTCGGTCTCGTTCTTTCCGGCCCTGAAATTCTTGAAAGCCATCTCGGTCCTCCTGGAAGTTGGTCCGAGCAGATAGATGCAGTTTGCGCGCCATTCCTGATTGTCCCCAACGCCTAATCCATCCGCGTCTGAATTCAGCATCTGCGCCGCCCGCCGATGGCAGCGGGGATGCGTTCTCCGATGCCCCGGCTCGCCTCTTTCGCCATTCTTGCGAGACGACCACGGTCCCGAATCACGGTTTGAATAGCGACTGGCGCGAGGTATGATTTAGAGGCATTCTGGAGGATGAGGGCCTAAAGGACACGCCATTGAGAATCACGAAATCAAATCTAGCGCTCATTCTGGCCGCTTTGAGCAACATATTGGCGGTTTGCGCCACGGCCCATGCCCAACCGACGGCCACGCCGTACGGGGCATCGGGCAGTTTCGTCCTGAACACCAACCGGATCGGCTTTGCCGACGCGGCCCCGCTCCAGCTGACGGCCGTTCCGGACGGTTCAGGCATTTTGGCCGCCGTCTCGTTGGGTGAACCATTGCCCAACCCCTTCAATCCCCGGGTGACGATCCCCTTTTTCGTCGGGAAGCGCGGGGTGGTTGAGCTGAACATCTATGATCTGCGAGGCCGCCATGTGCGCACCCTGGCCAGCAAGACCTTTGCGGTAGGAACCCACACCCGGCAATGGGATGGCCGCAGCGACCGTGGATCGGCAATGCCGAGCGGAGTGTATCTGGTTCGAATCAGGTTGGCCGAAACCGCAGACACTGGAAAAATCTCTCTGGTAAAGTGACCGAGACCCAAAGGAGAGTGGACCATGAAGGGCGTTCGCATGATTTCAGGGCTCAGCCTCCTGCTCGCCGCTTCGGTTTTGGCCAACACGCAACCCGTGGTTTCAAACGTTGTGGCTGTGCAGCGTCTCCATACCGCCCTTGTCGACGTGACGTACGATGTCACCGACGCCGACGGCGACGCAGTGCACGTGACTCTGTGGTACTCGCTGGATGGCGGAGTGTCCTGGGACAATGAGTGCGTCACCGTCTCCGGCGACGTGGGTGCTGGAATCCTGCCGGGTACAGGCCTCTCGACGACATGGGACGCCGGTGCGGACGCTGTCGACCTCATCGATACGCAGTTTTCGCTGCGGGTTTATGCCGATGATGGGGGCTTCGACATCTGGGCCGAAGACTTTGAGCAGGGCTGTCCTGCGGGTTGGACCCTCGGCGGAGATTGGCAGTGTGAATCTCCCCGGGTTATCCGGAGCCTCCGTTACTTGAGTACCAGCTCGCCTGCTGCTTCAGCCTGACTCTGCCAGTACGCTTCTTCGAATTCAACGGGCGGCACCCAACCG